>Ga0335073_10000559_pt1 | contig 47694 bp, 53 predicted proteins | sample Lox_Sample_22_FD_207093 | JGI IMG/M metagenome (GOLD analysis project Ga0335073, IMG submission 207093) | Soil microbial communities from Loxahatchee National Wildlife Refuge, Florida, United States - Lox_Sample_2.2 | ecosystem: Environmental > Terrestrial > Soil > Wetlands | place: USA...
ACGCTACGTTATGGATCGTGAGCGTAAATTCAGAGCCGCAGCGTCGCCTGCGCCGCCAGGGGCCAGCGACATTGCGCGGCAAGCACATCCCGAAGACCACCACCGATCAGCGGCTGCTCGACCGGCGCGGCCCCAGCGACTGGGTGCACACCGACCCGTGGCGGGTGCTGCGGATTCAGGCGGAGTTCGTCGAGGGCTTCGGGCTGCTGTCCGAGCTCGGCCCGGCGGTGACCGTGTTCGGGTCGGCGCGGACGCGCCCCGGGACCCTGGACTACGAGCGCGCGGAGCGGATCGGCGCAGGCCTGGCCGCGGCCGGCTACGCGGTCATCACCGGGGGCGGCCCCGGGATCATGGAAGCGGCCAACAAGGGGGCGGTGAACTCGAACGGCGTATCGGTGGGCCTCGGAATCGAGCTCCCGATGGAGCAGGGCCTGAACGATTACGTGGATATTGGCCTTGAATTCAGGTACTTCTTCGTACGCAAGACGGTGTTCATCAAATATTCACAGGCATTCGTGGTGTTGCCCGGCGGATTCGGCACGCTGGACGAGCTCTTCGAGGCGCTCACGCTGGTCCAGACAGGCAAGATCACGAAATTCCCCATCGTCCTGGTCGACACCGCGTACTGGTCGGGTCTCATTTCCTGGATTCACGGGACCTTGCTGGCCCAGGGCAAGGTCTCGGCCGCCGACCCGGACCTGTTCCGGATCGCCGACGATCCCGTCGAGGTCGTCCAGATCATCAAGGACGCGCACCGCCTGAACGGGCCGGCCGACGAGGACCCGGCCAGGTGATCGGCCGGTCGCGATGCGCCATCCCGGGTCCGGGCGTGGCACGATTCTGGTGTGCCCTGGGTAATGCTCGCCGCCGCGGTGGTGGTGGTGGTCGGCGTGATCCTCGTCGCGATGGGCCGCGGCGGGGAAATGGCGCGGCCCGCTGCGGACATGCGCCCGCTCGACATGGACATCGTGACCGCCGCCGATGTCGCGCTGCTGCGCCCGCCCACGGCCTTGTGGGGATACGACATGCGGGCCACTGACGAGGCGCTGAACAAGGTGGCGCGGACGGTAACCGAGCGTGATGTCGAGATCGCCACGCTGCGGCGCCAGCTCGGGGAGATGCGCGCGGCCGCGGCGGTGGCCCGGGACGGAGAGCGGGGCCGGTTCGGGGAGCCGGGCAGGTCCGGGGAGCCGGGCCGGCTCGGGGATGCGGGCAGGTCCGGGGACCCGGGCCAGGCCGGGGAGCCGGGCCAGGCGGAGGATACGCGCCGGGCCTGGGGGCCGGGGATGGTCGGCGAGCCGGGCCGGACGGGGGAGCCGGACGTGGCCGGGGATCGCGGCACGAGGGGGGAGCCGGGACGGTTCGGAGAGCCGGGACGGTTCGGGGAGCCCGCTCCCGGCCGCAGCTCCTCGGCGGTCCCGCTCCGCCGGGGCGCGAGCAGCGCGGCCCGCCCGTCTGCGGGCGCGCAGCCGTGGTCGGCCTGGGAACGGCCAGGCCCGGCCGGGCCGCCCGAGAAGCCAGACAACGGCGAGCGCGCGGAGACCGAGCCCGGGGGCGGCGCGCCCGGCGGCAACGTCCCGGGCAGCGCTCCCGGGACGAACGCCGCAGATGGCGCGCCGGAGGAGAGCGAATGAACGCAGCGGCGCCTGGCGCGCAACCGGGGCCCGACGGCCTGCTGCGCTGCCCGTGGGGCCTGAGCAGCGCCGAGTACCTCGGCTACCACGACGACGAGTGGGGCCGCCCGGTGCGCGACGACCGGGGCATGTTCGAGCGGCTCTCCCTGGAGGCATTCCAGTCCGGGCTGTCCTGGCTGACGATCCTGCGCAAGCGGGAAGGCTTCCGCTCCGCGTTCGCGGGGTTCGACATCGAGGCGGTGGCCAAGTACGGCCCGGACGACGTGGCGCGGCTGCTCGGCGACGCGAGCATCGTCAGGAACCGGGCCAAGATCGAGGCGGTCATCGGCAACGCGCGGGCCGCGCTCGGGGTGCCCGGCGGCCTGGCCGCCGTGGTCTGGTCCTTCGCCGGCGGCCAGGACAGGGCGCCGGCGACGCTGGCCGAGGTGCCGTCCTGGACCCCCGAGTCGAAGGCGCTGGCCAAGGAACTCAAGCGGCACGGGTTCTCATTCACGGGCCCGGTAACCGTGTATGCCACCCTTCAGGCGTGCGGCGTGGTGGATGATCACCTAGAGTTGTGTTTCCGCCGCGGCGCATACCGCTCGTAACAGGGCTGCGTCACCGGCGCTCTACGCTCATGGTGGGGCTGAAGTGGCGGAAACCCCTACGGCAAGGCCTATTCCCCCGTGTTGTTCGCCAAGCGGAGCATGCCAGACTGGGCGTTGGGGGCGACGGAGGCGAGATGACCGAGACGCCAGACGTTCCTCCTGGCGTGGATCCCGACACGCCGAGCCCGGCCCGGCTGTATGACTACTTCCTGGGCGGCACGAACAACTTTCCGGCCGATCGGCAGGCAGGGGAGACGCTGAAGGCCGCGGTGCCCGACATCGTCGACGCGATGTGGGCCAACCGCGGCTTCCACGGGCGGGCCGCGGTATGGATGGCCGAGCGGGGAATCCGGCAGTTCATCGACCTCGGCTCGGGGCTGCCCAAGCAGTACAACAGCCACCAGGCGGTCCACAGGGTGGCCCCGGGCGCCAGGGTGGTCTACGTCGACCATGACCCGATGGTGGCCGCGCACAGCGGGCCGCTGCTGGCCGCCGACGGGACGACGACCTTGATCACGGCGGACTGGCGGGATCCCGACGCGGTCCTCAGCCATCCCGGGCTGCTCAAGCTGATCGATCTCGCCGAGCCGGTCGGCGTGCTGATGACCACGTACATTCACTTCGTCCCCGATGACCTCGACCCGTGGGGCCTGGTGGCCCGCTACACGGCGGCGATGGCGCCGGGCAGCTACCTCGCGCTCTCGCACGGAACGTACGACAAGATCCCGCCGAGCCAGATCCAGGCGGGCGTGGACACCTTTGCGAAGACCACCCGGCACGTCCACCTGCGCTCAAAAGCCGAGGTGGAGCGGTTCTTCGAGGGGCTTGAGCTGGTGCCGCCCTACGAGGGCGCGGGGCGCGTGCTCACCTACGCGGGATTGTGGGGCGCCGTAGACATCGAAGCCGCGGACAGCGAGGGGTCGCGCGGGCTCTACGTGGGCGTCGCGCGCCGGCCATGATTCCGGCGCCTTCGGGGGACGAGATGACGCAGAGCGGGGCCAAGCCGAGCGTGGCCGGGCTGGGCATCGATGTCGCCGCGCAGGACTGGCAACGGTCCGGTCACGGCGACGGCACCGTAGAGGTCGCGTTCGTGGGCGGGCCCGCGGGCACCGGCGCGGAGTGGGTGCTGATGCGCGTGACCGGCGACCCGGAGGGCCGGGTGCTGGTCTACGACCGCAACGAATGGGAGTGCTTCCTCGACGGCGTGCGGGGCGGCGAGTTCGACGACGCGGACGGCTGAACGCGGCGGGCGCCGGGCCAGGCCCGGGTCCTTCTGTGCGTTCCCCCAGGCTGACGCGATCGATACGCAAACGATGCCAAACCGACGCCCGGCCATGATGGCAATGTTTGTGATTCACAACTTAGGCAGAGCTAGGATAAAGCCGAGGTCCTGTCAAGGAGGCACCCGCGATGAGCGACGACGCCTACGGGGCAACCGTCGCCAAGCGGCGGCTATCTCGCCGCCTCACTGATCTGAGGCGCGCGTCCGGTCACACCGCCAACCACGTCTGTGACCTGCTGGACTGGGGACGGGGTAAGGTCGGCCGGTTCGAGGCTAATCACTGGAAGCGTCCCGAGATGAGTGACATCAGGGACTTGCTCCGGGTGTACGGGGTCGACCAGGCCGAGCGGGATGAGCTTGAGGAACTCGCCATCCAGGCCCGGGCCAGGCCGTGGTGGCGGGACTACTCGGACATCTTCGAGAACGAGTTCCCCGGATTTGAGAACGACGCCGTCCGGATCCGGGTCTGCATGCCGCTGGTGCTGCCCGGCCTGCTGCAGACGCCGGACTACACCGAGGCGCTGTTCAGCGTCGGTTCCAGGCCGCCCACGTGGCAACGGCGCGCGCTGGAGTGCCGGCGGCGTCGGCAGCACATCCTTGACCGCACCGACGGCACCGCGCCGCGGCTGATCGCGGTGATCGCGGAAGCGTCGCTGATGTACCGGTGGGGCACGAGAAGCGAACGGCGCGAGCAGATCGAGCACCTGGTGGCGCTCGGCGGCAACCCCAACGTGGAGTTGCGCATCCAGCGCTTCGCGGACGGGCCGCACCGCGGCATGTGGTCCATGGTCAACATCTTTGACTTCGCTGACGACGAGCCGAGCCTCGTGTATCTAGAGACTGACGTCGCCATCGAGGAGGTGAGCAAGCCAGAGGAGGTCGACAGCTATATGCAGGGCTTCGGTCACGCCCGGGATGCGGCGCTCGAGCCGGCTGACACCGTGGCCTACCTGAAGCACCTGGCCGAGCAACTGGAGTGAACGACCAACTGGAGAAGATAATGCCCGACCTGTCTCGAGCCGTCTGGCGCAAAGCCAGCCGGAGCACCAACAACGGGGGCTGCGTGGAGATCGCAGCCAACCTGCCTGGCGTGATCGCCATCAGGGACAGCAAGCGTCCAGAGGGTGGCGCGCATATGGTCGGCAGGCCGGCGTTCGCCGCGTTCCTCGCCGACGCGCGGGCCGGCCGGTACGACCTCGCCGCCCGCGGGGAGAGCTAAGACCACCCATCGAGCGTGAAGAATCCCCCGGGCTCTCCCCCCGGGGGATTCTTCACGAACCGCGCCTGTCTCGAGGCCCGACGGCTTAGCCTGGTCACGGGCCGGGCCGTCGCGAGTGTGACGTTACCGGCACGGCACGCTGCTGACTACAACCTGCCGTCGGTTCCTTGTTGCCTCAAGGTCATGGTTCTGTCACTGGCGTCCGAGCTAGCGTCGAGGGGAGGAGACGCCATCAGCTGCCGCTTTTTCCCCCGTTACCATTGCGTAGGCTCGTACCCGACTCATAATGTGTGTTTCACAGATGTCTGAGTCCGAAAGGCGGAGGAGCATGCTACCCTCGCCCGCCGAGGGCGGCCCAGACCGTCGTGGCGCAGTGGGCCCGTCCACTGCCGAGCACGGTTTCATGGCCGCGCCGGTGGCGGAGGCATCTGGTACCGCGGGATCCCTGGCCGACGCGAGCGTGCGCGCCGGGGGCTGCTTCGCGCGGCCGCTCCCCCTCGATCCCACCTGCGCCGGCACGGCCAGGAGGCTGTTCCGCGAGGGAGTCGCCGGGATCGGGCTGCCGGGAGACCTGGTGCATGACGGGGTCACGATGGCCAGCGAGCTCGCCGCCAACACCCTGCACGCGCAGGGGAACGTGGAGTTCAGCGGCAGCAGCCAGCGGCCGGTGAGCGGCTTCCCCGAGCTGTGGCTATACCTGCGCGGCCGCGGCTCGCGGTGCGAGGTGGTGTGCAAGGTCTTCGACTCCCAGCCGGGCTGGAAGACAGGCCGCCTGCCGGACGTGAAGGTGCGGTCCAAGGAAGGCGTGAACGGCCGGGGCCTGCAGGTCGTCGACGGGCTGTCGGCCGGCGAGTGGGGTGCGCACCTCACCCGCGGGCGGCTGGGCAGCTGGAAGGTCTCGGGCAAGGCCGTCTGGTTCGCGCTACGGGTGCCGCCGGGCTGCGATGCGGCCCGCTTCGGCCGGGCCGAGCTCGACCCCTGGGAGGCGGTCAACGAGCTTGAGGCGATGCTGGGCAGCCGTGGCCTGGCGGGTCGCCTGGTCCGGGTCGACGAGCCGGCCGCGAACATGTCGGTGCTGTCCATCAGCCGCGACCTGACCGTGTGGTGTCATTGCGGCACGGCCTCGTGGCGGGCTGCGGACGGGAGCTACCAGCGCGTCCCCATGGCCGACCTCGTGGACGTGGCGGAGCAGATCGTGTGGGCTCACGAGGAGTCGCACGCCGCGTCCGGCGCCGACGCGTAACCTACCCGCCGCCCGGCCGCAGGCAGCAGTCCACGAAGCGGGACGCGGCAGGCAGCAGCCGGGCCGACTCGATATCGAACACCTCGGCGGCCTGCCGGCCGGCCCACCGGGCCGGCAGCAACTCGGCGGGCAGCCCCGGGTCCCGGAACAGGAACTTGCGCCACTCGTGCACGAGACGGCTGCGCGCCGCGAAGACCACCTCGTCGGGGGCGCCCGGCCCGGCCGGGCCCACCAGATCGGCCGCCACGGCCAGCCAGCCCTGGTAGGCGTGCGACAGGCCGTCAAGGTCCCAGGCCCGGGCGACCAGGCCGCGGGCGTCGCCGTCGTAGCTGGCGGCGAACCGCTCGGCCCGGACGCGCTCGGTCGCGAGCAGGGCCTCGATCTCACGCGAGGGGCGAGGGCTGATCCAGGTCGTCTCGTCCAGGGACGCGTACCCCAGGAAGCCGAGCGCCGAGCGCAGCCGCTCCCGGCGCGCCCGCTCCCGTACCCGCTCGACCACCACGACGTGCCACCGGCCGTCCCACCCGCGATCACCGTGACGGTAGATCCGCTCCGCCGCCTCGTCGAGCCTGCGGGCCGCGCGCGGCGTCAGTTCGTAGCCCGCCCCTTCCGGCAGCCGCACCGCATCCAGCCATCCCTGCCTGGCCATCCGGGATACCGCCGTGCGCACCGCGGGCGCGGTGATCCCGAGCGGCGCGAGCAGCCGGACCAGGGCGGCGACCGGAGCCCGGGAGCCGCGTGACCGCAGATGATCTCCATAGAGGTCGAAAAGCGCCGATGTCGCGTGCACGCTCCCAGTCTCGTCCGGCGCCCGCCGGACCGCGAGGCACCTGCCGTATCGCGTCGCAACGCTGATCGTTAGCACTGCGGGCCGGAACTCTGGATAATAGAGATACTGATCGACATCGTTGTGGCTGGCCGGTCCCGCCAGGCACCCGAGCAGGCGCCGTAGGCCCTCGGCGGGGTCTCTGCGGCCCCAGGTAGGAAAGGGGATGGCGGATGGCGGCGATGAAGCCGCGGACGGGCGACGGTCCGCTCGAGGTCACCAAGGAGGGCCGCGGCATTGTGATGCGCGTCCCGCTTGAGGGCGGCGGGCGGCTGGTAGTCGAGTTGTCGCCAGACGAGGCGGTCGCGCTTGGTGAAGCGCTCAAGTCGGCCGTCGGCTGAGCCTTGCCATCAGTCACCGAGGTCAGCCCGGGCGGGCAGCCCCGCGAGCGACTCCTCGGCGGCTAACCTATCCATCCGGATCACACAACGGGACCCTGACGTCACTCGGGCCGCCGGACCGCGGCGAGCAGGCCGTCGCCCACCGGCAAGAGCAGTGGCACGAGGCGCTCGTCGAGCCTGACCTGCTCGCATAGTTCCCGCACGGCGACCGCGTCCGGGTCGCTGCAGGCCGGGTCGGCCACCCGGCCGCGCGCCAGCGCGTCGTCAAAGATCACCACGCCCCCCGGCCGGAGCAGCCGCAGCGCCTCCGCCAGGTAGTCGGGGTAGGAGTGCGGGTCGGCATCGCAGAAGACCAGGTCGTAGGCGCTGTCGGCCAGGCGGGGGAGGACCTCGAGCGCCCGGCCGCTGATCAGCCGGTACCGGCCGGGCGGGAAGCCCGCGGCGACGAACACGCCGCGCGCCAGGCGCTGATGGTCCGGCTCGACATCGACGCTGGTCAACACCGCTCCCGGGCGCATGCCCCGGAGCAGCCAAAGGCCGGACACGCCGCAGCCCGTGCCGATCTCCACGACCGACCTGGCCCCGATGGCCGAGGCCACGAAACGCAGGGCCGCGCCCGTGACCGGCCCGACCGGGTCTGCCCCGCCTACCTCGGCGGCATTCCTCCTGGCCTCGAGCAGCGGCTCATCCTCGGGTAGGAAGTCGTCGACATAGGCCAGGATGACCTGCGCGCTCACGATGTCTGCCTCCGGACGGTCGAGCTCTCGTGCGGCAGCCTAGCGTCACCAGCCGTAATATCGGGAACCGGCCAGGTTGTCCGGCCGTTGACGTTACGCCGGGAAGCCTGGGCGAAGACAACGCGTTGCACTCAGCGGGAGCGGTGGAAGGGGGTTCGTCCGTGGATGAGGGCCAGCCACTGCAGGCCGCCGCCGACTGGACGCCGCCCAGCTGGGACGACGTGGTCCGGGAGCACTCAGCCCGGGTGTACCGCCTGGCCTACCGCCTCACCGGCAACACGCACGACGCCGAGGATCTCACCCAGGAGGTCTTCGTACGAGTCTTCCGGTCCCTGTCCAGCTACACGCCAGGGACGTTCGAAGGCTGGTTGCACCGGATCACCACCAACCTGTTCCTGGACATGGCCCGCCGCAAGCAGCGGATCCGGTTCGAGGGACTCGGTGACGAGACCGCCGCACGACTGGGCGACGGCGGCCGGTCACCGGCAGACGCCTTCGACGACCGGCACCTGGACGGCGATATCCAGGCAGCCCTGAAGGCCCTCGCGCCCGAGTACCGGGCCGCGGTCATCCTGTGTGACATCGAGGGCCTGTCGTACGAGGAGATAGCAGATACCCTGGGAATCAAGCTCGGCACCGTCCGCAGCCGGATTCACCGCGGCCGGGCGCAACTGCGCGCCGCGCTGGAGCACCGCCGCCCGCGGCATCCCGGCGAGGCGCCTGCCCTGACGCCACGCGCCCCGGTCGGGGCCAGACTGGCACCGGGGAGTCAGCCGTGAGCCATCTCGGGCACCGTCTTTCCGCGCTCATCGACGGAGAGCTTGACGACGTCGAGCGCGACCGGGTTCTCGTGCACCTGGCCGGCTGCGAGCCGTGCCGGAGCGAGGCCGTCGCGTTGCGGACCCTGAAGCGGCGGATGAACGCGCTGGGCGAGGCCGCTGCCGACTCGGCGCTGACCCGCCGCCTGATCGGCCTGGCCAAGCCAGGCAGCACGGACCCGGCCGGCCAGTCCGGCCCGGTGCCCGGGTCCCGGCTGGGCGCCGGCTCGCTGGCCCCGGCCCAGGGCCCCCGTGAACTGCGGCCGGCGTGGTACGTCACGTTCAGCGCGGCCGCGGTCATCCTGGCTGGCGTGGGCGCCGCGGCCTTCCTGGCCGGCGGCGGCACCGATCAGCCCGGGCCGCGGGTGACGCCCGCGGTGGACAGCTACGTGATGCAGCACGACCTCATGACCGGGGTCGCTCCGGTGACCTCCGCCCGATTCGGACCGCGTCCGGCTGCGACGCGCGGCCAGAACTTCGCGCCGCCAGCGCCGTGAATTACCGGGTGGTGTCTGGCTGCCGGATCGTCGGCCTGGCCGCGATACTCGGCCTGCTCGGGTCGGGCGTGGCCGGGCTGGCCCTGGCGGACGTGCAGCCGGCGTCCACCCTCATCAGGCACCCGGACGTAGGCCCGCTCCGGCCATCAGGCCCGGCGCAGCTGAGCCCCGCCGCCGCCGGCCTGCGGTTGCTGCAGCAGGCTGCCGCGGCGTGCCAGGGCACCTCCTACCGCGGCGAGCAGGTTGTGCTGTGGTGGGGACAGGGCGAGACCAGCGCATCGGTGGTGGAGGTATGGCATCAGCCGGGCAGCATGACGCTGGTGCAGGCGTCCGGCACCGCTCCCGCGGCGGCCGGCACCCCCTCCCGGCCGGAGGTGGCGGGTGATCAGGACCCGGATGGGATCCTCGGCGTGTCGGGCCGCCTGCTGGTCTTGCTGCAGTCCAACTACCAGGTCGCTTATGCGGGCCGCGGATCGGCGGCGGGCCGGCCGGCGCTGGTGGTGCAGGTATGGCGGCCTGGCGGCGGCCTGGCCGCGCGGTTCTGGATTGACACCGCGACGAAGCTGCCGCTGCGGCGGGAGATGTTCGCCAACGCGCGCATGATCAGCGAGAATTCCTTCACCACTCTGCAACTCGGGGCCAGCGGGCTCGACAGCATGCCCGCGTCGGCGGCCGCGCCCTGGGCGGCGCAACTCGACCGGGCCAGGCTGGCGGCACTGCGCGCCAAGGGCTGGCCGCTGCCCGGCCAGCTGCCCGGCGACCTGGTGCTCTTTGCCGCGAGCCAGACGTCAGCGCCTTCCGGCCCGGTGATCGACCTCTCCTATTCCGACGGGCTGGCCGTGGTGTCCTTGTTCGTCCAGCGCGGCGAGCTGGCCCGGCCGATGCCCGGCTGGCGGAAGATCACGGTGGACGGGCGGACCGTCTACTCCGTCGACCCGGCCCAGCGGACCTTTGCCTGGTCCGCGAACGGGTTCGTCTACACCGTGATCGCGGATGCCCCCGTGGCGACGGTCAGCCAGGTGGTGACCACCCTGCCGGGCAGCACCCGGCCCGGGTTCTGGACACGGATGTTCCGCGGCTTCCGCCGGCTCGCCTCGTGGCTGAACCCGCTGCGGTAAACGGCCTGCCGCGTCCGGCTACGTGGCGGGCGGCCCGAAGGTCTACATTGGAGGCAGCGGACTCCCGGCGAGTCCGTGAATCGATGATGCTGGAGCACGCTCGTGTTCGACCTGTCCTTCACGAAGATCCTGGTCCTCGCGGTGATCGCGCTGATCATCTTCGGTCCCGACCAGCTGCCGAAGATCGCCCGCCAGGCCGGGCAGGCGCTGCGGGACCTGCGCATGATCGCCGAAAAGGCCAAGTCCGACCTGGAAGAGGGCCTCGGACCCGAGTTCCGTGATTTCGACATCAACGACCTGAACCCGAAGAACTTCGTGCGCAAGCACCTCTGGGACGAATTCGACGGCAACGGCAACGGCGCCGACAACGGCAACGGCAACGGCGCCGCCGGTGTCCCGGAGGTCGCGCGGCGGGCGGAAACCCCCGGCGCCGCCCTGCTGACGCCGGGCGAGAGCCCCCCGTACGACTCCGAGGCCACCTGAAGCCACCCGAGGCGGCCTGAGGCGAAGGTCAGGCCGGGGTCAGGCCAAGCTGGCGTCCGGCCAGGCCGCGGGCCTGGCCGGCCAGGCCCTGGGCGATCCTGGCCAGTTCCCGCGCGGCAGGCGAGTCGGGCTGGGAGAGCACCAGCGGAGCGCCGAGGTCGCCGGCCTCGCGCAGCCCGATGTCGATGGGCACGTGGCCGAGCACCGGGACGGGGGACCCGACCACCCGGGTGAGCGCGTCCGCCACGGCCTCGCCGCCGCCGGACCCGAACACGTCGACCCGCTCGCCGCAGTGCGGGCACGGCAGGTAGGACATGTTCTCGATCACTCCCGCCACCCGCTGGTGCAGCTGCACCGCGAGCGATCCCGCTCGCTCGGCCACCTCGGCCGAGGCGAGCTGCGGGGTGGTGACCACGATCAGATCGGAGCCCGGGATCAGCTGGCCCGCCGAGATGGCGACATCGCCCGTGCCCGGCGGCAGGTCCATCAGCAGCACGTCCAGGTCGCCCCACCAGACATCGGCCAGGAACTGCTCCAGCAGCCGGTGCAGGATCGGCCCGCGCATCGGCAGCGGCTCGTTGCCGTGCTTCATCATGCCGGCCGAGATCGCGCGCACGCCGTTCGCCGACGGCGGCATGATCATCTGCTCGACCTTGGTCGGCCGCCCGGTGACGCCCAGCATCCGCGGCACCGAGTGTCCGTAGATGTCCGCGTCGAGCAGCCCGACCTTCTGCCCCGCGGCGGCCAGGGCCACGGCCAGGTTCACCGTCACCGAGGACTTGCCCACGCCGCCCTTGCCGCTGGCCACGGCGTAGACCTTGGTCAGGGAGCCCGGCTTGGCGAACGGGATGACGCGCTCTGGCTTGCCGCCCCGAAGCGTAGCCTGCAGGGCCCGCCGCTGCTCTTCGCTCATCACGTCCAGCTCGACCCGCACCCGGGACACCCCGTCGAGCTTGCCGACCGCGGCCGTGACGTCGCGGGTGATGGTGTCGCGCAACGGGCAGCCGGCCACGGTCAGCCAGACATCGACCCGCACGGTGCCATCGGCGGCGACGTCGACGTGCTTGACCATGCCGAGCTCGGTGATCGGGCGGTGGATTTCGGGATCGCTGACGCCGGCGAGCGCCTCGGTGACCTGATCGACCGTGGGGGGCGCGGACACGGCGGGCGGGGTAGACATGACCCCAATGCTATTGAGCCGCCGGGGGCCAGTCGAAACGAACGGCTTATCCTCATCCGAGTGACCAGGTCAGTGGCTATGCAAAGGTTTGGGGTGAGTGGTTGGACGGGCTGAGGCCGCCTACCGACGAGCTGCAGCAGGTCGGCCGCAGGCACCCGGCGGCGGAGCTGGTCCGCGACATCCAGCGCAACCGCACCGGGATCCCGCGTCGCACCTTCGTGGCCGAGGGGCTGTTCGAGAACAACGTGGTCCTCGAGGCAGGCGTGGCCGTGGACACCTTCCTGTGGTGCCCCGAGGCGGCCTACTCCGACGAGGCCAGGACCCGCAGCTCACAGCTGGCCGCCCGGGCGCGCCGCGCCTACCGGATCTCCGAGAAGACCCTCGGCTACCTGGCCGAGCGGCCGAACCCGGACGGCCTGATCTCGATCGCCCGGCTGCCCGACGCCGGCCCCGAGACGGTCTCGTTCGGGGACAGTGCCCTGGTCCTGGTCATCGACGGGATCGAGATCCCGGGCAATCTCGGCACGCTGATCCGCACCGCGGACGCGTGCGCGGCCGACTGCCTGGTGCTGACCAACCGCCGGACCCGGCTGACCCACCCCAAGGTCTTGCGCAGCAGTCAGGGGATGAGCATCCGGGTCCCGGCGGTCGAGTTCGACGAGGTGGACGGGGCCATCTCCTGGCTGGGCGGGCACGGGTTCACCGTGTACCTGGCCGACACCGACGACAGCCGGAACTACCGCGGCTGCGACTACCGCGGGCGGACGGCGATCGTGGTGGGCAGCGAGCGGTACGGGATCTCGGCGCCGTGGCACGCGCCGGGCTTCCGCCGGGTCGGCATTCCGATGCTGGGGTCCGCGGACTCGCTGAACGTCGCGGTCTGCGCGGCGGTGCTGCTGTACGAGGCGCGAGCCCAGATGAGCGAGTGGTGACATGAGAGGCAGCGACGAGTCCCGGCGGTCCTGCCTGTCGGTGCCGGGCAGCAGCCCGCGGTTCCTGGCCAAAGCCCAGGTCCTGGACGCGGACCAGGTCCTCCTCGACCTCGAGGACGCGGTCGCGCCGGACGCCAAGGACGACGCGCGGGCCCACGTCATCACCGCGCTCACCGCGGGCGACTGGGGCAGCAAGGTCATTACCGTCCGGGTCAACGGCGCGACCACCCGGTGGGCCTACCGCGACGTGATCGACGTGGTCGAGCAGGCCGGTTCGCACCTGGACACGATCACCCTGCCCAAGGTCACCGGGCCGGACCAGATGGCCTGGCTGGACCTGCTGCTCGGCCAGGTCGAGCAGGCGGCGGGCCTGCCGGAGCGCGGGATCGGGATCGAGGCGCAGATCGAGGACGCGCGCGGGCTGGCGGCGGTAGAGCAGATCGCCGGCTCCTCGCCCCGGCTGGAGGCGCTGGTCTTCGGGCCCGCCGACTTCATGGCCAGCCTCGGGATGCGGTCGCTGCAGATCGGCGCCCAGCCGCCGGACTACGCGGGCGGCGACGCGTTCCACTACCCGCACCTGCGGATGCTGGTGGCCGCCCGGGCGCACGGGCTGCAGGCGATCGACGGCCCGTACGCCGCGGTGGCCGACTCCGACGGCCTGCGCCGGTCGGCCGCCTCGGCGGCGGCGCTCGGCTACGACGGGAAGTGGGTCATCCATCCGGGGCAGATCGACATCGTGAACGCCGCGTTCTCGCCGGACCAGGCCTCCTACGACCGCGCCGAGCTCATCCTGGACGCCTACGAGTACTACACGACCGTCGAGCGGCGCGGCGCCGTCCGGCTGGACGGCGAGATGATCGACGAAGCCACGCGCAAGCTGGCCCTGGTCGCCGCCTCCCGCGGCCGCGCCGCCGGCCTGACCCGGACGTCCCGGTTCCACCCCCCGGAGTAGGCCGCCGCGCCCCGGCACCACCCGCCCGACTTTCCATATCGGGCTGGCGCGGGGGGCACGCTCAGGTCACCGGCTCGATGAGCGGGCTGGTGTCGGGGACGCCGTTGCGGCGGGTGCCGCCGGTGCCGCCGACCGCCCAGCAGCCGCTGCCGCAGGCGAGTGCGGTCAGGTACCCCTGGTGACGCGCGGCGGGCCCGCCCGCGGAGGCCCAGCCTCCCCGCTGCCAGCGCAGCGCCAGCGGCCGGTCCTTGCGGGTCATGCCCAGCAGCCAGCACCCGTGGCCGCCGGAGCAGGTCAGGCCGACCGGGTAGGTCAGCTTGCTGGTGATCACGGGCGTCCAGGCCCGGCCGTTCCAGACGTCGGTGACCAGATGGGCCGCCCCCGGGAACGCGGCCAGGCACATATCCGGGGCGGCGCAGCCGAACAGGGACGGCACCGACCCGGGAGCCTGGCCGGCCGGCACCGGGGGCGGCGTGACCGCGGTCCAGCGGCCGGCGGAGTAGGCCGCCGCCGCGGCCGCGCGGCCGCGCACGCCCAAGGCCAGGCAGTAGCCGGCGCGCGGGCAGGAGAACTGCTGCGGCCGCAGGCCGCCGGCCACCGTGGTGACGACGCTCCACCGGACGCCGTCCCACTGCTCGAGCAGGTCGGCGGCAGCGCCGGAGCGCGCCTGCGTCCCGCCGGTCGCCCAGCAGGCGCGGGCCGACGCGCAGGCCACGCTGTTGAGCTGGCTGCCGCGCGGGGCCGGCGATCCCGCGGGCTGCCACGCGCCGCCGGTCCAGTGCTCGATGACCGCCAGGCCGCCGGCCGAGTTACCGCCGACGGCCCAGCAATCCGCGGCCCCGGGGCAGGTGATGGACTCGAGCGCCGCGCCCTTGGCCCCGAGCCCGGCCGTGGCCACCCGGTGCCAGCGCCCGTCGGTCTCGTGGCGCAGCAGCGGGCCCCGGTTTTCCGACAGCGTGTTGCCGCCCGGGGCGGCGGCGGTCTGGCCGACGGCCCAGCACTGCGCGGCGCTCGGGCAGGCCACCGCGGTGAGGTAGTCGTCCGGGTAGTTCTTGGTCGCCGCGTTGGCGCTGAAGTGATGGAAGGCCCAGGCGTCGGTCCCCGCGATCAGGAGCGCGGCGACGATCGCGACCAGGCCGATCAGCTGCCGCCTGCTCATCCGGGCATGATATCGGCGCGGGCCGGACGGTCAGGCCGGGTAGGCGCCCCAGGCGGACAGGTACCCGGCCAGGCCCTCGGTCAGCGGCAGGCACTCCAGGTCGGCGGCCGTGACCCACCGGGCGTCGGCGGCGTCGTCCCCGGCGGCCAGCTCGCCGCCGGTCACCACGGCCAGGTAGTCGCTGACGTGGATGACCGCCCCGGCCGGCCCGGGGAGCTCCGCGGTGCCGAGCAGGCGGCGGCACTCTACCCTCAGGCCGGTCTCCTCCAGGACCTCCCGGGTCACCGCCTGGTCGTGGGTCTCGTCCGGCTCGATCCGGCCGCCCGGCAGCGACCACAGCCCGGCTCCGGGCTCGTGACCTCGCTTGATCAGCAGCAGCCGGCCGCCCCGGTCCTTGATCACCGCGCCGACGCACGGGATCAGCCTGCTCGCCACCCGTCCAGTATGGGGCCGCGCCGCGCCCCGTCTCCTCCAGGGCCGCGCCGCGCCCCCGTCTCCTCCATGATCGTGGGGACTTTTCGGCGTATAGCGCATAAAACTCTCCGCGATCACTGGTCGTCCTGGCCCGCCGGCTACTTGACGTGCGACGGACGACGCGCAACGGTCTGGTGTCATGAGGAAGGCGCCCACCTGCCCTCGGTGCGGCGGCCCGGTGCGCGAGCCCAGTGCCTGGTCCAGCGCGTGGCAGTGCGGTCAGCACGGAGAAGTGGATCCGCTGCGGACGTTGACCAGCCCGTCCGCCGCGGGACTCGAGGGGCTGGTGCGCGGCGCGGTGGTCCCGGTGTGGCTGCCGTGGCCGCTGCCGGCCGGCTGGCTGGTCACCGGGTTCGCGGGCGCGGGCGACGAGCGGAGCGGGACCCGCGGCTGCGCCGTGGCGGTGTCCGGCCCGAACCCGGTCGGCGGGCCGGGGGAGATGCTGCTGATCTCCGAGGAACTCGGGGTCGGCCTGGGGGCGGGGTGCGCCGGCCTGGCCGGTCCCGACCCTGGCAGCGAATTCGCGGCGGGCGCGCCGCACGCGCTGGTCCGGTTCGGCCACCACGAGTTCCCGGTGTGGAACGTGGACGCGCCCGGCCGGGCGGCGTTCGCGGGCGAGGTGATGGGCAACTGGCTCTGGCTGATCCTGTGGCCGGACACCGCGGGCATGTTGCTGGTCGAGCCGCTAGAGCTGCGGGACCTGCGTGATCCCGGCCAGGACCTGGACCTGCCGTTCGGCGCGCGGTCGCCGCGGCTGCCCGGCTAGAGTCGGGGAGCGTGCGCGCGGACCTGCACAGCCACAGCACGGCCTCGGACGGCACCTGCCCGCCTGCGGAGGTGATGCGGCGGGCCAGCGCGGCCGGACTCGACGCGATCGCGCTGACCGACCACGACACGGTGGGCGGGCACGCCGCGGCGCGCGCGGCGCTGCCGCCAGGGCTGACGCTGGTGCCGGGCATGGAGCTGTCCTGCCGCCTGGACGGCCACAGCGTGCACCTGCTCGCCTACCTGTTCGATCCGGACGACCCCGAACTGGCCGCGGAGACGGCCAGGATCCGTGAGAGCCGCCTGCACCGGGCCGAGGCGATGGTCGAGCGGCTGGCCGAGCTGGGCGTGCCGGTCACCTGGCAGCGGGTGCGAGAGATAGCCGGGGAGGGCGTGGTCGGCCGGCCGCACGTCGCGCGCGCGATGGTCGAGGCCGCGGTGATCGAGTCGCCGGACCAGGCGTTCGGCCCGGACTGGATCGGCGAGGGCGGCCGGGCCTATGTCCCCCGGTACGCGCTTGACCCGGCCCGGGCCGTCGCGCTGGTCCGCGCCGCGGGCGGCGTGAGCGTGCTGGCCCACGCGCGGGCGCGCGGCTGGGAAGTGCCCGACGACGTGATCGCCGGCCTGGCCGCCGCGGGACTGTCCGGAATCGAGGCGTGGCACCCGGATCACGACCATGACCAGCGGCTGCAGTTGCAGGCCCTGGCGGATCGCCTCAACCTGGTCGCCAGCGGGGGCAGCGACGATCACGGAGAACTCACCGGCTACCGGATCGGCTCGGATACGATCACGCCCGACGCTTACGAGCGGCTGATAGCGCAGGCCACCGGCGCCGTGCCGGTGACCGGCCGGTAAGCGCCCACCGGGCAGGCGCAGCGAAGGCTGCGAGAGGGAGGCAGGTCGCCATGGAGACGCGGATCGAGCGGACCGGAACGACCGTCAACAGCTGGGTCATCGGCGACGACGACGAGGTCATCGTCATCGACGCGGGCGACGACGCCGCCTCGGTGCTCACGCTGGTGGGCGATCGCGAGGTCCTCGCGGTCATCTGCACGCACGGGCACGCGGCACACGTGGCGGGCGCGCTCGAGGTGGCGGCCCGGGACGAGGCGCCGGTGGCGTTGCATCCCTCGGACCGCTTGTACTGGCGGGAGTCTCACCCCAAGGACGACCCGGACATCGACATGGAAGACGGCGGCATTTTCGAGGTCGCCGAGGTCTCCCTGGAAGTGGTCCTGACCCCCGGCCACACCCCGGGCTCGGTCTGCGTCTACAGCGAGGATCTCCAGGCGGTCTTCACCGGCGATGTGCTGTCCGCCAACGGGCCGGTCGCCCACGACGGCGAGTTCCCCGATTTCGCCCGCCAGCTCAGCTCGATCGGCGGCCACGTGCTGACGTTGCCGGGGCCGACCCGGGTGCTGCCGGGACACGGCGACGAGTTCACGGTCTCGGCGGCGGAGAAGCGCTTCGACTCGTGGGTGACCGCGGGGCCTGGCTCGCTCGCCGGGGACGAGTAGCCGGGATTGTCGGCCGGCCGTGCCAGGATGAGGCCGTGCAGCAGCTTGGCTTCGAGGGCATGCCCCAGCGGCTGTACGTGTGCACGCCGACCAGGCTGAGCACGTGGCTGGACTGCCCGCGCCGGTACCGGATGACCTACCTGGACCGGCCGTCGCCCGGCAAGGGCCCTCCGTGGGGGCATAACAGCCTCGGTGCGAGCGTGCACAACGCGCTGGCCGGGTGGTGGCGCCGGCCGCGCGAGGAGCGGACGGTCCCGGCCGCGGGGGACCTGCTCGAGCGCGGCTGGATCGATGAGGGCTTCGCCGACTCGGCTCAGTCGGCCCGGTACCGCCGCTGGGCCCGGCGCCTGGTGGAGGCCTACGTGGCCGGCCTGGATCCGGCCGACGAGCCGGTCGGCGTGGAGCGCACGGTGGCGACGCGCACCGAGGCGATCGCGGTGTCCGGGCGGATCGACCGGCTGGATGAACGGCGCGGCCCGGACGGCTCCAGCGAGCTGGTGGTGGTGGACTACAAGACCGGCAGGCACGTGCTGACCGTGGACGACGCGCGGACGTCGCTGCCGCTGGCGCTCTACGCGCTGGCGGCCGAGCGGGTGATGCACCGGCCGTGCCGCCGGGTCGAGCTGCATCACCTGCCGACCGGCCAGGTACTGGCCTGGGAGCATACGGCCGAGTCGCTGGCCCGGCAGCTGCGCCGGGCCGAGGACATCGCCGCGGAGTGCGCCGCGGCGGACCAGCGGTTCCGGGGTGATCCGGATGGCGAGCCCGGTCGGCCGTCATCAGAGCCGGCCGGGCGGGCGGATGGCCAGGCCGACGACGTGTTCGCGCCGCGTCCCGGCTCGTGGTGCGGCTGGTGCGACTATCGGGCTCAGTGCCCCGAGGGCAGCGCGGCCGCCGAGCCTCGCCGACCGTGGGACGGGCTCGCGGCGGAGGCCGCTGACTCCCTGGCGGCCGGCCCTCGAGCCGACGCCGGGCCCGGCGCGGCTGAGCCAGGTTCCGGCGTGACCGGGCCTGGGGCGGCTAAGCCAGAGGCCGGCGCGCGCTGGCCGGAGTCATCGCTGCCCGCCCCGTGACCGGCGCCGCGTCGCCGCTCCCGGTCCTCGGCGTTCCTCCAGAACGCGGTGAGCGTGCTGGCCGTGGTCTCGGGGGCCTCGACCGGCGGGGAGTGACCGGCGCCCGGGATGCAGACCCGGTGCGCGCCGAGCCGCCGGGCCATGCGCTCCTGGACGGCCGGGCGCCACGCGTCGTCGTTCTCCCCGTACAGGACCAGGATGGGGGGCGCGCCGAGGTTCGCGAGCTCGGTCGTGCGATCCGGGCAGGCCAGCAGGTACTGGCCCATGGCCACGAGCCCCGTGGGGCTGTTGCTCATCATCCGCCGGTGCAAGAAGGCGATCAGGTGCTCGGGAACCCCGTCCGCCCTGGCCTGGGGCCCCAGGTGCTCGTCCCAGATCCTGGCGACCGTGGCCCGCAGCCGCTGATCCGCCGCGAGGCCGTCCTCGCCGGGCGCTGCGTCCATCATCGCCAGCATGCCGCGCAGTATGTCGGCGCGCTCACCAGTGATGCGACTGGGGCCGGAGCCGAGCAAGGTGAGCGAGGAGATCCGGGCCGCCCGCGCGAGCGCCACCTCCCGTGCGATGAGCCCGCCCAGGGAGTGCCCGACCAGGTGCAGCCCCTGGCCGTCGCCGGTCAGCGCGCCGATGATCGCGGTGATGTCGGCGGCTAGCTCTTCGGGCGCGTAGCCGTCCGCGCGGGCGGCGCCCTGGCTCTGGTACTGCCCGCGCATGTCGATGGCGACCACCCGGCGGCCGGCCGACGCCAGCGGCCACAGCACCGGGATGAAATCTTCCTTGCTGCCGGTGAAGCCGGGAATGAGCAGCGCCGGCCGGCGCTCGCACACGCCCGTGGCCGGCTGTGCCTCAAGAGCGGCGAACGCGCCGCGGTGACTGCGGATGGTCACCCGCCGGACCTGATCGGGCAGATCAAGTGATCTCGGTGTGCTCACGAGGTGGCAGCCTACTCAGCGTTACGGTCATCTTGGCCGGATGCTCGCGGGCCCGGTCGGCAACCCCGGCAGGCCCGGCAGGCCCACCCCGGCCGACCGGCGGTACGCCGGCATCCGGTTGTGCTCCGAACGTAACCCGGTGACTTTGCCAGCAGATAACGTTCGCGTATCGGCCGGGTTATCCCGCCCGGGCGCCGCGCGGCGGGTCAGCCCTCGCCCGGCGATCCCGCGCTGGCCCCTGTGGCCTGGCCGGCCGTGCCACCCCGGCCGCCACGGCGCCGCGATGGCCTCCGCCGCCGGCCGGCGGACTGGCCGCCGCCCGGAGCGGCCTCGTCGGCCGCGGGCCGCGGGGTCTCGGCCGTGGCGGACGGCTCGCGGCGCGTCTCGGCGCGGCTGTCGTGGGTCGCTACGCCGGCCCGGGTCCTGCGGCGGACCCGCTGCCTGCGCTGCCCGGCCTCCCGGCCCCTGGCCGGGTCGCCGTGGCCGGAACGGCCGCGGGCGCCGCGGTCCGCGGTGCCGCGCTCGGGATGGGAGCGGTTCCGGCCGGTCTCCCCGATGTCCTCAAGATCCTCCGCCTCCAGGCCGAGGCGATCGCGCTTGGCGTTCGGCAGCGTTCCGGTGATATCCCGCGGGATGCCCAGCGAGCTGTACAGGTGCTCAGACGTCGAGTACGTCTCGATCGGCTCGGGCTGGCCGAGCCCCAGAGCGTCATCGATGAGCTTCCAGCGCTGGAGGTCACGCCAGTCCACAAAGGTCACGGCCACCCCGGCGCGCCCGGCGCGCCCGGTCCGGCCGGTGCGGTGCAGGTAGGCCTTGTCGTCCTCGGGGCACTCGTAGTTGACCACGTGGGTCACGTCGTCGACATCGAGGCCGCGCGCGGCCACGTCGGTCGCGACCAGCACGTCGACCTTGCCGCTGCGGAACGCGCGCATCGCGCGCTCCCGCTGGCCCTGCCCGAGGTCGCCGTGTACCGCGGCGGCCGCGAAACCGCGCGTGGTAAGCGCGGTGGCCACCTGGTCGCTGGCTCGCTTGGTCCGGCAGAAGACGATCGTCAGGCCCCGGCCTTCCGCCTGCAGGACGCGCGCCAGGACCTCGATCTTGTCCATCTGGTGGGCGCGGAACACGTGCTGCTCGGTGCTGGGCACGTGCGCGGGCTCGTCGTGATGCTCGGCGCGCACGTGGGTCGGCCTGCGCAGGTGGCGCCGCGCCAGCGTCACCACCTCACCCGGCATCGTGGCCGAGAACAGCATGGTCTGCCGCTGCGGCGGAGTGAGCGCGAGGATCTTCTCGACATCCGGCAGGAAGCCGAGGTCGAGCATCTTGTCGGCCTCGTCGAGCACCAGCGCTGACACGTGTGACAGCTTCAGGTGACCCTGCCGGATCAGGTCGAGCAGCCGCCCGGGTGTGCCGACCACGACGTCTACGGTGGCGAGGGCCTCGATCTGCGGTTCGTAGGCGCGGCCGCCGTAAACCGTGACCACACGGGTGCCCAGGAGACTGCCCGCGATCCGCAGGTCATCGGCGACCTGAATGGCTAGTTCCCTGGTCGGCACCACGACCAGGGCGCGAGGCGCTGAACGCTGGCCTCCCGGGACTTGCTCCAGCCCCTGCAGCAGCGCGATGCCGAACGCGAGCGTCTTGCCCGTTCCCGTCCTGGCCTGCCCGATGAGGTCTTGCCCGTCGAGTGCGATCGGCAGGGCCAGCGCCTGGATCGGGAAGGCGGTGGTGATTCCCGCGCCTTCCAGGGCCGCGCAGATCGGCTCGGCGACCCCGAGATCACGAAATGTCTTGGCGCCTGCCTCTGGCTGGTCGCCAGGGTCGGCCTCGGGTTGAACGTGGTTGTTGTCGGTGATCGTGTCGGGCACGTCGCGCTCGTCTTCCGGCGCCTCTGGCATGCCCCAGGTATCTGTTGTCAGGACTTCCGCCTCCATCAGCGGCTCGCGGTCTGCCGGGGCGCGGTTGCGCTCTCGGCCGACGTCGCGAGCGGGCACATCAACCTCTCCGCCGGGGCCTTCGCGCCATCGTTTGAGGCACGCGACCACGCGCTCGCGGGGAGGAATTCAGCGCGGTCCTGCCGGGGCCGTTCACCGCTGTCGGCAATCGCCGCGCCCTACTTTGAGTGTAACGATTGAGTGGGGTACCGCATTCCCGCTGCGGATTGCAGACAGTCTAGCAACACGCAGTGCGCTGGCCACAGAGGCATCTAAGGCCGGCTCCTGTGTCACGTTGTTAGGCTGCGCTCGTGACGCACAACGGTCCCGATGGCGCCCCGTCTGGTCAGGCGGCGGCCGTCGGCGCGGCGGGGCCTGAGGGCGCACAGTCGGCCGGTGGCGCTCCGCAGGGCGTGGTGGACCTGCTCGGCGTGCTGGCCTACGCATTGCTGGTGGCTTTCTTCCGCCTCGTGGAAGATGCAGCGCTGGCTGAGTCGCCCGCGGATAAAGCGGCGCTCGCGGAGATGGCTGTCGCGGAGTTCGGCCATTTCCGGCTGCTGCGGGACCGGATCCAGGAGCTGAATGTCGACCCCGACGAGGCGATGCGCCCGTTCGTGGCCGCCATCGATGAATTTCACGCCAGAACCGCGCCGTCTGACTGGCTGGAGGGCCTGGTGAAGGCGTATGTCGGAGACGGCATAGCGGCCGATTTCTTCCGGAACGTGGCTGGCTTGCTCGATCCTCAGACGCAAGAACTCGTGCTCGAGGTCCTCAAGGACACCGGGCACGCCGGGTTCGTGCTCGCCCGGGTCCGCGAGGCCATCGAGGCCGACCCCCGGGTGGCCGGGAGGCTGGCGCTGTGGGCACGGCGGCTGGTCGGCGAGGCGCTCGGGCAGGCCCAGCGGGTCGTCGCGGAGCGCGAGGCACTCGCCAGTCTTCTCGGTGGCGGAGAGGTCAGCCAGCTAGGGGAGATCGGCCGGATGTTCGCACAGATGACGGACGCCCACGCGCGGCGGATGGCGGCGCTGGGGCTAGGCGAATAAGGCTGGTCTTCCCCAGCCATCAGGCCCACGAAATAGTCCCTGTGGTACGAAAATGCACTAGGCGTTAGTCTAGCGACAAATCACTGTATAACCGTATATGCACGGACAGGAGAGGCCTGGACCGGCAATGGCCAGTCCGGCTCCATCTGCGCATGATCAGTTTAGCCTGGCAGCGTCTTCCCGTATGGCTCAATGAGCCATCTCCGCTCGATCCGCGAACCGAACGGCGGCGTCAGCCCGTCTGCCAGAGGAACGGCTGACTACCTCATACCGAACGGTCGAGATGCCAATGAAATTGGCGCATGTGTGCGCAGGCAGGAGCGATTTGATCCAGTCGATAGCGATGGCGCGGCGCCGCGGCGATGGAGTTAGGTTGGCCAGTAGGCCAGCGCTCGCGTGACTAACAATGGGAATCTGGCAGGCGCGGGCTGGTCATCAAGTTCTGCCCATTAGGGTGGCCGGCTTGCCGTTGCGGAAACGGGGGCGCCAGGGCTGAGCGAGCGCGAGGCTGCCGGTCAGAGCGTGTTGCCGAACCCGATGCGACGGGTTTCGTTGCCGCCGATCTCCAGATAAGCGATCTTGTCCGCTGGAACCAGGAACTTGCCGCCCTTGTCATCCCCCAGCGTGAAGACGCCGCCGTCGGCCAGCGCGGCAGCGAGGGCGCGCTCAACTTCTTCGGAGGACAACTTGGTCTCCACGACCAGCTCGCGCGGCACGGACCGAATCCCGATCTTGACTTCCACGGTGCTCCTCTCCGTCACCGAGGCTAGCCCGCGCCAGGGCCCTGCGGGCCGCCAGGCCCGCCGCGTGAGGTACGCCGCCAGCGAAACCCGACGCCGACGGGCACGGGACGGGCTGGCGGCGTCGGCGGTGCGGGACGGGCTGGCGGCGTCGGCGGTGCGGGGCTGGCTGGCGGCGGCGGTGGTGGTGGTGGTGCGGGGCTGGCTGGCGGCGTCGGCGGTGCGGGGCTGGCTGGCGGCGGCGGTGGCGTCGGTGGTGGTGCGGGGCTAGCTGGCAGCGTCGGCGGTACGGGGCCAGCCGCTGATTCCGCGCCAGGCGAGCCTGGCGAGAAGCTGCTCGGCCGCGTCCTTGGGTATCGCCTTATCGGTGCTCAGCCAGTACCTGGAGCTGACCTGGGCCATGCCGACCAGGGCCATGCCGAGCAGGCGCGCCTCGTCGTCCTGCAGGCCCGCGTCCTCGCTGATGAACTGGCTGATCATCTCGGCGCAGTCGCGCATGGTGCGGTCCAGGCGCTCGCGTACCGCTGGCTCGTTGCTGAGGTCAGACTCGAATACCAGCCGGAACGCCTCGCCGGAACTGCTCACGAAGTCAAAGAAGGCCTGGAAGGTGGCGGGGACCCGCTGCTTGTTGTCGGTGGTCGAGGAGAGCGCCTCGCGCACGATCCCGACCAGCTCGTCCGCGCTCTCGTCGAGCAGCGCGAGATACAGCTCCAGCTTGCCGGGGAAATGCTGATAGAGCACCGGCTTGCTGACCCCGGCCCGCTCGGCGATCTCGTCCATGGCCGCCGCGTGGTAACCCTGAGCGACGAACACCTCCTGTGCCGCGCCGAGCAGCTGCCTGCGCCGGGCCGGCCGGGGCAGCCGGGTGCCGCCGGGCCCATGCGATCTGGCCTGCGGCGATGCGGTCACGATTCTCTCCGGAAGTGTGCTGTCACGGTGCGTGCTGCGCTCCGTGCAATCTTACGGGCTCAGCGGTGGTCGTTACGGGGCTCAGCGGTAGTCGTCTTCATCGGCGCCCAGGGCGCGCTCCTGTTCCGCCGCATCTGCCTCATCTGCTTCCAGCGGCACTTCATGTGGCAGATTGCTTTGGTCTAGCTCCGCTCCGTTAGGGACGACATCCTGAGCCTGCTCAACGGAATCATCAACGGGCTGCTCAAGGCCCATGTCGCTCATGCATGCCTCCTTGTCTGGGGTGCGCTTCGAACGTATTTCCGATAAGAAATTTCGGCAGCGCTGTGTAGTATCAGTACCCGATCCGGCAGGGTAGGGAGACAGCATGCGCAGCATGTGGAAGGGCGCGATTTCCTTCGGCCTGGTCATGATCCCCGTAAAACTCTACGCCGCAACAGAGCAGAAGGATATTGCGTTCCGGCAGGTTCACCGGGTCGACGGCGGCCGGATCAGGTTCCGCCGCGTGTGCTCGATCGACGGGGAAGAAGTTCCCTACGAGGACGTGGCCAAGGGCTACGAGCTGCCGGATGGCGAGATGGTGGTACTCACCGACGAGGACCTGGCCGAGCTGCCCCTGCCGACGACGAGGAGCATCGAGGTCCTGCACTTCCTGCCCGAGGAACAGCTCGATCCGATCCTGCTCAACCGCAGCTACTTCGTGGAGCCAGAGTCGACCGGGGCGAGGGCGTACGTCCTGCTGCGCGATTCGCTGGAGCGGTCGGGCAAGGTAGCGCTGGCCCAGGTCGCGCTGCGGCAGCGGGAGTCGCTGGCCACGCTCCGGTCGCGGGACGGGGTGCTGGTGCTGGAGACCCTGCTCTGGCCCGACGAGGTCCGCGTCCCGGACTTCGCGTTCCTGGACGACGACATCGAGGTGCGGTCCCAGGAGCTGCAGATGGCCGCGTCGTTGATCGACTCGATGACCGTGGACTTCGACCCCGACGAGTATCACGACAGTTACCGTGAGGCGCTCCAGGAGCTCGTGGACGCCAAGATCGAGGGCCGCGAGGTGGTCCAGCCGGAAGGCCCGAGCGAGCCAGCCGGGGTAACGAGCCTCGCGGATGCTCTCAAGGCCAGCCTGGCCGCGGCCCGCGGGGAATCGCGCCAGGCCGGGGAGGTCACGGTGGCCGCCGCGGCCCCGGCCATCGCGGGCCGCGCGAAGAAGTCCCGCCCGGCCGCGAAGGCCAGCACGGCCAAGCCCGCCGGAACCAAGAGTGCCGGGACCAGCGCGGCCAAGAGCAGCAAGACCAGGACCGCCGCGACCGGAAGCGACGAGGCAGCAGGCGCCGAGGCGAAGGCAGAAGCCTCGAAGCCGGCGGCGGCCAAGGGTGCCCAGCGGCCCGCGGCGAAGCGGCCGGCCAAGAGGGCGGCCGCGGAGGCCGCGCCGACCCAGGCAAAGTCCCGGCGTCGGGCCAGCTGACTGCTCGCAGTCCGCCCCTGCGGCCGGGCGTGCGTGGGCGGGTAGCTGGGGGGTTCGGGAGCGGCGCCGTGCGGGTTGCCCGGGGGTGCGGGGGAGGGGGGGTTGCGGGCGGGCCGAGCCCTCCGCAGGTCCGGGTATTGTCTTCGTTCATGACCGATCCGATCGCTCCGTGGCCGGGCGAGCTCGTAGACGTGGGCCCGGGCGAGGTATTCGTGCGCAGCGCGCCAGCGCCGGAGGGCGCCGAGCCCGCGCTGTTCGTGCACGGGCTCGGCGGGTCGGCCACCAACTGGACCGACCTGATGGACCTGCTGCGCAAGCCTCCCGCCGACCGCCCGGACGAGTCGGCGCTGGCCTGCGAGGCCCTGGACCTCCCGGGCTTCGGCTTCTCGCCGGCGCCGGCTCTCGCCGGCTCCAGCAGCGTCTACTCCATCGATGCCATGGCCGGCACGGTCTGCGACCTGATCGAGAAGCGCGGGTACTGGCCGGTGCACCTGGTCGGCAACTCGATGGGCGGGGCGGTCTGCGTCCGGGTGGCCGCACGGCGGCCGGACCTGGTGCGGACGCTCACGCTGATCGCCCCGGCCCTGCCCGACCTGCGGCCCCGCATGATGCCGCTGCGGGTGATCCTGCTGTGCACGCCGCGGGCCGGCCCCTGGATGCTGAACCGGGCCCGGCAGATCCCGGCGGGAGACCGGATCGCGATCGCGATCCGGGATCTTTACGCCGACCCGGGCGTGGTGCACCCGCAGCGCCGGGCCGAGGAGACCGCCGAACTTACCCGCCGGGAGGGGCTCGAGTACTCCGGCGAGGTGCTGCTCGCGGCCGGCCGCGGGCTGGTGGCCGAGTACGTCCGCCGCGGCCGGCGCTCGCTCTGGCACGACGCGGCCCGGGTGACCGCGCCGACCCTGGTCATCTACGGCAGCCATGACCGGCTGGTCCGCCCGGCCATGGCCGCGCCCGCGGCCCGCGTGTTCCGCGGCGCGCGGGTGGTGGTGCTGTCGCGGACCGGTCACGTGGCGATGATGGAGCGCCCCGGCCTGGTGGCCAAGGAGATGCGGGAACTGTTCGCCGGCGCCCGGCGCCCGGCCCAGGTAAGCCGCTGATCAGGCCCGGACGCGAGGTGCTGATCGCCGCGCCCCGGGTGGTCACGGCCAGCTCCGGGCGCCCGATCCTCGAACCTGGTTACGTGACGGTGACCTCGGGACGGGTGACCGCGGTCGCGCCGGGGCGGCCACCGCGCCCCCCCGACGTCGCGCTGCCGAGCGGGATGCTGCTGCCGGGATTCGTGGACCTCCAGGTCAACGGCTACTTCGGCGAAGAGTTCCAGGCCGCGCGGGCGGACGGCTGGGCCAAGATCGTGACCCGCCTCCCGCAGACCGGTACCACGGCCGTGGCGCCCACCTTTGTCACGGCGCCGCCGGGCGCGCTCCCCGCGGCGCTGCGGGCCGCGGCCGCGCTGATCCCGGCGCTGCCGGCCCGGGCGGTCCGGGTGCTCGGCGTGCACGCGGAGGGCCCGTTCATCTCGCCCGTTCGCAAGGGCGCCCACCATGCCGAATGGATCACCGACCCGACCCCCGCCGCGGTCGACGAGCTGCTCGAGGCCGGCCAGGGCGTGCTGCGGCTGGTCACCCTGGCGCCGGAACGTGACGGCGCCTTGGCCGCCATCGGCAGGCTGACCGAGGCCGGCGTCCTGGTCAGCGTGGGCCATAGCGACGCGACCGCGCGGCAGGTGGCGGAGGCCGCGGACCACGGCGCCCGGATGATCACCCACCTGTTCAACGCGCAGCGCCCGCTGCACCACCGCGAACCCGGCGTGGTCGGCCAGGCGCTGACCGACCAGCGTCTCACCAGCGGCCTGATCACGGATATGCACCACGTGGCCCCGCAGGTGTGCGTTATGGCGTTTCGTGCGGCGCCCGGCCGGATCTGCGCGGTCACGGATGCGGCGGCCTGCGCCGGGATGCCGCCCGGCCGCTACCTGCTCAGCGGCGAGCCGATCGAGCTGCCGTCCGGAGACGGGGAGCCTCCGGTGCGCGGCGACGGCACCCTGGCCGGCTCGGCGCTGCGGATGGACGCCGCCGTGGCGAACCTGGTGGCCGCCGGGGTCGGGCTGGCCGAGGCCGCCGCCGCCGCTACCCGCGTTCCCGCTGACCTGATCGGCCGGCCGGACCTCGGCCGGATCGCGCCGGGCGCGGTCGCCGACCTGGCCTGGCTCGGCGACGACCTGCGGACGCGGGCCACCTGGATCGGCGGCGAGCTGGTGTACTCGGAGGCGGGAGGGCCGCAGTCGCCCGACAGAGCCGGCGGAGCGGACGCAACGAGGGGAGGGCCTGGATGAGCGGGGTCACGCGCATGCGGACCGAGATCGGCGAGCAGCCCGCGGCGCTGCGGGCCACGATCGCGGCGCTGCTGCCCCGCGCGCCCGAGGCCGCCGCGCTGGCCCGCGATACTCGCCAGGTGCTCCTGATCGCCCGGGGGACCTCGGACAACGCCGCGGTCTACGGCAGCTACCTGATCCAGGCGCGCGCGGGGCGGCTGGCCACCCTGGCCGCGCCGTCGATCGCCACCACCTACCGCAGCCGGGTCGACCTGTCCGGCGTGCTCGCGGTGGCGCTGTCCCAGTCGGGGCGGACCGAGGAGATCGTGGAGACCCTGGCCTGGGCGCGCGACTGCGGGGCCCGCACGCTGGCGATCACCAACGGCGCCGGGTCGCCGCTGGCGCAGGCCGCCGAGGTCACCTTCCTCATGCAGGCGGGGACGGAACGCGCGGTCCCGGCCACCAAGACGTTCACCACGCAACTCGCGGCGCTGGCCGTGCTGGCCATCGCGCTCGGGGCCGACCTTGACCCGGGGGAGTTGCGGGGGGCGCCGGACGAGATCGAGGCCATGCTGGCCCGCCCGCCCGACACCGGCGCGATCGTGGACGAGCTCGCGGCGGATCAGGGGGTCGTCGTCTCCGGGCGCGGGCTGGTCTACGCGGCCGCGCTCGAGCTGGCGCTCAAGCTCAAGGAGGCGTGCTACCTGCACGCGATGGGCCTGTCCTACGCGGACCTGCTGCACGGCCCGATCGCCGTGGTCGACGCCCGCACGCCCGCGATCCTGCTGGCCGCCGACTCCGGGCCGACCCTGGACGGCACGGTGGACCTGGCCCGCCGGGTCACCGGCGCCGGGGCGCGCGCCTACGGGATCGGCGGCGGCGACCGCCTGGCCGCCGCGTGCACACGCGCACTGCCTGGCCCGCGGCTACCGGAATGGCTGGCGCCGATGGGGCTGATCGTGCCCGGCCAGCTGCTGACCGAGGCGCTCGCGCGCCGGCTCGGGCTCGACCCCGACCGCCCCCGCGGTCTCAGCAAGATCACCCAGACCGCATGATCGGACATCCATAACGGGCCGCCGCGGGGGAAGCGCTCAGGAATCCCGGCACACCTTGTGCTGCGCGGCCTGGGCGCGCGGGCGCATGACCATCAGGTCGATGTTGACGTGCGCGGGCCGGGTCACGGTCCAGGCGATCGCGTCGGCGATGTCCTCGGCGGTCAGCGGCTCGGCGACGCCCTGATAGACCGCCGCGGCCTTCGCGGCGTCGCCGCGGTACCGGTTGAGCGCGAACTCGTCGGTCCGCACCATGCCCGGCGCGATCTCGATGACCCGGACCGGCTGGCCGCACAGCTCCAGGCGGAGCGTGGCCGCGATCGCGTGCTCTGCGTGCTTGGCGGCCACGTAACCGCCGCCGCCCTCGTAGGCGACGAAGCCGGCGGTGGAGGACAGCACCACGATCGTGCCGTCCCCGCTGGCCACGAGCTTGGGCAGCAGCGCTTGCGTAGTGTGCAGCGTGCCGAGCACGTTGACCTCGTACATGGTCAGCCAGTCCGCCGCGGACGAGTCCTCGACGGTGTCCGCGCCGATGGCTCCGCCGGCGTTGGCGACCAGCACGTCGCAACGCTCTAGGGACCGGGCCAGCGCATCCACGGCCGCGCGGTCGGTGACGTCCAGGCGGTGGGCGTCGGCCTGGCCGCCTTGGTTCCTGATCCGCTCGGCCACGGCCTCGACGCGGTCGACCCGGCGGGCGGCCAGCACCACGCGGTATCCGGCCTCGGCCAGCCTGCCCGCGGTGGCCGCTCCGATCCCGCTGCCTGCTCCGGTGATCACGGCGGTTCGCTGCACCCTAGAGATTGTGCCAGCCTCCTGGTTCGCCCGCCCGGCCGCCGCGCCCCCGCCGGTAGCCTGGCGCCCCGTGGGTCACTTCCTGACCACGGAGCGCCTGGTCCTGCGCCCGGTGACCGCGCCGGACCACGCCGCCCTCGGCCCGCTCGGGCTGACCGAGGTGCTGGCCGAGGTCGACGAGGGCAACGCCGCGTCGGCCGCGGTGTTCAGGCGGCTCGGCATGACCCGTTCGCGGTCGTGCCCGGCCTGCCGGGCCCCATGACGCGCTACCGGAGGACGCGCCGCTAGCCGGCCGGGTCTGGCTCCGCGCTGACCTGGCGGACGAGTTCGATGAGCCGGGCCAGGGTGTCGAGGCGGGCGGCGTGGTCGCCGTCGAGCTTGGCCTGCAAGGTGGTGACGCCCGCGGCGCGGTAGCGCCGGAGCCGGTCGGCGACCATGGCCGGCGTCCCGAGCAGGTTGGTCGCCCGGCCGAGCTCGGCCGGCACCCGGTCGGCGGCCTCGTCCCGCTGTCCGGACAACCACAACTCCTGCACGGCCTGCACGTCATCGCCGAAGCCCAGCCGGGTCAGTGCGTCGTTGTAGAAGTTCTGCTCGCGGCTGCCCATCGCGCCGATCGTGAACGCGTACCCGCGGGCATGCCGCCGGGCCGCGGCCTCGGCGTCGTCGGTGAACTCCACCGCGACCGGGACGACCAGGTCCAGCTCGGCGAGCCGGCGCCCGGCCGCCGCGGCGCCCGCGGCCAGGCGATCGGTGAACACCGGGGCCTGCTCCGGTATGAAGGTGTTCCCGATCCAGCCGTCGGCCAGGGCACCGGTCAGTTCCAGGTTGCGCGGGCCGAGCGCCGCCACGTAGATCGGCACCGGCATCGCCGGCAGCGGCGACCGCAGCGCCCGGCCCGGCCCGTCCGGCAGCGGCAGCTGGTAGACCCGGCCGTCGTAGCGCAGCCGGTCACCGCTCGCGATCTTCCGGACGATCTCGATCGTCTCGCGGGTCGCCGCGAGCGGGGAGCCGAAGCGCACGCCGTGCCAGCCCTCCATCACCTGGGGGCCGCTGACCCCCACGCCGAGCAGGAACCGCCCGCCGGACAGCAGCTGCAGCGACATCGCCGACATGGCCAGGGTGGCCGGGGACCTGGCGCCGAGCTGCGCGATCGACGAGCCGAGCCGGATGCTGGTGGTCTGGCCGGCCAGGTACGCCAGCGGGGTCAGCGCGTCCTGGGCCCAGGTCTCCGGTACCCAGACCGAGGCGACGCCCAGCCGCTCGGCGTCACGCACGAACGCGGCGTCCCGCGCGTCCGAGACCAGCGTGGTCATCCCTACCTGCATGCTCGTGCCCTTCCTGACGGCCGGTGCGCCCTTCCATCCTCCCCGCGGCGGCCCACTTACCGTGGGCCGGAGACCGGCGGATGAAAAAGTTCACTGAAGGCCGGGGGCTAATAGCAGCTGGCGGAGCGGTTGACTCTGGTTGTCGGTGGTATGCACTAGCGTGCCCGGCATGAACGTGTCGGCCTGGGCGGGCCAGGTAGGCGTGAGCAAGTACACCGCCTGCCGGTGGTATCACGCGGGGCGGCTGCCGGTCCCTGCTCGGCGGGCCGGGCGGCAGATCATGATCCTGGATCTCGGCGAGGTCGAGGGCGACCTGGTCAGGGACATGACCGAGGTGCTCATCTGGTTCTGTGCCCGGCTGTGCGGGCGGCGCGGGGCGGGTAACCGCGTGCTGCGGGCGCTGGGCTGCGCGCAGACCGGGACGTCGGGAGGGTGACCGGGTGGCCGCCCGGTTCGCGGTGCCCGAGGGCTGGAGCGTGCAGGCGTTCAGCTTCGCCCTGGACCCGGGCCCGGGACAGCTGCAGGTCCTGTCTCGCCAGTTCGGTGGCCGGCGGAAGGCCTTCAACTGGGCGGTCCGCCAGCTGAAGAACGACATCGAGGCCTACCACGCCGGGACCGCTGCCCCCGATGCCGCCCCGCCGTCGTTCTACGGGCTGCGCCAGCAGTGGAACCTGGCCAAGAACGACGAGTGCGCCGATCGTGAGACCGGCGAGGTGTGGTGGCCGCAGATCTCCAAGGAGGCGTTCGCCGACGGGATCCGCGGGGCGGTTGACGCCTACTGGCGCTGGCAGAAGAGCCGCGAGGGCGCGATCGCGGGCAAGCGGGTCGGCTTTCCCCGGTTCAAGCGCAAGGGCCGCGACGATGACCGGTTCACGATCACCACGGGCACGATGCGGGTCAACCCGGACCGCCGGTCGGTATCCCTGCCCAAGGTCGGCACCGTCAGGACGTGCGAGAACACCCGGCGCCTGCAGCGGCTGATCGCTATCGGCCGCGCCCGGATCCTGGCGGTCACCGTCCGGCGCAAAGGCACCCGCATCTTCGCGATCTTCCGGGTGCTGGTCAGCCGCCGGGTTAGCGCGCCAGCTAGGCCAGACTCGGTCGCCGGGGTTGACGTGGGTGTGCGGCGGCTAGCGACCGTGGCCGCGCCCGACGGGACCATCCTGGAGGTGGCCGAGAACCCGCGGGCCCTGGACCGCCACCTCGCCGGGTTGCGGCGGGCGTGCCGGGCCCGCTCCCGCCGGAAGGAGGGATCGATCCGCTACCGGGAGGCGAACAGGGAGATCGCCCGGCTGCACCGCAGGATCGCCGACATCCGGGCTGACGCGATCAGCAAGCTGACCACCCGCCTGGCCAAGACCCACGGCACGGTGGTGGTCGAGACGCTGAACGCCGCCGGGATGCTCGCCCAGAAAGGCCTGCCCGGAGCCCGGGCCCGGCGCAGGAACCTCGCCGACGCCAGCCTGGGCAGATCCGCCGGCATCTGGCCTACAAGCAGGCCTGGTACGGCTGCCGCCTGGTCGAGGCGGACCGGTTCTACCCCAGCTCGCAAATCTGCTCGGCCTGCAGCCTGCAGACCGCGATCGGCTGGGCCGAGCAGTGGGACTGCCCGGGCTGCGGGGCCCATCACCACCGCGACGACAACGCCGCGGTCAATCTTGCCCGCTACCCCGCGCCGGGATGGCAGGCCGTGGGACCAGTCGGGTCCCGCGTCAAGCGCCGAGCCGACCGTAAGACAGGGCACCGCCCCGCTGGTGGCGATGAAGCGCCGAACCCAAACCCCGACAGGGGTGCCGCATGAGCTGCAACCACAAGCAACTCAGCGGCAACGGCTTACGCTGTCAAGGCCACGGTCGGCCGGCGAGGCCACGGCCGGCCAGGGGAGGATCAGGTGCCAGACCAGCCGGAGCTCCGCTACCGCGACTGCCCGGCCACCCAGGCCGAGCTGATGATCGCCGCGCCACCGCCGGTTGTCTGGGCGCTGGTCTGCGATATCCAGCTGCCCGCCCGCTTCAGCAGCGAGTTCGACGGCGGCGAGTGGCTGGACGGCGCCAGCCGTCCCGCGCTCGGCGCCCGGTTCACCGGGCGCAATCACCACCCGGCCGTGGGCCGCTGGCAGACCACCTCCACGATCTGCGAGTACCAGCCCGAGCAGGTGCTGGGCTGGGCCGTCGGTGACCCTGACCGCCCGGCCGCCCGGTGGCGGTTCACTCTGGCGGCGCGGGCCGGCGGCACCCGGCTGACTCAGTGGATGCAGATCGGGCCGGCCCCGAGCGGCATCAGCGCGGCCATCGAGGCCAGACCGGACAAGGAGTCCGCGATCCTGCACCGCCGCCTGGCCGAGCACCGGGCTAACATGACGGCGACGCTGGCGGGCATCAAGGAACTGGCCGAAGCCCAGGACCAGCCCTAGCTCAGGCGGCCCGCGGCCAGCCCAGCTCTTCGGCCTTCCAGCGGGCGATGCCCGGCGCTGGCTCACGCGCCGCCGCGGCTGCCTGGCGTTAGCGGTTGAGATAGGCCTCCGCCAGGTTCCGCGGCGCGCACGCCAGCCAGCCATCGGTCAGCGCGTCGCGCAGCGCTTTCCCGGAGACGGCCTGCAGCCGGATGAGCACGGCGGAGTACCCGTCGAAGTGCGGGATGGTGAAAAAGTTCTCCGGATGCGCGGCGAGCACGGCCTCCTTCTCGCCGAGATCCTCGACGCGGACCGCCAGGATCGGTCCGCCGGGCGGGGTCTGGTCGCCGAACCGCTTCAGGTCCGCCTTGCTGAACGGCCGTTCCCACGCGAAGGCCTTGCCGGCGACGTACCACGTCCGGTTGTCGTGTCGCTCACTCTCTGTGACCTCGGGCAGCTCCGAAGCTATCCGGGCCACGTCGTCGACGGTCGCCACAGCAGTACCGTACTGCGGTTGACCGCCAGGCTTCCTGCGGCGCGGTGGTCAATCCAGCGGTGCCCCGACGCGCTCCCTGATCTCCTGCACGGCCCAGTTGTTGCCGTCGGGATCGGTGAAGAAGACGAACTTGCCGCCGTCCCGGGGATCCAGCGTCTGGACCGGCGAGACCTCGACGCCCCGCTCGGCCAGCTGGGCCCGGGCGGCCTCGACGTCGGTGACCACCAGCTGAAAACTGGCTCCCGGCTCCCGGTCGGCGTCCGCGCTCATCAGGGTCGGCCCGACCACCACGGAGCACGCCGACCCTGGCGGGGTCATGTGCACTACCCGCAAGGCCGGCGTCGGCTGAGTGTCGGCATCGAGGCGAAACCCCAGCGTGCCGACGTAGAAGTCCTTCGCCCGGTCGATATCGGTGACCGGAACCACCACGACCTCCAGTTTCCAGTCCATCACCGCTCGCCCTTCTGTTCCCGCGCCCCGGTGGCGCTCTCAGCCCTAGGACACACCTGAGCCGCCCGTTTCGACATCCGCCGCGCCTACCCCGGTCAGGGCGCGAAGCCGGGCGCGGCTGCGAAACGGGATGGCCACCGCCGATCCGCCGGACCCGGCGTACGCTACTGGGCGATGGAGGGACGCCGGAGAAGGGCGGGTCAGTGACAGACGAGTCGAGCCACGGGACTACGGCCAATCGTGACGAGCCGCCGCCGTTCGACACCAGCGTGGCGCATGTCGCCCGGGTCTATAACTACTGGCTGGGCGGGAAAGATTTTTTCCCCGCCGACCGGGCCGCCGGCGAGCAAGCGATCAAGGCTTTCCCTGACATCGTGCTGTCCGCGCGCGCTAACCGGGCGTTCCTGGCCCGGGCGGTCAGCTTTCTGGCCGGGGAAGCAGGCATCCGCCAGTTCCTGGACATCGGCACTGGTATTCCCTCGGCCAACAACACCCATGAGGTCGCCCAGTCGGTGGCGCCGGAATCCCGGATCGTCTACGTGGACAACGACCCGGTCGTGCTCACCCACGCCCGCGCGCTGCTGGCCAGCGATCCCGCGGGCACCACCGACTACATCGACGCCGACCTGCGCGAACCGGAACGGATCCTGGCCGGCGCGGCCCAGGTCCTGGACTTCAGCCGCCCGGTCGCGGTGATGCTGATGGCAATCTTGCAGCACGTCAGCGACGAGGACGACCCCTACCGGGTCGTGGGGACGCTCCTGGACGCCGTGCCGTCGGGCAGCTTCCTGGCCCTGTCCCATCCGGCCAAGGACATCGACGCCGAGGCGATGGCCAAGATGGCCGACAGCCTGAACAAGATGATGGCCGAGAAAGTGACCTTCCGTGACCGCGCCGCGGTGGCCAGGTTCTTCGACGGGCTGGAACTGGTGGAGCCGGGCATGGTGCAGGCGTCGAAGTGGCGGCCCACCAGCGAGTCCGAGGCGGCCAGCCCGGCGGCCCTGTGGGCGGGCGTGGCCCGCAAGCCCTGATCCCGAGGCTGGCCCGGCCGGTGACGGAGACGCCGTCGGCCGCCACCGACGGGCTGACCGCCCCCGCGATGGCCAGCCCGTTCGTGGCCGGTCTTGGAATGGCCAACTGTGGTCAGCGTGCCCGGACCGCGCGGCGGGTGTCTGTCACCCGGCTGACACGGCTGCTGTCAGCCTGCTGACACCCGGCCACGGCGCAGCCGGGCGCTCAGGATTTGGGCCGGGCCGGACCCTGGTGAGAGATGGCCGCGTCGCCTGCTCCCCGCGCGACGGCGATCACGGCCAGCAGCGAGGCCAGCGGGACAACCAGCGCGATGAAGTCGGGCGAAGACAGACTGCCCAGAGCCACCAGGGCACCCGCGAACCCGATGACCAGGACCGCCACCACGACCAGGCCCCACGCGTGCAGGAACAACCGCAGCGTGAAGGGCGGCGTGGTGGCGGCCACGTCCGGCACGGCGGTGATGGACTTGGTCTCGCGCCGGTCGGTCATGCCCTCGCGCACCCACACGCTGACCATCAGTTCGCCCGGGCGGTCGGGGATCAGCAGCAACTCGTCCGGATGGGACGGGTCGGGGGACTGCGCCATCGAGCCGCCGCCAGCCGCCCACGACACCACCTTCCGGTTGCCCGACGGCCGGACGCGGTAACGGGCCTGCTCGCCGGTCACCACGGTGTCCGGCCCGTCGATGATCACCCTGGAGGCGCGCGCCGCGCCGTTGGTCGCCTCGATCTCCTCGACGACGGGCCCCGGACCCCCGGCTCCGTTCGTCGCGGCCCCCGGTGCGTTGGTCACGATGAACTGACGGCGGGCCAGCTGCTCGGCCAGCCGGATCTGGCGCACATGCACGTTCCAGGCCATGGCCACCACCACGGCGGCGAGCGCGGCGGCCCCGAGCCCGAGCAGGCCGGCGACCGTGGGGTGACTGGTGACTGTCACGGCTGCGAGCATGTCGTCTCCCTGGTCCGAGGTCGCGGTCGAGCGAGGGTTCCTGGGGCCACGATGGTATTCAAACACAAAATCGAATCACGCGGAACCTGGCCCGGATAACCGAACACCGTGCGCACTTTGCAAGTTGTCCCCTCTTTACGGGACGCCGCCCGGGTGAACCTTCGCCCGTCGCTGCGACCGAGAATTGCCCGTGCCCGTCGGTCAGCCGGTGCCGCGCGGATACGGTATGGCTGAGATGGCAACCAGGGCAGGGCTGGTCACCGGGTGGACGAGCCAGCACGTGCGCCATATCGGGGAGATCGTCCGGCAGGGCCGGAATCCTGCCGCGCGGGTTTACGAGAGCATCGGGTCCGACTTCTTCCTCGCGCCGGCGCCGGGCTGGCTGAACCTGGGGCTGTGGGAGGGCCCGGGCTCGGAGGACGAGGCCGAGCAGGCCTGCCGCCGGCTGGTGCGGACGATGGCGTCGGCGCTGCCCGCCGGGGGCGTGATCGTCGACGTCGGGAACGGCCTGGGCACCCAGGATCCGCTGATCGCCGAGCAGGTCCGCCCGCGCCGGCTGGTCGCGGTGAACGTCACCGAGTGGCAGCTGACGGCCGGCCGGGACCGGCTGGCCGAGGCCGCCGCGTCGCCGGTAGCCGGCGACGCGGCCTGCCTGCCGATCGCGGACGGGGTCGCGGACGGGATCATCAGCGTGGAAGCGGCGTTCCATTTCCGTTCCCGGAGGGCTTTTTTCGACGAGTGTTACCGGGTGCTCCGGCCCGGCGGCGTGCTGGGCATCTCCGACATCTCCACCCGGCGATGGCCGCGCAGCCCCGCTGAGCTGATGTCCGGCCTGACCCAGCTGCGGGTGTTCGGGCTGCGGCCCAACGCGGCCATGACCGCGGGACAGATAGTGGCGGCGGCCCGCGGCGCCGGCCTGACGGACGTGCAGGTGACGCCCTGCGGCGACCGCGTGATCGCGCCCGCGTTGCGGCTCGCGGCGGCCCGGCTGTCCGGCTCCTCGGCCGCGCCCACCGGGCACCGGCTGGCCGCCCGCCTGCTGCTGCGGCAGGTGGAACTGCTGTGGCGGCGCCGGATCATCGATTACATCCTGCTGCGCGCCGTCCGGCCCTGACGCTGCAGCCGCGCCCGGGCGCGGCGGAACTCAGGTGGCCGGCGGGCTGCCGGTGACCTCGCGGGTGGCCAGGCTCACGTTCGCGGTGTCCTGGAACAGCAGGCTGATGAACGAATCGAGTTCCGTCCGCTGCGCCGCCGACCGGGGCGCGCGCAGGTTCGCGAACTCGACCCAGACCAGGACCAGGTAATGCCCCTTGACCTCGGCCGCCTCGAAGCCGGTTCCCTTGATCAGGTTGCGGGTCGGTCCCGTAGCGCCCGGCAGCTGCGCAATGAACTCCGCGGGGCCCGCCACCTTGCCGGCCTTCTCGGCGGCCGCGGCCGTGACCAGGTTCAGCACGCCGATGGTGCCCATCAGCTTGTGGTTAGCCGACAGGTAGCTGGCCCGCATGGCCTGGGTGCAGCCGGCCTTGCTCACCGCCGCAATCAGCTGGCTGCCCATCAGCGCCGCCGTGCAGTGTGTCTTCGCCTTCTGGACGGTCTTGACGTAGCTACTGCCTGCACCGGTGAACTGGGCCGGGAACAGCTCGGCGAGGGTGAGCGGCACCGGATCCAGGGCCCGCGACCCGATGTGCCCCCACGGGCCGAGCGACGGCGAAGGGCTGGGCGCTGGGTCGGTCGGTGACGGCCGGGTCGACGCGGTCGTCTGCTGTGAGATCGCGGCGGCGCCCGGGGACTTATGGTCCCGGGAGAACCAGAGATAGGTCGCGCCGGCCACGACGGCCAGCGCCAGCACGCAGACGAGCAGGATGCGGGAGGGCTTCTTGCGCCCGCGGGGGCGGGTCCGCCCGCGCGCACCGCGTCCGCGTCCGCCCGGCGCACCCGCGGCGCCCGCGGGGACGCGCGGCCCGGGCCCGGTGGCAACGCGACCGGCCGGTCCCGGTGCGGTGTCCGCCGCTGAGTGCGGCGGCGTCGCCTCGCCCGGGCCGGCGGCCCAGCGCGGATCATCCCAGCCGTCCGGATCGTCCTCGCCTGGCCTGGCCTGGCCCGGCCCGGCCGACGCGGGGCCCGCCAGGTCCGGTGCGGTCACGTCCGGCGCTCCTGGATCGGGCCTGGCCAGACCCGGCCCGGCCAGGGCGCCCGCGAAAGCCGCGGCGGGCGGCACGGCGTCCTGGTCATCGTCCGTGTCCGGCCAGCCCTCGCCGGTTGCGCTCAGGTCCGGCCAGTGACTGGCCGTCGGCCCCTGGTCCACGGCGTCCCAGGCCTGCGTGGACGTGGCATCGGCGGCCGGGTCGCTGACCGCGAGCGCCGCGTAGCCGGGCTCGGAGAAGCCAGAGTGGGGGTATCCGGTCCCGGCGAGCCCTGCGTCAGCCTGCGCGGGCCCGGGCTCACCGTAAACCGGGGCGCCGAGGCCAGGGCCGGCGTAGCCGGTTCCGGTGTCGTCCGGCCCCGGAAAGCCGTCGGGTCCGGCGTAGTCAGCGGCCAGCCAGGCATCGCTCTCGGCCAGGTCGTCACCGGTGCCGTCCGGCCCTGGCGACCGGTTCCAGGCGGCGAACGGGCCGGGCGGGTAGAGCGGCGGGGGCTGCCCGGGCGCGGGCGGGAACCCGCGGATCGGGCCTTTGCCCGCAGCGCTGCCCGCCCCGTAGCGACCGCTGGCCGGGACGGGATCGTGGTCCGGAACCCGCCCGTCGGAGTAGCCGGGCGTGAACAGCGCAGCGTCCCCGCGGAGGGTCTTCTGGCCTTCCCCGGGCCGCTCTCCGGACGGGCTGACCCGCGCAGACGGGCCCTGCCGCCGGCCCGGCGCCCGGCCGGCGGCGTTGTCACCCGGGTAGCGCATGCGGCGAGCGTACCGTGCCGCCGGCGCCCGAGTTAGCCGTTGTGATGAGCGCGTCCGGGTGGCCGCGGCTGAGCGGTCGCGTCTGGGTGGCCGCGGTCAGCCGGCCCCGGCCGCCGCCGTCGGAGGTCCCGGGCCGTCCGGCGCTGCCTCCCGGCTCCGGGCCGGCGGCGGGGGCGCTTCCTCCCCGCTCCGGGCCGGCGGCGGGAGCACTTCCTTCCAGTTCCGGGTCGCCGGAGGGAGCACTTTCCCCATTTTCGGGTCGGCGGAGCGGGGCCGGAACGGCTATCGGGGGTTTGCTTTGACCACCATCGGCCATGGCCGGTATCCTGCACAGGCGTCCATGCGCACTGGCATGCCCGTATGGCCCGCCTCGCGGGCAGGCAACGGCGGCCGATGCCACCGGATTCCCGCCGCGAGGGACCTGCCACCGGCGGGGCAAGTTTCAGAACTCACACGCGAAGGCCTACTACCGTGCGCACCTTCAGTCCGAAAGCCGGCGACATCCAGCGGCAGTGGCACGTTATCGATGCTTCTGACGTCGTACTCGGCCGCCTGGCCAGCCAGGCGGCGATCCTGCTGCGCGGCAAGCACAAGCCGATCTTCGCGCCGCACGTGGACACCGGTGACTTCGTGATCGTCATCAACGCGGACAAGGTCGCCCTGTCCGGCAACAAGCTGGAGGACAAGCGCGCGTACCGGCACTCGGGATACCCGGGCGGGCTGCGCTCGATCGCTTACGGCGACCTGATGGCCAAGCGCCCGGAGCGGGCGGTGGAAAAGGCCGTCCGGGGCATGCTCCCGAAGAACTCGCTGGGCCGGCAGATGCTGCGCAAGCTCAAGGTGTACGCGGGTCCTGACCACCCGCACCAGGCGCAGCAGCCGGTCCCGTTCCAGATCACGCAGGTCGCCCAGCAGGCCGACTCCGGCCGCACCGCGGCGGCGTCGCCGAAGGCGAAGTAATCCAAGAGAAGGAAAGTTCGAGGAACACATCGTGGCCGAGCCCACCGAGGTCCAGGATCCAGCTACCGAAGCCAACGCCGAACCGAAGGACGATGCCGAGAATCTGACGGAGTACTCCACAGAGACCGGCGAGGCGCCCGCCACCTCAGCGCGGCCCGCAACGCGCAGGCCGGTGGTGACCGGTTCCGCCCTGGGCACCGGCCGCCGCAAGGAAGCGATCGCGCGGGTCCGCATCGCGCCCGGTACCGGAAAGTGGCTGATCAACGACCGGACACTGGACGGGTACTTCCCGAACAAGGTGCACCAGCAGCTGATCAGCGAGCCGTTCGTGACGCTGGGCGCCGAGGATGCGTTCGACGTGATAGCGCGGATCACCGGCGGCGGCGTCACCGGGCAGGCCGGGGCGCTAAGGCTCGGGATTGCCCGGGCGCTGACCCTGGTGGACCCGGAGAACCGTCCGAGCCTGAAGCGGGCCGGCTTCCTGACCAGGGACGCGCGGGTGAAGGAGCGCAAGAAGGCCGGGCTGAAGAAGGCCCGCAAGGCTCCTCAGTACTCCAAGCGCTGATCCCCCGCGTCCTTTCCAAGGGGGGAGAATCGTCGTAGCGGGAGACCAGGAGCGGGTTCATGGGCCGTCTGTTCGGTACCGACGGTGTTCGAGGCATCGCAGGTCGTGATCTTACCGCGCGGCTCGCCATGGACCTCGCCGTGGCGGGAGCCGGGGTGCTGTCCGGCACCGGCCCGGCCGCCACGGGCTCCTCGCCCGCCGGCCTGGTCACCGACGGGCGCCCCTCCGGCCGCCGCCCGGTGGCCGTGGTCGGACGCGACCCGAGGACATCGGGTGAGTTCCTCGAGGCCGCCGTCGTGGCCGGGCTGGCCTCCTCGGGCATGGACGTGCTGCGGCTGGGCGTCATCCCGACGCCGGCGGTCGCCTACCTGACCGGCGCGCTCGACGCCGACTTCGGCGTGATGCTGTCCGCGAGCCACAACCCGGCCCCGGACAACGGGATCAAGTTCTTCGCCCGCGGCGGCCGCAAGCTGCCCGACGAGGCCGAGGACGAGATCGAGCGAAGGCTCGCGGCAGTGTCATCTGCCACGGGGTCATCTGCCCCGGGGTCATCTGCCCCGGGGTCCCCTGGCGTCGGCCGCCTGCCGGAACTTGGCTTCGGCCGCGTCAGCGACGCGTCGGGGGAGCGGGAACGCTACCTCGACCACCTGCTGTCCACGCTGCCGGACTCGGCCGGCTCCCGGCCCCTGGCCGGGATGAAGGTCGTAGTTGACTGCGCGCACGGAGCCGCCTACGAGCTCGCGCCGCGGATGCTGTGCCGGGCCGGTGCCGACGTCCTCGCCATCGGTACCGAGCCCGACGGGGACAACATCAACTCGGGCTGCGGCTCGACCAGCCTGGGCGCGCTGAGGGCCGCGGTGGTCGCCCACGGCGCCGACGCCGGCATCGCCCACGACGGCGACGCTGACCGGTGCCTCGCGGTCGACGCGGACGGCCAGGTTGTCGACGGCGACCAGATCCTCGCGGTGCTCGCGTTCGCGCTGAAGGACGCGGGGCGCCTGGCCGACGACACCGTCGTGGCCACCGTCATGTCCAACCTGGGCCTGCGGCTCGCCCTACGGGACGCGGGCATCACCGTGGTGGAGACCCCGGTCGGCGACCGGTACGTGCTGGCCGCGATGCGGGAGGGCCACTTCGTGCTCGGCGGCGAGCAGTCCGGCCACATCATCCTGCTCGACCACGCCACGACCGGCGACGGGCTGCTGACCAGCCTGCACCTGCTGGCCACCGCGGCCGGCCGGGGCCAGCCGCTCGGCGAGCTGGCCAAGGTGATGACCAGGTACCCGCAGGTCCTGATCAGCGTTCCCGGAGTGGACCGGTCCCTGGTCGCCCGCTCGCCGGAGCTCGCCGACGCGGTGGGCGCCGCCACGGCGGAGCTCGGGGATTCCGGCCGGGTGCTGGTCCGGCCCAGCGGCACCGAGCCGCTCGTGCGGGTCATGGTCGAGGCCTCCGACTCCGGCCAGGCCCAGGAGCTGGCCGGCGCGCTGGCGGACGTGGTGCGGAACCTGGCGTAGGCATCCGGCGCACATTAGGGGGCGGTCATGTGCGGGATCGTGGGGTACACCGGCCACCGGCAGGCTCTCGGGGTCGTGGTGGACGGGCTGAGCCGGCTGGAATACCGCGGTGCGCGGTGGCCCGCGACCTGGCCGGCGAGCGCTGCGTGCTGTTCCTCGGCCGGCACGTCGGGTACCCGGTCGCGCTCGAGGGCGCGCTGAAGCTTAAGGAACTCGCCTACATGCACGCGGAAGGCTTCGCGGCGGGCGAGCTCAAGCACGGGCCGATCGCCCTGATCGAGGAGGGGCTCCCGGTGGTGGTCATCGTCCCTCCCGCGGACGGCCGCTCGGTCCTGCACGACAAGATCGTGTCGAACATCCAGGAGATCAGGGCGCGCGGGGCCCGCACCATAGTGATCGCCGGCCAGGGTGACGACAAGGTCGCGCCGTTTGCCGACACCCTGATCGAGGTGCCGGCCACGGCGACGCTGCTGCAGCCGCTGGTGGCCACGGTCCCGCTGCAGGTGTTCGCGTGCGAGCTCGCCGCGGCCAGGGGGCATGACGTGGACCAGCCGCGGAACCTGGCCAAATCGGTCACCGTCGAGTGACCGCCGTGACCTAGCCGCCGGCCGGCGGCCGGGCCCGCAATCGCCTGCGTAGCAGGCGATTGCGGGCACTGGGTCGGCGCTGGGTGCCGGTGCTCAGCCACTGTGGGTAGATTTACTCACCCTGATGACGGATGTATCAGGCTGCCGCACCTGGCACTCTTTTCTGGCACGGCCGCGTAAGGCCTGCCCGACACGCCATCAGGGGGAATCGACGGTGCCTGACACCACGCCAGCCGTGGTGCTGAAGTTCGATCCGAACGTCATGCACCACGGTGGCCTCGGCGTGATCCGCAGCCTGGGGCGCATGGGCGTGCCCGTCTACGGGGTGCACGAGGGCCCGTGGGCCCCTGCGGCCAGCTCCCGTTACCTGCAGGGCCGCTGCTTCTGGCAGCCGGATCCGGATGACGCGGAGCGGGTACGGGCCGGCCTGTTGCGGCTGTCCGAGCGGATCGGCCAGCCGGCCGTGCTGATACCGACCGACGACGCGGGCGCGATCTTCCTCGCTGAGCAGGGCGACGGCCTGCGGGACCGGTTCCTTTTCCCGGACCCGCCGCGCGATCTCCCGCGGCGGGTCGCGGGCAAGTACTCCCTCTACCAGCTCTGCCGCGAGCTCGGCGTGCCCTGCGCGCGGGCCGCGGTGCCCCAGGCGCTCGAGCAGGCCCGCGAGTTCGCCGCTACCGCCGGCTTCCCGCTGGTCGCCAAGCTGACCACGCCGTGGAGCAACGGCCACGGAGGGCTGCGCAGCACCTCGATCGTGCCCGGCGCCGAGCAGCTTGACGACACCTACCGGGCCTGCGCCCAGGCTGGCGCCGGGCTGATGCTGCAGGAGTTCATCCCCGGCGGACCCGGGCAGGACTGGTTCTTCCACGGGTACTGCGACGGCAGCTCGACGTGCCGGCCGGCCTTCACCGGCGTCAAGGAGCGCTCGTACCCGGCGCACGCCGGGCTGACCTGCCTGGGCCGGTCCACCCCCAACGACGAGCTCCGCGACCAGATCACCGGGCTGCTCAAGCGCCTGAGCTACCAGGGGATCCTCGACCTTGACCTGCGCTTTGACCCCAGGGACGGCCAGTACAAGCTGCTGGACTTCAACCCCAGGATCGGCGCCCAGTTCCGGCTGTTCCAGGACACGGCCGGCACCGACGTCGCCTCGGCCTGCTACCTGGACCTGACCGGCCAGGGCGTCCCCGCGAGCGAGCAGGTGACCCGCGGGTTCGTGGTGGAGAACTACGACCCGATCGCCGCGTTCAGCTACTGGCGCGGCGGCGAGCTGGGGCTGAGGTCGTGGCTGGCGTCGCTGCGCCGCGTGGACGAGGCCGCCTGGTTCGCACGGGATGACCTGCGGCCCTTCGGCCTGATGTGCCTGCGCATGGGCTGGCGGATGGCGACCCGCCCGCTAGGCCTGCCGCAGGGCCGGGCCTCCAGCACTGACTTCCGTTACTCCGGCGGCCGGGCGGCCGCCAGAGCCGTCCGGGGCGGACCTCGCTCGCGGCCGGTTGCCCAGACCCAGATCACGCGGCCAACAGAGCCGCGATCGCCCAAGGAGGGGACAAGAGTATGAGCGACACCGTCGAGGTGGCGATCGTTGGGGCCGGCCCGTACGGGCTGTCGCTCGGCGCGCACCTGCGCAAGGCGGGTGTGAGCGTGCGCCAGTTCGGCCTGCCGATGCAGCTTTGGCGCGGGTTCATGCCCGAGGGCATGTTCCTCAAGTCACAGGGGTTCGCGTCGAACCTGTCTGACCCGGGGGGCACGCACACGCTGGAGGCGTTCTGCAAGGCGACCAGCCGCCCCTACGCCAGCTACGGCCTGCCGGTGCCGCTGGACACCTTCATCGCCTACGGCGAGTGGTTCCGGTCCGAGCTCGTCCCGGACATCGAGGAGGTGCTGGTCACCGACGTGGCGCAGCGGGGCGGCGGGTTCGAGCTCACCCTGGCGAACTCCGAGCAGGTGCGGGCCCGCAAGGTGGTCGTCGCCATCGGCGTCGAGCACTTCGCGTACGTGCCCGAGCCGTTGGCTTCGCTGCCCGCCACGGCGTGCACCCACGCCTCGGCCCACACCGACCTGTCCGTCTTCCGCGACCGCACGGTCGTCGTGGTCGGCGCCGGCCAGTCCGCGCTCGAGTCGGCGGCGCTGCTGCACGAGAACGGCGCCGACGTGACGCTGGTCGCCCGGGAGAACAAGATCCGCTGGAACGGCGTGCCGCTGAACCCGGAGCGCCCGCTGATGCAGCGGCTCCGGGAGCCGGAGTCCGGGCTCGGCTCGGGCTGGGCCACCTGGTTCTACTCCAACCACCCGGGTACGTTCCGGCACCTGCCGCGGTCCACCCGGGTGTACCGCGCGCGGACCGCGCTCGGGCCGGCCGGGGCCAGCTGGCTGCGCAGCCGCGTGGAGGGGCAGTTCCCGGCGCTGACCGGCCTGTCGGTCAAGTGGGCGAAGGCGGGGGACAGCGACGTGCGCCTGGGGCTCGCCGGGACCGGCGGCTCCCGCGAGCTGGCCGCCGACCACGTGATCGCGGGCACGGGCTACCGGACCGACCTGGCCCGGCTGTCGTTCCTCGGCCGCGACATGCTCGCGCGGCTGCAGACGGTGCAGGGCACCGGCAGTTCCGTGGTCGGGCGTGACTACCAGTCCTCCGTCCCCGGCCTGTACGTCATCGGTCCCGCCGTGGCCCCCACCATGGGGCCGGTCATGCGCTTCGTGTTCGGCTCCGAGCACGCCGCCACCACCGTGGCCCGGCAGCTGGCCGGCGCCAGCGCGGCCGGACGTTCCCGGACGGCTGTGGCAGCGGCCCGGTAATGACCGCTAATCACGGGCAGCGCGGCTCGGACGGATTCCGGTCCGTCCCCGCCGCGCTGCCCGCCAACGGGGGACATGGCCCGCCGCGGGCGCGCCCGCGCGCCGCGGAGCGGGCCAGCCGGGTGGTGCCGGTCGTGGCCATGCCGCTGGCCGACGTGCTGGGGCTCGCCGCGGCGATCGGCGTGACCGGATGGCTGGGCACGGTGTCGGTGCTGTACGCGCTGATCGTGCTCGCCGTGCTCGCGGTCACCGGGCTGCACCGGCTGCGGATCTGCCTGCGGGTGGCCGACCAGGCCGGGCGGATCCTGGCCGCGGCGGCGCTGCCGCTGCTGATCCTGCTGCCGTGGATGCCGGCCGCGGCCGCGGCGCGGCTGGCCGTGGCGTCGGCCGCGCTGGTGTTCTCCTTCCGCGTCGCGGTGTCCGCGGCGCTGCGCGCCGCCCACCGCGAGGGCCTGCTCACCGAGCCGGCGCTGGTCGTCGGCGCGGGCACGTTCGGCGCGCAGATCGGCGAGCTGATGCGCGTGCACCCGGAGTTCGGGCTCCAGCCGGTGGGCTACCTTGACCACGGGCCGCCCCGGCGCGACCTGGCGCTGCCGTCGCTGGGCGCGCCCGGCGACCTCGCGCGTGTCGTGGCCGCGCACGGCATCCGCCGGGTCGTGGTCTGCTACGCCGCCTGCAAGGACGAGGACCTGGTCACCGTGCTGCGCGCGAGCCGGCCGCTGCGCGCCGACGTCTGCGTCGTGCCGCGGCTCTACGAGATCGGCGCGGCCGTGCCCTCGTCGTGCCTGGACGAGATCTGGGGTATTCCGCTCGTCCCGCTGCGGCGCCTCGGGCACTCGCGCGCGGGCATGTGGCTGAAGCGGAGCGTGGACGTGGTGGTCGCCGCGGTCCTGCTCCTCGCGGCCGCGCCGCTGCTGCTCGTCCTGGCCGCCGCGATCAGGCTGCAGTCCGGCCGCTCGCCGCTGTTCCGCCAGACCAGGGTCACCGGCCACGGCCGGAGCGCCGAGATCGTCAAGCTGCGCACGCTCAGCGGCCACGGCGACCCGGACACCTCGTGGACCGTGCCGGTGGAGCAGTGCACCGCGCTGGGCCGGTGGCTGCGGATAACGCACCTGGACGAGCTGCCGCAGCTGATGAACGTGCTGCGCGGCGACATGTCCCTGGTGGGGCCCAGGCCCGAGCGGCCCTACTTCGCCGACCGGTTCGGCCGCGAGATCCTGCGCTACAGCGACCGGACCCGGATGCCGGCCGGGATGACCGGCTGGGCCCAGACCCACGGCCTGCACGGCGACACCTCGATCTTCGACCGGGCCCGCTTCGACAACCAGTACATCGAGTACTGGTCGCCCTGGCTGGACGTGGTCATCCTCGCCCGCACGCTGACGAACTCGATCTTCCACCGAGCGGAGGGCCCGCGATGAGCACCTCCCGGGCGGCCCGCGCCGACTCCTGGCTGCGTGACGGCCAGCTCCGGCTGCGTGACACGCCAATGATCTTCATGTACCACGGCGTGGCCGAGGTAGCCGAGGACCCCAACTACCTGTGCGTGACGCCGGCCCGGTTCGCCGAGCAGATGAGCTGGCTGGCCGGGCACGGGCTGCGCGGGGTCTCGATCACCACGCTCGTCGAGGCGATGCGGGCCGGCCGCCAGCGCGGGCTGGTCGGGCTTACCTTCGACGACGGGTACGTCAGTGTGCTCGAGTCGGCCGTGCCGGTGCTCCAGCGGCACG
>Ga0335073_10000560_pt1 | contig 47587 bp, 44 predicted proteins | sample Lox_Sample_22_FD_207093 | JGI IMG/M metagenome (GOLD analysis project Ga0335073, IMG submission 207093) | Soil microbial communities from Loxahatchee National Wildlife Refuge, Florida, United States - Lox_Sample_2.2 | ecosystem: Environmental > Terrestrial > Soil > Wetlands | place: USA...
AACCACGACCCAAACAGCGTCCACAAAGTGCCAGTACAAGGCGAGCGTGTCGACGCGCCGGAACTGATCTTGCTGCACCTTTCCAGCCAGAGCAAAGAGAAGGACGATGGTGAGCATGATGAGTCCGGCGGTGACGTGAAATGCGTGCAGGCCGACCAGTGAGTAATAGGTTGTTCCAAAAAGATTGGTAGAGATCGTCAGCCCGTGTTGGTAGATCAGCCGGTGCCATTCCATACCCGTGCCGATCAGAAACAGTCCGCCGAGAAGAATGGTGAGCGCCCACAATCCGAGAAATGCTCCACGATGGTTGCGTTCAAGCGATCTGCCGGCGAAGTGAATGGTGAGGCTGCTGGACAGTAAGCAAATCGTGAAAAAGATCGGTGTCTCAAGCACCTCCTTCGGAGTCGGCCCGCTGATGCTCTTGCCAAGATAGAAAAGATAGGCGACCACAAAAATGGTGAAGATTGCGGATTCGGCGATGATGAGCGAAACCATCCCAACCTTGGCGCGGTAGGGCAGAGTCCAGCTCTGCGGCATTTCAACTGGCGGGATTGTGGCTGCGCTCATTGCTCTTTTCCTTCATTCATAAAGACTGTCCGGATCTTCCGGATGTTTCAGGTCCCACAAGGGACGACGGCTCGCAACCACCGGTAAGGTTGCAAAGTTGTAGGCCGGCGGGGGAGAAGTGGTCGACCACTCAAGCGTCCAGGCATCCCAGGGATCGTTTCCTGCCTCCGCTCCATTGAAATACGAACTGACGAGGTTCCAGACAAAGATAAGGATGGCAATTCCCTGGATAAACGCACCGATCGAAACGATCAGGTTGAGAGTGTCCCAGCCACGGTTGGGCTCATAGGTGTAGATGCGGCGCGGCATCCCGAGCAGTCCGGGAATGTGCATAACGTCAAAGCACACGTGAAAACCGATGAGGAACAGCCAGAAGTGCCACTTGCCAAGGCGCTCGCTCAGCATGCGGCCGGTGATCTTCGGATACCAGTAATAAAAGGCGCCGAAAAGGGCAAACAGAATTCCGCCCACAATCACGTAGTGGAAATGTGCAATCACAAAATATGACAAGGTCAGCTGCCAATCGAACGGCGCTGTGGCCAGCATGATGCCGGTGAGACCCGCGATCAGAAATTGAAACAGAAATCCGATGGCGAAGAGCATGGCAGTCTTGAACTCAATTTGGCCGCCCCACATGGTGCCAATCCAGTTAAAGATCTTGATGCCGGTCGGGATGCCCACCATCATCGAGGTGATCGCAAAAAAGCTGTTGGCATAGGAACTCATTCCCACGGTGAACATGTGGTGCGCCCACACGCTCATGCTCACAAAGGCGATGCAAACCGTGGCCGCGACCATGACGGGATATCCGAAGATCGGTTTGCGCGAAAAAACCGGAACGATTTCCGACATGAAAGCGAAGGACGGAATGATGAGGATGTAGACCTCCGGATGACCAAAGATCCAGAAGAAGTGCATCCAGAGCACGGCGGAGCCGCCGGCCTGTGCGTCGAAGAAATGACCTCCCAGATAGCGGTCGATCAGCAGCATGATCTGGGCAGCCGAGAGGGGAGTTAGCGTGATAAGAACCATTCCCGACATCACAAGATTGAGCCACGCGAACAGAGGCATGCGGGTGAGCTTCATGCCCGGGCATCGCATGCAAAGAACAGTCGCGATGATGTTGATCGCAGTACCAATGCTCCCGAATCCCGAGACTAGTAGCGCAAGCGTCCAATAATCCGAACTGTGCCCGGGTGAGAACGCGCGGGCCGTCAAGGGTGCGTACGCCCACCATCCAACGTCAGGGGCGTTTCCCGCTCCGTAGAGACCACTTCCCCCGAGGAAACTGAAATAAAGAAGAAGACCACCGAACGCCATAAGCCAGAAGCTGAAAGCGTTCAGCCGCGGGAAGGCCATGTCGCGCGCGCCGATCATCAACGGGACCATGTAGTTCGCAAAGCCGAACAGGACGGGCATGGCCACAAAAAAGATCATGGTCGTGCCATGCATGGTAAACATGCGGTTGAAAACCTGCGGGGAGACAAAATTGCTATGGGAATGCATCAGCTGGATGCGGATGATGAGCGCCTCGAAGCCGCCGAACAGCAAAAACGTCAGCGCATAGACAATATAGAGAATGCCGAGCCGTTTGTGATCGACCGTGGTGACCCACTCATGCAGACGATCAACCCAGGGTTTTTCTTGGACCTGCAGCGCCGGAATTGTAATGGCATTCGATGACATTTCTTCCGAATCCTTTAGTGAAGCGTTTCCATATAATTCACGACCGCATCTAAATCGGCGTCACTTAATTTCATAGCCGGCATGAGCGAACCAGGCTTGATGGCGTCCGGATCCTGAATCCACAGCCGAAGATTTGCGGGCGTATTCTCTGCCGCTCCGGAAGCGATGGTGGCGCGGCTCATCAGGTGCGTGAGGTCAGGACCGAAGCGTCCGTCGGCTGGAGTCCCGGAAACGGTGTGGCAGTTAATGCAGGCGGTATGCTCGAAGACCTGCCGTCCCGCCGTGGCACTTGAGTTCCGACCGGCGGGCTGTTGTTGAGTACGAACCCAAGCGGCGAAGTCCTCGGGACTATCGACCGAGACGCGCAGAAGCATCTTTGCGTGCTGGGTTCCACAATATTGCGCGCATTGGCCGAGAAAAATTCCGGTGCGGTGCGGGTCCATCCACATGCGATTCGGATGATTGGGAATGAGGTCCGTCTTGCCGGCGAGCTCCGGAATCCAGAAGCTATGATCAGTGTCCGCCGAAAGTAATTGCAAAAAAGTTGGCGTCGGGTGATTCGGATCGCTTAGCGGAATGTGCAGCTCATTGGCGGTAATGATGCCGAGCTTCGGATAGCGGAATTCCCACCAGTACTGATGTCCGATCGCGGTCACGTCGATAGCGCCTGGCGGCTCCGGAGCGTCCTGAATGGCGTGGATCGAGCGTGCAGTGGCCAGAAACAGAACGACGACAATGAGAACCGGGATGATCGTCCAGGCCAGCTCGATCTGGGTGCTTCCGTAGACCTGGGCCGGCTCGCGTTTTGCACCTGCTGCCGTCGCGTGAAATTTGGAAATCGAATAGACGAGCAACGTGAAAACGACAACAAATATGATTCCGGTGATCGAGAGCACGAAGATTGAAAGGTCAAGAATCGACTTCGCCGGCGTGGACTGGGGCGCGAAAATGTTAGTTCCGGGAGGGTCGGCAAGAGCCATTGGCGCCGATAGAACTAATGGCAAGGCGAACAATGCGAGTTGCCTGACGGCTCGGATCGTTGTCGAGTTTGTGGTCGATCGCATCTGCGTTAATTTCTCTATTGCTTACGTCCAGCGATAAACTGCGCGGTCAATTCCGCGACACGCTTGCCTTGAAAGCGCGCGGCCGCGAGCGCGGTCTCGTCCGGCTTCAGCGCGCCATTGTTGCTGGTGAACGACGCTCCGTAGGGATTACCCGCCTTGAATTGAATTGGGTCGGCATAACCTAGGCCAACAATAATCGCGCCCCAGTGATAAAAAGTGGTGTTGAGGTTCACGATGGTGGTCTCCTGACCGCCGTGGAGCGTGCCTGAACTGGAGAAGGCAGAACAGATCTTATTGATCAGCGTGCCCCTTACCCAGAGTGGGCCAGTGGTGTCGAGGAACTGCTTCAATTGTGCGGTGGGGAGGCCGTACCGTGTCGGTGTACCAAAAATTAGCGCGTCGCCCCAGGCCAGATCGTCAAGCGTGGCTTCAGGGACATGTTGCGACTCAATGCGATGGGCAGCCCATCCTTGATTCGAGGCGATTGCCTCGTCGGGCGCGAGTTCGCGCACTTTGCGAAAGCGGACCTCGGCGCCAGCTTCGGTTGCCCCTACTTCGACTGCGCTAGCCAATCGATACGTGGTGCCTGTAGCGCTGTAATAAATGATGGCAACTTTTACCGCCATTCAGCCCCCTGTAGAACTGTTAAACCCGACGGATATTGCGCGCGGGAAGCTTCTCAATATTGGTTATGCATTCAGAGTTCCAGCGAACAGGCGCCGCACAGACCGGCACACGTCCCACAATTGCTAGGAGTTGGAAACGCAAGCAAAGGATACAAGGGAAATAATGGGCGCGAGTCTGGTGACGGTAGTCTGGCAGGTGACAAACCAGTGGATTGACTCGGACTTCCTGTAAGCCTTAACGATTCAGTTTCGTTTGGCGAAAAACGTGCAGCCGTGAAGTTCGAGCGTCCCGGGACCGCCTACGAAGATGATCTTTGCCCGCCAAGCCGGTACTGCAGTTCTTCTGGTTATGCTGACGCTCTGGCTCCAGTGCCTCGGGATCGCGGTGCTGATTCACTGGGCGCGAGCCAGCATTGACCGCGGAGTCGCTCATCTAAGCCCTTTGTACGCCGCCGGTCTGATGATTCGATTTTCGATCCTGGTGATTGTTCTGCATTTCTCGCAGATTCTCTTATGGTCGGTGTTCTACCGCTTGGATTGCCTGCCGACGTGGGAGTCGTCGTTTTACTTCTCGGCGACGAGCTATTCGACGGTCGGCTATGGTGATGTGATCCTGCCGCGAATTTGGCGTTTGCTGGGTCCGGTCGAGAGCGTTACGGGTGTGTTGATGAGCGGTATCTCTGTGAGTTTTCTGTTTGTAGTGGCGAGCAAGTTAGTGGAGCGCGAGACCGGGGTCTCACCGCAGAGATCTCTAGATAACTTGGAGAGACGTGCAGAAGCCGAAATGGAGAAGGCGCCCTAAGACCTGATCTAAGGCTGAGATACCACCGCTGGTACCGATTTGTTTTCCCGACTCGCCGGTCGACCTCCGGCAGAGGCCCCTGAGCGCTTCGAAGTCTCAGTTAACCGCCGCAGCCACTCGAAGCTCGATGCTGACAACATGTCTTCGCGGCAGCGCCAGCGCCAATTGCCAGCTGGTTGACCGGGTACGTTCATGCGACTTTCTGCCCCGAGGTTCAGCAGATCCTGTAACGGAGCTATCGCCAGCGCCGCTTTCGACGACCATGCCAGATTCATGAGTGCAGGCGCTGCGTCGGCACCTCCGCCCGCGGCTCGCTTGAGGTAATTCCATAAGTTCTGACGCTGATAGTCGGGCAGCTCGCCGTACCATTCGCGAGTGGGCGCGTTATCATGTGTGCCGGTGTAGACGACCGTGTTGCCGACAAAATTGTGAGGCAAGTACGGATTGTCGGTATGACCGTCGAACGCAAACTGCAAAACGCGAGTTCCGGGAAGTTGAAACTGGTCGCGCAACGCCGCGACATCGGGAGTAATGATTCCCAAATCTTCGACGATGAATGGCGAGCCGCCCAGCTCGCGAGACACAGCCTCGAAAAAGGTCGCGCCCGGCCCCGGTACCCACTGACCGGACTGGGCGGTTGGCGAACCTGCTGGCACATGCCAGGCGGCGGCAAATCCACGGAAGTGGTCGAGGCGAATCGCATCCACGTGAGAAAGCAAGGCGCGGATTCGGTCAATCGACCAGCGATAACCTGTCGCTCGCAGCGCGTCCCAGTTGTAAACCGGATTGCCCCACAACTGTCCTTGCGCACTAAAGTAGTCGGGAGGGACACCAGCGACGAAACGTGGGCGGTGATGCTCGTCGAGTAGAAAGAACTCCGGATGTGCCCAGACATCGCTGGAATCCGGAGAGACAAAGAATGGCAAATCACCGATAAGTCTCACGCCCTTCGCATGCGCATAGTTCTTGAGTTGATCCGCCTGGTGGAAGAGCAGGAACTGTGCGAAGCAGATTTGATCGATTTGATCTGCTAATTCGCGACGCGCGCCAGCTAAAGCATCAGGCCGGCGCTGCACCAGCTCTTCGGGCCAGTCGAGGTAATAAGCGCCGTTGTGCTTCGCCTTAAGCGCGCGGAAGAGCGCGTAATCATTTAGCCAGTGTTCATGCTTGTTTCGGAATTGGTCGTATTCTGGGCGCAGATTCGCGCTGGTCCCAGATTTGAAGCGGTTCCACGCAAGTTCAAAAAGGCGAGCTTTGAATGGAATCACAGCATCGTAGTCAACGAAGTCGGAAGAGAAGTGAGACTCACAATCCTTCTCGGTGAGCAATCCGTCCGACATCAGACTTTGAGAGCTAATCAGCAGGTCGTTTCCCGCAAATGACGACATCGGCTGATAGGGCGAATTGCCATAACCCGTCGGCCCGAGTGGAAGAGATTGCCACCAACTTTGGCCAGCGTCATGGAGACGATCGATCCAGGAAACCGCCGATGGTCCAAGATCGCCGATGCCGTAAGGCGACGGCAGAGATGTCACATGCAGCAACAAGCCCGAGGCGCGGTACTCGGGTGGGAACGGCGGCACGTTACCTGGTCCGCCGTTGCCGCTCATCGAGTACCTCCGGAGGCAAGAGCGCCGTTCACGATCTCCTCGGCCTCGCGCAAAATCGACTGCAAGTGGGCTTCGCTCTTGAAGCTCTCCGCGTAAATCTTGTAAATGTTTTCCGTGCCGGAGGGCCGCGCCGCAAACCAGCCGTTTTTCGTTGTGACTTTCAAGCCCCCGATTGGAGCCTGATTGCCGGGAGCTTTCGTGAGCTTGGCAGTGATGGGCTCGCCCGCCAGATCGGATTCCTTCACCGCATCCGGGGTAAGCTGTTGGAACCTTGCTTTCTGCTCCGGACTAGTGGGCGTATCAATGCGCGTGTAATAAGGAGTGCCGAATTCTGCGGTTAGTTCGCGATAATGCTCGCCGGGATCCTTGCCCGTGACGGCAGTAATTTCGGCTGCGAGCAGCACCATAATCAGTCCGTCTTTGTCTGTTGCCCACGCAGTGCCATCCTGACGAAGGAAGCTGGCTCCGGCGCTTTCTTCTCCGCCGAAACAGAACGAGCCATCGACGAGGCCGGGCACAAACCACTTGAAGCCGACGGGTACTTCGGACAAGCGGCGTCCAAGCTTGCTGACCACTCGGTCGATCATGCTGCTGCTGACCAGCGTCTTTCCTACGATGACATCCTGCCGCCACCGCGGGCGGTGCGTAAGCAAATACCGGATGGCGACCGCGAGGTAGTGGTTGGGATTCAATAATCCTACGCTGGGGCTGACAATGCCATGCCGATCGGCGTCGGTGTCGTTCCCGAAGGCAAGTTGAAACTTATCTTTCAATCCAACCAGCCGGGCCATGGCATAGGGACTGGAGCAGTCCATGCGAATTCTGCCGTCGTGATCGACGGTCATGAATGAGAAGGTTGGATCGATCTTTCGGTTCGTGACTTCAACTTCGAGTCCGTAAATCGAATTGATCGGATCCCAATACGGAAGCGAAGCGCCGCCAAGTGGATCGACTCCAAGTTTGAGGTGCGCGTTGCGGATCGCGTCCATGTCCACGACATTCTTGAGGTCGCGCACGAATGGCATCACGAAATCTTCCTGATGCGTGCTGCTTGCCCGGAAGGCTTTTTCGAAGGGGACCCGCTTTACATCTTTGTTGGCCGATCGCAATAAATCGTTGGCGCGATTTTGCACCCAGCCGGTTACGTCGGTGTCGGCAGGGCCGCCATTGGGCGGGTTGTACTTGAAGCCTCCGTCCTCGGGCGGATTGTGCGAGGGCGTGATAACGATGCCATCGGCGAAGTGTTCCTTCCGCCCGCGGTTGTAGACGAGGATGGCGTGCGAAATAACTGGAGTTGGGGTTACGCCGTCGTTTTGCTGGATGATGGTTTCGACGCCGTTTGCCGCCAGCACTTCGAGGGCAGTACGCTGTGCGGGCTCGGAAACAGCATGCGTGTCCTTGCCCATATATAAAGGACCGTCGATCCCCTGGCCTTTGCGGTATTCGCAGATGGCCTGGGTAATGGCCAGGATGTGCGCTTCGTTAAAAGTGCCGCGAAGCGCGGAGCCGCGATGTCCGCTGGTGCCGAACGCGACCAGTTGGTTGGGGTCGTTTACGTCGGGCTTGCGCTCGTAATAATCGCGTTGCAAGCGCGCTGGGTCGATCAGGAGTTCCTTGGGCGCGGGCTTCCCGGCGAGCGGGGAAATCGCCGGGCCTTCTGCGACGGATTGTTTTTCTACTGTACTGGGCATGGGTCAGTTTTCCAGATTTCCGTGGTGTATTCGTGAATGGTGCGGTCGCTCGAGAACTTTCCGGAGCTGGCGATGTTCAGGATAGCTTTTTGCGCCCAGCCGGCGGGATTGGCATAAAGATCGCCGAGACTATCCTGCGCCTGAACATACGACGTTAGGTCTGCCAGGTGCATGTAGTGATCTCCGTTGGTGAGCAACGTGTCGTAAATTGGAGCGAACGTCCCTGGTTCGTTTCGACTGAAGTAATCAGAAGAGATGAGATCCAGGGCCGCTCGCGTCTGAGGTTCGTTGTCGTAGTGCCAATGCGGGTTGTACCACGATTGGCTTTTCTGTACTTCTTCCACCGTGAGACCGAACAGGAACAGATTCTCTTTTCCGGCTTCCTCGGCCATTTCAATGGTGGCCCCGTCAAGCGTGCCCACAGTCAAAGCTCCATTCATCATGAACTTCATGTTACTGGTGCCGCTGGCTTCGTATCCCGCAGTCGAAATCTGGTTGGAGACGTCGCTCGCCGGGATCAAACGTTCCGCCAAAGAGACATTGTATTCGGGAAGAAAGAGTACTTTCATCCGGCCGCGCACGATTGGGTCTCCGTCGATGGTTCCAGCCAGGTTGTTGATGAACTTAATGATGAGTTTGGCCAGCTTGTAAGCGGGAGCGGCTTTGCCGGCAAAGAAAAAGGTACGCGGCGCCATCTTCATGTTTGGGTTTTCACGCAAGCGGTTGTAGCAAACGATGATTCGCAGCGCATTGAGCAGCTGCCGCTTGTATTCGTGAATGCGTTTGATCTGGCAATCGAAAACGGTGTCAGGGTCGACGACTTGCCCGGATGTTGCCTTCAGCCAATCCGCGAATTTTACTTTGGCTTCGCGCTTTGAGGTGTGGAACTCGTCTTGAAATGCCGAATCCCCTGCCAGCGATTTTAGCTGGCTGAGCTGACTTAGATCCGTAATCCACTTCTCGCCGATCGCTTTCGTGATTGCCCCCGATAAGCTGGGATTCGCTTCCAGCAGCCACCGCCGTGGCGTGACGCCGTTGGTCTTATTGTTGAACCGTTCAGGAAACATTTCAGCCAGATCTTTTACGGTTGTCGTGCGCAGCAATCGGGAGTGAACGGCGGCGACGCCATTCGTGCTATGCGAGCCAACGATGGCGAGGTTTGCCATGCGGACCTTGCGCGAGGGCTTCTCTTCGATCAGACTGATGCGCTCGAGGCGGGCGTCGTCGCCCGGAAATCGCACGCGGGCTTCATCGAGCAGCCGGCGGTTGACTTCGTAAATAATTTCCAGTTGACGCGGAAGAAGTGTCGCAAACCACGCTACCGGCCACTTCTCGAGGGCTTCGGGCAGCAGAGTGTGGTTGGTGTAGCCCAGGGTCCTCCTGGTCAGGTCCCACGCCAGGTCCCAGCCGAGGTGCGCATCGTCCAGCAGGATTCGCATTAACTCCGCGACCGACATGGAAGGATGAGTATCATTCAGTTGGATCGCAGCCTTTTCGGGTAATTTCTCCCAATCGGTGTTGTGGCGCAGGAAACGACGAATCAAGTCGGCGAGCGAACAGGCAACCAGGAAATATTCCTGCATGAAACGCAAGCCTTGTCCCGCGGTCGTGGAGTCATCGGGATAGAGCACCCGAGTCAGCGATTCCGCTTCGAGAGTTCCGGTCAGCGCACCGACGAAGTCTCCGGTACCGAATTCTTGAAAGTCGAAAGCATCGGGGGCATGAGCGGCCCAGAGGCGGAGGGTGTTGATTGTCTTCCCACCGTAACCGACCACCGGACGATCGTAGGGAATTCCGCAAAGAGTGGAGGGTCGATCGGGGATCGCCTCAATCTTCCCGTCCCGCATCTTGAAGCTGCAGTTTAGCTTGATTTCGACTTGCTCATGCAGCCGGGCAATTTCCCACGGATCGCCGTCGCGCAGCCAGTTGTCGGGATTTTCGTGCTGCCATCCGTTCACGAAGGATTGCCGAAACATTCCATACTCGTAACGCAAACCATAACCGGTGGCGGGAAGCTGCATCGTAGCCATCGAATCGAGGAAGCAGGCGGCGAGCCGCCCGAGTCCGCCATTGCCCAGGCCAGCGTCTGGCTCCTGCTCGATCAATTCGAGCCAATCGATCTGTTTCTCGTGAACGACGTCCCGGACCAGTGGATCGAGCAATAGGTTCGATATGTTATTGGCCAGCGAACGCCCCAACAGAAACTCCATGGATAGGTAGTAAATTCGTTTCGAGTTTCGCCGCTCGTAGGTGGTTTTGGTAGCAATCCAACGTTGAGCCAGAAGGTCCCTAACAGAATGCGCAAAGGCTTCGAAGCGTTCGCGAGGGCTGGCTACTTTCGGATCGATGGCTCGATCAAAAACCAGGTGGCGCTCGTAAAGCGCGCCCTTCTTCTCGGCAAACTGAAAAGCCTCGCCACCGTACCGCTGATAAAGCTCGGACGAATCTTGTGGCTTTGCCGCCATGGGCACGACTTTCGAGGGTTTTGGCTGCGCAACGGTTTTCGTACTCATATATGAGGAACCTCGGAATCTTATTTACCTAACATTGATTGCTCACGACGTGGAAAGGTTACTTTGTTATAGAAGGTTACTTCATCTCTGTTCACGAACCCACGTGGCGGTCGTCATCCCACAAGCGAACCGCAGGGCGGCTGATATCGTGTTCGTAGCTAAGCGCACTGAGGCTGGCGGGACTTAGCAGGAAAAATCGGCCGCCATTGGCTCCCACACCCAGCCAGCACGCCGCCAGTACGCGAATAAAGTGTCCGCTGGAAAAGAGTAATATGTCACCGCTCGTGATGCTGCGTATCCGATCGACCATACGGTTGGCCCGCTCACCGATTTGTTGCGGCGATTCTCCTCCCGGGCAGCCGTCACGAAACAGATCCCAGTCCGGGCGCTGCTGCAGAATTTGCGCGGAGGTCAGCCCTTCATATTTTCCATAATTCCATTCGACCAAGTTGGGGTCGGTTTCGGCGACCGTCTTAAATCCGGCCAATTCGCAGGTTCGAGCCGCGCGCTGCAGTGGACTGGTAAGAACCTTGGCAAAGGTCAATCCGCTCAGCCGCTCCCCGAGCCGCACAGCATTGCGCTCCCCGTCCGGGGTGAGAGGTAGATCGGTGAGCCCGGTGTGCTGGCCGGAGTGGGTCCAGGCCGTGTTGCCATGCCTGGCCAAGTAAACGACTGGAAGGTTGGTACTCATCTACGCCTTAGTGTGGCATCCGAGATGCCAAAGCCGAATCGTATGCTGGGACGCAGACCGGTTGGTTTTGCATGCAGTTAAGATGCATGGGAGCACGGCGGCCCCAGAATTATTTGCGGACGGGGCGAGAATGCTCCGTCAGATGCCAAATGCTTGCCAGTGGTAGCGCCATTAGAGTTGTCATTCGCTGGAAACAGTTTATGTTCTAAGACAGTTCGCGGTCTGGATCATTGGTCTTTGGTTTGCAATTGGAATAACGGGCGCAGCCAGCGGCTGCTTCCGGTCTTCTCGACAAAAGCATATGAGTCCAGTCTTGGACGTGACGGAACAGGATCGCCGCTTCGGAATTCCCGATGTCGCCCGCGTATGCGAAGGCAATGGCGGCTTGGCGCGTGTTGAGATTATGAGTCCGATTGCGTCCGGCGAGATTTACGTGCACGGGGCGCAGGTGACTTCCTGGCGACCGCTTGGCAGCGACGAGGTTCTCTTTCTCAGCAGCAAATCGCGATGGGAAGAGGGACAGGCGATTCGAGGGGGAATTCCGATTTGCTTTCCGTGGTTTCGCGGCAAGGCAGACGACCCCAACGCTCCGGCGCATGGAGTCGTGCGCACCCGATCGTGGCAACTCTATTCCATTGCCGAGAATAATGCGGGAGTTGCGGTCACGATGTTCATTGAGAGCGATGAGCAAACACGTCGCTGGTGGCCGGGAGAATTTCGCCTGGTGCATCGAGTTACGTTTGGCGCTGAGCTCAAGATGGAGCTGATTTGCATCAACACCGGCAAGACGCCTTTTCGTTTCGAGGAAGCCTTGCACACCTACAACCGAGTAGCGGACGTTACGAATGTGCACTTGCAGGGTCTTGATGGGACTCGATTCCTGGACAACACAGACTCTAATAAGGAAAAGACACAGAGCGGCGATGTGACCATCGGGTCACAAGCCGACAACGCGTTCATGAATACGCGGAGTGCTGTCGATTTGATTGACCCGGCGATGCGCCGTCGCATTCGATTGCAGAAACTAAATTCGAATACAACCGTCGTGTGGAACCCGTGGCAAGATGGGGCCAGCAAAATGCGAGATCTGGGTGAGGGCGAGTGGAAACAGTTCGTTTGCGTCGAAGCGAGCAACATCATCAGCTCGGCCGTTACGCTAGCGCCCGGCCAGGAACACACCATGTCGGCGGTGCTGAGCGTGACAAAGATTTAGCGGTGACAGTGAGGACGCCGCGAATCAGAAAGCTTCCGGCGGGCCGCAGGTGGGTTCTGCTCCGGGGATCGTGAGTGTAATTGCGATATTTCAGCAGTTACGGTGTTCCGCGCCTGCAACAACATCACGCCGCCGACGATAAAGCAGCTCGACGGGTGCAAGCTGTTCCTGCTGCCGTATTCGCTCGGTGACAATTTGTCCACGGCGTTTGTAGACTCGGTATGCTCGGGCGTAGTTCTTAGAAGTAATCACTTTGTAGAGGCGCCCGTCGATGAACTCTACCGCACAGTTGTTTTCGATGGCGATGCCGATGCCGCCAGTTCGGCGGATCATGTCTCGGAAGTCTTTCCTTCTCGGAACTCCCCGTGTCCTACTGTTGTAGTGGGGACAGTGAACTCCCTTGATGAAGCCAAGGCCTCTTACATTAATGTAATTCCAGTTTCTTGGATTGGAGAAGGACATCGAATCAGAATGTCCAGAATCAAACCAGCAGATGGCACCTGCACTAATGCCAGAAAGCACAGTCCCATTCTCGTAGGCTTTTCTCAGTAGTTTATCCACACCCAAGCATCGCCAAGCCCGCATCATTTGCAGCGTGTTTCCCCCTCCGACGTAGATGATGTCCGCCCAGCCGATCTTCCTTTCGATCTTTTCTTTGGAAATCCCGTCAGCCAGAAGCCAGAGCACATCTGTATTGCACTTGAGGAATCCGCCGAAATATTCCCGAACGTGTTTCCAATACCTCTCGGAATCGGAACTTGCAGTGGGGATGAAGAGGAATTTCGGATGCTTCTTGTTGGTCAGGCGAATAATCTCTTGGTCAATCGGCGCGGTTCCTCTTGTCCGTATCTCCCCGCCGCCGATGGCAACAATTGCCTTTGGCATGTCCTCATCTTAATCAAAACCCGCTTAAATGACGGCGCTAGCACGAGTCTCGCAAGCTTGCGCCCTTTTTTCGCTCGCGAGCGGGGATTATGAGTGCAATGACGATTTAGCGCCAAACTGAGCAGACGATTCAATCACAGGCGTTCACGGAGTTACGGTTATGGGATTACGTGAAACGGCACGTTGCTGGTCAACACACCAGTCGGCGTGGTCACGGTGACGTAGCCGGTGGTCGCGCCGGGTGGGACTTTGGCCGTTAGATATGTGTCGGAAAGAATGGTGAAGTTCGCCGGAATGCCGTTGATGGCAACAGTGGTTGTGCCGATGAAACCTTGACCGAGGATTCCGCCAGTCTGACCGATCTTGCCGAATGGTTGGACAAAGGTGACGAATGGGCCGAGACCCATGTCGAGGCTGAAAATCGTGCCACAACTGTCAGTGATGCAGCGCCTGTTGCTCTTTCCGCCTCCATCGACAGTGCCATAGAGTACGCCGCTAGTGTCCTGAACGAGCGGAGCTAACTCAGGCTGGAACCCGTCCTCGCAGCCGTCGGAGCAGAAGTTGTGGAGCGTGGTTAGCGCACCCTCGCTGTTAATCTGGAATATTGTTCCGTGTCCTGCGCTGCCGCCTTGAAAGGTCGTTCCATAGAAATTGCCATCGGTCGCCTGAATCAGGCCTGTATTTGGGCTTGCACCGTCATCTTCATCGAAATTGTGAACGGTAGAGAACGATCCGTTTCTCCCCATCCTGAAGACCGTGCCGAAGAAGTTTGCCCCGCCCCCGGCAGTCGTCCCATAGAAGCTGCCATCCGAGGCCTGAAGTAGCGCACCAAGGGGTTCAGAACCATCCGAGCCAACAAAATAATGTAGCGTTGTTAGCGTTCCGGCACCGGCCATCCGGAACACGGTTCCGCATCCCGTTGACTGGCAGAGGGTGCCGCTGTGCCCTCCTGTCGTGGTTTGACCATAGAAGTTTCCGTCAGTCGCTTGGATTAATGCTGAATAAGGATACGCACCGTCGCCCAAGTCGAAGTTGTGCAGCGACGTGAACGTCCCGTGGCGGGTGATCTTGAAAACAGTGCCGCAGCCCGCGAAGGCATCGTTGTTACATGCTGTGCTCCCGCCATAAATCGTTATGCCGTAGAAGTCCCCATCCACAGATTGAACCAGTCCCAACGGAAGGTATCCATCAGTCCAATCGAAGGTGTGAATCGTCGTTAACGCTCCCTTCGAGGTAATTCTGAAAATTGTGCCGCAGCCTGCGGGGCAGTTGGTCGAACTAGCGCCGCCGAAACCTGTTGTCCCGTAAAAGTTACCATCTGTATCCTGGATCACCCCCGCCGACGGGTCATATCCATCTGGGCAACCGCTTTGTGAGCAAAAACTGTGGAGCCTTATGCGGCTGCCGTCGGCGGTTATTTGAAAGACAGTGCCGCAACCGTAGTTACAGTTGTTTGATGCCCCGCCTTCGGTTGTTGTCCCATAGAGATTCCCGTCTTTGCCTTGAACCAATCCGGCCTGCGGAACTGCTCCATCACTGCCATTAAAACCGAGGATGGTGGTGAAGACTTGCCCCTGGGCTGCCACTGCCATCGTTGCGAAAAAGATTACGACACAGGTGCATTTGCATCTCATTAGTTTCGTCATTGGAGACCTCCGTCGTAGTGCACGATTCAACGCTATGGATGAACTCGAAACGCCTACAGGTCGGGGGAACTTGCGGCTGGCCGAGTGAAGAGAATTATCTGATTTTGAAAATGAGCGGTCAAGGCGAGATTTGTCAGTTTACATAATCAGGCGATAGCGCAAGCTTGCGCTTTTGCTTCGCCCGTTGGCGGGGATGATGAGTGTAACAGGGATTTTTCGACAATTGGCTCTTGTTTGACGCCTCAAGAATCCACGTCCGCTCGCTCATGGTTGGAAGTTCTCCATCTCTCCTTTCCTAATTTGCTGGAACAAATCGGCGTCTACAAGCGGCCAGAGCTTCTGGCGAAGAGTGCCTCTACGGGATAAGCTCAAAAACAACACCATTATTGAAACTACCGCCGAGCGACGTGTCCCCGTATAAATTTCCCGATGTACCCTCTATTACGCCGCCGGTCGAGTAATAGCCATCTTCGCAGTTCCCTGGTTCACAAAAATCGTAAAGAACGGTTTCTTGATCAAGGGTGTTTATCTCATAGACATTGCCGCCTTCGCCAAAACCGGGGACTCCACTTGTAACTCCATATAGCAGGCGCCGTTTTTCATTCACGAGGAGCGGCCCAATCGGGTCTTTGCCATTGCTACCGTCGAATGTGAACACGCGAGTCAATCCGCGATCAGTCATTTCGGCCAAGCCACCATTCCCAATATAGAAGTTCGGGCTGTAATTCAAGATGAAGGTTGTATAGAGGTCATGCTCGGAGTCAATCGTTACCGGACCGATAATCGTATACGTCCGCTGCTGGCTTTGAACTTTGGGAAACGTGTAAATCACGTTCTCCGTCCATCCCGCATTCCCGTGCGAGAGTTTGTATACCGTTGCTCCATAAAGCTGCTCGCTATAGGTGTTTGTTGTGCCGTACAAATTCCCCGATTGATCAAGCGTGACGCCGACTCCAGGTCCAGCACCCCCTGGACAATCGGGGCCGCCGCCAGGACAAAAGTTGTAGAGAACCGCTTCTGTCCAGCCTCCAGCGCCGGAGGATAACTCGAACACGGTGCCGTAATTGGTGCTACCCCCTGCGCCTGTTGTCCCGTACAAGTTGCCAGATTTGTCGATCGTGAGCCCCATCGGTACGGCGCCATCTTGACACACATTATTTGAGACCTGAGAGCAGAAGGAGTAAAGGAGAGAATAAGTCCATGCTCCCCCAGGCACCCTCGGCGGCGACAACTCGAACACCACCCCGCAACCCGCTTGAAAATCGAGAGACTCGTAACAAATGGTAGAAAGCAATCCCCCGTACGGGGTGACGCCGTAAAGATTGCCCGCTGAATCGACAACGACGCCGGTTTCCGGGAACATCCCGTCGGCGCAACCCGATTCTGGGCAGAAGTCATACGGAATTGTTTCGGCCCAGGTACCGTCGGGATTCGGGCTAACCTCAAACACTGTGCCGCAACCCCCTCCAATACAGTTTGGAACAATACCCCCAACTTGCGAAGTCCCAAAAAGGTCTCCGTTGCGGTCGGTCGCTAAGGTTCCTGAAATATTCAGTGCGTCGTTAGGATTAGTTCCGAAGTTATAGAGGACCTTATATTGGGCCTGCCCCAGAGCGAAGCCGGAATACAGAAGCAGTAGTAGCAGGTGGAGCAACTTTTGCTTCATGGTGTACCACCTTCACGAAGAACGCCGCTAATTATCGAAAACACGGAGGAAACAAATGCCAGCACAGTGTATCTCGGAGCGACAGGAGCGGCAAGCGAAGATGCATCTAGAGGATCGCGTAGGAAATTGGTCCCTAGTTTGTGCATCTGATCGGATCATCCCGCAGGCAGACTAGGCCGGTCGAGGCGAGATTTGTCAATTTACGAATCCCGCGTTCACACAACTTTGCGCCGTTTGTTCGCTTGGCGGAATTGCGATGGACAGGAACGGCGACGCTGCGGAAGCACCGCCGTTCTGCTTCTATCAGGAGCCAATGGCCGCAAGGCAGAGTGGAAGACCATCCTATGGGAGGTTTTTCATTTCTGGACGCTTCCGCTCTGCGGAGTGAAGGCGACGCCACGCAGCACTTCCGCGAACCCGGCGGTTCGCAGAGTCTTGAATTTCTCAGAGTGACCCGACTCTGCGACCCCATCCAACCTCTCGTCACCTGCCAATTGCTTGCCACCTCGCCGAAGTAGACAAATTGCCAAACCCGCCGAGTGAACAGCTAAACGATTCTCATGGAATGAGATCAGTACATAAGATTGCCGGTCTCTGTGTGGAAGCTGGCATGCCCTGAGTGATCGCGGGGAAACTGCCTTGACGCGACAGTCAGTCATCGGAGATGACAGCCTTGACATCGAAGTTGATGAGGGCGGGGAACGCACGCTGGTGCGCTTGCGCGGCCGCGTGGGAATTGATTCTTCCCCAGAACTTCGGGATCGGCTTTTGACGATCTTGCAAGGGCAAACACCGAAAACCGTCATTGTCGATCTGGCGGAGGTGGCTTCGATTGAGGCCTCCGGGATCGCGACTCTGCTGGAAGCGCTCAAGATCGCGCGAAATCGTCAAGCGACATTGTGTTTGAAGGGCCTGCAAGGCCGAGCGGCGCGTTTCTTCGAAGTTACAGGCCTGCTAGGAGTCTTTCAAGCGGCGACTGGGTGTGAAGGCGATTCGCCAGGCAAGGGGAACTGATGGCAAATGTTCTGGAAGATGTCGGTCGAAGTACCATCGGCCATCTCGACTACGTCGGCAGTGTGAATATTCAGTGGTGGGCGACGTTGCGCGCCATGGGCAGCGCGTTGCCATTTGTAGGAAACCGCTATCGCTGGAAAGCATCCGTGGAGCAGATGTTGCAGATCGGAGTCGATGCGCTGCCGATGGTATCGCTCATGGCGATTTGCACAGGATTCATTCTCGCCATGCAAGGCGCAGAGGAATTGCGGCGCTTCGGAGCGATTCATTACGTGATTGATCTAGTGTCAGTCGGCTTTACGCGCGAACTGGGCCCCCTGCTTACCGCCATCGCGGTCAGTGGCCGGTCGGGCTCGGCGTTCGCGGCTGAAATCGGGACGATGAAGGTGACGGAAGAACTGGATTCACTGAGGGTGATGGCGCTGGAACCGATCGAGTTTGTGCTCGCGCCAAAGTATCTGGCCGCGCTGATCACCGTTCCTTGCCTCACTGTGATCTGCAACGTTTGTGGCATCTTAGCCGGCGGGCTGTTTATGTTTTTCAGCACCCACCTTTCTCCGGGTCTGTATCTGCGGGACGTATTCGAATCCATCCAGTTGCGAGACGTAATCATGGGAATGATCAAGAGCGTGGCCTTCGCCACGATCATTGCGCAGGTAGGCTGTCTCGAAGGATTCCGCGTGCAGGGAGGGCCGGACGCGGTGGGCCGTTCGACGACGACCGCCGTAGTCAAGTCGACGTTTCTAGTCATCGTTGCGGACGCGGTGTTCACGACAATTTTCTACTTTACGGTGGGACAGTGATGCCCATCATTTCGATTCGCGACCTGGTGGTTGAATACGATGGGCACCGTGTGCTCGACGGACTCAATCTTGACATCGAGCATGGCGAGACGATGGTCTTATTGGGAGGCAGCGGTTCGGGCAAGACTACGCTGTTGCGGCAGATTCTTGGGCTGGAGCGCCCCAAGTCAGGCGGCGTGTTTGTCAAGGGAATTGACCTCGCCCACTGCACGCCGGCCGAACTCAAAAAACTTCGCCGCTCCATGGGAGTGGCTTTTCAAAGCGCCGCTTTGTTCAATTCGCTCTCCGTTGAGGACAACGTCGCGCTGACCCTGCGGGAGCACACGCGACTCGCGCCATCGATTATAGAGCTGATGGTCTGGATGAAATTGGCAGTGGTTGGACTGGCAGACTTCGGGAAGTTGCATCCCCAGGAACTCTCGGGCGGGATGAAGAAACGTGCGGCGGTTGCGCGGGCGCTGGCGTTAGAACCTGACATCGTTGTGCTGGATGAACCTTCAGCAGGATTGGATCCTATCGTAGCGGCCGAGCTGGATGAACTCATCCTCTTATTGAAGGAAGTCTTTGAAGTCACCGTGATCGTTGTGACCCACGAATTGCCAAGCGCTTTCCGCATCGCCGATCGAATTGCAATGCTCTTTCAGGGCAAGTTCCGCGCGGTGGGAACAAAAGACGAAATTAAAGCCAGCCAGGATCCGCGAGTCCGGCAGTTTTTGGATCGCGTTCCCGACAATTTCGCACAAACGCCCGCCGTGGCTGCATACCTCGAAAAATACCTGCAGGGTCAGGAGGCACGACTGTGACTACCGAGGCAAAAGTCGGCGCGTTCGTCCTGGGATGTTTTGCGATTCTGGCGTACACCATTATTTATCTGATTAACTCACAAATCGGGGCGGGTAAGGTTCCCTACACAACTTATCTTCGCTATGCAGGTGGAATCGAGCCGGGTACCCCGGTCCTGTTTGGCGGAATCGAGGTTGGCAAGGTGAAAGCTGTCGGACCTGCGGCCTCAGATCCTACAAAAATCGAGATTGCGCTCGACGTAAAGGAGGGCACACCGGTCAATGAGAAATCAATCGCCAAACTCGGCATAATCAGCGTGATGAGCGGCGCTGCGTTATCGATAACCACGGGCAGCAACGAGGCCAAGCGCCTTCCTCCAGGATCGACAATTACTTCGCAAGAAGCGGCAAGCTTCGATGAAATTGCCGGGAAGCTGGCCACTGTAGCAGACAATGCAAATGGTCTGATCACGCAAGTCCGCGGAGAACTGGAAGGCATAAGTGGTGATGCCAGACATCTACTCGCGAACCTGAATAATGTGACTGGTCCACTCACGCAAAAGAAAGTTCAGGCCGTATTGGACAATGTCAACGGAATGCTGGCTACGGAACGGCCCAAGATCGATCGCCTCACCGATCAACTGAACACGCTGACCCAGCACGTAGATGCGACCGTTCAGAATGTCGACGGCACGGTGACGGATGCGCGTGAGCCGCTGCGCAAAGACCTGGTCGAGTTGCAGACCACTTTGCAGCAAGCCAAAGCATTGCTGAGCGACATGCAAGTCATGGTGCGGGCCAATGACTACAAGATTGACGACACAATGGAAAACCTGCGTGACGCGACCGACAACCTGGATCAGCTGACCGATTCGCTCAAGCAGCGTCCGTGGAGTCTGGTCCGCATCCGGCAGCCGAAGGAAAGAGAAGTCCCGCAGCAATGAGGACGATATGAAGTTTCGAATCACAACTTGCTGTGCGCTGGCGGCGCTGATCATGGTGACCGGTTGTGGTGGTGCGGTCAAATACCCGAACTACTACACGCTCAACGTGCCGCCGCCGCCCGATCCGCCGGCCGCCGAGGGCATTCATGCAACGTTGGCTGTGCGGGAATTCCGATCACCCACTTACTTGCGAGAGGGAGCGATCGTGTACAAGACTTCGCCGGAACAAATCGGCTTTTACAACTATCACCGCTGGGCGGTTGATCCGCGCGAATTCGTGACCAATGCGGTTGCGGAACGGCTGCGCGCGAGCGGAAACTTTGCCGAGGTGAAGTTGTACGACGGACGCCCAGTTGACTACGTTCTCAGCGGAAGGCTCGAGCACTTGGAAGAAGTAGATTATGGCGGCGCGGTCAAGGTTGAAGTCGCGATCTCCGCCCAGATGACCAGCCTTGCCACTGGTTCGACCGTGTGGATGAACCAGGCGTCTGAGACTGGAACAGTCACCAAGCGGGATGTGCCCAGCGTCGTCGCAGAGATGAACTCAACCATGGGTCGCGCGATTGAAAAGCTGCTCACCCCCGCACCCACGGGCACGCCGAAAAATTAGTTCTATTGATATTGCACAAATAGGAGAATTCCCATGACGTTGTTTGAATCGTTGAAACAGTACACGACAGTTGTCGCGGATACGGGTGATATTGAAGCCATTCATCGTCACCGGCCGCAGGATGCAACCACTAATCCGTCTCTGCTTTACAAAGCGGCCGAGATGCCCGCATACCGGCATCTGGTGGAAGAGGCGGCCGCGCAGGCTTCGAAGCTGGGCGGGAGCCACGAGCAGATGGCGGAAGAGTTTATCGACCAGATGTTCGTGCTTTTCGGAAGCGAAATCCTCAACGTCGTTCCCGGCCGGGTGTCGACGGAAGTTGCCGCGAGGCTCAGTTTTGATACTGCTGGGACCGTGGCCAAGGCGCGCAAACTCATCTCGCTTTATCAGAAAAAAGGCATCGGCCGCGAACGGATCTTGATCAAGGTCGCCAGCACCTGGGAAGGGATTCAGGCAGCCAACGAACTGGAAAAAGAAGGAATTCATTGCAACCTGACGCTGCTCTTCAGTTTCGCGCAGGCGGTTGCGTGCGCGGAAGCTGGAGTCACACTGATCTCACCTTTCGTCGGCCGGATCTACGATTGGTATAAGAAAGAGGGCGGCGGAAAAGAAATTCCGCCGGACCAGGACCCGGGTGTTGCTTCTGTCACGCGAATTTACAACTATTACAAAAAGTACGGCTACAAGACCCAGGTCATGGGAGCGAGTTTCCGCAATGTGAATCAGATCGTTCGCCTAGCCGGATGCGACTTGCTGACCATCAGTCCGGAGTTGCTCGATCAGCTGGAGCAGACCCAGGGCGCGATGGAGCGCAAGCTTGATCCGGCCACAGCCAAGGCGAGCAAAGAAGAGCGACTGCATCTCAGCGAGAAAGACTTCCGCTGGATGCACAATGAAGATGCGATGGCGACGGAGAAGCTGGCCGAAGGCATCCGCAAATTCAATAGCGACGCGCAGAAGCTGCAGGAGTATGCGCTCTCGCAGGTGGCGAAAAAAGCGGTCGCGTAAGAAGTCTGCGGAGTCATCCTCGAAGACCCACGCTTTTCGCGGTGGGCTCGGGGATCTCCGCCGGAAAGGTGGCTTCGGTGGGGACGCCATAAACGTAGAGGGTAAAATGAATCTGCGACCAAAAACCACTTTACTTGCGTTAGTGTGTTTTGCACTGCTCGGCGCGGCAGGTCTGGTTGAACTTCAGCTTCCTCAGGCCGCTGCGGGTGGCCGACCAGCGGGCGCGGACGATGCGACGCAGGCAGAGATTGCGCGCGCGATGTCCGCCGGGCCGGACGATATTGCCAGATCGGCGAGAATCGTCGACACCGACTCGAATGGAAAACCTGTTGTGCTGCGCGACGGCAGCAACGGCTTTACCTGCATGCCCGGCAATCGCGACGTGATCGGCGAGCCAGCCATGTGCGTCGACGCCGCGTCCTTGCAATGGTTCGCCGATGCTAAGGCGCACAAACTCAGGCCAACGAATACCGTTCCTGGGATCACCTACATGCTCGCCGGAGCCACTCAGCGCAGTGACTCCGATCCCAATGACACGACAAGCCCCGCAATCCATGTCGGTCCTCATTGGATGATCATGTGGCCCTTTGACCCGAAGACGACGGGACTTCCGACCACGCACCGCGATCGCGGCGCTTACATTATGTGGGCGGGCTCACCTTATGCACATCTGCATGTGATGGGGCGGCCTTGAGGGCTGAATGTCGCAGAACAAAACAGCGATCGTTACGGGAGCGTCGGGAGGGATAGGTTCCGGCCTGGTCGAAGCCTTCTTGCACGATGGCTACAACGTGGTTGCAACTTCTCTTGACACCAAGTCATTGGCTGCGGGGCCTAATCTAATTCTGGTCGCCGGCGATATTGGCAAGCAGGAGACAGCCGTGAAAGTTGTCGACGCGGTGATCCAGCGTTTTGGGACCGTCGATGTTCTCGTCAATAATGCCGGCATCATGCGCAGCAAACCCTTTACCGATTTTACGACCGAGGATTTCACAGCCTTAGTTTCCGTCAACCTTTTCGGATTCTTCCACATTACTCAGCTCGCAGTGAAGCAAATGCTGAAACAAAAGTCGGGGAGCGTCGTGACCATCACGGCGGCGCTCGCGGATCAGCCAGTCGCCGGAGTCAATGCCTCGGTGCCGATGATCACGAAGGGCGGATTGAACACCGTCACGCGAAGTCTCGCCGTCGAGTACGGGAAGGACGGGATTCGCTTCAACGCCGTAGCCCCCGGCGAGGTGGACACACCCATGCATAAAGGTGCTCCCAAGCAATCTCTCGTGGCGCGGCAGCCGATAAAAACGATTACGCAGGTAAAGGACATTGTCGACGCGGTTCTTTATCTAGCGCGAGCCGGGCAAGTGACCGGGGAGATTATCCACGTCGACGGCGGTTCTCACGCTGGGCGTTGAGGTTGCGCGGTTACGGTGATCGTTGGTGACGATTCTCGGTTCTGCGAAAAACTGCCAAAGCTGGCTCCTCACACCTCAGTTTGCGGAAGCTTGCCGGGTGCTTTGAGTCTGTGTGCTCTCCATCTCCCCAGCCTCCGCACAGGACGCGGAAGCCTGGGCCACCCGTCCCGGCCCCGGCGGTTCGGTCGAAACTACTTGGTATGGAAGATGGCTTGGTTAATGTCGGGCCAGAATTCCCGAAACACATTGGTCATTCCATCGAGACCGGCGTTCAGGAACCATCGCTGGTAGGTCTTGGTCCAGGTTCGCTGGGGACCGGGATAGTAAGCATTGGATATGGCAGCAGCCGCTCCGGCTCCGCCGATCTCGCTGATATTGAAAGTATTCCCGCCTGAATCCGCACGCGTGACAAAAAGTCGGCTGACCGCGTATCCCGTGCGCTTGAAAATCCCGTTGTGTCCATTCGCACTTCGCCGTCCGAGCGTGTAATAACGTGGATCTTCGTGAGTGGCAACTGGAAGCAGGAATTCTACCCAGAAGTTCTCATCTGTCTGGTCGGCGAAGGAATGCCAGTAATAGCGGCCATAACCTGCGGCACCTTGGTGGAACTCTGGCGTTGAATTCTCCGCCTGGCCTATGCCTGCGAGCGCGGCGATCCAAATAAAGGACGAATAATCGAAGCTGTCCTTCGCGAAACCCACGAATTTCTCTTTGGGTGTCTGGGAAGGCAGGTGAGTGTCAACACTTACCGCGCGAAAATTTGGAATGACGCCAAGGATACGTTTGGTCTGCCTGCCCTCTTCTGCATCCTGATTCGCGCTGGGCGCGTCCGGTAATGTCGTCGCGGACGTCGCTTTGTTAGTGCTTGGATCGCTCTGCTTATTATCGGGCTGCTGGGCGGTTGCCTGTGCCGCACACAGACAGAGGATAAGCGCAAAAAATCCCTTTCCCAATCTAAGCAAACAGCGTTCAGCCATAACCGTCATTGATGTCTCCAGGGGGGATTCGGTTTCGATCCTCGTATTGATTCCGTTCTTCGTCACTGCTCAAATACCCTTCTTTTCGGCAAGGTTGGCAGCACGTTTGCCGATCTTCTTCAACACCACTTCGAGTTGTTGCAGCTCTTCTGAGGATACATCCTGGAACGCGCGCTTGATGAGTGCGGCGTGGCGGCGAAACAAAGGAACGAACATTTCCCGCCCTTTGTCAGTCAACGACACGGTTCGGACCCGGCGATCGGAGCAGCACTCTACCCGGCTGACAAACCCTTTTTTGAACAGGCGATCTACGGCCACGCTGACCGACCCGGGATTGAGGTCAACCTTTGGGCCGATGGCATTCACCGGCATTGGCCCTTTGTGGAGCAGGATTTCGAGAACGCGAAAGTCCGATTCCCCTAAACCCTCGGCGACAATTGTCGGAAGGAGATAGTGGCCCATCGATTGGCAGGCTTTCAGCATGATCAACCATGCATGGAGAGCCTCTGGAGGGTTTTTCCCGTCGGTCATAAAAAATGTGAATCCGAGGCATTATAGTCAATATCAAATGTATCGATATCGATATAACTGATATCGAGTGATAGTCGCTTACGTCTAAGGAGCTTTCCCATGAAAGTCGCATTTACGGCAGCTCGCCTTCTGCTGGGCATCATCTTTCTCGTGTTTGGCCTGAATGGTTTTTTTCACTTCATCCCGATGCCCCCACCGACCGGAATTGCCTTGCAGTTCTTCGCCGCCCTCTATATGTCTCACTACCTGGCAGTGATTTTTTTGTTGCAACTGGGCCCCGCGATCTTGCTGCTGGTCAACCGCTATGTACCGCTGGCGCTCACTTTGCTTGGTCCGATTGTGGTGAACATTTTGTTCTTTCACCTGTTGATGGCGCCAGGTGGGCTGCCCTTGGCGGTGGTCGTTGCGACCTTGTGGAGTCTCACAGCTTATTCCGTGCGTTCGGCTTTCCAAGGGCTATTTCAAAGGTCAAATCGAATTGAACAAGCCGCGTGATTTTGAAGCGGACGCGTTCGGTCATCGTTCCTAAAGGGAAAAACGTTATGAGCCAAGTAGAAACCCAAACCCTGCGTCATCGCGTGAACGACCATGCCCTCGACGCTATTTTTCGCAATGCCCGCACCCACAACACGTGGCTCGATAAGCCGGTTTCGGAGGAGACCATTCGAGAGATTTACGACCTGATGAAGTGGGGTCCGACGAGCGCCAACTCGATGCCGGCACGCTTTCTTTTTCTCCGCACCGAGGCTGCGAAAGAGCGTCTGCGTCCAGCGCTCGCGCCTGGCAATGTCGAGAAGACCATGGCTGCGCCAGTCACGGTGATCGTCGGTTACGACGTCCGGTTCTATGAGAAGCTGCCGAAGCTGGCTCCTCATAATCCCGCTTTTCGCGACCTGTTGGCCATGAACGCCGAGCTGGCGGACGCGACGGCCAAGCGCAACAGCACGCTACAGGGTGGTTACTTCATCATCGCGGCCCGCGCCCTTGGGCTGGACTGCGGGCCGATGTCGGGTTTCGACAATGCGAAAGTTGACGCAGAGTTCTTCGGGGCGGGAGCGGAGGGAGGGGGAACTCCCAAAGAGCACGTCCTGGGAACAGTCAAATCGAATTTCCTCTGCAACCTTGGCTACGGCGACCCGGCATCAGTGCGCGCGCGTACCCCGCGACTTGAGTTTGCGGAAGCCTGCCGCGTGCTTTGAGTGTCTTTACGCCACCGCCGGTTCGTTCTTCTTATCAGCTGCTGGCGGAACGGCGCTCTGCTCGCTGACGGCGTGATTGAAGTTGAAATCGGTGGGCGCGACGCCGGTAATGAGGCGCGAGCCGCGGTTGAAAGTCACGTCCTGAATGGCCCATTGAACGAAAACCAAGATCCGGCTTTGGAACTCGACGATGTACGCGAGATGGATGAAAGCCCACACCAGCCAGGCCGGCAGCCCCCACACATGTATGCCGAAAACGTCGGCTACTGCGGCTGCCCGTCCGATGACCGCGATGTTTCCTTTGTCAAAGTAATTGAACGGGGCCGGCTTGGGTTTACCTTCTACTCTTCTGGCGATTGCCTTCGCGGCGTAAGCGCCCCCTTGCATCGCGACCTGCGCGACGCCTGGCAGCGGCTGACCCTGCTTGTCGAGAGAGAAAGCCATATCGCCAACGACATAGATATTGGGAAAGGTGGGAATGGTCAGATCCGGGGCGACTTTGATTCGTCCGCCACGATCCGTTTCCGTTCCGGTGCGCTGGGCAACGGTTTTGGTAAGGGGAGTTGTAGTCACGCCTCCAGCCCAGATGGCCGTTTTTGTGGAGAGTGCTTGGGTGGCACCGTTGCACTCGTAACTGATCCCGTCGCGAGTCAACTCGTGAACTCGAGCGCCCATCCGGGTTTGCACGCCCAGTTTCGTGAGGTAATGCACGGCCTTCTGCGCCAGGTCTTCGGGAAACGCCATCAGCACGCGCGGCGACGCATCGAGCAAAATGATTTGCGCGTCTTTCGGATCAATGGAGCGGAAGTCGTGCTTGAGTGTCTGTCGCGAAATCTCAGCGATGGCTCCAGAGAGTTCAACGCCAGTGGGGCCGGCTCCAATGATGGTGAACGTCAGCCAGGCGCGGCGCTCAGCGGGATCGGGAATGCGTTCCGCGACCTCGAAGGCGTAAAGAATCTTGTGGCGAAGCGCGGCCGCTTCTTCCACGCTCTTGAGGCCCGGCGCCCATTGCTGCCATTCATCGTGTCCGTAATAAGAGGTTTTTGAACCGGCAGCGACGATCAAAAAGTCATAGTCGAGAGTGGCACCGTCGGCGAGCACGACGTGCTTTGCCACCGGGTCAATGTCCGCAACTTCGCCCAGCCAGACCCGCGTATTTTTCTGGCGGGCGAGGATGCCGCGTATGGGTGCTGCGATGTCGCCGGCGGAGAGCGAGCCAGTGGCGTGTTGATACAAGAGCGGTTGAAAGAGATGGTAGTTGCGGCGGTCAATTAAGGTTACGTCGACTGGCGCGGACTTCAGAGCCTGGGCTGCGGATAACCCGCCGAATCCGCCGCCGATAATAATGACTTTCGGCCGTTCATTCGTTGTTGCACTCATAATGCGCTTGCACTCCTTCTATCCATTCGATCGAAAATTCCGGGTTCGAAGCAGAACCACCACCGATCTTGGCGCGACTGAAAAACTCAGGGATTGCAACGATTCGCCGCGCTCGGAGAAATCGTCGGGACTAGCCAGCGAAGTATCCACAATTCGCAGCCATTCCCGCGCGGTGCCCTCTTGAACCTGGAACTGCAGCTTTTCCCAGTACGAATTGACCATCACGTAGATGTCGTCATCGTCTTGAGAAGCCCCGTGCAGGCAGAAAGCCAAACTATGAGAGTCGCGCGAAAGATCAGCCTTTTCGCCAACCCCGTACCAGTTGATGTCCTCGCGCCAGAACCGGCTGCGGCAGAGGGAAGGGTGACGTTTACGAAACGCGATCATGCTCTTGAAAAATCGAAAGACATCTCGATTCGTCTCGAATTGGCTCCAGTCGAGCCATCCGGTTTCGTTGTCCTGGTTATAAGGGTTGTTGTTGCCGAATTGAGTGTTGAGGAACTCGTCGCCGGCGCGGAACATGGGAACGCCGTTCGACAGCATGAGCAGACAGAAAAAGTTTTTTACTTGCTTGCGCCGCAGGGCGAGTACCTCTTGCGTTGCACCTTTATCGCCCTCGTAACCGCAATTCCAACTGTAGTTGTCATTCGTGCCGTCCTGGTTGTTGTTGCCGTTTGCCCAGTTGTTCTTTGTATTGTAAGAAACGAGATCGTAGAGCGTGAAGCCGTCATGAGAAGTGACAAAGTTGACGCTCTGGTAGGCGTGATAGGCGCCGAGGCGGTCATCGGGAAAAAGGTCGTCGCTGCCGTAGAGACGGCGCATGAGCTCCGGAACCATTCCCGCATCGCCTTTAACGAAGCGGCGAACGTCATCGCGAAACCGCCCGTTCCACTGCAGCCAGGTTATGCCGGGAAAGCCGCTACCGAGCTGGTCAGCGCCGGTGTCCCAGGGCTCGGCGATCAGCCGTATTTTGCTTAACTCCGGATCAGCGGCAATCTCGGCGAAAATCGGGGCATGCCCCCAATTCAGAGATCCATCTTCATTGCGGCTGAAGACGGAGGCGAGATCGAAGCGAAAACCATCGATATGCATCTCGCGTTTCCAGTAACGGAGGCTATCCATCACCATCTTGCGAACGTGGCCCCTGCCAAAGTTCAAGGTGTTGCCGGTGCCGGAGTAATTCGCATAGGGGTTGGCAGGGTCGGACGACAGCATGTAATAGCTCGCGCTATCGAAACCTTTATAGCTATAAACCGGACCGCGATGATCTCCTTCGCAGGTGTGGTTGTAGACGACATCCAAAATGACGCTGATGTCCGCCTCATGAAAGGCTTTCACCATGTTTTTAAACTCGAGGTGCTGCCAATCCGCGCCGCCACTCGCGTACTGCACATTGGGCGCAAAGAAGTTCAAAGGCATGTAGCCCCAGTAGTCGCCTTCCTGAGGATCGCGCTGAAATACCGGCATCAGTTCGACGGCCGTAATCCCCAGGTCTTTTAAGTACGGAATTTTGTCGATAAGTCCTGCATACGTTCCGGCGCGCGATGGATTTACGCCTGAGTTGGGATTTTTCGTGAAGCCCTTTACATGAAGTTCGTAGATAATCGCGTCCGACTCGTGATGGGGAAAGTAGGTTTCCTCCCAATCGAACTTCGTTTGCTGGAAGGGAAGCATGCCCAGCGGGGCTTTGCCTGCGTTTGATCCCTCTCTCATGGCCAGCTTGCGGTCAAAACCCGGAGGGAAGAAGACGCAGGTGGCGTAGGGATCGAGCAGAACCTTCTGCGGATCGAAGCTGTGAATGTTAGAAATCGCCTCGCCGGAAACTGAGTATGCGTAATAGCGGGCCGCGGCGATTTTGCTGAGGGGAATGCGGCAATGCCAAACCCGGCCTGATTTATTGCGGAGAAAATCGAAGCGGTACGAAAACAAGAGATTGATCAAGTCATTGGCTGCGTAGAGCAACAAGGTGACGCTTTCGGCGTGCTCCGCGTGCACCGCGAAATTGAAGGCTTGTTCTTCTTCAATCCAGGTGGCCCCGAGCGGCAGCGAGCTGCCTTCGGCCTGCTCCCAGGTTGGACGCCTTGATGTCTTGGCCGGCATAGTAGCGAGCGATTGTACTTTAGGCGTAGCGTTCACCTGGCCTCTTTCGTGTTCGTTTCTCTAGCGCGAGTTCTTTGCGCCACGTAGCAGACAGAAATCTCCGTCCCACACAATCTGCACTTTGAAGCCCAACTAAGATTCCAGTGCACAGCACAGCTTACCCTCACGATAAAGATGCAGAACCGGCGTTGATAGGTACTGGTACTCGTGAGAAATGACGGGCATTCGTCACATGCCAAGGTTTTCGCGCAGTGAGTCACGAATCAAAACCAATGCTAGTGCTGCGAATTCAGAGAGTTGGATTGAAACATCAATGGCCGCCAAGGTGCTCCAACGGATCCGCGGACACTGCTGCGCTCTCCTGAGCGATGTGCAAAAACTAGCCGTAGTTGAACAAGGCGTCGAGGAGCGCCTGAACAGAAATGGCAACCTCTCCGGTACCGGTCACCCCGCCGCCTGCAACCGAACCCAAGATGGTTGAGCACCCACCTTCCCGTCACGAAAGCGCCTGGTCGAAATATGGAACACCATTGATCGTCCTACTTCTGGCGATCGCGATCATCGTGACGATTACGCGCAACTGGAATGGCTGGGAAGGGGGCCACGTCGAGCAAGTCACGAATGACGCGTACGTTCGCGGCGATCTGACGCCGCTCAGCACCAAAGTTTCGGGACTGGTCCGGGAAGTCAACGTCAACGATTACCAACAAGTCCACAAGGGCGACTTACTGGTGCAACTCGACGATGATGATTACAAGGCGCAGGTGGCGCAGGCTGTTGCCGGAGTTGAAGCAGCGAAGGCCGCGCTCGAGAACAACCGACGTCAGCGCGACCTTCAAGATGCAAAGATTGAACGAGCGCTAGCCGGAATCGACCAGGCCAAAGCCCAGATCGCGGCGGCACAAGCGGGGAAAGACGCTACTCAGGCGCAGGTAACCCGGGCACATCAGGAGCGTGTCCGCCAAGAAGCGCTACTCAAGACCAATTCCACCACGCAACAGACGGTAGAAAAGGCAGTTGCCGACGACGAGAGCTACTCTGCACAGTATGCCAGCCGCGAAGCTGATTTGGTTCAGGCTCGAACTGGACTGCGAAGCAGCGAAGCGGCGGCGGAGGCGGAGCGGCGAGGTAAGGCCGTACTCGAATCGCAGGACTTGCAGCTTATTGCCGATCTCCATGCCAAGGAAGCCGCGCTCCAGGCGGCGCAAGTCAATCTTGGTTACACGCGGATCGTTGCGCCGGGCGACGGCACCGTGGGCGAACGGCAGGTGCGGACCGGGCAACTGGTCTCTCCCGGAACTCAGGTCATGACATTTGTGCAGAACATCCGGTGGGTGGCAGCAAATTATCGCGAAACGCAGTTGACCAATATGAAAGTCGGAGATCCGGCGGAGGTTCGTATCGACGTGTATCCGGGGCAGGTCATTAAGGGACGAGTGCTCGAGATCGCTCCAGCCAGCGGATCGCAATTTGCGTTGCTGCCGCCCGACAACGCGACGGGAAATTTCACCAAGGTGGTGCAACGAGTGCCGGTCAAAATCGCGCTCGATGATTCGCCACTGACGTCGCAGTTGCGGCCGGGGCTTTCGGCGGTGGTAACTGTCCGCACCCGGCACTAATGGAACAACTGATGGCCTCCTCTACCATTGCGGTACCCCCGATTCGAATTGCACAATCCGCCGCTGCGGCGATGCCGAGCGAGATCTCGAAGAGCCCGCTGCTGGGGATTCTGGGTGTAATCACCGGCGCCGGCGTCGTCACACTAACCGGACGCATGATTTCGCTTGGTCTCGCCGATCTCAAGGGCGGACTCGGATTTGGTTTCGATGATGGAACGTGGATCAGCAGTGCCTACAACATTGCCCTGATGTTTATCGGGCCGTTCACCGTGTATGTCGGGGCCCTGATGGGGCCGCGGAAAATCTTGTTCGCGGCTGCGACTTCCTTTGCGCTCATCTGCCTTTTGGCGCCGTTCATCCACAGTTACAGCCTGATGATCGTTGCCATGGTCCTGGCTGGGCTGACCTCAGGCACGTTTTATCCCCTGACGCTGACCTTTGCCCTGCGCAACATTCCACTTCGATTTCTTCCCTACACCATCGCGCTTTATGCGACGTTTGTGGACGGAGCCGTCAACATTGCGCCATCGCTCTACGGCTGGTATCGAGACCACCTTTCGTGGCACTGGATGTTCTGGAACTCGACGGTAATTACAGCGTTCATGATGGTTTGCGTGTACTTCGGAATTCCTAAGCCTGCCGCGGCAGCCAAGAAATCAGGCGAGGCCCCAAGCTTTGCGGGTTTTCTGTACTGGAGCGCGGGACTGGCAGCGATTTACGCGGCCATCGATCAAGGCGAACGGCTTGACTGGTGGCGTTCCGGTCTTTTCATCGGATTGTTCTTCGGAGGCACGTTTCTGGTTGTCTGCGCCATCGTCAGCCGCCTTCGAATGCCAAACCCGCTGATCGCGGTCCCCTACCTCCGGCAGTGGAATACCGTCCTGTTGGGGATCGTACTGTTTTTCTTTCGATTCTGTTTGCTGGCGACCATTATCTTGATTCCGCAGTCGTTGGCAGTTAAGGGATTCGTCGCTAATGAGATCGGCCCAGCGATTCTTTGGAGCGCTCTCCCGCTGATCTTGATCGCTTTCATTGCCGGGCTGCTCCTGGAAAAAAGAGCGGATTCCCGTTTCCTCCTTGCGGCAGGTTTCGCATGCATGGCACTCGCTTGTTATTTGAATGCGGATCTGACCAGCGCATGGTCCGCCCAGAATTACTACCGCACCGAGTTACTCATGGGGGTGGGGCAGGCCTTCGCATTCATCGGGCTGGTCGGCACCATCATTTTGCAGGGGATTTTTTCGGGGGGGTTGTCGAAGCCGCAATGGATTTTGACCTTCTCTGCATTCTTCCACATTGTGCGGCTATTCGGAGGAGAAGTAGGGGCTGTTTACATGGGACACTTCGTCGCGCAACGGGAGAAGTTGCACTCGAATCTCCTCGGACTGCACGTACAAAGCGGGAGTTGGATCACGGATACCAACATTTACAAACTGGCGGCGGGGCTGTTCCCAAAATCATCCGGGGCGGCGGCAGCCGCGGGGCGGGCGGTTGGTGTCATCAGCAGCCGGCTTCGTCTTCAGGCTTATACGCTGAGCATAAACGACGGGTTTTATCTAGTGGCGTGGGCGTGCGTCTTCATGCTGTTGTTGATCGCCCTGCTACGCAAGGCTCCGCTGAATTACGGCGATCTCACTGAGATTCAGGAACAGCTTCACGCGCCCCAGGAGGCGAAATGATGACCGGTCGTCAAAGTCTGCCAGAGCGCGTGTTCCGCAGGTCTGCGGTTGCTCTCCTCTCTCTTTTGAGCTTGCTGAGGTCGGTTTCGGCACAGCAGCCAGGATCGAACGTTCCACCGCGTCTGAATCTCCATGAAGCCGTCGAACTGGCGCTGAAGCACAATCACAATGTGCGGCTTGCGACGCTTCATGTCGAAGAAGAGCAACAAGCCAAAAACGTCGAGCGAAGCGAGTACATGCCGAAGATCAGAAATGACAGTGAGTTTGCGCATGCCACCGATACGCAGTTCATCTCCATCCCGGAGGGCGGGTTAGGAGTGGCAAGCGGTACGCCGATTCCGGGACGAAATTTTATCCTCAATCAGGGCGAGAAGAACTTCATCGCGAGCGGCACACAGCTGACCCAACCGGTCACCGAGTTGTTCAAAATCCGAGCAGCCAACGACGTAGCACGCGCGGACGTGAAAGCGAGCCGGGAAAAATCCCACGGGGTCGAAAATGACGTTGCCTTAAAGGTCCGCCAACTTTACTACAACATTCTAGTGGTGCAGTCGAAACACCAAGCCATCGAGGCCCAGATTCGGGCGGTGGAAGATTTGCAGACGGAGCGCGTTCAGCAGGTCAAGTATGGCAGCACGCTGGAAGTCGATCTGATCGATAGTAAAGCCCAGTTGCTACAGGCGAAGCAGGATCTGCTGACGACGGAGTTGCAACTTTCCGATCTTCGCCTGCAGTTCAACGACGTCGTGGGATTTCCGCTAAGGAGTGAGGTCACTTTGGATCCCGATGTTCCAGCACCCTCCCAAAGTTGCGAAGGCGAGCAGTGCACAAAACTCGCTCTCGAATCCCAGCCGGAAGTCACGGAAGCGCGGGCGGAAGTGGAGAAAGCGGCGGCCGGCGTGCGCGCGGCAAAGCGCGAATACATTCCGGATATCGAGGCGTTTGCCCGCTACAGCTACCAGGAAAACGTGCCGTTTCTTGCTCGTAACTTCGGGACTTTCGGCGTCCATTTCGGATACGACCTATTCGATGGCGGCAAGAAGCGGGCCACGCTGCGGGAACGTGACGCACAGTTGGCACAAGCCAAAGAAAATTTGGCTCGCATCAGCGACGAAGTAGAAGTAAGGGTTCAGACCGCCTATAACAAGGTGGAGCGCACGCAGGAAATGCTGGCGGTCTCGCGCGAACTACTGGCGACTCGACAGGAAGCACAGCGAGTTGCCGCACAGCAGCTACAACAGGGTACTTATCTGCGTTCGCAGGCCGAGGCCGCGGCTGCACAAGAGTTCCAGGCGCAGACACTGCTGCTGCAATCTCAACTCGAATACGCGCAAGCAGAGGACGAGTTGACGGACGCAATAGGACAAACGGCAAAGTGATTGCAGTCGACAACCGGTATCGCGTCAAAGCTGTTGCGCAGCCTAACAGAACCAAGAACGCATGCGTGGGGCTTTCAGGTCGAAAGGAGTTGTAATCGCTATGGGTGTGGTGTTTCTGCCCATGCACGTATTCGGCCAGCAAGACGGCGATCTGCAGCAGCAACTCGAACAGTTGAAGCAGCAATACCAACAGACCACCCAGCAGCTCCAGCAGCAAATCAGCGCCCTCGAACAGAAGATCCAGCAACAGCAAGAAGAAGTGGCAAAGGAGAAAGAAAAGCAGAAGGCGGTTTCTGCTGCAGAACTTGCCACCCAAAAAGAAGCGAAACAAATCTTAACCGGGCAATCGAACCAGGTGGGGGCGAAGTTTCAGGGGCAATTGGCCCAGCAGCCGACCTATGATGTCTTGCAAGAGGCGGAGACGAAGATTACAGGGCTGGAGCGTCAAATTGGAGAGTTCGAGTTCCACGGATACTTTCGATCAGGTTATGGACTAAACAGCGTCGGTGGGCAGCAGGTCGCGTTCGAGGCTCCTGGAGCGGAGGCGAAATACCGTCTGGGCAACGAAGCAGAGACGTACGGCGAGTTCATCTTTGTTAACAATTGGTTGAACCCGGGCAACGACAGCTCTGACAAGGCCTGGCTGAAAAGCGAGATCATGATCGAAGCCAACACCACGAACTCCACCAACTACGCAAGTTTCCCGGAGACTGTGACGAACGGTGTGGTGAATCCGGATGGCAATGACCAGTTTCGCCTGCGCGAGGCCTTCGTGCGCGGCGGTCACTTTTTTGGCGACTGGCAAACTGGCGCCACTTTCTGGGCGGGTGAAAGATATTACCGGCGCTTTCACATTGAAATTAATGATTTCTATCCGCTGGATCTGAGCGGCTACGGTGCGGGCCTTGAGGATTTCAATATCGGTATAGGCAAGGCGTCCCTGGCATTCCTGGCCGGTGCCCGGCCTGACATCGTCACGGAAAATGGCAACTACCAAAAGAGCAACATCGACCTAAGGATCTACGATCTGAAAAGCCAGGCTGGCATCTGGGGCGTATGGTTCGACTTCGCAACCAGCAAAGGTGGCACTGAAAGCAACGGCACTATTATTCCGACCAGTAGCGGGGAAGCGATCGGAATCCGTAACCAACTTCTCGAATGGCATGGAGGCTTTCATACGTTTTCTATCCAGTATGGAACCGGCCCAGCCAGCAATTTCAGCAGCCCGGGAAGCGGAACGGTGGTGGAGAACCCTTCTCCGTATATCAACAGCCAGGCCCAATTTCTTGTAACGGAGTCAATCCTGATTCAGCCAAACGACAAGTTTGCGATCATGCCGATCTTCATTTACCAGCGAACCAAGGATGGTGTTCCTTTGCATCCCTGGCAACAGTGGGTTTCATTCGGAGCGCGGCCGGAAATTTTCTTTACCAAGTACCTTTCTCTTGCGTTTGAAGGCGGTTTCGATCACACCCACAGCACGATTGCTCCCCTTTACGACGGCTGGCTGCGCAAGTTTACGATTGCGCCGCAGATTGGGGCTGGGAGAAAGTTCTTTAGCAGGCCGGTGCTGCGCGCTTTCTTGACGTACGGAAACTGGTCAGACGGACTGGAGGGATTTGTCGGCGGAATTCCCTTCGAGAAACGGACGGATGGATTGACGTACGGTGTGCAGGCTGAGACTTGGTGGTAGGAGACTAGCCAAATGGCGACGCCAAAAATAACAGCTTCGGCGACATCTGCGACAACGAGTGCGCCGGCGCAAAACTACACGCGGCCCCTACTGATCGTAACCACTTTGTTTTTTATGTGGGGCTTTCTCACATGCTTGAACGACATTCTCGTTCCACATCTCAAATCGATTTTCGATCTGAGCTATGCGCGGGTGATGCTGATCCAGTTTGCATTCTTCTCCGCTTATTTTTTGTTTTCGATTCCCTGGTCGAAGATCGTGAACGCAATCGGCTATCAGAAAGCGATGGTGGCCGGATTGCTTTGTATGGCGGTGGGCGCATTCTTGTTTGTGCCCGCAGCTTCTTTCGCGGTGTTTCCGCTTTTCCTCGCAGCGCTCATTGTGCTGGCGGCTGGCATTACGGGTTTGCAAGTAGCAGCCAATCCTTATGTGGTGGTGCTGGGAAAATCAGAGACGGCTTCGAGCCGCTTAGACCTGACGCAGGCATTTAATTCGCTCGGCACGACGATCGCTCCGAAACTTGGAGGACTACTGATTCTTGCTGCCGTGCCGTTGACCATCGCGGAAGTCAGGGCCCTTTCACCAACGGCCTTGCATTTATATCGGGTGCAGGAAGCTGCCTCGGTAAAGATGCCTTACACGGTGATTGGCATTGCCTTGGTTTTGTTGGCGGTGCTGATCGCGACATCCAAGCTGCCGACGATCCCGCACGCGGCATACAACCCTGACGCGAAGGGCGGCGATTCGGTGTGGAAACATCCTAACCTGGTTTTTGGCGCGATCGGGATTTTTGCTTATGTAGGGGCAGAAGTTTCCATTGGAAGTTTTCTGGTCAATTATTTTGGGCAGCCCGAGATTGCCGGGTTTTCCGCGAAGACTGCGTCGGGTTACGTGTCGTTCTATTGGGGCGGTGCAATGATTGGTCGATTTCTAGGGGCGGGATTGCTGCGGAAATTCAAGGCCGGTCACCTGTTAGGCGCGTTCGCGATATGTACCTCATTGCTGGTGGGCGTATCGATGCTCACGAACGGGCACTTTGCCATGTGGACGATCCTGGCGGTGGGCTTTTTCAACTCCATCATGTTTCCGACGATTTTCAGTTTGGGAGTGGCGGAGCTCGGTCCGTTGACGGGAGATGGATCTGGCATTCTGAATATGGCCATCGTGGGCGGCGCAGTCATCCCCTTGATTCAAGGCGCGATTGCGGACCAGATTGGACTCCATCATGCGTTTTTCATTCCCGTGATCTGCTACCTCTACATCCTCTTTTATGCGTTGAGTGGATCGAAACCCAACAGCGAACGATACGCGACGGCTTGAACAGAGACTTGATGATGCTGATTGCAGGCGACATAGGCGGTGCGAAAACGGATTGGGCGATCTACTCGGGCGAGTCAGGGGCGCACACACCATTGGCTGAAGCTGAGGTGCACTGCCCCGACTGTGATCCGAGAGCCGTTCATTTGTGTGCCAAGGGCGGGATCGCAATTGTTGCTCCCGGCACAGGTTTAGGTGAATCCTTCCTGACCCGGAATGGATCACAGTACTTAGCGACCGGTTCGGAAGGAGGACGTGGGATTTCGCTCCGACCGATTTTGCAGATTCATGCCAGAAAAGGCCGCTTCAGAGATTTGATGGAGCGGATGCCGATTCACATCATTACCACTCGTGCAGCCCTGGTGGGGGCTGCTACATTCGGACTGCAGAGCCTGGGTAAGCTCGCAAACCCCGCCGAGGCAAAAACTTCCCTCGCGCCTGTATAGTTTCGGTGACGAGGTGGATATGAAAAAGGAGATCAGTATGGCAGCGAACCCTCAACCCCAGGTAAAGAAAAGAGCGAGCAAATCATCCGCCTGGAAGGCACTGAGCGCGCACTACAAGGTAGTTTCCAAGGTCCATTTGCGGGAACTTTTCGCAGACGACCCGAAGCGCGGACAACGGATGGCAGCGGAGGCGGTGGGGCTGTACCTCGACTTTTCCAAGAACCGGGTTACGGATGAGACGGTGAAGCTGCTACTTCAGCTTGCCGCAGACTCGGGCTTGCGAGAGCGCATCGATGCAATGTTCAGCGGGGAAAAGATCAACATCACAGAGAAGCGAGCGGTGCTGCACGTGGCACTGCGTGCTCCCAAAGATGAATCCATCCTCGTGGATGGGAAGGATGTTGTGCCGGAGGTTCACGCGGTGCTGGACCGAATGGCGGACTTCTCCAATCGTGTGCGCAGCGGAGAATGGAAGGGCCACACCGGAAAACGCATCCGGAACGTGATCAACATCGGTATTGGCGGATCCGACCTGGGTCCAGTCATGGCGTACGAGGCACTGAAACATTACTCAGAACGTTCGATGACATTTCGCTTTGTCTCGAATGTGGATGGAACAGACTTTGCCGAGGCGGTGCAGGACCTGGATCCGGCAGAGACGCTGTTCATCGTTTCGTCAAAAACCTTTACAACGCTTGAGACCATGACGAACGCTCAGACGGCTCGCGCCTGGTCCATGGCAGGCCTGGGCGGCGACCAGAAATCGGTGGCGAAACACTTCGTTGCGGTCTCGACCAATGACAAAGAAGTCTCAAAGTTCGGGATCGATACCGCCAACATGTTCGGGTTCTGGGATTGGGTTGGGGGGCGCTACTCCATGGACTCGGCGATCGGTCTGTCAACGATGATTGCTGTCGGCCCAGACAATTTTCGCGCGATGTTGAAGGGCTTCCACGAAATGGATGAGCACTTCCGCACGGCTCCGTTCGAGGCCAATCTGCCGGCCCTGATGGGCTTGCTGGCGGTGTGGAACAACGATTTTCTTGGCGCCGACACGGTCGCCGTGCTGCCCTACGAACAATACCTCAAACGCTTTCCGGCTTATCTGCAGCAACTGACGATGGAGAGCAACGGCAAGCATGTGACGCTGAAGGGAAAGCCGGTCAAGCACGACACCGGGCCGATTTACTGGGGCGAGCCGGGAACGAATGGTCAACATTCTTTCTATCAGCTGATTCATCAGGGGACGCGGCTAATTCCGTGCGACTTTATCGCATTCGCGAAAGCTTTGAATCCATTGGGCCGCCATCACGACATGCTGCTGGCCAATGTTTTCGCGCAGACGGAAGCGCTGGCATTTGGTAAAACGCCCGAGCAGGTGAAAGCCGAGGGCACACCGGACTGGCTGGTGCCGCATCGCGTATTTGAGGGCAATCGGCCGTCGAACACGATTCTCGCTGAGCGGGTCGATCCCGAAACATTGGGCAAGCTGATTGCGCTCTACGAACACTCTGTCTTCACGCAAGGCGTGATGTGGAATATCGATTCGTTCGATCAATGGGGTGTGGAGCTAGGCAAAGTGCTGGCGCAGCGCATCATTCCAGAACTCGAAAACGCAGCGGAGCCTGTGCTGAATCATGACAGCTCGACGAATACATTGATTCGGCGCTATCGCAAAATGAAAGCATCGCAATAACAACCCAGGAACTATTTAGGAGTACGAAGATGGATTCGCTAAGAAATGCTTTGACAGGATTGCAAAAAGAAGGAGCGGCTATCGGCCATTTCAATGTCGCCGATCTCACGTTGGTGAAGGCAGTGGTTGCAGCGGCGGCTGAGACCAAACTTCCGGTACTCATCGGCGCTTCCGAAGGAGAGCGAGAATTCTTTGGTGTGCGGCAGCTTGCTACTTTGGTGAGAAGCTTGCGCGAAGAGAGTAGCCTGCCAGTCTTTCTGAACGCGGACCATACTCATTCGTTAGCGAAAGCCGTGGAGGCGGCGAAAGCGGGATTCGATTGTGTAACGATTGATTTTTCGGCGTTGCCCTGGGACCAGAATGTGGCTAGTACAAAGGAAGCGGCCCAGGCGATCAAGGCGGTGAATCCTGCGATTTTAGCAGAAGGGGAAATCGGCGATATAGGAACCGGATCCGAAATCAAAGAAACCGCGCAAGGCGGAAAGCTCTCGACGCCTGAGGAAGCGCGACAGTTCGTCGAGGCAACTGGAGTCGATATTCTGGCTCCGGCGGTCGGCAACATGCATGGAATGCTGATGAGCATGGTGCAGGGAAAAGCGAAGAAGCACCTGAATATCGAAAGAATTGGGCAAATCAAGCAAGCGGCCGGGGTTTTTCTTACGCTGCACGGTGGCTCAGGAACCGAAGATGAAGATTTTCGCAGGGCAATCGCTGCCGGGATTAACATTGTGCATATCAATACGGAGCTGCGCGTAGCATGGAGACGGTCGCTGGAACAAAACCTGGCGCGAGATGCGAACGAAGTGGTGCCGTACAAGATTCTGCGGCCGGTCGTGGATGCGGTAAAGCAAGTTGTTAGTTCGCGCTTGAGACTGTTCCACGGCGAACCGATTCGTACTGGCGCAGTCGGAAGCGTGGCATAAAGAGAAGCACACAGCACTCAGCATTCGGCACTCAGCCACGTCTGACGAACCTTTGCTGGCAAGATGCCAAAATGCTAAGTGCTGAATGCTACATACGAATAGGAGAGATTTTATGCAACTGGGAATGATAGGACTCGGCAGAATGGGCGCGAACATGGTGCGCCGGCTGATCAAAAAAGGACACAACTGTGTTGTATTCGACAGGTCGACGCAGGCGGTCGCGGATCTAGTTAAAGACCAGGCGACGGGAGCGGATTCTCTGGCCGATCTGGCAAAGAAACTTCAGAAACCACGCGCAGTGTGGTTGATGGTGCCTGCGGCGGTGGTTGATCAGACCATCGCTGATCTGTTGCCCCACTTGGAGGCAGGAGACATCCTGATCGACGGCGGAAATTCTTATTACATCGACGACATCAAACGCGCAAAAGAGCTCGCGCCGAAAAAGATTCATTACGTGGACGTGGGAACGAGCGGCGGAGTGTGGGGTTTGGAACGCGGCTATTGCATGATGATCGGCGGCGAGAAAGATGTGGTGCAACACCTCGATCCAATTTTCTCGGCGCTTGCTCCCGGGGCCGGCGACATATCGCGCACTCCCGGTCGCGAGAAGCTTGATGGCACGTCGGAGCAAGGCTACTTGCACTGCGGCCCGAACGGCGGCGGCCATTTCGTGAAGATGGTGCACAACGGAATCGAATACGGAATCATGGCGGCCTATGCAGAAGGGCTATCGGTGTTGCGCTCGGCGAATGTCGGCAAGCAACAGCAGCACGGTGGCGACGCCGAAACCACCCCGCTGCGCGATCCGGAACATTACCAGTATGACTTTAATCTGCGAGACGTGGCGGAGGTGTGGCGCCGCGGCAGCGTCATCGCGTCGTGGTTGCTGGACCTGACGGCAAGTGCGTTAGTTCAGGATCCGGGGCTTGCGAAGTTTGCGGGGCGGGTGTCAGATTCCGGCGAAGGCCGGTGGACGATTAAAGCCGCCATCGATGAAGGAGTCCCGGTGCCGGTGCTCACCACCTCACTGTACGAGCGGTTCAGTTCGCGCGGCGAAGCCGACTACGCCAACAAAGTGCTGTCCGCGATGCGTTTTCAATTCGGCGGACATTTGGAAAAACCGGCAGAAAAATCTGAGGCCGCGTAAAGGAGATAGTCATGAGCAGTTCCCAATCAGACGCGCTGGTGTTTTTTGGCGCCACCGGCGACCTCGCCTACAAAAAGATTTTCCCGTCGTTACAAGCGATGATAAAGCGCGGGCATCTCAACGTTCCCGTCGTCGGAGTCGCGAAAGCGGGATGGAACCTCGACCAATTTCGTGCTCGCGCGAAAGATAGCTTGGAGAAACATGGCGGACTCGATCCCAGCGCTTTCGAAAAGTTAATTGGGTTGCTGCGCTATGTGGACGGCGACTACCAGGATCCAGCAACGTTCAAAGCATTGCGCGAACAGCTCAAGGACGCGAAGCGCCCGGCGCACTATCTGGCGATTCCGCCTGCATTGTTCGAAACCGTGGTCCAGCATTTGTCGGCGTCGGAGTGCGGGCGAGGCGCGCGAGTCATCGTCGAGAAACCTTTCGGACACGACCTCGCGTCTGCGCAGGAATTGAACCGGGTTCTGTTAAGCGTGTTCGACGAAGATGACATCTTCCGGATCGACCACTATCTTGGCAAGGCCGCAGTCAACAATGTATTGGCGTTCCGTTTTGCTAATACGTTTGTTGAGGCATTCTGGAACCGCAACTACATTGAGAGCGTCGAGATCACGATGGCAGAAGATTTCGGCATACAGGGCCGCGGCGGTTTCTACGATCAGACGGGAACCATCCGCGACGTGGTTCAGAATCACATGTTTCAGGTGCTGTCGAATCTCGCGATGGAGCCACCGGTCCGCATGGACAGCGAGTCCGTTCGAGACGAAAAAGTGAAAGTCTTGAAAGCAATGCCAGCTATCGAAGAAAAAAACCTGGTGCGTGGGCAGTTCCGCGGCTATCGCGACGAGAACGGAGTTGCCAAAGATTCGCAGACCGAAACCTTCGCTGCGGTCAAACTGGAAATTGATTCGTGGCGCTGGAAAGGGGTGCCATTTTTTATCCGGGCAGGCAAGTGTTTGCCGACTACGGTTACGGAAATTGTCGCCAAGTTTCACAAACCTCCGACCCTGATTCCAGACAGTCAGCTAGTGGAGAACCATCTACGGCTCAGGTTGAGCCCGGAGATTACGATTGCCATGGGAATGATGAACCTCGCGCCGAACGCGGAAGGGCTCACGCTGCAAACCAGCGAAATGGTGGCAAACCATGTGCCGCGCGGCGACGAAGCGGACGCCTACGAGCGCGTGCTGGGAGCGGCCATGGAGGGAGATAGCACGTTATTTGCCCGGGAAGACTATGTTGAAGAGGCATGGCGCATCGTGGATCCCGTATTAAAGAGTAAAACGCCGGTTTATGAGTATGCGCCAGGAACCTGGGGACCCGACGAGGCCGATCGGGTAGCGCCGCCTGGGGGCTGGAGCGATCCCTCGGAAAAGGCATTCGAGGAGGCGAGGGAGGCAGCATGATGAAGATCGAAGTTTATGCTGACGCCGATGCAGTTGCACTCGAAGCGGCAAAGCTCATCGCGAAGGAAGCGCGAGATGCGGTGGCGAGTCGCGGCAAGTTTGTGATGGCAGTGAGCGGGGGAAAAACCCCGTGGATCATGCTTCGTGATCTGGCGAAGCAAGACGTGCCGTGGAAGAGCGTGCACGTTTTTCAGGTCGATGAAAGAGTCGCACCGGAAGGCGATCCCGACCGGAATCTGACCCATCTGTGTGAAAGTCTGCTCGAGAATGCGCCTTTACCGCCCGAGCAAATCCATGCCATGCCGGTTAACGCGGAAAACATTGAAGTCGCTGGTGCACTGTATGCGCGGACTTTGGAAACGATTGCTGGTTCGCCGCCCGTGCTTGACCTGGTACATTTGGGACTCGGGCCCGATGGGCACACCGCGTCACTGGTTCCAGGAGACCGCGTGCTCGATGTAAAAGATGCGGACGTGGCACTGACGGGGATTTATCAGAAACGGCGGCGCATGACGTTGACGTATCCGATTATTAATCGGGCGCGTATGGTGTTATGGCTGGTGACGGGGAGCGAAAAAACGGGAATGCTGGCCCGCCTGCAAGCTGGAGATGCTTCGATTCCCGCCGGGCGCGTTAGCCAGGACCGCGCTGTGGTTTTGGCAGATCGAGCAGCCGCCAACCAGGCTGTGAAGGAATCGAAGACGGAAGTGGCATAAAGAACGCGACTGTTGAGGGCTTACCAGGGAGGCAGATATGGGCACCGCCATCGCTCCAGTTGAGCGAAGCGCAGCAGAGCTCGATCAGTTGTGCATCAACACGATTCGCACCCTTTCGATCGACGCCGTGCAGCAGGCCAACTCTGGTCATCCTGGCACGCCGATGGCGCTCGCGCCGCTAGTTTATACGATATGGAATCGCGTCCTGAATTTCGATCCGAAGGATCCGATTTGGTGCAATCGCGACCGGTTCGTGCTGTCGAACGGCCATGCATCGATGTTGCTCTGGTCCGCGCTCCATCTCACGGGTGTGCAAGCGGTGAATGCCGAGTACGAAAGATTAGGCCAGCCTTCGGTCACGCTTGATGACATTCGGCAGTTTCGCCAACTGGGAAGCAAAGCTCCCGGGCATCCTGAATACCACTGGGTGTCGGGGGTTGAGACCACGAGTGGACCGCTCGGGCAGGGCGTGGCAACCAGCGTCGGCATGGCAATCGCCGAGAAATGGCTCGCCCAGCGCTACAACCGGCCGGGTTTTGAAATCTTCGATTACAACATTTACGCGGTCTGCGGCGACGGCTGCCTGATGGAAGGGATTTCGTCCGAGGCGGCATCGCTGGCCGGACATCTCGGACTCGACAACCTGTGCTGGGTTTACGACAACAATCACATCACGATCGAAGGCAACACCAGCATCGCGTTTACTGAAGACGTTCAGACGCGCTTCATTGCGTATGGATGGAACGTGCTGCGAGTCGGCGATGCGAACGACATCGATCGCATCGAACACGCCTTAGAAGTTTTTCACAAAACCAAAGGCCGGCCGACATTTATTGTTCTCGATAGCCACATCGGATACGGTTCGCCACACAAGCAGGACACTGCGGCTGCGCACGGAGAGCCGCTCGGCGAAGACGAGGTCCGGTTGTGCAAGAAGGCTTACGGGTTTCCTGAAGATCAAAAGTTTTGTGTCCCTGATGGCGTGTACGACCACTTCAACGCCGGCATCGGCAAACGTGGAGCGGAAGCGCGGCAGAAGTGGACAGGAGTTTTTGAGTCGTACCGCAAACAATTTCCGGATCTCGCAGCCGAAGTGGAGTTGATGCAGAGGCGAGAGCTTCCAGCGGGATGGGACCGCAATCTCCCAGTGTTTCCGGCCGACGCGAAGGGCATTGCCGGCCGCGACGCTTCCGGAAAAACGCTGAACGTGCTGGCGCAGAATATTCCTTGGTTTCTCGGGGGATCGGCGGACCTTGGTCCATCGAATAAAACTCTCTTTACGTATCCGGGCGCAAAGGATTTTCAGGCTGGCACGCCGGAGGGAAAAAACCTGCACTTTGGGATTCGCGAACACGCGATGGCCGCGATCGTCAATGGGCTGAACCTCTCCAAAGTTCGCGCGTTTGGGGCGACGTTCTTCATTTTTAGTGACTACGCTCGACCTGCGATTCGGCTGGCGGCGCTCATGGAGATCCCCTCGATCTTTATTTTCACGCACGACGCCATGGGCGATGGCGAGGATGGACCGACACACCAGCCGATCGAGCACCTCATCTCGCTGCGCGCGATACCGGGGCTGATCACGCTGCGTCCGGGAGATGCCAACGAAGTAGTCGAGGCTTTTCGCTTCATCATTCAGTTGCGGCACCAGCCGGCGGTGCTGGCACTTTCACGTCAGCCGTTACCAACTCTCGATCGCAAGAAGTATGCTTCGGCGTCCGGTGTGGCGAAGGGAGCCTATGTGCTCGGAGACGCTCCCGGCGGAAATCCGGAGGTGATTCTGATTGCCTCCGGCAGCGAGCTTAGCCTTGCGGTAGCTGCCCACGAAAAGCTAGTCGCTGAAGGCATTCGCTCGCGCGTAGTGTCGATGGCCTCGTGGGAAGTTTTCGATGAGCAGCCGCAAGCATATCGCGACAGCGTTTTGCCGCCCAATGTGAAAGCTCGAGTAGCGGTAGAGCAGGGCTCGATTTTGGGATGGGGCCGCTACGTTGGCGATTCCGGGCGCGTGATCGGCATGAATACCTTTGGGGCCTCGGCTCCGCTGAAAGAACTGCAAAAGAAGTTTGGATTCGAGCCGGACCAGGTTATTGCGGCGGCGAAGGAGCAGTTAAAGAAAGGCTGACGGGAAGGTGCTTGGCCGTACGCCAAACAGCTGACTGAGGATTCTGAGTGGAATGGCGGTTTCTCGCCAGTTGACTTGCCACCATAGGCCCGCTGTTGGACGATCGTAACAACGTGAAAGATTTATCCGGATCACGGTCCTACGAGGTTTGGGTCTGCATTTCTTTCTAATTGGACAGCTTGAGGCTGAGGTCGGGCCGAAGTTTTTTCGGGTCTGGACGAGTGCTGCGATCTCTATTGCCCAAGCCGAAAGCGTAAACATTGTAGTCGTTCGATCCGATGTAAACGACCCCATCCGCAACTGCGGGCGAGGAAGCTACGCCCTCGCCGGTCGTATAGCTCCACAGTTTTGATCCCGTGCTAGCGTCTAGCGCGTAGACGTTATTGTCGATCGAGCCGAAATATACGATCCCATTCGCCACGGCGACAGAGGAATTTACTAAATGTCCACACCCACGTTGGGCTCGAAGCCACTTCCTGAAACCAGAATCTCGCTCGTGGGCGGCCCGGTTTTCTTCGAAAGCGTGATTGACGGTGCTGCGAAAGCCGTCGCAGACAGGAGAAGGAATGCACCACAGCGTATCTTCCAGCCGTTTGCTCGCGCCATTGGCGACCTCCGTGGAGAGTCAACTATTCGCGGCCCACACACGCGAGAGACAGGGATCCTGCTCGGCTAATCCTCAGGTGGGGGAACATGCGGCTGGCCGAGTGACAAGAATTATCAATCACCGAGGTCAGGCGGTCAAGGCATGTTGTCGTAACTTCTCTTAACTGGCTCTTACATTCCAAAGCTGCCTCGGATTTCGAGCTTAGCGGGACCTCGCAATGCTCGAAATGGTATTCTGCGGGGCATCGAATGCAGATTTGAGGCTACATGTAGGGTAGCCCTTCGCCAGCTCCGCTTCGAGAGTGGCGTCATATTCAGTAGATATCCTGAAAAATACCGAGCCGTTAGTTCACTGCGGCCGAAGCGCGACATTCAGTTTGCGGATCCGATAAGCGAGGGTGGTCCGCTTCATGCCTAAGCGGGCGGCTGCGCCGTTCGGACCTCCGACCATCCAGTTGGATGCCCGGAGTGCTCGCAACACGTGTTCACGCTCCATTTCCGCCAAGGTGCTCAGCTCCGCGCTGGGCCGTTGGACAGTCGCCTGTTTCAGTTCCTCCAGAGGCGGGCGCAGAACGCTTCCCTGCGATAGGATCACCGTGCGCTCGATAAAATTCTGCAGCTCCCGCACGTTGCCTGGCCAGGAATAATTGGTAAAGACTTCCATTGCATGGGGAGGGATGGTTTCAATGCGCCGGTTCATGCGGCGAGCGTATTCGTCGACAAAGTGGCGCACCAGAAGGGGAATGTCTTCGCGGCGCTCGCGCAAAGGCGGAAGCGGCAAGGGGAAAACGTGCAGGCGATAATAGAGGTCGCTTCTGAATTTTCCCTCCGCCACCATGTGCTTCAGATCGCGGTGAGTAGCGGCAACCAGGCGGACATCCACTTGCTGGGTCCGAGTACTGCCTAGTCTTTCAAATTCACGCTCCTGCAGCACGCGCAGCAATTTCGGTTGCAGTTCGAGCGGAATGTCACCAACTTCGTCGAGGAACAAAGTACCTTTGTCGGCAACTTCGAAGCGGCCGGCCTTGCGCATGATGGCACCGGTGAACGCGCCCCTTTCATGACCGAAGAGTTCGCTTTCCAGGAGGCCGGAGGGGATGGCAGCACAGTTGAGTTTGATGAAAGGCCGGTCCCGCCGGCCGCTCTGGTGGTGGATCGCGCGGGCGATCAGCTCTTTGCCGGTACCGGTCTCTCCGAGGATGAGTACACCGGAATCGGTCGGAGCCACCACTTCGACCTGGCGGAGCACACGTTGCAGAGCCGCGCTTCTGCCGACGACTCCTTCGAAGAGTAGTTCGCTGCGGATCTCGCGTTCGAAACTAAGTATCTTGGGCTGAGTTTCTCTCTCTACCAGGCTAGTTTCCATAAGAACTCCAGATGTCAGTTTTTTCGAACACTTCACTGCATTCTTT
>Ga0335073_10000562_pt1 | contig 47545 bp, 43 predicted proteins | sample Lox_Sample_22_FD_207093 | JGI IMG/M metagenome (GOLD analysis project Ga0335073, IMG submission 207093) | Soil microbial communities from Loxahatchee National Wildlife Refuge, Florida, United States - Lox_Sample_2.2 | ecosystem: Environmental > Terrestrial > Soil > Wetlands | place: USA...
CTACGCGAGTTTTACTTGCCGCCCTTCAAAGCGGCGTTGGATGCGGGCGCCGTTACAATCATGAGTTCGTTTAATTCTCTCAACGGAGTTCCCGCGTCTGCGAATCCGTTCACGCTGAAGGAAATTCTTCGTAAAGAGTGGGGATTCCGCGGAATTGTCGACAGCGACTGGACATCCATCGGCGAATTGATCCCGCACGGCATCGCCAATGACCCAGCCGCTGCCGCGCGTCGGGCGTTGCTGGCCGGCGTGGACATGGACATGGTCAGCAGCTTCTATCACGACACGCTGGCTACTCTTGTCCGTTCCGGTCAAGTGCCGGAAGCCAACGTGGACGACGCCGTCCGTCATGTTCTGCGCGTGAAGTATGCCCTCGGGCTGTTTGACCATCCCTACGCTACCGAGGTTGCTACGCCGTCGGAGTTGCCCGCAGAGAATTTGGCGATCGCGCGCGAGGCGGCCGAACGCTCTTTCGTGTTATTGAAGAACGCACCGGGATCTGGTGGTGCGGCTCTGTTGCCGCTCGCCGGAGAAGCCAGGAATATCGCTCTGATTGGTCCGCTGGCGGACGCTGCCGCTGACATGCTGGGCTCGTGGTCCGGGCCCGCAAGCCGTCCGGAAGATGTGGTTACGCTGCGCGCCGCCCTGGCACAAAAGCTGGGCTCCGAACAGCTGCATTACGCCAAGGGCAGCGAGATCACCGGCGGTACGGACAGTCAGCAAGCGGAGGCCGTACAGGTGGCCCGGCAAGCCGATCTCGTCGTTCTGGCGCTGGGAGAGAGCGGCCCCGAAATGACCGGCGAAGCGGCCTCCCGTGCTCACCTCGGGCTGCCTGGCCGCCAACAGCAATTGCTAGAGGCTGTCGTGGCTACGCAAAAACCTGTCGTGCTCGTGCTTTTCAGCGGCCGGCCGCTGACAATTCCCTGGGCTTTCGAACACGTACCTGCCGTGCTCGCTGCCTGGTTTCCGGGGGTGCAAGCCGGCCCCGCACTCGTTCGCACGTTGTTTGGCGAGTTTTCTCCTACCGGAAGGCTGCCGGTCAGCTGGCCGCGCGCCGTAGGGCAAGAGCCGCTGTACTATGACGAGCTGAACACCGGCCGCCCCGCCGCCGGCGTGGACCTGAGCAAACCGCCGACCGATGCGGCGAGCAAATACGTGTCGCGCTACATTGATGAACAGAACAGTCCGCAGTTTCCGTTCGGCTACGGGTTGACTTACAGCAATTTCCGCTATGGCGCGCCGCAAGCGAGTCTGGCGCGACTGAGTGCTCGCACCCTTAATGCAGAACTCCAAAAGCCTGATCACTCTTCGCGTTCCGTGCTGCAGGTCAGTAGCGAAATCACCAACATCGGTTCGCGTACGAGTGAAGAAACCGTGGAGCTTTACGTCCGTTTGGAAGGCACGAGTACCGCACAGCCGATTCGTTCTTTGAAGGCTTTCAAGCGGATCCAGCTTCGTGGGGGAGAAACGCAGCGGGTCACTTTCGACGTGAGCTCTGATGCGCTGGCACTTTGGGACATCGAAAACCAGTACGTCGTCGAACCGGCCCGAGTAAAACTCTGGATAAGCCCGGATTCGGCGCAAGGTTCCCCGGTAACATTGGAGATCCAGCGATAGGCGGCATGATGCAAAACCAGCGCACACCATCTCGGAGGGAATTCGTAAGGCTCGGTGGCCTCGGCCTGGCTGCTTGCTCGCTTCCGATAATTGTGCGGAGCCGCGCAAATCAAAAGCCCTTTGTCGAGCCAGCTGGTGCTCCCTACCAGGGCACGGACGAGAATCTCTTGGACGAAATTCAGCGCACTTCGTTTGATTTTTTCTGGAATGAGGCGAGCGCAAAGACCGGACAAATTAAGGATCGCGCTCTCGCAAATGGCGACGACACTCGCACCATGTCGAGCATTGCCGCTACGGGCTTTGGACTCACCGGGTTGTGTATCGCGGATCGCCGCGGCCTCCGCAAGTCCACGGAGATTCGCAACCGCGTGCGCGGGACCTTGCGTTTCCTGGCGAACGATCTTCCGCACGAGCACGGCTTCTTCTATCACTTCATCCACATGGAAACGGGCCAGCGCTGGGAAAAATGCGAACTGTCCTCCATCGACACTGCACTCCTACTCTGTGGCGTGCTTACGGCCCGCCAATATTTCGCGGATCAGGAAATCAAAGACCTAGCCACGAAAATCTACGAACGCGTGGACTGGCCCTGGATGCTCAATGGCGGCGCCACGCTGTCCATGGGCTGGCATCCGGAAACCGGTTTCCTCAGTGCTCGCTGGGAACACTATTGCGAGCTGATGATGATTTATCTGCTGGCTATCGGATCGCCGACGCACAAGATCTCTCCCGAGAGCTGGAGTGCCTGGAAAAGGCCAGTGATCAAGTACCAGGGCTTGGAATACATTTCCGGCGACGATCCTATCTTCACGCATCAGTATTCGCACGCCTGGTTTGACTTCCGGAAAAAACGTGATGCCTTTGCCGACTATTTTGAGAACTCGGTAGTTGCCACCAAAGCGCACAAACTGTTTTGCCTCTCGTTACATGATCGCTTTCCGGACTACAGCGAGGATCTCTGGGGGATCAGCGCATCGGACTATGTGAACGGATATACCGCCTGGGGCGGTCCGCCCCCACAAGGCCCGCTGGATGGCAGCATCGTTCCGTGTGCCACCGGCGGCTCGTTGGCCTTTCTTTATGAGGACTGTCTGAAAGTGTTACGCAACATTCGTGGGCGCTACAAAGAGAAGGCTTGGGCGCACTATGGCTTTGTCGATGCGTTCAACCCGCTCTCCGGTTGGTACGACCAGGACGTTCTCGGCATCGATCTCGGCATCACCATGGTCATGGCGGAAAATCATCGCACGGGCTTCGTCTGGGAAACGTTCATGAAGAATCCCGAGGCGCGAAACGCTATGCAAAAAGTGGGGTTTCGGCCCACCTGATATTCCCGAGTTCCTAAAACCCGGCCGGCCGCTCCTGCACGACACCGAATGCCTTTTCGAGAGCGAGTCCGGCTTGCGCGATGGTGCCCTCGTCAAACAAACGGCCAATCAGCGTGATCCCGTGCGGCACGCGGCGGGGCGGCGAGAACTTTGGCAACGGCCGGGTGGGGTCGGGCGCCCAGTCCGTTCTCGCTTCGCTCACTTCCACAAATCCCGCGCGCATCGTCAGTGAAGGCTGCCCGGTGAAATTCGTGATGGTCAGCATTTCGTCGCGCAACGAAGGCACCAGGAGAATGTCGACTTGGCTGAGTACACGGGCCATCTCTTGTGCAACTTTTCGCCGGAAGCGGTCGGTCTGGACGAAATCCACGGCCGACAGGAAGCGCGATTGGCGGAAAATATTTGGCCAAGCGTCGTAGGTTTGTACTTTCAGCTGGTCCACCGCGTGATTCAACGTGATTTCTTCAAACGCGGCTGCCCCCTCGGCGAAGAGAATTGTGTTCAGCGAATCATATGGCCAGTCCGGGATGTTCACCTCGACCGGCACCATGCCGACCTTCTTGACCGTCTCCAGTGCGGCGCGGTCTACTTCTGTGGCGGGACTTTCCTGCATCCACTTTGGGAAATACCCCACACGCAGACCTTTTACGCTCGCGGCGGCGTCGAAGTCGAGCGCGCTGTGGACGCTGGTCACGTCGCCAGCGTCCGGGCCGGAAATGGCTTGCAGCACGAGGATGGCGTCCTCCACGCTGCGCGTCATGGGGCCCAGCTTGTCCAGCGACCAGCAGAGGGTCATCGCGCCGGTGCGCGCGACGCGGCCATAGGTCGGCCGCAATCCCGTTAAACCGCAGCGCATGCTTGGCCCGACGATGCTCCCGCCGGTTTCGCTGCCGATGGCAAAGGCGACGAGGCCCGCTGCGGTAGCCGCGCCCGGCCCGGCGCTGGAGCCCGACGAGCCTTCCTCGAGACACCATGGGTTCATGGTCTGGCCGCCAAACCAAATGTCGTTCAACGCCAACGCGCCAAGGCTCAGTTTCGCGAGCAGCACGGCGCCCGCACCGTGCAAGCGCTGCACCACGGCGGCATCCTTCGCCGGCACACGGTCGCGGAACGGTTCCGCTCCGTAAGTCGTCGGGATTCCGGCGGTGTCCAGCAAGTCCTTGGCGCCCCAGGGAATTCCGTGCAACGGCCCGCGGTATTTTCCGGCCGCGATCTCCGCATCAGCCTGCTTGGCTTGTTGGAGAGCCAAGTCCCGCGTCAAGCTGATCACGCAGCGCAGCTTGGGATCGAACCGCTGCAAACGCTCCAGATAGATGTTCGTCAGCCGCTCCGAAGTCAGCTTTTTCGTTTCAATCCATCGCGAGAGTTGCGCCACTGAGGCAAAAGCAATGTCTTCCTCGCGCGTCGGCAATGCGCCAGGATCATTCTGACTGCGCACGAAACGTTCTCGCCGGATACCCCGCTTCTGTCCGGGCAGTATTGGATCCCATTTCGAATAAGGCGCGACCCCAGCCTCGATCGCGACACTCCGTGGACCTGCTCGCCGCTCGTACAAGCCGGCCATGTTTCCGCGCCAGGTCGAAGCCACCATTGCGCGGTCCTTCGGCGTCAGCTCCACTTGCACAACTTTTTCCGCTTCTGCGAACGTTGTATTGGACACTGCAGGTCCGACCGCTGGCCCGGTGCCAAAGGCAGGTGGCGTCCCAGCCGGCGGCTCGCCGGGCTTCTGTTGTTGTGCCCCGCTCGCCACTCCTGCACCGAGCAGCGCCGCCGTGGTGCCCGTCAGAAATTCCCGCCGCGTCTTCGCCATCTTTCCTCCGCCGCGCAGTTATACGCCGTCGGCGATCGATTCGCACAGTGAGTCAAAACTCATTTGCTCAAGCCCGACTGCGCAGATGCCGCCCCGTTCTGTTACTGCAAAACGGCACGCTGCCGCACAAAACAGCAAAGCGCGAGCTCGTGCCTCGCGCTTGCCGAGATGACCGCAATTCGAATCGCTCAGTTCGCTGGCACGTGCCGCGCTTTGCTCGCCTGCGAACCCGGTCCCGGCTCTGGTACAGGCTTCGGCATCTCCGCGTCCTTGAAGCGCGGCACCATTTGATCCGCCACGGCCAGCGCGTAAACTGCTGAGGCAATTTCCACCGCCCCTTCTCTGACGTCTTCTTCGTAAATGCGCTCGTAGGTGTCGTAATTGGTGTGATGCGTGTACGACCCGTAGTCGAACGGGTCCTGGGCCAGTCCAATCCCCGGCAGGCCGGCGTTGTTGAATGACGTGCTGTCGGTTCCGCCGGTTCGGCGACTGTCCGACGCTATCGCGCCGAGGAAGCCCCAGTCGGCAAACGGCGCCATGGCGTCGCGCACCATGTCTGCGGCCGGGGCCGGACCGAATACTCCCGCGCCGCGCGGTTTTCCCGTCCCCGAATCGATATTGAAATATGCGTCCAACTTCGCGTACTCCGGCTTCTGGTTCTCAAAACTGCCGAAATGCTGCTGCACATAGGCTAGCGAACCGAGCAGACCCTCCTCTTCTCCGCTCCACAAAGCGACGCGGATCGTACGCCGTGGTTTTACGTGCAGCGTGCTGAGGATTCTAATCGCCTCGAGCATCATCGAAGAGCCGATTCCGTTGTCGGTCGCACCGGTCGCGTCGTGCCATGAATCATAATGGCCGCCGAGCATAACGATCTCGTCCTTCTTGTCGGTCCCCGGAATTTCGCCGATGGCGTTGAATGCGGTCGTCCCTTCCGGATATTCCTTGTTCTGGATATTCACCTTGAGTGTTACCGGCGTTCCATCGGCCATGATTCGCGAAATGCGGCCGTAATCTTCATTGCGCATGACCAGCGTGGGCACTGCACGCGTCCAGTCATAGGTACCGTTCTGCTGGGCGATGATCAGGCCGTGCAGGCGCCCGGCATCGTTCACCCGGACAAGCGCCCCGCTGTCAACGAGAAATTGATCCACTTGCCGCGAAACTTCCGCTCGCGTCAATTGTCCCTCGGGCAGTTTGGGCTGCTCTGGAAAGCGGAAGGGCCGGGGATTTTTCGTGTCGAAGCGCGATTTCCATTCCTCTTCGGGACGCCGCATCGGCGCCGGATTCATGTCTTCCGCCACCTCAACGTGTTTTCCTACGAAGACAATCGCGCCGCGCACCTTATCCCTCACTGAATTGAGATAGGCATCCAACTCCGCCTGGGTCGGCTGCTTCGGCTCGTCCTTCTTCGCCTCGGGCATCGGCGGCGCGGCCCACTTTGGCTCCGGAGGAGGCTGCGCCCCGCCAAAGAAATTGAACCCTCCTCGGGGTAACTCCATTCCCGGCGGATCAATCAGCGCCACTTTCGCCGTCACCACGCCCTTCGTGCTCGGCGTCCACGCCAGTGGCTTCACCATCAACTGCCCATGAAACGGCGACACGGCGTCCGCCAGCAATTCCATGTTTTCCCAGCCAGGTACTGGTGTAGCCGCGCTGGGCGGTTGAAAGGTCCACGGCTCCAGATGCGTGTCCACCAATCCCCAGGAGGCCATCGTCTTCACCGCCCAGTCGTCGGCTGCTTTCAGATTCGGAGTGCCCGTCACGCGCGGTCCGTACACGTCGGCAACCTCGTGAATGATCCACATGATCTTCGAGTTGTTCGTTTCTTCCCCGCGAATCTGCGCGTACACGTCGGCCACAGCCGGCGCCTGTGCCACCATCGGCAACGCCGCCAACAGCAAACAGCCCAGAAAAAAGCCCAAAACTTTAGTCACATTTCCTCCCATGCTCTTTGCGCATGCGCGCTTCCAGTTTTTACGCCCGTCAATATACGCTGCCCCGCTGAAGCAGGCAATCAAGCCACGGCCGAGTCGGAATCGCGTCGTTCCTTGCCCCGGTTCGCAATTTATCGGTAAAGTGTTTCGTCCGGATGGCGACCTACGACATCTCTACTTTCCCGTTTGGCGGAACCAGGACCTATCCGTTGGGTTCGCGAAAGAGCAAGGTGTCCGTGTCTGACTTTGCGCGGATACCGACGCGTAACTCCACATTTACCGGCTTTCTGGATGCACTACCCAAGCTGCTCGCGGCTAACGATCTGCGGGAACTGCTTGGCCGTATTCAGCGCGCGCGCCGAGACGGCAAAGCAATTGTTTGGGGCCTCGGTGGACACGTGATCAAGGTCGGGCTGGGTCCCCTTCTAATTGAGTTGATGAAACGTGGCTTTGTTTCCGGAATTGCCATGAATGGCGCAGCTTTGGTTCACGACTTCGAAATCGCCATGGTTGGAAATACGTCGGAGGACGTCGAAGCCGGCCTCGGAACTGGCCAATTCGGCATGGCTGCAGAAACCGGCGAGCACGTGAACGAAATGGCAAAGCTCGCCTGGCGTTTGCGGAGCGGCTATGGCGAGGCCGCGGGCCAATTCTTGACCAGCGGAATTGTGGAACCGAAATACACGGCCTGCAGTGTGCTCATCGCGGCCTATCAGCAGCGTATTCCGGTAACGATTCACCTCGCCATCGGCACGGACATCCCGCACATGCACCGAGCTGCCGATGGGGCCGCTCTCGGCGCGGCCACGCACCATGACTTTCGCCTGTTCTGCGCTCTGGTCAAACAGATGCATCGCGGCGGGGTGTATTTGAACTGGGGTTCGGCAGTCTTGTTGCCGGAGGTGTTTCTGAAAGCAGTGAGCGTGGTGCGAAACACCGGAGTGCCGCTGCAACCGATCACCACCGCGAACTTCGACTTTATTCAGCATTACCGGCCGCTGCAAAATGTGGTGAAGCGTCCTACCGCTCCGCGGCGTGGTCGCCGCAGACCCGAATCCCGTGGCTATGCCATCACGGGGCATCATGAACTGCTTATGCCTTTGGTTGCGTCCGCCTTGCTGGCCGGCTGGCCTGGACCCGCGCGAAAGAGGAAGCGATGAATCCGCAGGACGATCATTCGCCGGCTGCGGAACCGCAGCGCACGGTGACCGAGAATCCGCCCGGGAAGGTGAGTTCGGCTCCCGATGCGCCCGCGTATTCTGAGCCGCAAGAAACACAGTCCCCGCTCGCGACCCCTGCTATTGGCCTCCCCGGTGATCCGATTGATCTCGCGGCCAGTGCGCCTGCAGCGTGGCCCAGCAAGAAATCGCTTCCGGCCGATTTGCAAGTCTCCTGGTCCTGGCTGCATCTGGTGGCCTTTACCTTGTTTGGCGTCTTCAGTTTCGCCATGGTGCAAGTGGGCCTGATGCTGTACTACCTTCCGCCCAACAGCCTGAGGAATCAGGCTGAAATCGAGCGCATGGTCTTGTCCAAACCCATGCTGGCGGTCGGCACCATGGTCATTTGGTATGGTTTGCTGCTGCTATTTTTGTATGTGACGCTCGCCGTGTTTCAAAATGCGCCGTTCTGGCGTTCCCTGGGCTGGAGGAAACTTGGGTGGAAGGAAAACCGCTGGCCCAAGAATCCGTGGCTCTATTTAGGCTCCGGATGCGTTCTTTCGCTGCTGGTTTTCGCAGCCACGGCAAAGATGCAGCCGCCGGAGAACGTGCCGATCGAAGAACTGTTCAAGTACAAGGATACCGCCATGATGTTCATGGCGATGGCGGTGCTGGTAGCGCCGCTCGTGGAAGAAACAGTTTTTCGCGGCTATTTGTATCCGTTGTTCGCGAAATCGTTTGGTGTCGCCACCAGTGTGGCCATTACCGGAATCCTTTTTGGCTTGATGCACGGTGTCCAACTGGGCTGGACCTGGGGCCTGGTTACCGTGCTGGTCGTGGTCGGCATCGTGTTTACTTTCGTGCGTGCCCGCACCGGCTCCGTATTCGCGAGCTTTTTGTTGCATCTGGGCTATAACTCGATGATTGCGGTTTTTACGATTCTGGGGACAGAAGGCTTTTCAAAAATCCCGCCGACGCATTGAGTTTCGTCTTTGGCGCCAGGCTTCGCTAAAATATAAACGAAATCAAGGATGCTCTCCCTATGTATGTAGCGCAGCCCATTGAATGGACTGACCGCGGCGTGGTGATGCTCGATCAGCGGCTTTTGCCGGTGCAGGAAGCCCGTTACACGTATACGAACTATCGCGAGGTAGCGAAAGCCATTCGCGACATGGTGATTCGCGGGGCTCCAGCGATTGGCGTGGCAGCGGCGATGGGGATAGCGCTTGGGGTGCTCCATTCCTCGGCACTCTCGGTAGACGAATTGCGAATCGAATTTGGCGAAATTTGCGACACACTCGCCAAAACGAGACCGACCGCGGTCGATCTCTTTTGGGCGATCGACCGGATGAAACGGCGTTTCGAAGAACTTGCCCCTACGGGAGACCTGGGCCAGATCCGCGACGGGCTGGTGAAAGAAGCGCAATTGGTCCACGCCGAAAAAAAAGCGACGGACGAGGCCATTGGACGTTTCGGCGCCGAATTCATGCCGCGGGACGGCCAGGTGATGACCCAGTGCAATGCAGGCGCGCTGGCCACGGGCGGGATTGGCACCGCGCTAGGCGTGATTCGCGTTGCCGTCGAACTGGGGAAAAATCTGCATGTTCTGGTTCCAGAGACTCGCCCTTATTTGCAGGGCGCTCGGCTTACGGCCTGGGAACTCCACAAAGGCGGAATTCCCCTGACGCTCATTACTGACAACATGGTTGGGCATTTTCTGAAGACCGGCAAAGTGGGGGCGATTGTGACCGGCGCGGATCGCGTCGCCGCCAATGGCGATACCGCCAACAAAATCGGCACGTACCAAATCGCGGTGCTGGCGAAAGAAAACGGCGTGCCCTTTTATATCGCAGCACCGGTTTCCACTTTCGATTTGTCCATTCCCGACGGCGAGCACATTCCGATCGAACAACGCCCGTCCGCCGAAGTAACGCACCTGCAAGGCGTGCGCATTGCGCCCGATGTCCATGCCGCACACCCCGCTTTCGACGTGACTCCAGCGCGCTACATTGCGGCGATCTTCACCGAACGCGGCGTCGCGCGAGCACCATATACCGAATCCTTGCCCGCACTGGCTGCCGCCGCTCCGTCCTTCGCAGTCCGTTGATCAATCCAGATCTTTTTTCTTTTCGTCCACGGTAGCGGGAAAAACGTTGTGCTGCGGAGGCGGCATCGGAACCTTGCCCATACGATCGCGCCAGAGATATTTATTGAGCAGCGCGGTATCCACGGCGTCGGCATGGCTGAAGTCGAGGTTTTTGCCTTGCTTCCATTCCTTGGTGTTCATCTGGTAGATCAGGCCGTTTTCGCGGTTGCGATAGTCGGCGGAGAACGGCGGCTGTTGTCCCGCTCCGCTGAAGAGCGAAGCCATCACTGCCGAGCGCGAGTCATTGGCGTTCATCGGCGGTGCCCCCAGCAGCGCTTCAATCGTGCGGACCACATTGATCGTCGTGTAAAAATTGTGATTCACGTACGGTTTGTTGTCTTGCGGCGCGGGTGAGTACTTACTTACCACCAGGCAGATGCTGCGGTGCGCGTCGACGTGGTCCGGGCCATTCTGGGCATCATCTTCCAAAATCAGAAACGCGGTGTCATCCCAATAGGGGCTGTGGGAGATCGCATCGACCACGCGCCCGACGGCCAAATCGTTGTCGGCCACCGAAGCAGTAGGGCGCGGCTTGTTTGGTGTTCCACCGGCAGTGTGATCATCGGGCAATCGCAGCAGAATGAACTGCGGCATGGTGTCTTTGCCAGCCTTGCGCGCCGACACGAACCCGTTGAATTCGTTCAGGAACTCATCCGCCCGTAACTGGTCCGGATAGGCCACTTCAAAATCCGGGAACAAAGGATCAAAATGATCGCGTAGTTCGGGCTCGCTTGGCACATCTTTTGCCAAAACCGGAATGGCCCATGGATAAGGACTGGGGCCGCCCTGGGGATCGCCGACATTCTTTTCGAGCGGCTCTCCTTTATTAATTTCGTTGCGAGCGCAACTTTCACCCTCAGCTTTGGGCGGGCCGGAAAGCGGCGACGAATCTGGCTCCCGCTTCTCATTGCACCAGCGCGTCACGATATATTCGCCGTAATGCCGGTAAGAGATGCCGTGGGCCGCGAAATTCTTCCACAAATAGCCGCCCGTGGGCTCGCTGGCGTCGGGCACGTCGTCTTCCTGGGAGATGCCGTCCAACAGCGCGCCCTCCGAGTCGTAACTGTGCTCCTTGCTGCGATAGCCAATCTGCCAGGTCTTGGCCAGATAATTGGAAAGGGAAGCCGAGGTGGACCATTCATGTCCCTCGGCCGAGACATCGCCGCTGTCGTAGAAATTGTCGAGCACGCCGAACTGCTGCGCCAGTTTGTGCTGGTTCGGCGTGATCTCCTCGCCATACATCGCCAGCCGGGCATCGCCGTTAGCTCCGGCGATATCACCGAACACCTGATCGTAGGTGCGATTCTCTTTTATGATGTAGATAACGTGGCGAATTTTGTTTTCGCCGTCCGAAAACGCGACGCGGTCTCCGTTGCCCCAAGCGGCATTCATCTCCAGAACCTGCTTGGTAAATTGCGGAAGCTGGGCCGGCAGGTCTCTAACAGAGATTCTCGCCACCGATCCTCGCGTCATCGCCGCTACGTAGGGATACACCGGCCGGCCATCATCCGTCTTTGCGAGTTCGCCAGGATTGGGGCCGGCGCCTTTTCCCTTGCCCGTCGCAATCAAGAGGTCGTTGCCAGCCACCGCAACAACCGTGGGATACCACTCGGTGGGAATAAACCCCGTCGGCGACATATCGGAACCAGTTTTCGCCAGATCGAAAACCGCAATCGAATCGGAAATCGCATTGGCGGAAAATAACGTCTTCCCGTCCGCCGAAAGCGCTAGCGATTCCGGGTCGCTGCCGCCGTACTTTTGTCCCGGCAGCTTCGTCGAAAGGTAACTGAGAACTGTCCCGGTGTGCGCATCGATGGCGGCGATTTCATCGCGATTGGTCAGCGCCACGTACAGTCGCGAGCCGTCCTGATTCAACAGCAGCGCCGTCGGATGAGACCCACCATTCAAGCCCGCTTCCGGTTTGCGCAAGGTGATCGTCCGCGTCACGCCACCGCCGACCAGGTCGAGCTCTGCGACCGCAGACCCGTTCCACAACGAAACGAACCCGCGCTTGCCGTCCGGAGTCATCACGGCTGTATAGGGCAGAGTGGCCGGGATGCGTTTGAACATCGAAAGGTCGAAGCGGTGAATGACCTTGCCGTCGCCCGTGTTCAATAGCAGTGCCTCATCGGAACTATTGCTGGCTACGAGAATGCGCTCTTGGCCGCCGCTCTGGCCCGCGCACAAACCCGCAGGATACGTCACGTCCTTGTATTTTTCCCGACGCGCCGTCCCGGCTGGAACTTGCTCTCTCGGTGGCAACGGCAGAAAACCTTCCGGCGCGATACGTCCGTCCGCAAAACTGTACACAGCGATCCCATTTCCGGTGTCTCCCTTTCTTTTCCCGAGCGGGTCGGTAAGCGAAGCCATGCTGGCAAACACGTGTTTCCCATCCAAGCTGAAGCCCAAGCCCAAAAAGAAGGTCTGGTGAGCGTTTTTTCCCAGCCGGTCGTCGGGAAAATCAGTCAACTCGTTGGTCGCCAGATTCACAACCGAAAGCGATTGCTTTTGCTGCGAACTGTAAGCGCCATAGCCGCTGTGCAGCAGCACGGCGAATCGTCCGTCCGGCGAAAGGGCTATGGCCGTCGGCAAATTGTTGCTGACTTGCGGTTTGCCAGGAACCTCGCCGAGCAGTTTGCCGTTTGGCAGTTGCACGGGCGTATCCTGCCCCGAAAGCGATGCAGTGGCGCCGAGGAAAGTCAAAAGACATAGCACGTTTCGAAGCAACCCTGAATTTTTCATTGAGCCCAGCCTATCGCCTTCGGTCACCGCCATATGAACGGCGTTCCTATGCAATGACGTGCCTAGCGGCGTCAATTTCGCTCGCAATGCGCTACAGTAAGCACCCCGAATCCTAGCCGAGAAAGGGACTGCATGCCAGCCGTGGAAACCAAGCTCTACCCCAGCGAATTCCTGCGCGAATTCTCGACTCGCATTTTTCTCCATTTTGGCGTGCCTTCGCAGGACGCCGCGCAAGCTGCCGATGTGCTGGCCTGCGCCGATCTTCGGGGCATTGACTCCCACGGTGTCGCGCGCCTCTACAGCTACCACGGCATGCTCAGCGAAGGCCACATCAACCCTCGCGCAAAAATCTCGATTGTCCGTTCCACGTCCAGCACTGCGACCGTGGATGGCGATAATGGCCTCGGCCTCGTCGTCGGTCCGCAGGCGAACCGCATTGGCATGGACATGGCGGAAAAAGCTGGCTCAGGGTGGGTCAGCGTCTGCAACACAAATCATTTTGGCATCGCCGGTTACTACGTCCTGCAAGCGCTCCAGCGCGATCTCATCGGTTGGGCCATGACCAACTCGACCAGTCTGGTCACTCCGCTCTGGGGCATGCAGCGCATGCTCGGCACCAATCCCATTGCCATCGCGTTTCCCGGGAAAGAAGAGCCGTCTATCGTTATTGACATGGCCACGTGCGCCGCCGCTTACGGCAAAATTGAAATCGCTCGCCGCAAAAAACAGGCGATTCCGCTCGGCTGGGGCATCGACAACCAAGGCCGCGACACGACCAATCCCGATGACCCCGTAAACGGCGGCTGTCTCCTTCCCCTCGGGTCGGATCGCGACCGCGGCGGCCACAAAGGTTACGCGTTGGCGATCATGGTGGATGTGCTCTGTGGCGTGCTCAGCGGCGCCAACTGGGGACCCTTTGCACCCCCGTTTGCCCTTCGCCAGGCCATCCCCGAACGCAGCGTCGGCAAGGGTATCGGTCATTTTTTCGGTGCCATGCGCATTGACGGTTTTATCGAGACCGACGAGTTTAAGCGTCAGATTGACGACTACGTCCGTGTCTTCCGCGCAACCAAACCCGCGCCCGGCACCAACGGCCCACTCATTCCCGGCGACCCCGAGCGCGAAGCCGAGCGCGAGCGCGCAAAAAACGGAATCCCGTTGCTGCTGCCGGTGGTCGAGGATCTCCGCGCTATCTCCAAAGCGTCGGGCGTGCCTTTCGACTAGGCCGCTTAGCCACGGTACGATTACAGCTCACGCTATGTCCTCTCATTTCCGCTTCGATCCGGCTGGTTTAGTTGGCGTGATTGTCCTCGCTATTTGGCTACATCTTTTTTTTGGCCGGGGCTGGTTTTGGCGCATTGGTCGCGCAGACACCGATCAGGATTCAAAAGAAGAATTGGCGGATTGGCCGTCCGTGACTGCCATCGTCCCCGCGCGCAACGAAGCCGAAACTATCGGCCGCAGCATCGCCAGTCTGCTTCGGCAGGACTATCCGGGTACCCTCTCCATCGTGCTTGTGGATGATCACAGCGAAGACGCCACCGCCTCGATGGCGTACCAAGTGGCGGAAGAGAATGGTGCTACTGCTCGGACGCAGATCATCACTGCGCCGCAGCTGGCCCCCGACTGGACTGGCAAGTTGTGGGCGATGCAGGCGGGAATCGCGGCTGCTGAGCAAGGGAAATCCCACTTTCTCTGGTTCACGGACGCGGACATAACGCATGGACCCGATACGCTGCGTCGATTGGTGACGCGCGCCGAACGCAATCACTTAGACTTGGCTTCGCTCATGGTGCTCCTCCACGCCACCACAATTCCGGAGCGCGCACTCATTCCGCCTTTCCTGTACTTTTTCCTCATGCTTTACCCGCCCCAATGGATTGCGGACGCCGACCTGCGAACGGCTGGCGCTGCGGGCGGTTGCGTCCTTCTAAAACGCGACGCGCTCGAGCGCATCGGCGGATTGGCTGCCATCCGCGGTGAGGTGATCGACGACTGCGCTCTCGCTCGCGCCGTGAAAACCTCCGGCGGGCAGGTCTGGATGGGGCTCACGCGACACAGTGTCAGCCTTCGGGAATACAAGACCTTCGGAGAAATTCGCGATTTGATCGCGCGAACGGCTTTCACGCAGTTGCGTTACTCTTCGACCCTCTTGCTCGGTACGCTTGTGGGCATGCTGGTGACCTACATCGCTCCGGTGCTTCTGCTTTTTGTTCACGACGCGACGGCCCGTGTGCTGGGTGGTGCCGGCTGGCTGCTAATGACCTCATCTTTCGCCGCTACCGTCCGTTTTTATCGAATTTCAATCTGGTGGTCGTTGGCCCTGCCGTTTGCCGCGCTCTTTTACACCGCGGCCACTTGGATCTCCGCGGTGCGTTATTGGAACGGTCGCGGCGGCCAGTGGAAGGGCCGCGCGCAAGCCCGGCGGGAGGCATAACCAGCAGATGGCAGTCCTTCGCTTTGAATACGACGTTGCTCTCGAGCAAACAATGGAATTCGACGCTGTCTATCCGCCCGGCCTGCAATTCGAACTCCCGGAAAAGCGCATGATTCGCCAAACCTTGGGCGCCATCTTCGTCTGGATGCGGGTGGACGACATTCTCGTCGGCGAATCCTACGGCGTACCGATTTCTAGTTACGACGAATCCATCGAGGGGCTCGACGATCTGACGGCCCCGGAGAAACAAAACGCCGTCTATTGTTATTCCAACACCATCCTTCCGCCCTTCCAACGCCGCGGCTTCGGCGACATTCTGAAGGCGCATTGGCTCGGCCTCGTCGCCGGCAAAGGATTTACCACCGTCTACGGACATGCCCGCCCCGGCGCCAGCCAAGCGCTTAACGCGAAGTTCGGCGCGGTTTTTCTGGGAGATTTTCCTGACTGGTACGGCACTGCGGAAACTTACAAAATGTATCAGCTTACCCTCGGCAACGTTTCGGCGCTGCATTCCGGCTCTCCGCGATGAGTAACAGCCGCCGTCATAGACACAAATAATGCGCTACAATCCGTTCCGAAGGTGTCCTTGGTGTCATGAAAAAATCATCGTTGTCCAAGTCCGCGGTGCTGGCGCTAGTCCTAAGCTTGCGCTTCGCGGCGTGTGCTTTTGCGCAGGATGCTGCAAAACCGTCCAAAGCCGACGCCAAACCTGGCGCCGATGAACTCCATATCTTTTCCTATACCAGGTCCGGCGAACTCGTCCTCAAGGCCGCCGATTTCAAGGCTTTGCCGCATGTGAACCTCACCGTGCACAACGAGCATTCCAAAGCCGATGAGACTTATTCCGGCGTGCGCCTTGCGGACTTGCTCGCAAAAATGAACGCTCCGCTCGGGCACGACTTGCGCGGTGCGAGCCTCGCTGCGTACGTGGCCGCCACCGGAGCAGACGGCTACATCGCGGTGCTCGCCTTGGCCGAAGTCGACCCGGCGTTTCATCCCGGTGACGTGATTGTGGCCGACGCGATGAATGGTCAGCCACTCGATGAGAAGTCCGGCCCCTACAAGCTGGTGGTCAGCGAAGACAAGCGCCCGGCACGCTGGGTAAGAAACTTGATTAGTATCCAGTTGCGCTCGGCGAAATAATGCTATGAAACACGTGTAAGGATTCGCAGAATGCCTTTGCCCGCGGCTCAGTTCGCTGCCAGACCGGCTTCTCCGGTGATTTCGGCCAGCGACTTGTAGATTTTCAACCCGAGGGTCCTTCCAACGTGCACCATCTCGTCGGCGCCAGCAGAAGGCCCACCCACCCGGAGCACGGCATCGCACTTTTTCAGGAGCCGAACCGCGATCGGGTGAAAAATCTCGTTGAAGGCCGCGTCGCCGATTTGCTTGGACCCTGCAAGCTGCACGAGCGGCAGTGCCAACCATTCGCCCAGGACCGGAATGTGGCCCGCACGAAAGAGTGGTAGCGCGTAAGACTCCATTGCCTGCACATTCTTGTGAATTAATTCAGCGTCGTCATTGGTTCCCGAGCGATACGGTCCGGCAATCAAGATCATCATGATCGGCTCATCCTGGTTCTTTGGCTCGTGCCTTTGCCTCGAGAGGCTTTCGTGCCCGGTGAGGAGTTTTGTCCAACCGACCGCAGCGTAACAGCGCCATCGGAACGGAGGAAGCAAACGAGGCTTCTCTTCGCTAACAAAAAAATCGGCCCACCGCCAGCGTCCAGCCCATAGAAGCAATCAGCGGAATATCCGCCAGGCATGAAATGCCTATTCCGCCCAGACGCCACTTGTAGCCCAGGCTGCTTCCGGCGTTGCGCGCAATGAGCCACGCTAAAATGCTCCACTCCACCCAGCGAACCGGAACATATACCAGAAAATATGTAAGCAGGTTCGCATGCGGAGTATCGAATAGATTGGCGGCCACCAGCGTTCCCAGAATCCAAATCGTGATGCCGAAAAAAATACCCATCAGCAGCCGCAGAAACCCATAGCCGGTGGCCAACAGCCACTTTCTCGCAGGTCCGGTCCCCCAGGCCGTCGACAACTGCACTTGGGCAGTGCGTTCGAAAGACCACAAAAGTTGGACTCCCACCGCGCACCAGACCGTATAGGCAATGAATTTCGCGAGGACATACAGAGCCAGATTTGCGCTTGATTCCATCACTGCTCCTTGCCCTTGGCGTTACCGTCTCCCGGGCTGCCTCCATTCGGCGGCAGCAAACGCGCCAAGACTTGGCCAGTGTAAGACTTTTTTGTGCGCGCAATCTGTTCAGGCGGTCCTTGGGCGACCACTTGGCCGCCGCCTTCGCCGCCTTCGGGACCAAGGTCAATGATCCAATCGGCCTGTTTGATCACGTCCAGATGATGCTCGATGATCAGTACGGTGTTGCCAAGGCCCACCAACCGCTGTAGGACGTCCAGCAACTTGCGCACATCGTCGAAGTGCAGGCCGGTAGTCGGCTCATCGAGAATGTACAAGGTGCGGCCGGTTTGCCGCTTCGAGAGTTCGCGCGCCAGCTTAATGCGCTGCGCCTCTCCTCCGGATAAGGTCGTGGCGGACTGCCCCAGCTGCACGTAGCCAAGACCGACTTCCACGAGCGTTGCCAGCTTCTGCTGGATCTGTGGAATGTTTTCCAGCAGCTTCAGCGCGTCCGAAGCGGGCAAGTTCAGCACGTCGCTGATCGAGTGTCCCTTGTAGCGCACCGCGAGAGTTTCCGAGTTGTAGCGGCGGCCGTGGCACACCTCGCAGGTGACATAGACGTTGGGTAGAAAATTCATTTCGATGCAGCGCAGCCCATCGCCTTGGCACGCTTCACAGCGTCCCCCTTTTACGTTGAAGCTGAAACGGCCCGGCCGATATCCGCGCTCGCGCGATTCCGGCAACATTGCGAACAATTCGCGGATCGGCGCGAAAACGCCCGTGTACGTTGCGGGATTGGAGCGTGGCGTCCGGCCGATGGGCGCCTGGTCAATCTCGATGACCTTGTCGATGTACTCGATTCCGAGCACCGCGCGGTGTGCGCCAGGCTGCTCGGAAGCTCGATATAATTTCTGCGCCAGGGCCCGATAAAGAATGTCGTTTACCAGGGTGGATTTGCCCGAACCCGACACGCCGGTAACTACGGTAAGCAAGCCGATGGGAATGGTGACGTCCACATCCTTCAAGTTGTTCGCGCTCGCGCCGAGAACCTGAACGGCCTTTCCGTTCGGACTGCGCCGGTGCTCCGGAACCGCGATTTTCGCGGCGCCGCTCAAATAGCGCCCCGTGAGCGATTCAGTGGTCGCGGCGATTTGCTCGGGTTTGCCTTCCGCGACTAAATAACCGCCTGCCTCGCCGGCTCCTGGGCCCAAATCCACGACAAAGTCCGCTCGCCGAATCGTGTCCTCATCGTGCTCGACCACCAAAACGGTATTGCCGAGATTCCGCAACCGCTCGAGCGACCCGAGCAAGCGATCGTTGTCGCGCGCATGCAATCCAATGCTCGGCTCATCCAACACGTACAATACGCCGCGCAGCCGCGAACCGATCTGTGTCGCCAGGCGAATCCGCTGCGCCTCCCCTCCGGAAAGCGTCGCCGCGGAACGATCCAGGCTCAAATAACCGAGCCCGACGGCCAGCAAAAACTCCAACCGCTCGGCTACCTCTTCGAGGGGGCGGCCGGCAACCTCTTTCTGCCGCGGGCTGAACTGCGCAAGTATTTTGTCCACGGCCGGCCGCGCCGCGCTGAGCGAAAAGGCCGTGAAATCCGCGATGGACCAGCCCGCCAGTTTCACCGCGAGTGACTCGGGACGGAGCCGCCTTCCATGGCACACGCTACACTGCGTCGCGGACATATATTGCGTCATCCACTCGCGATAAGTGTCCGAGCTGGTCTCTTCCAGGTTGCGCTCAAGAAATTTGAGAATGCCCGGAAAGCGAAAGTTTTTTTCGCTGCTGCTTTTTTCGCGGGTCCGGTTTCCGTTGCCGCTTGCAGGTGGGGGATACCCATACAACAGCATGTTTTGCACGCGCGGAGGGAACTTCTCGAACGGCGTGTCCAGCTGGAAGCCATGTGCGTATGCGGCGAGCTCCAGCGTCCGCTTGAGAATGGCCGATCCAGAACCCGGACCAAGACCGCCATCAAACAACGGCCGCGTCCAGTCGGTGATCACTTTAGAAGGGTCGAAATCATATTTTGAGCCCAAGCCGTTGCAGGCGGGACAAGCTCCGTACGGAGAGTTGAAACTGAAAGAACGCGGCTCCAGAGCCGGAACGGAAATGCCACAATCCGGGCAAGCCAACTTCTCAGAGAATACGTGTTCTTTCCCGCCGACTACGGCCACAGTGACCAAGCCGGCGGCCAGTTTGAGCGCCGTCGCGATGGATTGTTCCAGACGTGATGCAGTGACTTGCTTTACCAACAAGCGGTCAATCACTACCTCTATCGTGTGGTTTTTGCGCTTGTCCAGGCTGGGGGGCGCATCGAGCGGGTACAATTCCCCGTCAATGCGCACGCGTACAAAACCGTCCTGCGCCAGCTTTTCCAGTTCCTTGCGGTACGCCCCCTTCCGCCCTCGCACAATCGGCGCCAGGATCATCACCCGGTCGTCGCCCTGGCATAGCTCACCGTTCAGGATGGCTTGTACGATCTGCTCGCTGGATTGCCGGGCAATTGGCTTGTCGCACTTGGGACAGTGTGGGGTGCCCACGGATGCATAGATCACGCGCAGGTAGTCGTAGATTTCTGTAATTGTGCCGACCGTCGAACGCGGGGACCGCGTGGTGGTCTTCTGCTCGATGGCGATCGATGGTGAAAGCCCTTCGATCACATCCACTTCCGGCCGCTCCATCTGGTCCAGGAACTGGCGCGCATAGGCGGAGAGAGATTCGACGTAGCGCCGCTGCCCCTCCGCGTAAATCGTGTCGAAAGCTAGAGACGACTTGCCGGAGCCCGAGAGTCCGGTTATGACGGTGAGCGTGTTGCGGGGAATTTCAACGTTGATATTCTTCAGGTTGTGCTGCCGCGCACCCCGAACCACCAGTTTAGTCAGACCCATGAGACTTTCGCGCTCCCTCCTACAGGAGCAAGCCCGCCTATGCGGGCTCCAGCACCCAGTGCCGACACTGAGGCCAGAATAACTTTTCACAATAGCAGGTATTTTTCGGAGTGGTCAAGAATGTGGTGCATCCGCCCGCTTTGCCGGACCGTTCGGTTAGAATGCGCGGGTACACCTTCGCCGGTTTCGGGTGTTTTTCGGGTGGCTTACGGTAGGTTCGGAGGCCCGGGAAGGAATTCCGGGTCACCGCTCGGCGAAGGTGAAAAGGGGGGAGAAACGAACCGGCCCAGCCCTCAATCCCCTAAAGGGATCCTCGGCTCGCCTCCCCCACTGCCTAAGACAGTGCATCCCGTAAACCAAAATTAACTCCTTCTTTTTCAGTGCATTGTCGGGCAAAACCGGGTAAAAAAGCTCTATCGCCCCCACAAATTTACTCGTCAGGGTTTTCCCGTATGGCCGCCGGCCACGCGGCGATTCGCACCTACTAACCTTTATTATTTATCAGAAGGGTTATGCGGTCGGCGCGCCCGACACGCTTCGCCTTGGCTCAGTTGCGCTGAGTCTCGCAATCAAAGGGTGCCAACTGCAGAAACGACAAGAATCAAGGTCGAATCCGACACGCCGAGAACTGCCGTAGGAGGCCTGACGAACCACGGTTCTTCAGTGAACGGGAAAATCCCAGCCCCGCGTGCCATAGTCACCCAAGGTCATAGAAAGCATGATCGCCAACCAAAAGAAGCCGCAGATGATAACAAGCTTCGTCCGCTTCGTGCTGTAGTAAGCGTGCATGAAGAAGAGGATGACCAAGATAGCCTTGCAGGTGGCGATCAGCAGCGCCACGATGACGTTGAGGCCGGGGAAGACGGCGTTGAGGTCAACTTGCGCGGCATAGTAGGTCGTGACCGTGAGGACCGTCAGAGTCAGGAAGACAACCAGATAAATCTTTGGCGAAACAATGTGATGGGAATTCTCGGCCACGAGCAACGCTCCTCAGCCGCCTAGTGGCGGTCAATCAGGTACAGCAACGGAAAGAGATATATCCACACAATATCGACGAAGTGCCAATAGAGGCCGATATTGTCCACGGGCGTGTTGTACTCCGGCGTGTAGCGGCCTTTCAACGACGTGAGGATCAGATAAAGCAGCAAGCCAGCACCGACGATCATGTGCAGGGCGTGTAAGCCCGTCATCCCGAAATAAAGAGAGAAGAAAAGCTGGGCGTTGGCGTTGACCGCAGTTTCGCCGCCCACCTTCTCGGTTAGCTCCTTCAGCTCGGCTTTCTCCTTCGCAAAGTCCTCGGGGCTGAGGCCGCACGCGCCGGCGTGGCTGGTGCAGTAATACATGTCGAAATTCCAGCCCGGAATGTGGTGTTCGACGTACTTGTCGTGATATTCGATACCTTTGATAAACAAAAAGACGGAACCGAGAATGAGGGTGAGGATGAGGAACAAGGGAATCAGTTTCTTTTTGCCGACCTGCGCAGACCAAACAGACATGGCCATGGTCACGGAGCTGCCGATCAGGACAAGCGTATTGGCGAAGCCCCAGCTCACCGTAATGGTACGACTGGCGAAAGCGAAAACATCGGCGTAGGCGTGGCGATTGATCGTGTAAGTCAGGAACAGGCCGCCAAAGAAGAGAATTTCGGTGGATAGAAAGATCCACATGCCGAGAGTAGCAGAGTCCTTCTGCTGCTCCATGGTCTGAAACTGCCCGTAAAGTTCTCCGGTGCGATGCACGCGGTCACTCCCTCTTTTTCAACTCGCAGCGCGCTTAAGTGGCCGCGCGGCGGGCAAGCTGCTAGCTACAACGCAAACCTGAAAGGCGAGCCAATGCAACCGCATTCGCTCACGCTAAACCTAATCGTCTCCGTGCGCCGGGGCGAGCGCCGGCGGCACCAGGCCCAAGTCCGGCCGATTCTTGTAATCGTAGGGCTCCCAATCCACTTCGGGCGTAACGTCGAAGTTTTCGGTGGGCGGCGGAGAAGCCGTCTTCCACTCGAGACCGGTAGCTGGCCATGGATTGGGCCCTGCCACTTTGCCGTAGCGCATGGCCCAGGTTAGATAAATCATCGGCAGCAGGTAGCCAAGGGCGAGAATCGAGGCGCCGGCGGTAGACATCACGTTCAGCACCTGGAATTCCGGCGGGTAGTTGTGATAGCGGCGCGGCATGCCCAGATACCCGAGAACGAATTGCGGAAAGAAGGTCAGATTGAAACCGATGAACAGGATGATCGCGGCAGCCCGAGCGAGAAATTCCGGATAGAGTTTTCCGGTAATTTTCGGCCACCAAAAATGCAGTCCGCCTACATAGCCCATCACCGCGCCGCCCACCATGATGTAGTGGAAATGGGCCACCACAAAGTAGGTGTCGTGGATATGGATGTCCAAGCCGAGACAGGCCAGGAACAGGCCAGTGAGGCCGCCAACCAGGAAGAGGCCGATAAAGCCGAAGGCATAGAGCATTGGCGTATCGTAGGAAATCGATCCTTTGTAGAGCGTAGAGGTCCAGTTAAAAACCTTGATCGCCGACGGAATGGCCACCAGGTAGCTGAGCAGCGAAAATGCCAGCGCGGAATAGGTGGACTCGCCAGTCAGGAACATGTGATGAGCCCAGACCACAAAGCCGATGACCGCGATGGCGATACTCGAACCAGCGATAAAGGCATAACCGAAAATCGGCTTACGGGCGAAAGTAGGAATAATTTCAGACACTACGCCCATGGCCGGAAGAATCATGATGTAGACGGCCGGATGCGAATAGAACCAGAAGAGGTGCTGAAAGAGAATCGGGTCGCCGCCGAGAGCGGGATTGAAGAAACCCAGGTGCAGGATCCGTTCGAGCGCCGCGAGCAGCAGCGTGATGGCGATGACCGGCGTGCCAAGAATGAAAATGATGCTGGTCGCGTATTGGGCCCAGACGAACAACGGGAGACGGAACCAGGTCATGCCGGGCGCCCGCATGGTGTGAATGGTGACGACGAAATTCATGCCCGTGAGAATCGAGGAGAAACCGTTGATGAAGATTCCGATGATGGCGGGCGCAACCGCGGAATTCGAATAGACGCTGCTGAGAGGCGTATAAAAGGTCCAACCGGTGTCCAGGCCCCCAGTGGAGAAAGAATAAAGCGCAAAGCAGCCGCCGGTAATGTACAGGTACCAGCTCAGGAGATTGAGCTTGGGAAACGCTACGTCTTTCGCGCCGATCATCAGCGGAATAAGGAAGTTGCCAAGCACGGCGGGGATTGAGGGAATCAGGAAGAAAAAGATCATCGCCACGCCGTGCATGGTGAAAAGCTTGTTGTACGTTTCCGGCGTGACCAGGTAGCCTTCGGGGGTGAGCAAGTGAATGCGGATCATCGTGGCGAAGATGCCGCCCACAAAGAAGAAGAACGTAACCGAGGCGAGGTACAAGAGAGCGATGCGCTTGTGGTCCGTGGTCAGCAGCCAGGAGCGGATGCCGTAGGTTGCGTTGAGATAGTGCGTTTCCGGCAGTTTCTGATCCGGAGGTTGCATTGGTGTCATACCCATACTATTTCTTCCCTGTCGTGACGACGCCCGCACCCGTCGCCGGAACCGGCTGCGATTGGAGCGACTTGATGTAGGCAATAAGACTCAGAATCTGATCCTCACTCAACTGGCCCTGAAAAGACTGCATCACCGGTTGGTAGCCAGCGACGATTTTGGCGTTGGGGGCCAGAATGGATTCGCGAATGTACGTCTCATCGGCGGTGACCGTAGAGCCGTCGGCGAGCTTTACCGTGCCGCCGTAAACGCCGTTGAGCGAAGGCGCGCGCCCGGTGCCATTCGAAATGTGGCAACTGCTACAAGCTTTCTCAGCGAAGAGTTTTTCGCCAGCAGCAACGGGATTGGTGTCCGCGTTGGACGAACCCGAGAGCCACGCTGCGTAATCCGAGGGCTCCATTACCGTGACCCAGCCGATCATGTTGGCGTGGCTTGTGCCACAGTACTGCGAGCAGAAAAAGACGTAGCGGCCGGCGCGGGTGGGCCGGAACCACATGGTGTTGTAGCGGCCCGGGACGACGTCCATTTTGACGCGGAAAGCGGGAACAAAGAAGTCGTGAATGACATCTTCGCTGGCCAGGATGAGTTTCACGTCGCGGCCGACGGGCACGTGCAGCTCATTGATTTCGCGGCGGCCATTGGGCTGCTGAATCTTCCACATCCACTGTTTGCCGCTAACGTAGATGTCCAGCGTATCCGGCGGCGTGTGGCGGTAGTCTACGTAGACGACCGCGCCCCAGCCGAACATGGCCAAGGCCAGAATGGAGGGAACCACGATCCAGGCGGTTTCCAACCGGAGGTCGCCATGAATAGGCACACCGACCTCGTGCTGTTCTCTCCGCCGGTATTTCACGAAGAAATAGAGAATGGCAGCGGTGATCACCACCGCAAAAAATGCGGAAACCAAGATGAGGAACGTCATCAGGGAATCGACGCTGGGAGCAAAGTTCGAGGCTTGCTCCGGATAAAATGGCAGTTGCGCCTGCACGGCTCAGTGAGCTCCTTGTGACTTCATACGGGCGCCCGATGGATCGCGGCGTCGGAAAATCAACATACCCGAAACCAAGGCGAGGACGGTAAAGATCGCGCCCACGCGCATGATTTTCAGAATAGAAGCGCTATACCGGGCCGTCGAGGGATCGTAGTGAAAGCAGAAGAGCAGCGCATGATCCACGGGAGAACCGATCTTGCCGGCGGAAGCGTCCACCAGCCCCAGCCGCACATCGCGTCCGGGAAATTCAACACCATAAAAATAGCGGGAGATCCGGCCGTCGGGGGTGAGCAGCAGGATGCCGCTCGCGTGGGCGAAGAGGTGGTTCTTCTCGTCGTAAGCAAAGCGGAAGTTCGCCGCCTTGGTAAGCGCGGCAATGGACTCTTTGGAGCCGGTAAGGAAGTGCCAGCCGTTGGCGGTTTCCGGACGACGAAAATGAGTCATCGCCGAAGCTTTTTTCTGCGCGGCCATGCTGGGCGCTTCGCTATCGTCAAAGCTGACGAAGACGACCTCATAGTCGCGCCCCGGATTGAAAGAGAGCATTCGCAGCGTACCGACGACGCCTTGCTCAAGCTGGTCGCACAGCATGGGGCAGCCGTAATACACGAAAGCAAGGACGACCGGCTTTTGCGTAAAGTATTCGCGAAGCTGCACCGTGCGTCCGGTTTCATCGCGGAATGGCAGCTCGAGCGGAAGACGGCCGTTCAGCGGCGGTTCGAAGCCGACATTCTGCAGCAACGGAGGACGCAGGTTGGCTGTCGGACCGGCGTCCGGCGCCGCTTGCCCGCCGGCGAAGGTCGCGGCGAGCAGTAAAACCGAAACAGCAAAAATGGACCTGACAAAATTCATGGCTCTACTTGCTTTTCTCCGCCGCCGGTGCAGCTGCCGACGGCAGTCCTTTGCTTACGATGATTTTCATAGCGTCTTCCACGGGGATCTGCGCGATCCCGGCGGAGCGGTCCACCCAGCCAAGCTGCTCGTTGGCTTTGGTGTCCGACGCGATTTTTTCACGAAGGTCTTGTTGCGGATCGTTGGCATGGCCGGGCACGCCCTGCAACATCGGCTCGGGCGGCAGGGTGGCACCAACGCCCTGATGGGAGGGGGGCATCGCACGGTCGGAATCGGCCGCCATTTTTTCGGTGACCCGCAAGATCAAAACGGTAACGGCGAAGGCGGCCGCCACAGCCACCGCTAAAGCGAGCAGGTACATCAAGATGGTGCGGACATTGATGTCCCTGGACTCGAAGTTGACGTCCTGATGGACCGGCAGATTGCCGTCGGCCTGCGCGTGACTGTGCTCAGAACTCATGGACTTCGATAGCCTCTGCGAGTTTAGGATCACCCAAGGGCAACAGCGGCATGGCCTTCAGGTTCCAGGCAAAAACAGCAAGCCACAATCCGATGAGCGCAAGGGGTACAGCGATGTCCACCCAGCTGGGATAAGCGGGCGCATTCGGGAAGGATGGGCGGGTGGTCCAGAACAAGTCAACCAGCCGCATGACGACAAGAAGAAACGCGACGCTGGTCAACTGGCCGGCTTTGCGTTTCAGATTGGCAGACAACAGCAAAAAGAACGGTGTAAAGAAATGGAAGATGAGGACAAGGACGGCAACAATGCCCCAGTCTCCGTACAGTCGGGTGCGGTAGAAACTGATCTCTTCGGGCTGGTTGCCGGACCAAATGATCAGCAACTGGGAGAACGAGAAGTAGGCCCACAGCATGACGAAAGCCAGCAGCAGCTTGCCGAGATCGTGGAGGTGGCGCGGCTGGATGATGCCGGACAGCGGCGGAGTCTTAGCCAAGAGCACCAACATGGCGATGACCAGGCAGAGCGACGAGATGACTTCGCCGACGACGAAGATGAATCCATAAATGGTCGAGAACCAGTGCGGCGAAAGCGACATGGCCCAGTCGATCGAAGCGAAGCCGATGCCGAAAACATAGAGGATGATTCCGGGACCGCTGAGCATTTTGAATTTGCGCCGTAAATCCCGATCATCGCGGTCGACATCCTGGCGGCGCGACCAGCGATTCAGCGCAAACATCAGGAGCAGCCAAACGGCAAAGTAAATGACGCCCCGAATCACGAAATTTTGCGGCGTCAGGTAGGTTTTCTGGAAACTTGAGAGTGCGCCCTCGCCGGAAGGCGGCGCATCCAGCCAAGCGCCATAGATGTACTTCATGCCCAGGACCAGCGGCACAAAGAGTATGGCAACCAGCCAAAGGGTGCGCGTGGCCGCTTCGAGCGGCCGGCGAATCATAATGCCCCAGTGGCCGCTGGTGAGATGCTGCAGCATAAGCAAACCCAGGGAGCCGAGCGACAAGCCGAGGATAAAGAGAAACGCAATGAGATAAGAGTGGAAGAACTGCTCCGGCGAACGGACCAGTGCGAGCAAGCTCAAGACAAGACCGATGCCGGCAGCAATCAGCGCGCGCTGCTGGAGATGGCCGACGCTTTCCGGCGCCCCGTATTCCTGCGCGGTCATTTCGTGGCGCCTCCGGAAGTCGGATTATTCAATTTATCCCTTAAATCGGATGACAGCTCAGAGACCGGAGCATTGCGGCTGAGCTGCAACGCACGGATGTAGGCGATGATAGCCCAGCGGTCGCGGGGAGGAATCTGCGCGGAATAACTGAGCATGCCGCCGAACCCATTGGTAATAACGTCGAAGAGGTAGCCGTTGGGGACTTTGCGCAGCCGGTCTTCGTGGTACGTGGGTGGATGCTTCATGCCGCGCATCGCCACCATGCCGTTGCCATCGCCCTGAATGCCGTGACAAGGGGTACAGAAAACCCCATAACGGTCTTTGCCGCGCTGCATCAACTCCGGAGTGAGCGGCAGCGGAAAGGCGTTGGAGTCTTTGGAGACGAAGAGCGCGTCGTCGTCCAACGAGCCCCGCGCGACGGTGTTTTCGATGATGGGACGTTCCGAGCGGCCGTCGGCAAAAAAATCGGTCGGGGCCAGGGGCTTGTACCTGGGCTGATCGGCCATATCCTGGCGAACTTGGCAGCCGGATAGGAGCAGAAACATCGCGGCACAGGCAGCGAGGAGGATGCGCGATGCACTAGTCATCGTGCACCTCGGAAACATGTTCGGCTTTGACGCCTTGCAGGAAACGCGCCGCGTCCGCCAGAGCAAATTTGGGATCGTCGGCCTGGATACAGAGATAGAAGCGATCGACGGAAGCGTGCTTTTGAAAACGGTCGACGTTAAACAGCGGATGATGCGGCTGTGGAAGCTTATTCATGGCCAGCATGCCGAAGACGGCGGCGAGTGAGGCACCGAGCACAGTCAATTCGAAAGTGACCGGTATGAACGCGGGCCAACTGTTCAGCGAGCGGCCGCCGATATTTTCGGGATACGAGATGACCGAGACCCAATATTCAAAGCCAAATCCCCCAAGGCCGCCAAGCAGGCCACCAATCAGGGTGACCAGGGGAACCAACGTGCGTTTCAATCCCAGAGCTTCGTTCAAGCCCTCGACGGGGAAGGGGGTGTACGCGTCCAGGCTGGTGTAGCCGACCTGGCGAGCCTGTTTCGCCGCTTGAATAAGGCTCTGCGGCGTAGGAAACTCACCCAAAATGCCGTAGATGTGCGAGCGCTGCTGCTCCATTAGTCGTGTTCCTCAGACGTGTGCGCCACCAACTCGCGCATTTCTGCAATCGAAATCGCCGGCAAAACGCGCACGAACAAGAATAGCAAGCCCGTGAAGAGGCCGAGAGTGCCGAGCAGGACGGCGTAGTCCCAGAACGTGGCGGAGTAACGGCCCCAGGCGGACGGGACGAAGTCGCGCGTCAAGCTGATCACCACGATGACGAAGCGCTCGAGCCACATGCCGGTATTCACGATGAGCGACATCAGGAAGAGCATGAAGACGCTGGTTCGGACCTTATGAATCCACAGCAATTGAGGAGTCAGGATATTGCAAAGAATCAGCGCGAAATAATAGTAGCGATAGGGACCATGCAGGCGTTGGGCCACCAGGAAGACGTCCCATTTGTTGCCGCTGTATTCCGACATGAAGAATTCGAAGAAGTAGCCGTAAGCCACGATGAGGCCGGTGGCGAGCATGACTTTCGCCATGTTCTCGAGGTGGCGCATGGTGATGTAGTCCTCGAGACCGTACGCTTTGCGCAGCGGAATGGCGATGGTCAGCACCATGGCAAAGCCCGAGTAGATAGCGCCGGCGACGAAGTAAGGTGGAAAGATTGTCGTATGCCAGCCGGGCACGATCGCGATAGCGAAATCGAAGCTGACGACCGTGTGCACCGAAAGAACCAGCGGCGTCGCCAGGCCTGCGAGGAGCAGATACGCGGACTGGTAACGCTGCCAATGCCGGGCGGACCCGCGCCAACCCATGGCCAACATGCCATAGATGATCCCTTTCCATTTGGCAGTGGCGCGATCGCGAAGCGTAGCCAAGTCCGGAATGAGGCCCACGAACCAGAATAGTAGCGACACGGTAAAGTACGTGGAAACTGCGAAAACGTCCCAGATCAGCGGGCTGCGGAACTGCGGCCAGACACCCATCGCGCTCGGGTAAGGGAACATCCAGAACGCATACCAGGGACGGCCCGTGTGGAGCAGCGGAAACAGGCCAGCGCACATCACCGCGAAAAGGGTCATGGCTTCCGCGAAGCGGTTAATCGAGGTGCGCCACTTCTGGTTGAGCAGGAACAAAATCGCGGAAATAAGCGTTCCGGCGTGGCCAATACCGATCCACCAGACGAAATTGACGATGGCAAAGCCCCAGCCGATCGGAATGTTAATGCCCCAGATTCCGACGCCCTTGCCGATCAAATACGTGATGGCCACCATCAAAAGCATCATGATGGCGAAGCAAATGCCGAAGCCCATGAGCCAGCCGAGCGAGACAGGCCGGGTCAAAACGATCGAGCTGATTTTGTCCGTGATGGAACCGTAGGTGTGGCCGGGCCCCAGAACGGGCGTGAGCCGCTGGAGATGCGGGTACTTTTCGGCGGCCGGCGGCTCGAGAGTACTCATGCCTTCTCCAATTCAGAATTCGGGTTGCGCACGGCAGCCAGATAAGTGGTGCGCGGGCGCGAGTTCAATTCACCGAGCAGCGAATAATTGCGCTGCTGCGCCTTGAGTTTGGCCACGCGACTATTCGGATCGTTGGCATTGCCGAAAACAATGGCTTGGGAAGGACACGCTGATTCGCAGGCGGTCACGATTTCTCCGTCGCGGATGGTACGGCCCGTGCCGTCATTGGCTCTTTCCGCATCGATGCGGGCGTTGTTGATCCGCTGGACGCAGTAGGTGCACTTTTCCATGACGCCGCGGCTGCGCACGGTTACTTCTGGATTGCGGATCAATTTAAGCGAAGGCGTTTCCCAATCCTGGAAGCGCAAAAAGTTGAAACGCCGCACCTTATATGGACAGTTATTCGAACAGTAGCGGGTTCCGATGCAGCGGTTGTAGACCATGTCGTTCAAGCCTTCGGAACTGTGCACCGTCGCGCCCACCGGGCAGACCTGTTCGCAGGGCGCATTCTCGCACTGCTGGCAGGGAACCGGCTGAAAGAAGGTCTTGGGATTGTCGAGCGCCGGCTGATAATCGCTCGGGTCACCGGAGGTCTTATTGCTATCGGCGCCTTCGGTGTTCGAATAGTAGCGGTCGATTCGAATCCAGTGCATTTCGCGGCCGCGCATCACCTGATCTTTGCCGACGACGGCGATATTGTTTTCGGATTGGCAGGCAATGACACAGGCGTTGCAGCCGTTGCAACTGTTGAGGTCAATAGCCATGCCCCAGGCATAGCCGTCGTAGGAGAAGGCATCGTAGAGCGAATCCGATTTGGGCGGCTGTTCGTCGCCTTCGTGAGCGAAGTTCGGATTCTTGCGGTACTCGTCGAGCGTGCCTGCACTCAGAATTTTGCGGCCTTCGATATTGAAATGGTATTGCGTACAGGCCAGCGGGTAATCGTCGTCGGTCTTCTTGATCGCGTCCGCGCCAGCCGTGGCGGTCCAAAGAGCGTTGGAAGTGCGGACCATGTACGCATTAAAACCTTTGTTGGAACCGGTAAAACCAGCTTTCTGGCGACCATAACCAAGGGGCAGCACGACGACGTTTTCGGCTTGCCCCGGCATGATCCACGCAGCCGCGCTCACTTTGCTGTTCGAAATCGAGATATCAATCACTTTGGAAATGATCTGGCCGTGCTCGCCGCCGCGCGCCGCGACCTTCTGCGTCAAATCGAGTTTCTCAGCAGTCTTTGGACTCACCAGCGCAGCATTATCCCAGGTGAGCTTGCTCACCGGGCGCGCCAATTCCTGCAGCCAGCCGTTGTTGGCGTAGCGGCCATCGTAAACGTTGGAATCGGGCCGGAAAATAAACTCGAGTTCGCCGTCTGGGGCGCTCTTCGCCGGCGACAGGCTGGCCGCGCTAAACTTCGCAGCCGCTGACACGGGAGCGTAGGCGGTGTTGGCCACAAATCCGTCATTCAGGGTTTTGCGCCAGAATTTTTCCACATCGCCAGAGCCTGCCGCGATCTTCAAGCTGTTGCGCAACGCATCGTAAGCGGCCAGGCCCGGCTTGTCGCTAAAGGCGGCAAGAACGTCGAATGCCGAATGCGTGTGATAGAGCGGGGCAATCAGCGGCTGAATGATGCTGACCGTTCCATCGTACGCGCGGGCGTCGCCCCAAGTTTCCAGGTAGTGGGACTCCGCGATGTGCCAGTCGCAATATTCGGCGGTCTCGTCGAAATGCGAACTGACGTAAACGGTATTCTTAACCTTGCGGTCCTTCGAGTTCGCCTTGGTGGCCATCAACTTGGAGGTGAAGTCGAAATCGTGCGGCGCGTCATACACCGGGTTGGAACCGAACATCACCAGCGTGTCCACCCTGCCCGCATCCATGTCGGCGCAGAGTTCTGTAAAAGACTCCAACTGGTTGAGCGGATTGGCTTCGACGGGCTCGGTGTAGTACAAAGTGGCGCCAACACTGCCAAGGGCAGCGTTCATGGCGTGCGCCAGCGCATGCACTTGCGGCGGCTGGAATTCGCCCGCCACAACGAGCGAGGCGCCGTGATGTTTTTGCAAATCGGCGGCCGCTGCATCGAGGAACTTTTGCGCTTCGGCGGAAAGCGTACCGGACCCGCCCAAACCCAGCTTCGCTGCCAAGGCCCGCGCGAACTGCTCGACATCCGAAGCGCGCAGCGGCAGGCAATGGTCCGCGGTGGCCCCGGTTACGGAAGGCGTCGGCTCGACGGCATAAAGCCGGTTCATCGTATCGCTCGTTCCGTTGAGCTTGCGGCGGCTGAAGAAATCATGCATGTAGCGGATGTGGCCGGGGCCGCTCGCAAAAAAGTCCGAATCCAGGGTCAGGATCACATCGGCTCTGTCGACCTTGTAGACGGTATTCAGATAGCGACCGAATGCCAGCTTCGCACCCTCGCGCGGACCATCACTGCCAGCGGGTTCCCACTGATGCCATTTGGCACCGGGAATTAACTTCAAAAGATAGTTGATCTGTGCCGCCAAAAGCGGCGAAGTGATCGTTCCGGTCAAAACGCGGAAGCCAGCACCGTTTTGCTTGGCATCGGCGGCGATGGTTTGTGCGGCACTCAAAAACTCGGACCAGGACCGAATTTCGCCCATTTTTGTTACGGTCTGCGAACGATCCGGATCGTACAAGTTCAAGACCGACGCTTGGCTGATAACGTCCGTTCCGCCCAAGCTGGAAGGATGATCGGGGTTGCCGGTGATGTGCGTCGGCCGACCTTCGTGGCTCTCTACCAGCAAACCTAGGGCGTCGGCTCCGAATGGCATTGCCGTCGCGTAAAACTGCGGCTTGCCGAGAACCATGCCATCCGGCTGCTTGACGTACGGCACGATCGTGTCGTGCACCTTGTTGCAGCCCGAAACGCCGGCAAACGCGAGGGACGCGGCAGCCAGCTTCAGAAAGTTGCGGCGGTCAAAGCTGTCGTCCCATTCCGAAGCCTGGCGCGGAAATTCGCGATGCAGAAATTCTTCGAAGTGGGGATCCTCGGAGAGTTCCTCCAAAGTGCGCCAATACTGTTTACCGGTTTTTCCGCGCAGTTTGGCGCGCACCGCAGCGAGGTCGAGCGTGCTCTCGCGAAGCGTCGGGTCTTCCTGTTCGTGCTCCTCCGGGTGAGGATCCGCATGGTCCAGGATTGGCAGCGAGGCGGCGTGTCCATGGTCGTGGCGTTCGAATTGTTTTTTGTCGCGCATACCGTCCATTAGCGGTGGCAAGTCCCGCAACTTGTCAGGTCGGCCGCCGTGCGAATGTGCCGCTCGTCGGCAAATTTCTTTCCGATCTCTTCCTGATTGCCCGGCGCCTTCCAGTCCATATTAAAGACTTCGTTTACCGGCTCTAGCGGCCGCAAAGCACTTTCGGGATGGCGATGGCAATCGATGCACCACTGCATCAATAGCGGCGATGCCTGAAACATCAGCGGCATCTGGTTCACGCTGCCGTGGCAAGTCGAGCAACCCACGCCCTTGCTGATGTGAATGCTATGGTTGAAGTAAACGAAATCCGGCAAGCGGTGGATTTTCACCCAGCGAATGGACTCATCGCTGCGATAGCTTTCGCGAATCGGCTCGAGATAAGCCGCGTCGGAAAACAAGACAGAATGGCAATTCATGCACGTTTTGGTAGGAGGGATACTGGCCACGGCCGACGTTTCCACCGAAGTGTGACAATAGCGGCAATCGATACCATCGTCGCCGGCGTGATGCTTGTGGCTGAACTGCACCGGCTGCGCGCGAATGAGATACTGGTTGGTCGCATACGGCGAGCGCGCCAATCCAATGATGGCGGTGACGGCCAGGCCGGCGACGAAAATGCCTGCAAACAGCGAAAATCTGGCGATGAAGTTCGTGCTGCGATGAAAGATCTGGGCCATATCAGCGTTCGCACTTTAGCGAAGGCCCCTCCGGAAAGGAGCAGCACCCTCGAGGCTCCGCAGTGTCAAGGCCGGAAAGTGCGGCAACCGGCGCACAATTTGACCGCACATCATGCGACAAAATTTTCTGGAATGCAACCCGCGCCGCCAAATTTCTGAAATTTTTTCCGAAATATACACAACGAATGAAACAGCGCCTCCGAAAAATTCGCGAGAGCGGCCGCCGGAACGAACGGTCGCTACGGCTGGCTTGGCGAGCCGTGGCACGCCGAACAGCCTGGGATGCCGCGCCACGAGAGGGAGGATGCACTTTTTTTCGCAGGGATGGCTGTGCGAAAGGTGCAAGCATGCTATCTTTAGAGCTACCCTTCGCCGTTCGCTCTGCGTGCGGCGGAGCCTACTCGAACGCCGCTGGGGCGTGGTCCAACCGGTAGGACACCTCACTGTTAATGAGGATGGTGAAGGTTCGAATCCTTCCGCCCCAGCCAAATTTCTCTAAAGATTTTGGTTAGCAGGCGCGGCGAACGCGCCAAAATGACGCGTTCTGCTCCGCTGGGAGACACGAGCAGGCTTCTTCGTTCAATCGCGGACCGTGGGCAGTCCGGCTTCGGTCCAACCGCGCCAGCCACCGTCCATTGACTCCACGTTGCTGTAGCCCATTTTTTGCAAATTGTCGGCCACCAGCGCGGAACGAAAACCACCACCGCAGTAAAGCACCAGTTTGGCCCTGGTGTCCGGAACTTTCACCTCAATATCGCGCTCGATGACGCCGCGGCCCATATGCACCGCACCCGGAAGATGGCCTTTGGCCCATTCGTTGTCCTCACGGACATCTACCAGGAGCATCTTTTCTCCTGCGTCCATGCGGCGCTTTACGTCCAAAACGTTGGTTTCCTTGACGCGGTGTTTAGACTCCTGAACCAATTTCAGAAATTGCGGCGAATGCTGCATGACTCCTCCGAAAGTGTACAAATTGAGGTTAACACATCGGCGTAAGGCCAACTTCCAATCTCCACGCGGCACTTGTATATTGCCGAGCGCATAGTCAGGAGGAAATTATGGAATTTTGGTCGCGGCGTAAATTTTTTCTTTCCTCGCTTGCCGGCGGTATGGCTGCCGGCGCGGGCAAGTTGCTGGGCGCCACTTCGGATCTCAGTGCTAGCCCGTATCCTGCGGCGCCGGGCACCCGGCCGATCATCGTCTCCAGCGCGAACGGCCTGCACGCGTTGGACAAGGGTATGGCTGTGCTGAAAAGCGGCGGTGACACGCTGGACGCTGTGATCGCGGCCGTCACTGTGGTGGAAGACGATCCGAATGATGACTCGGTTGGCTATGGCGGCCTGCCTAACGAAGAGGGCGAAGTCGAACTAGATGCTTCGTGCATGCACGGACCCACACATCGCGCGGGCGCCGTGGCCGGGGTACGGCGCATCAAGAATGTTGCGCGGTTGGCGCAAATCGTGATGCAAAAGACGAACCACGTGATGCTGGTCGGCGACGGCGCGCGGCGTTTCGCCGTTGATGAAGGCTTCGAGGATATGAACCTGCTGACCGAGCACTCGCGCAAGGTGTGGCTCGCCTGGAAAGCGGCGTCTTCAGTCAACTGGCGGCCTGGGATTGACAGCCCAGAATGGAAGGACAAGGTCTCCGCGATTTTCGACGGTGATGCGCGGCAAATCGCCTACGCCGAGCGCGTGATTGCGCATCCGCCGACGGGCACGATTCCGTGCATGGCGGTGAACGAAAAAGGCGACATCTCGGTGGTAGTGACCACATCTGGCCTGGCATGGAAAATTCCGGGCCGCGCTGGAGATTCTCCGGTTATTGGTGCGGGATGCTTTGCAGACAATGAGGTGGGCGCGGGGGGCTCGACGGGGAAGGGCGAAGAAAACATCAAGATTGCCGGAGGGCATACGATCGTCGAGATGATGCGGCGCGGCAAATCGCCGGAAGAGGCTTGCCTCGAAGCGCTTTCGCGCATCGCGCACAACTACAACAATGACAAAACCAAGCTGCGCACGTTCCACATCTTTTTCTACGCGCTGAACAAAGACGGCCAGCACGGCGCCGCCTCGCTCTGGCGCAACCACTACGAAGAGCCGCAGCACGCCGTCTACGCCGTTCACGATGGGACACAAGCCCGGTTGGCAGAATGTAAAGCCTTCTTCGACGAAGTGAACGCCCACGGCTAAAATAGCTGCATGGACCAAGCCAACATTCTGATCATCGGCGGCGGCGTGGTGGGCTGCGCGATCGCTCGCGCGGTATCTTCTCGCTGGCAGGACGTCTTTCTTGTCGAGCAAAACCCCAAGCTGGGGATGGCCACCAGTTCGCGCAACAGCGGCGTGATTCACTCCGGCATTTATTACGGAAAGGATTCGCTCAAGGCGCGGCACTGCATCGCGGGCAATCGCCTGACGTACGAGTTCTGCAAGAAGCACAACGTGCCGTTTCGGCATACGGGCAAACTCGTGGTGGCCGCGAACGAACATGAGCACGCGGACCTCGAGGCGCTGTTTCGGAAGGGCACGGAAAATGGCGTGGAGGGCCTGCGGATTATCGGAGCCGAAGAGATTCGCAAGAAGGAGCCGCACATCGTTGGCACGGCGGCCATTGATGTGCCGTCGACGGGCATTGTTTCGGCTGAGGAGTTAGTGCACGCTCTGGCGCGACTGGCGCAAAACGAAGGCGCGGAGATTGTGACGCACGCGCAAGTCACTTCGCTGGAGCCCAACGGCAAAACGGTGCGCGTGAATTTGCGCATCGGCGACGAAGAGGACGTGCAGAAGGAAAGCATTGAAGCGCGCTGCGTCATTAACGCGGCTGGCCTTTATTCCGATGAAATCGCCGCGATGCTCGGCAACAAGTCCTGGAAGATTTATCCGGTGCGGGGCGAGTACTGCGAAATTCGCGGGCCGCGCGCTTCGCTGATCAATAGCCTCGTTTATCCTTTGCCGCACGCACATGGCTTGAGCCTGGGTGTGCACTTTACGAAGACGCTGTGGGGAACGGTGCTGCTCGGGCCGACGGCAACGTACGTGGACGGAAAAGATAACTACGAAAAAGCGCGCCTGCCGATCCGCGATTTTGCGGAAAGCGCCAAAACGCTGCTGCCGGACGTGGAAGACAAGGATTTGCAGCTGGGTTACTCGGGACTTCGTCCGAAACTCGTGCCGCCGGAAGGTAAAGGCTTGGCCGATTTTGTGATCACGCGCGATCCCCACGTGCCGCAGGCGATTCAACTGGTGGGTATCGAGTCGCCGGGATTAACCGCGGCTATCTCCATTGGCAATCACGTCGCCGACTTGGCAGCCGAAGTCCTCAACTGAAGAAATTCAATCGCGGCGGAAGGATTCATCGTGTCCTTTCGCAAAAATCTTGCGTTCCGGGAACGCTCACGCCACGATGATACGCAGAAACTTTTTCTTTCCCGCCCGGAGCAAAAATTCGTTGGGCTGGCTGAGGTCAAGTTCTTTCCGTGCATCCTCGACGCGCACGCCGTCGATCTCCACGCCGCCTTGTTCGATGAGCCGGACGGCTTCGTTTTTCGAACCGACCAATTCTAGCTCCGCTAACAGCGCGACCAGCTTCTTGGCGGGCCCGCGCGGAATCTTCTGCTCTTCGGTTTCCGCCGGGGCCTGACGATCGCGAAATACGCGTTGAAAATTTTCCGCAGCTTTGCGCGCAGCTTCTGCGTCGTGGAAGGTAGCGATAATTTCCTCACCCAAACGCATTTTCACGTCCATGGGATGCTTCGCCCCGCTGGCCACGTCATTTTTTAGCGAGGCAATTTCTTCCGGCGTACGGTCCGTAACCAGTTCGTAGTACGTCCACATCAAATCGTCAGGAATCGACATGATCTTGCCGAAAATTTCCTGCGGCGGCTCGGTGATGCCGACATAGTTGCCGAGGCTCTTCGACATTTTGCGCTGGCCATCGAGCCCGACAAGAATCGGCATCGTCAGCGCGACTTCGCCCTCCAGCCCGTACTCGCGCTGAATGGCGCGGTGAATCAGTAAATTGAACTTTTGTTCGGTGGCGCCCAGCTCGACGTCTGATTTGAGCCGCACCGCGTCTATCGCGGTGAGCAATGGATATAGCAGCTCGTGAACGGAAATGGGCTGATGACTCTCCAGGCGCGAACGGAAATCTTCGCGTTCGAGCATCCGGGCAAGGCTGTAACGGCCGCACAGCTGCACCACTTCCTGACTGGTGAGCTTGTCGAGCCATTCCGAGTTGTAACGGACTTCGGTTTTGTCTTTGTCCAGCAACTTGAAGACTTGCTGGAGATAGGTTTTCGCGTTGCTGTCGACTTCTTCGCGGCTTAGCGGCGGTCTGGTCTCGGAGCGGCCCGTCGGGTCGCCGATCATCGCGGAAAAATCGCCAATCAGAAAAATTGCCGTGTGGCCCAAATCCTGAAAGTGCTTCAGCTTGCGCAGGACCACCGTGTGGCCGAGATGGATGTCCGGAGCGGTCGGGTCTACGCCGAGATAAACCCGCATTGGTACGCCGGTGCGAAACGATTTTTCGAGCTTCGCGCGCAGCTCCGGCTCAGGCACGATCTCGGCCACGCCCTTTTTCAGGTACGCGAGCTGTTCGTCAACGGGTTTGAATTTTGTAGTCATTTGGCGTCGAGAGAATGGCAGCAGAAACTCTTCCAGGCAGCCGCAAGGGAACTTCGAGGCCGAGGCGCCTCGGCCTCGAAGCAGACAGCAGGGCTGCTACGTCCGACCGCTGGCGGTTAGTACGCGCCGGCCAGCGATTTTGTATCGCCCCTCGAGAACGATGCGCACCGCTTCCGAATAGATTTTGTGCTCCTCCTGCAAGATTTTGGCGGAAAGCGATTCTTCCGTGTCGGAATCGCTTACTGGAACGACCGACTGCAAAATAATCGGCCCGGCGTCCAAATTCTCGTCCACGAAATGCACTGTGCAGCCCGCGAATTTTACGCCGTATTCGAGCGCCTGGCGCTGCGATTCCAGCCCCGGAAAGGAGGGCAGGAGCGACGGGTGAATATTGAGGATGCGGTTCGGAAACGACGCCACGAAAAAGGGCGAGAGCAGCCGCATGTACCCCGCTAAACACACGAGATCCACACGGCATTCCTTCAGGACCGCAACGACTTGACGGTCATATGCTTCGCGTTCCAGTCCCTTGGAGGGAATCACGCGTGCCGTGATGCTGCGCGCCTTGGCGCGGTCAATCCCGGGCGCGCCTTCGCGATTGCTGATGACGATAGCGATCTCGGCGCCGGGAATGCGGCCAGCCGCCACGCTTTCTGCCAGCGCCTCGAAATTCGAACCGCGCCCGCTCAAGAGCACGCCAATGCGCTTGTTCATAAACAAAAAACGGTAACACAGTCGCGAGTGACCGTAAAACGCGATACGAAACCGAATCGGGCGCGCTGGCGTCGCAAAGTGAGCAGGGTGGAGTTAGAATGCCCGGGCCAATTAACGCCATATCTCGAGGAAGCGAACACGATGACTACGATTTCAGAGCGGGCCAACAAGCTGCTACAGCGAGCGTTGCTGCTTGCTGGGCTCAGTGTGATGTCTGTGGCAATCGCGGCGGCGCAAACCAACGCACCCGCTAGCGCCAAAAGCAGAGCTTCGGCGGCCGCGAAGACGCAAAGCGCCGGCCACGATCCCGCGGAACCACCGGCCAACGCTCCGCACCCCAAGATTCTGCCGCGCCCGGCCGGAGCGATTCCCCGTTCCAGCTTCCATGAAAAAAACATGCGCGACATCATTCATGAGCAAGTGAGCTGTGGCACGCGCCTGACGCTTTCTTCCTGGACCGACCCGAAACGCGGCATCGGCTGTGGGCGTGACTTCATCATGAAACGCTTCAACGACATTGCTGCCGCTTCGAACGGCAAACTCGAAGTCGTTTGGGACAAGTTCGAATCCAAGTCCGAGCGCACCGGGCCAAATCCCGTGCATCTCGAAAATGTCTACGGCGTTTTGAAAGGCTCCGATCCCGCCCTCGCCAAGAACATTTTCATTATGGTGGGCGATTTCGACTCGCGACCTTCCAACGTGATGGATCCCAACGCGGATGCTCCCGGTGCGGATGATGACTCCTCGGGCGTTGCAGCGATGCTCGAATCCGCGCGCGTGCTGAGCAAACTCGCCGCCCAGGGGCATGGCCCGCGCGCCACGATTTTGCTGGGCGCGCTGAGTGGGGAAGAGCAAGGACTCTTGGGCGCATACCGCTTGCTCGAATGGACCAAAGAACAGGGTTACACCGTCGGCGCGATGATGGATAACGACATCGTCGGCGCCGATCCTGCTCCCGGCGGCCCGCATCGCGTCCGCGTTTTTTCAGAGAATGGCACGATCGAGGATTGCGATGGCCCGCAGCGCGAACTCGCGCGCGCCATAGAAGAAATTGACGGTCGCTCCGCTATCCGCATGATCTTTCGACTCGACCGCTACGGCCGCGGCGGCGATCACTATCCCTTTTCGAAGGCCGGCCTTCCCGCCGTGCGTTTCACCGAACCGTTCGAAAACTACAACCACCAGCATCAAACGCCGCGCACGGAAAACGGCATCGAATACGGCGACTACGAGAAGTTTCTGAATTTCGTGTTCATAGGCAACGTAGCCCGCGACAACGCCGAAGTGCTGCGCCAGCTTTCGCTCGCTCCTGCTCCGCCTACCAATGTTCGGCTGACCGGCGCGGTCACACCCGACGCGAAAGTCTCGTGGGAGGCAGCTGACGACGCCGACCGAGCCGGCTTCGAGATTCTCTGGCGCGAAACTACGGAAGAAAGATGGACTGTTTTTGATTTCGCCGAAGCGCCGGGAAAAACCGTGCTAAAGGACGTCTCTACCGATAACCACTATTTCGCCGTCCGCAGCGTGGGCAAAAATGGCGCTCGCTCCATCGCCGTGGTCGCCGAAGCCGAACGCCGCGCTCCTCCAACACCCACCAACGCGCCGAAACAATAGCGCTGCCTACTTCGGAGCGGCGACCGGCTGCGCGAAGGTGACAAAGTGGCCGGCGGGATCCTGGACGGCAAATTCGCGCATGCCGTAGAACGCGGTGCGTTCCGGCATCACATGTGGCATCTCGTGCATGGCTTTTAACACTGCATCCAGATCATCCACCTGGAGATACAGATAGGTTGGGCCTTTGCGCGCCTGCGCGCCCATCGCCGGCGGCGCATCCTGTTCCACGCTGGCATAGGTCTGGTACATCACTTCTACACCGCCCTTCTGGAACGCGACAAATGCCAGCTTGTCGCCGTGCGGAACCTCAATCGTCTTAGCAAAGCCAAGACGATTCATCCAGAAATGCAGTTGCGGCTCGATTTCATCCACCAGCAACACTGGAGTGATGCGCGTTACGTTCATGGCCTGGTCCCCTCCGCGTGAAGTTTCGTTGTCCAGACTCGACCGATTTTTTCGACTTGCATTTCCATCTAGTCTTATTTAGACTAGCTGAGTCTAGCGAGTCTCGAATTCTCTTGTCAAGGAGGATTTATGGCCACCGGTCAACGCAAACTCGGCGATCTCATCTCCATCGGTCCGGCCATGCTGCGGGATTTCCAGATGCTCGGCATCCGCACCGTTGCCGGCCTGGCGCAGCGCGATCCGCAGCGCATGTACGAGAAATTGGGACGCCTCCTGGGACGGCGCCAGGACCCCTGCGTCCTGGACACGTTTTGCGCCGCCGTGGCGCAGGCGCGCAATCCGCGCCTGCCGGCCGAGCAATGCCAATGGTGGTGGTGGAGCAAGAAGAGGAAGCAAGCGGCGAGCGGCGACTAACGAGTGGCGAGCAAAGGAACAAAACGCTCGAATCTGACGACACCGGATTTGGTGTTGCTGAGTTTGCTTGCGGAGCGCCCCATGCACGGGTATCAGGCTAACGCTGAACTCGAGCGACGCGAGATTCGCGACTGGGCTGGCGTGTCGCGCCCGCAAGTCTATTACTCGCTCGAGAAGTTGGCCCGCGCAGGGCTGATCAAACCTGCGGAGACTGGTGAGCCTGCCGCTGGCCCCGAGCGCTTGAGCTACACGACGACTGCGAAAGGCCGCGCCGCTTTAGCCATTGCCCTGGCCCGCGAAGACTGGGCCACGCAGCGCGACCGCCCAGCATTTCTAACCTGGCTCGCCCTCTCCTGGCAGGCGGCGCCGGAAACGGTGCGCCGCCAGTTGCATCGCCGGGAAGAATTTCTGCAGAAAGAAATCGCCCGCGAGAAGGGAACGCTCGCTTCCGTCCTGCAGGAAGTCGGCCATCGCTACCATGAAGCCGTCTGGATGCTCGAATTGATGATCGAGAAATTCGAGAGCGAACTGCATTGGGTGCGCCGCGTCGTGAGAGAAATTCAGCACCGCGGCAAAGCCAGGCATCCCGACTACGCGAAAAGCTAACGCAGAAATCCACCTTTAAATCGCGGCTATTTCAAAGCCGCGTGCTGGCTCACCGAAAGCACGTTGCCGTCAGGATCCTTGAACCAGGCCACCTTGTCGCCGCCCGGCGGCTCCCAAATTCCCGTCTTTTGATCTGCGACCCACGGATATTTCTCCGTGGCCACACCCTGCGAGGCAAGCCACCGGACCACCGCCGCTATGTCCTGCACTTCCCAGCCCAGAATGGTCGACTGCAACGGCGTGTAATTCGGCAGCTTCACGACCCGTATCATGTGCCCGCCTACGCGCAGCACCAGCGCGAATTGATCGTGGCTGACAAATGAAAACTGCAGTTTGCCTTCGTAGAACGCCCGGGCCGCCTCGTAATCTTTCGTCGGAATAACGCCCATCATTTTTCCCGCAGCAAGCATGCGCACCTCCGTCCAGATGCGAAGGGTATAGCACATTTCTATGGGACGACGATTTAGGACCTCTCCTCATTCCGCCCAATGAACGATCCTGCGCCAGAGCTCATGAGTTCTATAGGAGCGCCGCGGAAAAATAGTGCTTGACATATTCCTATATCGGAATGTATTGTGCTTTCGATGGCTCGCGCAGCGACAACTTCGGACGCCTTCAACGCCGTAGCCGAACCGCGCCGGCGTGAAATCCTCAATTTTTTGGCTCTGCAGGAGCGCCCGGTGAACGACATCGTCGCCGCTATGGAGCTCGAGCAGCCTTCCGTCTCCAAGCATCTGAAGGTGCTGAAGGACGTCGGGCTGGTGCATGTGCGCAGGGAGGGCCGCCAAATGTTTTACAAAACAAACGCCGAAGCAATTCGTCCCCTTCATGAATGGACGGAGACCTTCGAACGCTTCTGGCGGCATCAGTTGCTGCGCGTCAAGGAGCATGCGGAGGCCAAAAACGCTGGCGAGAAGAAGAACTAGGTAGCAAGTGAATTAGGCGCTCCATGATCCTGGCTTTGCATAGCCAGATAGTTCGCTGGCACGGACGGCGCAGCGGCGAGTAGGCAGCACCGGGAAAGACCGAGCAGGTGGGCATAAACGATGAGATCGCGAAGTCTAAAGGAGAAGACCATGACGCAGGCAGAACTCGAAAGTTTGACTCTAACGGTAGAGCAGGAGATTCACGTGAAGGCGCCGCTGCAAGCGACTTTCGACGCGCTCCTGGAACAACTCGGACCCAGAAGCGAGCACTCGGACGGAACGCCGATGCCGATGAAGCTGGAAGCGTGGCCGGGAGGGCGCTGGTTCCGCGACCTAGGAGAAGGTAACGGGCACTTTTGGGGAAACGTGCAGGCGATCAAGAAGCCCATGCTGTTGGAGATCGTCGGTCCCTTGTTCATGTCCTACCCGGTCGCTTCCAACGTGCAATATCGCCTGAGCGAAGAGCCGGGCGGCACGCTGATCAAGTTTCATCACCGCGCGTTTGGGTTCATCGACGAACAGCACCGCAAGGGCGTAACCACCGGCTGGGGCTCGATTCACGAGCGCGTACGCCAAGCAGCCGAGGCCCGGGGAGCCCTGGCCGCGGGCAGCGGCAAGAAGCAATAACGTCCGGGAGCGTTAGACGTCAGTGTCAGAATTTATGCCTCGAAACAGGCTGAAAAAAAGAGAGGAGAAGCAAATGTCGATCGCACAAGCATTGCTCGCGGAATTCGAAGCACAAGCTCCCATCACTCGGAAGTTTCTGGAACGCCTGCCGGAAGACCGGTTCACGTGGAAGCCCCACGAAAAATCGATGACTGCAGGACAACTCGCCTATCATCTGGCGTTCGTGCCGGGCGGCGTTGTCCGGTTCGCTCAGCAAAATCCCGCTCCGGCCCCCGAATTCGCCAGCTTCCCGCAACCGGCCAGCCGTCAGGAGATCCTCGCCAAGTTTGAAGAAAGCGTCGCCACGGTCCGCAACCTCCTGCCGAAGTTCGACGACGACGCGATGAACGAAACCTGGCGCTTGGTGGCCAATGGTCGTGAAGTGCTGGCCCAGCCGCGCGCCCAGTTCTTGCGCGACGTGATGCTCAGCCACTGGTATCAGCATCGCGGTCAGTTCAGCGTGTACTTGCGCATCCTGAATGTGCCGGTTCCCGCCAGTTGGGGCCCCAGCGCCGACGAACCTCCGGTATTCGCGCAAAAAGCGCAGGCCGCTTAACCGGGCAGCGCGGAGGAACTCATGTGTCCCGCATGCATGGTAACGACGACGTTGTTGATCGCGTCTGCTGTATCCAGCGGAGGAGTGGCCGCCGCGGCATGGAACAAGCTTCGCGCGAAACAGCTCACGCGAAAGATGCTTTGGAATAACAAACCGATGGAGGAAAAATGGCAGCAACGCACGAGCAAGTAAATCTGATGTTACATCTCTACGAACTACGTCGAGAAACCAAGCTGCGCGAGGCCCGCGAGTGGGTCAGCAAGAACTTTCACCCAAAGAGCCTTGAAGAAGGAATGAAAATCTGTCCCCCGGGAAGCCCGGAGAACGCTTACCTGCGTATGGTGCTCGGCTATTGGGAAATGGTAGCTAGCATCGTGAATCGTGGCCTGGTGGACGAAGAACTGTTTTTTGAAAACTCCGGCGAGCAGTGGGGTCTGTGGGAGCAGGTAAAAGATCTCGTTCCTGCATGGCGCGACATGTTCGGCGGCCCGCAATTTCTCGCCCATCTCGAAGAACAGTGCAAGCGCCTGGAAGCCTGGCGAGAAAAGAAGGCTCCGGGACACACCGAAAAGCTGCGCAAGGTCTACGTGCAAATGACGCAAGCCATGCAGGAAAACAGAGCGCGTTCGGCCAGCAACTAGCAACGGCGCCTAAAAACGACTGCGCTGGAGAGCCCGGAGGCTCGCGATGGAACGTGCAAGTCTCCGGAGAAAGTTCGCGCGCGAAAACTTTCTTCGCAGGAGGAACAATCATGAGCGAAAGCACGGTCCAACATCCCAAAGTCGTAACGCAAGAAGAGTGGGTCCAAGCACGTAAAGACTTGCTGGTGAAGGAGAAGCAGCTTACACGCCAGCGCGATGCCGTGGCGCAAGAACGCCACCAGCTTCCCTGGGTGCGCATCGACAAGAACTACACCTTCGAAACTACGAGTGGAAAGAAGGATCTCGCGGGTCTTTTTGCCGGCAAAAGCCAACTGGCGATTTACCATTTCATGTTCGGTCCGGACTGGGAGCAAGGCTGCCCGAGCTGTTCCCTGCTGGTCGACCATATGGACAATCTCGCCATCCATCTGGCGCAGCGTGACGTCCGCCTCATGCTGGCATCGCACGCTCCGCTGGCGAAGATCGAGCCCTTCAAAAAGCGCATGGGTTGGAAACTCCCGTGGGTTTCTTCAGCAGATAGCGATTTCAACTTCGATTTCGGCGTCTCGGTGACCAAAGAGGACACGGCTAAAGAGAATATCTACAACTACCAGCTGACGAAATTTCCCAGCGAAGAGCGCCCCGGCATGAGCATTTTCTACAAAAGTCCCCAGGGAGAAGTCTTCCACACCTATTCCATCTACGGACGCGGCCTCGAGGACTTTATGGCTATCTATGCCATTCTGGATCGCGTTCCCAAAGGACGCGACGAAGCGGCACTGCCGCATGGCATGGCTTGGGTACGCCATCACGATCGCTACCCCGAGAGCAACATCATCGGCGTCCACGCGGTAAAAGAGTGAGTCTGCTCCCGAGCTCGGCTACTGCACGAGAGAAAACACAACGTCCACCGTGGTATCCACTTCGACCGGCTCCCCATTCAACCGGAAAGGCTTGTATTCCCACTTGCGCACCGCACTAACCGCGGCCTCGGCGAGGACCGGGTCGCCAAAAACGATATCCAGCTGCTGAACTTTGCCAGATGTCGAAAGCACGACATGCAAGCGTACCGTCCCTTGCGTCCTGGCGTCGCGGGCTTCTCTGGGGTATTGCGGCGTGACCTTGCGTTTTAGCATCGACTTGGCGACGTTGCCGCCAACCTTCACCCGTTTCGTTACCTGCGCGGGAGCCGCCGGCGACGATGCCGGGGCAGGCGGATCTTGCGTGGCGATCGATCGTGGAGTCCAGGCAAAGCAAAGGATCAATAGAAGCTGCGCGAGATTCACGGGGCCTCCAAAACATTTCTGCGAAGCTTGTACCTTCCGATGGCTCGGAGGAATCACGTCCCGATTGAAGAGCGCAGGGCGTTGGCCAGCGCTTGGCTGAAGCGTTGCACATCCGCATCATGCTCGGCCTCGACCATCACGCGAGCTAGCTGTTCCGTACCCGAATAACGCAGCACCACGCGCCCATTCTCGCCCAGCGCCGACTGCGCTTCCGCCAATGCGCGCGACACTTCCGGCAGCGTATCCAGTGGCGGCTTGGATTTCACTTTCACGTTCACAATCACTTGCGGATAGTCCTTCAACCCCGCGACCAGCTCCTCAATTTTTCCGTGCATCGAAACCAGCGAAGCGATCTTCACCGCTGTGAGCAGGCCATCCCCTGCCGGACTGTCGTCCAGAAAAATCACGTGCCCGGACTGTTCGCCGCCGATCACGCTTCCGCTGCGCAGCATTTCCTCGAGCACGTAACGGTCACCCACCGCCGTGCGCGCCAGAGAAATTCCCTCGCGCACCAACACGCGCTCCAGCCCCAGGTTGGACATCGAGGTGGCCACTACGCGATCGCCCTTCAGCTTGTTTTGTGCCTTCAGATAGCGCGCGGCCGCCAACAAAACCCCATCGCCATTCACAATCTTTCCCGACGCGCACACAAACAGGGCGCGGTCCGCGTCGCCATCAAACGCTACGCCCAAGCGCGCACCTTCCGCCACCACTCGTTGTTGCAATGCTTGCAGATGCAGCGACCCGCAGCCGTCGTTAATGTTGCGGCCATCCGGGTAAACGCCCATAGTCACTACGTCCGCGCCGAGCGAACGGAAGAGTGCCGGGCCCAGTTTGTAAGCCGCACCGTTCGCGCAATCCAGCACGACCCGCAGCCCGGCAAACTTGGCGCCGGGAATGACGCGGCTGCGCAGAAAATCGAGATATTGCGCGTCCAACGATTCATCGGCGACGAGATGCAGCAGATTTTTCGGAGCTGGCTCGGAGCGATGCTTGAAAATGTCCGCTTCCAGCTCTTCCTCTACCGAATCCGGGAATTTCATCCCTTCGTGCGAAAACAGCTTCACGCCGTTGTCCTGATAGGGATTGTGCGATGCAGAAATTACTACACCGGCTTGAAAATCGTTCTGGCGGACCAAACACGCCACGCCCGGCGTCGTGATTACGCCGGCGACGGCGACCGTGCCTCCGGCCAACTTGATGCCCGCCGCGAGCAGCGCCGCTATGTGTGGGCCCGATTCGCGTGTGTCCATCCCGATCAGTACGTTGGCCCCGGCATGGCGGCGCAGTAAATAGGCGCCGAGCGAGCGCCCGGTCGCGAAAAGCGTTCCATCATCCAAGGGCGGTGTGCCGGGGACACCGCGAATGCCGTCGGTTCCAAAGAGTTCTTTAGGCATCAGAAGTGAACGAGGATTCCTGAGTGGCTGACCATACAAGAGTCTAGCATATGGAAAACAACACCAATCCCTT
>Ga0335073_10000563_pt1 | contig 47529 bp, 40 predicted proteins | sample Lox_Sample_22_FD_207093 | JGI IMG/M metagenome (GOLD analysis project Ga0335073, IMG submission 207093) | Soil microbial communities from Loxahatchee National Wildlife Refuge, Florida, United States - Lox_Sample_2.2 | ecosystem: Environmental > Terrestrial > Soil > Wetlands | place: USA...
CCCGCGGGCCAATTGCACGTCGTGGTGAACACGGGTGATGACTTCGAGCATCGCGGGCTGCCGATCTGTCCGGACCTCGACACGGTTCTCTATACCCTGGGCGGAGTCGCCAACGCGGAGCAGGGCTGGGGGCGCGCGGACGAGTCCTGGCAGGTGCAGTCGCAGTGGCACGAGCTCGGGCTCGATACCTGGTTCCAGCTCGGCGACCGAGACATCGCGCTGCACCTGTTGCGCCGCGAGCTCGCGCAGCAGGGCATGACGCTCACCGAGATCACTCGCACCCTGGCGCGGCGCTTCAAGGTCCCGAGCGAGATCCTGCCGATGTGCGATGAGGCCGCACCGACCACGGTGCTCACCGAGCGGGGACAGATGCCGTTCCAGGAATATTTCGTGAAACACCGCTGCGCGCCCGTGGTACGGGGATTTCGCTACGGCGCGCAGGGAGTCTTCGAGCCCAGCGCCAGCGTGCGCTCGCTGCTCGAGTCGAGCGAGCTCGACGGGATCATTCTCTGTCCCTCGAACCCCTATCTCAGCATCGCGCCGATCCTGGCGGTGCGTGGTCTGCGCGAGCTGCTGGCGTGCACGCGCGTGCCGGTGATCGGAGTGTCGCCGATCATCGGCGGGGCCGCCGTCAAGGGTCCGGCGGCCAAGATCATGCGTGAGCTCGCGCTCGAGGTCTCGCCGCTCGCGATCGCGCGGCAATACGGCGATTTCCTCGATGTGATGCTGATCGACGAGGCGGATTCGGGCGCACTCGCCGCGCTCGCGCCGGGAGATCCGGCGCTCGAGACCGCGGCCATCCTCATGCGCACGGGCGGGGAGCGGCGGGCGCTCGCGGAAAGGTGCCTCGAGCTCCTGCGGCGCCTGCGCGCCTAGCGGGGGCGCCGAGCCCGGGGGCGCCTAGCCGGCCGCGCCTAGCCGGCCGCGCCTAGCCGGGGGCCCCTAGCCGGGCTCGCCGACGACGCGGTTGCGCAGCAGGCCGATTCCCTCGATCTCGACCTCGCACAGATCGCCCGCTTTCATGAACACAGGGGGCTTGCGCGCAAAGCCGACGCCCGAGGGAGTTCCCATCACGAGTACGTCGCCCGGAGCAAGGCTCATGAACTCGGAGAGCAAGACGATCGTGGCCGCGACATCGAAGATCATCTGTGAGGTGGAAGCGCTCTGCATCACCTGGCCGTTGAGCCGGGTCTCGAGCTTGAGTCCGGCCGCGCCCCGCGGCAACTCGTCCACGGTGACCAGCGCCGGACCGAACGGGCCGGTGGCGTCGAAGTTCTTGCCGGCCGTCCACTGCGAAGTTTTCATTTGATAGTCGCGCACCGAGGCGTCGTTGAAAACCGCATAGCCGCACACATGGTCGAGAGCGTCGGCCGCGGCGATGTGCCGGCCGGCACGCCCGATCACCGCCGCGAGCTCGCCTTCGTAATCGAAGTGGGTCGAGACGCGCGGGCAAACGAGCGGCGCCTCGTGCCCGATCAGGGTCGAGGCGAAGCGCACGAACAGCGAGGGGTATTCAGGTAAGTTGAATCCTGCTTCGGCCGCGTGGTCCTGGTAATTGAGCCCGAGGCACACGATCTTGCCGGGCGCGGTGAGCGGCGGCAGGAACTCGATGCGGCTCGCATCGAGGGGTGTCCCTTGGGCGAGCCGGCGCGCCGCTTGCGGGAGCGCGCCGTGGGCGATCAGCTCGGCTATTGAGCCCGGGTACTGCGACTCGTCCGCGAAGCAGCCAACGAGCGTGCCGTCCTTGTGCTGCAGAGCGGTGCCATGGCGTCCATTGGTGCGAAAATTGACGAAGCGCATGATGTGACCCGCTTAAGGATGGCCGCCCGACTGCAAGAATTAATATATCTTCTCGAGTATCGTCTATCTATATCATCGAACGAGATGCGGACCCGCCGGCGGGGCGTCAGCGGGTCGACACAGGAACGGCAGGCATGGCAACGCTCAAGCTCGGTTACAAGGCCTCCGCGGAGCAGTTCGGTCCCAACGAGCTGCTCGAGTTCGCGATCGAGGCGGAACGGCTGGGACTCGATTCGGTGTGGATCAGCGATCACTTCCAGCCTTGGCGCCACAACGGCGGACACGCACCGTTCTCGCTGGCCTGGCTCGGCGCCCTCGGAGCTCGCACGCGCAGCATCGTCATGGGCACCAGCGTGCTGACCCCCACCTACCGCTACCACCCTTCGGTGGTGGCTCAGGCGTTCGCCACCCTCGGCACGATGTATCCGGGGCGCGTCATCCTCGGCGCCGGGACCGGCGAATCGCTCAACGAGGTGCCGGCCTCGGGCCTCGAGTGGCCCGAGCAGAAGGAGCGAACGGCGAGATTTCGCGAGGCCTTGAAGCTCATTCGCGCACTCTGGAGCGAGGAGCGCGTGAGCTTCGACGGCACGTTCTACAAGACGCGGCTCGCGACCATCTACGACCGGCCGAAAACGCCCGTACCGATCTTCATCGCCGGCGCCGGCCCCTTCATTGCCAAGGTGGCCGGGTCCGAGGCGGCCGGGTTCATCTGTACCAGCGGCAAGAAGTGGGAGCTCTACACCGAGACGCTCCTGCCGAACGTGCAGGCCGGACTCACGGCCTCGCACCGCGCGGACGGCGCAGGCTTCGAGCGCATGATCGAGATGAAGGTGTCGTTCGATACGGACCGGGAACGGGCGCGCAGCGATACGCACTACTGGGGGGCGCTCGCACTCACGCCCGAGGAGAAAGTGAACGTCGAGGATCCGGTCGAGATGGAAAGACTGGCGGACGCCCTGCCGATCGAGCGCACGGCGGCGCGCTGGATCGTAGCGAGCGATCCCGAGGAGATGGCCGAAAGGATCGGCGCCTACGTGAAGATCGGGTTCAACCACCTGGTGTTTCACGCGCCGGGACCGGATCAGGCGCGTTTCCTGCGGCTGTTCACCGAGCAGGTGGCGCCGCGCCTGCGCCGCAAGTTCGCATAGCTCGAGACGGTTATCATGGCCGCGATGGTTGACATGACCGCGATGTCGAACAAGCCGATCGAGCGGCCGCGCCGAGTGTGGGCGGTCGTGCCCATCAAGCGCCTGGCGACCGCCAAGCAACGCTTGGCGCCGATGCTCGAGGGGGCGCGCGAGGAGTTCGCGCTGTCGCTCGCACGGCGCACGCTCGAGACGTTGCGCGCCTCCGACCTGTTCGCCGGCATCGTGGTGGTGAGCCCGGACGAGCGCATCGCCGCCGAGGCCAAGGTGTACGGCGCGCTGTCGGTGGACGACGGCGATGCCTCCCTCAATGAGGCTTGCACGCTCGGACTGTCGGCGGCCGCCGGGCGCGGCGCTGAGCTGTGCGTGCTGATGCCCTCCGATCTCGCCACCCTGACGCCGGAGGTCCTGGAGGAGATCGTCGATCGCTACCGGGTGCTGCGCGAGGCGCACGGGCCGGAGGTCATCGGCCTCATCCGCTGCAAGGAGGGGAGCGGCACCAACATGGTATTGCTCGATCCGCGGCGGCCGTTCGAGCCTCGATTCGGCGACGACAGCTTCCGAAAGCACGTGCAGGCCTCGCCGGCGCGCGTGCACGAGCTGTCCGCGCCCTCGGTTTCGTTTGACATCGACTCGCCCGGGGATCTGCGCACCTTTGCAGCCGCAACCGGCGGCGCCGCGCCCGCCGATGCGCTGACCAGCCTGATTCGAGCGCTCGAGATCGCGGCGCCCGAGAAGAGCGCGGATCGGGGCGATCGCGGAGATCGGGAGCGCGAGGATTGCCTCGCGCAGATCGGCAAGATGACGCCCGCGGAGCTCGTTGCGCGCGCTTGCGAGCTGCGCGATCGAGGTCACGGCTCGCTCGTGACTTATTCCAAAAAAGTCTTCCTGCCGCTGACGCAGCTGTGCCGCGACTCCTGCCACTACTGCACCTTCGCCAAGGCGCCGCGCCGGCTCGACAGCCCTTACATGAGCATCGAGCAGGTGCTCTCGGTCGCGCGAGGAGGCGCCGCGCTGGGCTGCAAGGAGGCCCTGTTCACGCTCGGCGAGCGGCCGGAGCTGCGCTATCGGGTTGCCGCGAGCTGGCTCGCCGAGCATGGCTTTGCGAGCACCTTGCACTACCTCGCGGCGGCGGCGGCCGCGGTGCGCGATGGCACCGGACTCTTGCCGCACATCAACGCGGGCTGCATGAGTGCGGCGGAGATGGCGATGCTGCGGCCGGTGAGCGCCTCGATGGGGCTGATGCTGGAAAGCGCGGCGGGGCGTCTGTGCGCGAAGGGCGGTCCGCATCACGGCTCTCCCGACAAGGTGCCGGCCGTGCGCCTCGAGAGCATCGCCGAGGCGGGGCGACAAAAGATCCCGTTCACCACGGGCATCTTGATCGGCATCGGCGAGACCCGCGAGGAGCGCATCGAGGCGCTTCTGGCCCTGCGCGCGCTGCACCGCCGCTACGGTCACATCCAGGAAATCATCGTCCAGAATTTCCTGCCCAAGCCGGGCACCATCATGGCCGCGGCGCCCGCCGCGAGTGCCGAGGAGCTCATCTGGTCGATCGCGGCGGCACGGCTCATCTTCGGGCCCGACATGAGCATCCAGGCGCCGCCGAATCTCGCGCCGGCGCCGCTCCCGGCCCTCATCGGTGCCGGAATCAACGACTGGGGCGGGGTATCGCCTCTGACCCCCGATTTCGTCAATCCCGAGGCGCCGTGGCCCGAGCTCGAGCGGCTGCGGATCGAGACCGAAGAGGCGGGCAAGACGCTCGCCGAGCGGCTCACGATCTATCCCGCCTATGCGAGAGCCGGCGCCTGGCTCGACCCGGCGATGCGCCGTGCGGTGCTCGAGCAGAGCGATGGCGCGCGTCTCGGCCGCGAGGATTCATGGCGCACGGGGCGGAGCGTGGAGCTGCCGCCGAGCTTCGCGGCCTCCGACCGATGCCCGGCCGGTGCGCCTGCTGCCGGCGCGCCTGCCGCCGGTGCGCGGTCGGCGGGCTCGCAGCTGGCCGAGATCCTGCGCGAGCTCGAGGAGCGCGGCGCCGAGCATCTCGGCGTTGCGGCGGTCGGGGCGCTGTTCGAGGCGCGCGGCGCCGACTTTCGCCACGTCTGCGAGGCGGCCGATGCGCTGCGCGCCCGCGTGAACGGCGACATCGCCACCTATGTGGTGAACCGCAACATCAACTACACCAACATCTGCGGCTACCGCTGCTCCTTCTGTGCCTTCTCGAAAGGCACGCGCAAGCACGAGGGTGCGGAGCGCCCGTATCTGCTCGACGTGGCCGAGGTCGTGCGGCGCTCGCTCGAGGCGCGCGCCCGCGGCGCGACCGAAGTGTGTCTGCAAGGCGGCATTCATCCGAGCTTCACGGGTGAGACCTACCTCTCGATCCTGCGCGCCGTGAAGGCCGCCGATCCCGGCATGCACGTGCATGCATTCTCGCCGCTCGAGGTGTGGCACGGTGCCCAGAGTCTCGGTATGTCGTTGCGCGACTATCTCGGCTTGCTGCGCACCGAAGGGCTCGGCAGTCTTCCGGGGACCGCGGCGGAGATCCTGGTCGACGCGGTGCGCGACGTGCTGTGTCCCGACAAGCTGCGTACCGAGGAGTGGCTCGAGGTGATCGAGACGGCGCACGAGGTCGGGCTGCCGACCACGGCGACGATCATGTTCGGACACGTCGATGATTACCGCGACTGGGCGCGGCATCTCCTCAAGTTGCGCGCCTTGCAGAAACGCACGCACGGTCTCACGGAGTTCGTGCCCCTGCCGTTCGTGGCGCACGAGGCGCCGCTGTACAAGCGCGGCCTGGCGCGGCCGGGACCGACGCTGCGCGAGTCGCTCCTGATGCACGCCATCGCGCGTCTCACGCTGCACCCGCACGTACGCAACATCCAGACCTCGTGGGTGAAGATGGGCCGCGCCGGCATGCGCGAGGCGCTGTGCGCGGGCGCCAACGACCTCGGCGGCACGCTGATGAACGAAAGCATCACGCGCGCAGCGGGTGCGACCCATGGTCAGGAGATGACGCAGTCCGACATGCTGTCGCTTGCGGCCTCGGTCAAACGGCAGGCGGTACAGCGCACCACACTGTATCGGCGGCCCGATGCCGCGGCCGCGCCGCGCCCGCGCACCCCTGCCGAGGCACTGTTGCCATAGTCCTGCGAGCGCGACCGTCGGACGCCCACCGGCGCGCGGCGCGGCCGGCGGCGAAGTATTCGGCCACTAGCGCCGGCAGAGAAGCGCTGCTCGGGTCTCGATCACGCCGCCGACCGCATCGACGAACGCCTCGAGGGTCGCCTCGTCGAGCGCGAGCGACAGCGCGATGAAGCCGCGCGGCGCCATGTAAAAGCCGCGCTCGAGGAGATCGAAGAAGAGCAATGCGATGGCCGCGGGCGCGCAGCTGTCCTCACCGGTGTAGTGGAAATTCATGAGCGAACCCATGCCCGTGAGCGCTAGCTGCGCGTCACGCCGCGCCAGCAGGTCATTGAGCCGCACCCGCAGCGCGTCCCCGCGCCGGTTGAGCGCCGCGAGCGCCTCGGCGGTGAGCACGCGCGAAAGTCCTGCATGGCCTGCGGCCATCGACAGCACGTTGTTGTTGAACGTTCCAGCGTGCGCGAGGTGTCTCGGTCGCCGCGGATCGTACAGCGCCATCACCTCGGCGCGGCCGCCGAAGGCACCGAAGGACAGGCCGCCGCCGTGATACTTGCCGAGCGTGGTGAGATCGGGAGTCATGCCCAGCACCGCTTGCAGGCCGCCGCTCGAGAGCCGTGCGGTCTGGATCTCATCGAAGATCAAGAGCGCACGCGCCGCGCGCGTTTCCTCGGCCAGCATCGTCAGGAACTCGCGATCCGCGGGAATGCAGCCGCCGGCGCCCTGCATCGGCTCCACCAGGACGCACGCGAGAGTGTCCGCGTGCTCGCGGATCGCGGCGCGCGCCGCGTCGACGTCGTTGTAGGGGGCGAGCACGAAGCGGTGCGGCACGTTGATGGGTGAGCGCGGCGCGGCGAACTTGAGCAGGCTCCCGTGATAGGCGTTCTCGAACACCAGGACGTGCTCGCGCCCGGTGAAGGCGCGCGCGGTCGCGAGCGCGAGCAGGTTGGCCTCGGTGCCGGAGTTCGTGAAGCGCACGAGCTCGATCGAGGGGTAGCGCTCGCAAATGAGTGATGCCAGCCGGACTTCCGCACGGTTCTGCGCCGAGAGGCTCACGCCGCTCTCGAGTGCCTCGACGATGGCGGCGCGGATCACCGGATGGGAGTGGCCGAAGATGCCAGCGGTGTATTCGCCCAGCAGATCGACGTAACGGATGCCGTCGGCGTCCATGAGGTGACATTCCGATCCGCCGGTCATGCACACCGGAAAGGGATCGAAGTACAGGATGGTGCGGGTGTTTCCCCCGGGCATCACGCGCGCGGCGGCTGCGGCCTCGGCGCGACTCGCGGGGCGGCGCTGGGCGTAGCGGATCTTCGCGGCGCCGAGCGCGCCGGCCAGCGCGGCGGCCAGCGCGGCGGGTGGCTCAGCGCAGCTGACTGTCCTTGCTCCCGCGCCGGTTGTAGCCGCTGAAGGCGGCAGCCTCGCGATCCAGCGCTTCCTGACACGACACGCACAGGCGCACCCCCGGCGAGGCCTTGCGCCGGCCCTCCGGAATCTCGGCCTCGCACTCGGCGCAGTGGGTGAGCGAGGGTCCCTGGGGGAGCCGGCTCTTTACCCGATCAACGCCGTCCCGGACCGTCGCATCGATCTGGTCCTGAACCGCGCCATCGCCTGCCCAACCCGTCGCCATGATGAGATCACCCCCGAAATATGCTCGACAACCATCATACTTCATGGGTGTCGGCCGGCGTAGTTGCAAGGGTTGGTCTGATAGTATAATAGTAAACTTATCAATAACTTGCGCGTCAGCAGGCGCGCCGCTCGCGCGCTCGGCGCGTGGCTCGATCGATAAAGTGGAGGCTCCCCGTAGAATGTCCAAGATCAAACGCGCCCAGGTGAAAGAGCTGCGCCCGACGCAGCTCACGGTCGGGATGCTCGAGGTCGAGGTGAAGCGCAAGCACATCGAAGCGCTGCCGGATGAGGCGCGCGAGGCGTTTCTCCAGGAGCACCCCATGCCCGCGGTGCTCGGACCGAATCGCCGTCTGTACATCACCGACCATCACCATCTCGCGCGCGCGGCGCTCGAGGCGCGGGTCGAGCAGGCCTGCTTCGAGGTGATCGCGGATCTGTCCTCGCTCGCGCTCGAGAAATTCTGGCACACCATGGAGAAGCGCTCCTGGGTGCATCCGCTCGACGAGCACGGGGTGAGACATGCCTACACCCACATTCCCGACCGCCTCGATGAGCTCAAGGACGATGTCTATCGCTCGCTCGCCGGCTTCGTGCGCGATGCCGGGGGCTTCAAGAAGGTGGACGCGGCCTTCGTCGAATTCATCTGGGCGGACTATTTCCGGCGCAACATCGCGATCGAGGATGTGCGCGCAGACTTCAAGGCGGCGGTGCGCCGCGCCAAGCACCTGGCGAAGAGCCCGCACGCCAGGCGCATTCCCGGATACAAGAGGTGAATGGAGCGGATGCGGCCGAGCTCGCGGCGCGGCTCGACCGGCTGCCCGCCTCGCGCGCCGTGTGGACTCCGGTGCTGCTCATATCCTTGGGTGGCGTATTCGAATTCTACGATCTGTTCTTCACCGCCTACGTTGCGCCTGGCATGGTCACGAGCGGCCTGTTCGATGCGGCATCGCTCGGCTGGTTCGGCTCGCTCGAGGCCCTCAGGATCGCAGGTGTCGGCACGTTCGTGTTCTCGACGTTCGCCGGTCTGTGGGTCGGCGTGATGGCGTTCGGCGCGGCTGCCGACCGCTTCGGCCGCAAGGCGGCGTTCACCGGCTCGCTCCTCTGGTACATCGGCTGCACGGCGGTGATGGCGTTTCAGCGGACCGGGGAGGGGATCAATGTCTGGCGCTTCATCGCCGGCATCGGCTTCGGCGTGCAGCTGGTGACCATCGATACCTACATCGTCGAGCTGGTGCCGCGCGCTCTGCGCGGCCGGGCTTTCTGCGTCAACCAGGCCATCTGCTTCTGCGCCGTACCGCTGGTCGCGCTGCTCGGCTGGCTCCTGGTGCCGCGCGCACCGTTTGGCCTCGACGGCTGGCGAGTGGTGGTGCTGATCGGCTCGGTGGGCGCGGTGGCCGTGTGGTTTCTGCGTGCCGGGATCCCGGAGAGCCCGCGCTGGCTGGCATCGCAGGGGCGGCTCACGGCGGCCGAGGAGATCGTCGCACGGATGGAGCGCAAGGTCGTCGCGCAGCTCGGGATCGTCCTGCCGCGCACGCAGCCGGCGACGGTCGAGCGCCACGAGCGGGCGCGCCTGCGCGAGATCTTCGCGCGACCCTATCGCAGCCGCACGCTCATGCTGTCGGTGCTCAATGCCGCCCAGGTGATCGGCTTCTATGGGTTCAATTCCTGGCTGCCGACCTTGCTGACCGCGCGCGGCATCAGCCTCACCCACGGACTCGAGTACGCCTTCATCATCGCGATCGCGCAGCCCCTGGGTCCGCTCATCGGCAGCGCGTTCGCCGATTCGATCGAGCGCAAGCTGCAGATCATCGCCGGCCTCGCCTGCATGGGCGCTTTCATGGCGCTGTTCGCCCGTGCAACCGCGCCGGCATTGCTCATCCTGCTCGGCATCGCGTTCACCCTGTCCGCCAACATCATGTCCTATGCCTACCACGGCTATCAGGCGGAACTCTATCCGACGCGGATCCGCGCGCGTGCCGTCGGCTTCGTGTATTCGTGGAGTCGCCTGGCCGCGGCGTTCGGCGGGCTCATCGTCGGCTCGCTGCTCGCGCGCGGCGGAGTCGCGGCGGTCGCGATCTTCATCGGTGGGGCGATGCTGGTCGGAATGGCGACCCTCGCGTGCCTCGGTCCCCGGACCAACGGACTGGCGCTCGAGCAGCTCAACGAATCGGGGCTCGGATGAGCGCGCCGCGCGGGCCCTCCGTGTATGCGGTGTTCGAAGCGGCGGCGAGCGAGTGTGCCGAGCGCGAGTTCCTCCATGTGCCGCTCGAGGCATGCGCGAGCTACTCCGCCGCGCCGATCACGCTGCGCTACGGGAACTCCCATGCGCAGGTGGCGGCGATTGCGCAGGCGTTCGAGCGCGGGGGCCTGCGTGCGGGTCATCGCGTCGCCCTCGCGCTCGATAATCGGCCGGAGTTTTTCCTGCATTTCCTCGCGCTCAACCGCCTCGGCCTGAGCGTCGTGCCGGTGAATGCCGGCATGAGCACGCAGGAGCTCAACTTCGTGCTGGCGCATTCCGATGCGGCACTGGTGGTGACGCATCCTGGGCATGCCGCGCGCCTGCGCGAGGCGCTGCCGCCCGCGACACCGCTGCAGGTGCTGCGCGATGCGCTTGCACCGCACCCGACGCCTGCGGAGCCAATGCCGCAGCCCCTCAAGGCCGCAAGCGCCGAGCCCGGCGAAGCCGCGCTCCTCTACACCTCGGGGACCACCGGCAAGCCCAAGGGTTGCATCCTGAGCAACGAGTACTTTCTCGAGGCCGGACGCCTGTACACGGGTCTCGGCGGCTATTGCCGCTTCGACGGCACGAATGACCGCCTCGCGACCCCGCTCCCGGTGACGCACATGAATGCACTCGCCGTATCCTTCATGGCGATGCTCGAGACCCGCGGCTGCCTCATCCAGCTCGATCGATTCCACCCCTCGAGCTGGTGGCACTCGCTGCGCACGAGCCGGGCGAGCGCGTTCCACTATCTCGGCGTCATGCCGGCGATGCTCTTGAAGGCAGCGCCGGCGAAGGACGACTCGCACGCGGGGCAGCTGCGCTTCGGCTTCGGCGCCGGTGTCGATCCCCGGCACCATGCCGCTTTCGAGGCGCGCTTCGGCGTACCGCTGATCGAGGCCTGGGCGATGACCGAGACCGGCGCGGGTGCCTGGATCACCGCGAACCGGGAGCCGCGGCACGTGGGTGAGCGCTGCTTCGGCAAGGCGCCGCCGGGTCTCGCCTACCGGATCGCCGACGAGGCGGGTGGCGAGGTGGCCCCAGGCGCGGCCGGGGAGCTCCTGGTGCGGCGCGCCGAGGGTGACCCGCGCCGCGGATTTTTCTCGGGGTATTACCGCGATCCGCAGGCTACCCGGCAGGCGTGGGCGGGGGGCTGGTTCCACACCGGCGATCTGGTCCGCGTCGGCGCGGATGGCTCGTTCTTCTTCGTCGATCGATCGAAGAACGTGGTGCGCCGAAGCGGCGAGAACATCGCCGCGGTGGAAGTGGAAAGCGCGCTCGGCACTCATCCCGACGTCGCCGGATCGGCGGTGTGCCCGGTGAGCGACGAGCTGCGCGGCGAGGAGGTGTTCGCCTTCGTGGTGTTGCGTCCCGGTGCCGCAGCGACGCTCGCCACGGCGCGCGCGCTGCAGGCACATTGCCTCGAGGCGCTCGCCTACTACAAGGCGCCGGGATACATCGCCTTTCGCGCGGATCTGCCGCAGACCGCCTCGCAGAAGCTCGCGCGCGGCGACATCAAGGCCCTGGCGGCGCGCCTCGTGGGCGATGCACCGGCGGCGGCCCCCGGCGCCGCCGCCGGCGTGTTCGACCTGCGGCAGCTCAAAAAACGACGCAGCTAATACTTTATGGTTAAACTAATACCATGGCGAAGACCCGTGCCAGAGCAGGTAGGCGCAAGGCGGCAGAGCGCGCAGGCGGCCAGGCCGTGCGCCGCAAGACACGGCACGGTGGTGCGCGCCGCCTCCGGGAGGCCGTGGTCACGGCGCCCATCACGGTGCCCTACGTGCGCTACTCGATCCGTAACGCGCATTTCTTCGTCGGGCGCGCGCTCGCGGCGCTGCTCGAGCAGTCGAGGCTCGACAAGTCGGACATCGACGGGCTGAGCGTCGGCAGCTTCACGTTGTCGCCGGACACGGCCATCGGCCTCACGCAGCACCTCGGCGTGACGGTGCGCTGGCTCGATCATGTGCCGCTCGGCGGCGCCTGCGGCATCGTGGCGCTGCGGCGCGCGCGCCGCGCCGTGGAGGCGGGCGATGCGGAGGTGGTTGCCTGCATCGGCGCCGACACGAATCACGTCGATTCGTTCCGTCAGAGCCTCGCGAGCTTCAGCGTGTTCGCCCGGGATGCGGTGTTTCCGTACGGCTCGGGCGGCCCCAACGCGAGCTTCGCGTTCCTGACCTCGCACTACATGCGCAGCTTCGGGGCGACGCGCGAGGATTTCGCCAAGATCTGCATCGCGCAGCGCGAGAATGCGCTCAGCTACCCGCACGCGCTCTTCAAGAAGAGATTGACGCTCGAGGAATACTTGAGCGCGCGACCGATCGCGGACCCGATCCGCCTGTTCGATTGCGTCATGCCGTGCGCGGGCGCGGAGGGATTCCTGGTGATGACACGGGAACGCGCGCGCAGCCTCGGGCTGCCCTTCGCGCGCGTGCGCGCGACCTGCGAGCGCCACAATGCGTTTCCGGAGGACCCCATTCAAATGCGCGGCGGCTGGGTGCTCGACCGCGAGCGCTTGTATGGGGAGGCGGGCGTCGAGCCACGCGACATCGATTTCGTCGAGACCTACGACGACTATCCGGTGATGTCGCTGATCCAGCTCGAGGACCTCGGCTTCTGCGTGAAGGGTGAGGGCCCCGAGTTCGTGCGGCGCCACACCTTCACCACCGACGGCTCCTTTCCGTTGAACACCAGCGGCGGTCAGCTCTCGGTCGGCCAGGCGGGCTGCGCGGCGGGATTTCTCGGACTGGTGGAAGCCATCCGCCAGCTCACCGGCCAAAATCTCGCACGCGCCGTGCCCGAAGCCCGCATCGGGCTCGCGGTCGGGTTCGGCATGATCACTTACGATCGGGGCCTTTGCTCCGGGGCGGCGGTCCTGGGCCGGGCCGACGCATGATCCGGGTCCACACATGATCCGGCCCCTCTCCCGGCCGCGCCGCAAGAACCCGCTGCTGCGCACGCGGCAACCGCTGCTGCCGCCCGGCGGGCGCTCGCGCGCGGCGCTGGGCCTCACCGCCGCCGCGGCGCTCGGGCGCTTCGAGCTGCAGGCGTGCGCTGAGTGCAACGCGGTGCAGTACCCGCCGCGCGAGGTCTGTCACCGCTGTCTCTCTGGCACGCTGCGCTGGCGGCCGCAGTCGGGCCTCGGCGAGCTGTTGTCGGAGACCTTGGTACAGGCGAGCCATGATCCGTACTTTCGCGAGAGGCTCCCCTGGCGCTTGGGGCTGGTCCGGCTGGATGTCGGGCCGACGCTGGTCGTGCATTTGCATGGAGGCTGCGCGCCGGCACCGAGCCGCGTGCGCGTGGGCGCGCGGCTCGACAAGTCGGGTCAGGGGGTGCTGCTGGCATTTCCCCTGGAGGAGGTGCCCAATATGGCCGACGATCCGGAGCTTCATGAAATGACCTGCGACCCCCGATTCCGCAAGGCGCTCGTGACCGACAGCAGGACGCCGCTCGGGCAGGCGATGGTGCGCGCGCTCATCGATGCGGGCGCCGATCTCGTCTGGGCGGCCCATGCCGAGCCGTGGAAGCAGGCGCCGGGATTCGCCGACCTTTTGGCGCTGCCGCAGGTGGCCCCGGTGCCGCTCGATGTGACCGAGTCGCGCTCGGTCAAGGAGGCCGCGGCGGAAATCGGCGGCAAGGTGGACATCCTGATCAATACCGCGGAAGTGCATCGCGCGCATGGGATCGCCTCGCGCAGCGGGATCGAGTCGGCGCGCGCCGAGATGGACGTGAACTATTTCGGGCTGCTGCGTCTCGCGCAGGAATTCGGCCCCGTCATGCGCGCGCGCGGCGCCGACGGGGTCGCAAGCGCCACCGCCTGGGTCAACATCCTGTCGATCTACGCGCTCGCCAACTTCCCGCCGCACGGCACGTTCTCGGCCTCCAAGGCCGCGGCACTCTCGCTGTCGCAGTGCCTGCGCGCAGAGATGCGACCGGGAGGCATCCGTGTGATCAATGCGTTTCCGGGACCGATCGACGATGAGTGGAATCAGACCCTGCCGCCGCCCAAGCTCGCGCCCGCGGCGCTTGCGAAGGCCGTGATCCAGGCGCTCAAGGACGGGATCGAGGACGTCTATCCGGGCGATGTCGCCGAGGAGTGGCTGGCGCGCTATCGGGAAAGTCCGAAGACGCTCGAGCGGGAGCTGAGCCCATGAGCGATGACGCGCCGAAGGCCGCGCAACGCATGGCCGCGCCGGCGAGCTCGCTCGCGTCGCTGGCCGCGGATCTCGCCTCGGGCGCCGTGCGAGTGATCGATCTGAGCCAGACGCTGTCGCCGCGGTTTCCGCAGATCGTGCTGCCCCCGGAGTTCGGACAGTGCTGGCCGTTTCGCATCGAGGAGATCTCGCGCTACGACGAGCGCGGCGCGGCGTGGTACTGGAACAACTTCTCGTGCGGCGAGCACACCGGAACGCATTTCGATGCGCCGATCCACTGGGTGTCGGGGCGCGACTTGCCGCGCAACGCGACCGACACGCTGCCGGTCGAGCACCTCATCGGCCCCGCGTGCGTCATCGATTGCTCGCGCGAGGCCGCGCGCGACCCGGACTTCCTCCTGACCGCCGAGCACATCAGGCGCTTCGAAGCGGAGCATGGGCGCATCCCGCCGCGCGCCTGGGTGCTGATGCGCACCGACTGGTCGAAGCGCACCGATCCCGCCGCCTATCAGAACTACGACGCAACCGGTCAGCATACGCCGGGTCCCGCGCTGGACGCGGTGCGCTTCCTCATCGAGGAGCGCGATGTCATCGGCTTCGGCACCGAATCGATCGGCACGGATGCCGGCCAGGGTTATCACCTGAAGCCGCCGTATCCCTGCCACTATTACATGCACGGTGCGGGCCGCTATGGACTTCAGTGCCTCGCCAATCTCGACCTGTTGCCGCCCCAGGGCGCGATCATTTTCTGCGCACCGCTTAAAATAGAGAACGGCTCCGGCAGTCCGATCCGCGCGCTGGCGCTCGTGCCCCACGGAGGCAGCAACCATGGCTGAACGGTCGTTCGCACAAGAAGTCGGCAAGCTGCGCATGGGCGAGCGTGACGAGTTCCGCGGCGAGGGCATCCTCGCGGTCACCAAGGCGTTGCTGCAATCGGGTGTCGGCTATGTGGGCGGCTACCAGGGCGCACCCATCTCGCACCTCATGGACGTGCTGTCCGACGCGCAAGGGGTGCTGGAGGATCTGGGCGTGCACTTCGAGGCGAGCGCCTCGGAAGCGGCGGCGGCCGCCATGCTCGCGGCCTCGGTGAATTATCCGATCCGCGGCGCCGTCACCTGGAAGTCGACCGTGGGCACCAACGTCGCCTCCGATGCGCTCGCGAACGTCGCCTCGGGCGGAGTCACCGGCGGCGCGCTCGTCATCGTGGGCGAGGACTACGGGGAAGGCTCCTCGATCATGCAGGAGCGCTCGCACGCGTTCGCCATGAAGTCGCAGATGTGGCTGCTCGATCCGCGCCCGAATCTCACCAGCATCGTCGAGATGGTGGAGCGGGGCTTCGAGCTGTCCGAGGCCTCGAACACGCCGGTGATGCTCGAGCTCAGGATTCGCGCCTGTCATGTCTATGGGCGATTTCGCGCCAAGGACAACCGCCGTCCGCAGTTCAGCGTGCAGGATGCGTTGCGCTCGCCGAAACGCGACACCTCGCGCATCGTCTTGCCGCCCGCGAATTTCCAGCACGAGCAGGAGAAGATCCAGAAGCGCTGGCCGGCCGCGGTCGATTTCATCAAGCAGCAACGCTTGAACGAGTTTCTGGGTGGAACCGCAGGCGAGGTCGGCATCGTGGTGCAGGGCGGCCTCTACAACACGCTGCTGCGCGCGCTTGAGCTTCTGGGGCTCGCCGATGCGGCGGGCAACACCGAGCTGCCGCTCTACGTGCTCAACGTCACCTATCCGCTCATCGACGAGGAGATCCTCGCGTTCTGCCGCGGCAAGCGCGCCGTGCTCATGGTGGAGGAGGGGCAGCCCGAGTACATCGAGCAGCATCTCAACATGGTGCTGCATCGTGCGGAGCTCGCGACGCGGGTGCTCGGCAAGGAGGTGCTGCCGCGCGCCGGCGAATACACCGGCCAGGTGCTCGAGCGCGGCCTCGAGGCGTTCCTCGCGCGCCATGCGCCGGCGCTGCTCGAGGCGCTGCCTCGGGCCGGCGGCGCCGCCGAAGCGCGCGCGCGGCGCAAGGCGCGGCGCGAGCCGTCGAAGGAGCTCAAGGCGCTCGCCGGCATCCTGCCGATTCGCCCGGCGGGATTCTGCACGGGCTGTCCCGAGCGCCCCATCTTCACCGCCATGAAGCTGCTGGAGCGCGAGATCGGCCCGATGCACATCAGCTGCGACATCGGCTGTCACCTGTTCTCGATCCTGCCGCCCTTCAACCTCGGCAACACCACCATGGGCTATGGCCTGGGCGCCGCCGGTGCATCCGCGTTCGCGGGCGCGAACGGTCAGCGCGCGCTCGCGGTCATGGGCGACGGCGGCTTCTGGCACAACGGCTTGACCTCGGGCGTGGGCAACGGGGTCTTCAACCAGAGCGACAACGTGCTGGTGATCGTCGACAACGGCTATTCGGCGGCCACCGGCGGCCAGGACATTCTCTCCTCGCGCGCGGAGAACCGCTCGAAGAGCACCAAGCATCCGATCGCCGAGGCGGTCCAGGGTGTCGGGGTCAAATGGCTGCGGGTCATCGATCGCACCTACGATATCGCGCGCATGCGCGATACGCTGCGCGAAGCGATGACGACGCCCGAGAAGGGCCCCAAGGTGATCGTTGCGGCGTCCGAGTGCATGCTCAACCGCCAGCGGCGCGAGCGTCCGCAGCAGCAGAAGGCGATTGGCGGCGGCGAGCGCGTGGTGCGCGAGCGCTTCGGCGTCGATCCGGACACCTGCACCGGCGATCACTCGTGCATTCGCCTGTCGGGCTGCCCCTCGCTCACCATCCGCCCGAATCCGGATCCGCTGCGCCAGGATCCGATCGCGCAGGTCGACAATTCCTGCGTCGGCTGTGGGTTGTGCGGCGAGGTGGCGCATGCCGCGGTGCTGTGCCCCTCGTTCTATCGCGCCCAGCTGCTTTACAACCCCACCTTCTGGGACAGGATCGCCGCGCGCATGCGCGGCACGGTGATCGGATTCCTGCAACGCATGGCCGATGCGCGCCGGGTGCGCCATGAGTTCTGAGGGCGCGATCCCAGCCGGCGCGGCGCCGCGCCGCCCGTTGTCCATCGCGATTGCCGCGCTCGGCGGGCAGGGCGGGGGGGTGCTCGCCGATTGGATCATCGAGGTGGCCGAGCGCTACGGCTGGCTGGTGCAGCTGACCTCGGTGCCCGGTGTCGCGCAGCGCACCGGCACCACCGTGTACTACCTCGAGATCTGCCCGGCGCCCGCTGCCGGCGGGCCCGCGCCGGTGTTCGCGCTGATGCCGGTGCCCGGGGATGTGGATGTGGTGATCGCGGCGGAGCTCATGGAAGCCGGTCGCGCGGCGGTGCGCGGCTTCGTGAGTCCCGATCGCACCACGCTCGTGACCTCCTCGCATCGCATCTATGGAATCACCGAGAAGTCGGCGCTCGGCGACGGGATCGTCGATGCGCGCGCGGTGTTCGCGGCCCTGAAGAGCGAATCGAAGCGCCTGGTGTGCTTCGACATGGATGCGATCGCCGCCGAGACCGCCAGCGTGATCAGCTCGGTCATGTTCGGCGCCCTCGCCGGATCGGGCGTTCTGCCCTTCCCGCGCGAGCTCTACGAGGAGGCGATCAAGGCGGGGGGCGTCTCCGTGGCGGCGAGCCTTGCGGGCTTCGCGCGCGGATTCGAGCGGGCGCTCGAGAATGCGCCGGTCGCGGGCGCCATCGCGCCGGGCTCGGCGCCGACCAGCGAGGCCGGTCGGCGGCTCGACGCGAAGATCCGCGGCGCCTATCCGGCGCACCTGCATGGGCTCATCGTGGAGGGCGTGCGGCGGCTCATGGATTATCAGGACTGCGGCTACGCCGACCTGTACCTCAAGCGCATGAGCGAGGTGCTCAAGATCGACGACGAGGCGGGCGGCATGGGCCGTAATTTCGCGCTCACCGGCGCGGTCGCGCGGCATCTCGCGCTGTGGATGTCGTACGAGGACACGATCCGGGTGGCCGATCTCAAGACCCGCCGCAGCCGCTTCGAGCGATTCAAGCGTGAGGTGCGTGCCGCGCCCGGGCAGATCGTGTACGTGACCGAGTTCATGCACCCGCGCTTTCAGGAGTTGTGCGAGACGCTGCCGGCGGCGCTCGGCCGCCGCCTGCTCGGGAGTCCCGGGGCCGCGCGCCTGCTGGCACCCTGGTTCCGCCGCGGACGCCACATGAACACCGCCAAGCTCTGGGGCTTTCTCGCGCTCTACTGCCTGGCCGGGTTGCGGCGCTGGCGGCGCGCCACTCTGCGCTACCGGATCGAGCAGCAGCGCATCGAGGCCTGGCTGGCGCGGATTCGCGACAACATCGCCGACTATGACCTCGCGCTCGAGCTTGCCGAATGCCAGAGGCTGGTAAAGGGGTACGGCGACACGCACGAGCGCGGGCTCAAGAGCTTCACCCTCATCATGCAGTACGTCGAGCGCGAGCGCGGCCGGCCCGGGCTCGCCGCGCAGGTGCGCAAGCTGCGCAGCGCCGCGCTCGCCGACGAGCACGGCCGCGAGCTCGAGGCGGCGCTCGAGGCCGCCTGAGCGGCGTTGCCGCGCCCGCGCCGCGGCGGTGGCCGCGAACTCAAACCGGGTGCGTCTCGATCGAGCGCCGCACGTGCGTGAGCAGGCGCATCAACTCCTCGATCTGATGGTCGGAGAGCTCGGCGAACATCTGGTCCATCCAGCGTTCGTTCTCGGCCGCCATCTTGAGAAAAGAATCGCGCCCCTTGCGCGTCAGGCGCACCGTGGCCGAGCGGCGATCCTCCTCATCGACCGTGCGCGTCACCAGTCCGTCCTCGATCAGCCGCGACACGACCCCGGTGACGTTGCCGTTCGAGACCATGAGCGACTCGGAGAGCGCCGACATCTTGAGTCCCTGCGCGTGGCGCTCGAGCGCCGCCAGCACATCGAAGCGCGGCAGCGTGGTCGCGAACTGGGCATCGAGCTTGGTGCGCAGCCGCTTCTCCACGATCATGGTGCATGAAAGCAGCTTGAGCCACAGCCTCAAGGATTGCTTGGAATGCGGCGCACCCCCCAGGCGGTCGGAAAACATGGTGGTGCCTGCATTGGGCATGATCGCCTCCGCACGTCTAACAGCCGCGCCATGATAATACTTGACACTTAAAATATCTATCTCATACTACGCTGACGGTGGGAGCGCCATCCATGAAGCATTCGATGAAGCGGATCGTCTGTCTGGGCGGCGGCCCCGCGGGGCTGTACTCGGCCATCCTCTTCAAGAAGGCCTTGCCGGGAGCGCGCATCGAGGTGTACGAGCGCAATCGTCCCGACGACACGTTCGGCTGGGGCGTGGTCTTCTCCGACAAGACCATGGCTGGATTCCGCGACATCGACGCACCCACGCACGATGCCATCGTCGCTAGCTTCTATCACTGGGACGATGTCGACGTGCACTTCCGCGGCGCGCGCATCCGCAGCGGCGGCCACGGCTTCTGCGGCATCGCGCGCAAGCGCCTGCTGAGCATCTTCCAGGAGCGGGCCGCGGGCCTCGGCATCGAGCAGTCGTTTCAGCACGAGGTCGACGCCTCGGCGGATTTTGCCGACGCCGACCTGGTGATCGCCTCCGATGGCGTCAACAGCCTGCAGAGGACCCGCCACGCCGATGTGTTCAAGCCGCACATCGACGTGCGCAAGTGCCGCTTCATCTGGCTCGGCACCGAGCAGAAGTTCCCGGCCTTCACGTTCGCCTTCGAGAACACCGAGCACGGCTGGTTTCAGATCCACGCCTATCAGTTCAGCCCGGAGCTCTCCACGGTGATCGTGGAGACGCGCGAGGAGACCTGGAAGGCGCACGGGCTCGATCGCTTCGACACCGAGCGGTCGATCGCCTTCTGCGAGCAGCTATTCGGCAAGTATCTGGGGGGCCACCGCCTGATGAGCAACGCACGGCACCTGCGCGGCTCCGCCTGGCTCAATTTCAACCGCGTGCTGTGCGAGCGCTGGCATCATGGGAATCTGGTGCTGATCGGCGATGCCGCGCACACCGCGCACTTCGGCATCGGATCGGGCACCAAGCTCGCGATGGAGGATGCGATGTCGCTGGTCGCCAACGTCGCGACCGCGCAGGATGTTGCCGCCGGGCTCGAGCGCTACCGCGCGGAGCGCAACCTCGAGGCGCTCAAACTGCAGAGCGCGGCGCGCAACCGCATGGAGTGGTTCGAGAACGTGGCGCGCTACACGCATCTCCAGCCGCAGCAGTTCGCCTACAGCCTCATCACCGCGAGCCAGCGCATCGGCCATGCGAATCTGCGCTTGCGCGACCCGCATTACATCGATTCGGTGGAGGATGAGCTCGCGCAGCGCAGCGGCCTCAGCGAGCGCCGGCCGCCGATGTTCTTGCCGCTGCGATTGAAGTCGCTCGAGCTCGTCAATCGCGTGGTGGTATCGCCGATGGCGCAATACTCCGCGGTCGACGGCATGCCCGACGACTGGCACCTGATGCATTACGGTGCGCGTGCCGTCGGCGGCGCGGGGCTCGTGGTCACCGAGATGACCTGCACCGCGCCCGATGCGCGCATCACACCGGGCTGCACCGGCCTGTGGAACGAGGCACAGCGCGAGGCCTGGCGACGCGTGGTCGAGTTCGTGCACCGTCACTCCCCGGCGAAGATCGCGCTGCAGCTCGGCCATGCGGGGCGCAAGGGCTCGACCCAGCTCGGCTGGGAGAAGATGGATCGGCCGCTCCCCGCGGGCAACTGGCCGCTGGTCTCGGCCTCCGCGATCCCCTATCTCGCCGGCGTGAGCCAGGTGCCGCGTGCCATGACCGCGCAGGACCGGGCGCGGGTCAGGGACGAATTCGTGCGCGCCGCGACGCTCGGTCGCGGGGCGGGATTCGACATGCTGGAGCTGCACATGGCGCACGGCTACCTGCTCGCGAGCTTTCTCTCTCCGCTCACCAACCAGCGTACCGACGAGTACGGCGGCCCGGTCGCGAATCGGCTGCGGTTCCCCTTGGAGATCGTGCGCGCGGTGCAGACGGTGTGGCCCGCCGAGAAGCCCCTGTCGGTGCGCATCTCGGCGTGCGACTGGGCGCCCGGCGGTCTCGATGAGAGCGACGTGATCGCGGTGGCGCGGGCGCTCAAGGATGCCGGCGTCGCGGTCTTGAGCATTTCCAGCGGTCAGACCGTGGCGGATCAGCGCCCCGTCTATGGCCGCATGTGGCAGACGCCGTTTGCGGACATGATCCGCAACGTGGTCGACATTCCGACCATCGCGGTCGGCAACATCTTCGAGCCCGATCACGTGAATACCATCGTCGGGGCCGGGCGCGCGGATCTGTGCGCCATCGCGCGGCCGCACCTCGCGGACTCCGCCTGGACGCTGCATGCGGCCGCCGCTCAGCACTATGCGGCCCAGTGGTGGCCGCCCCCTTATCTGAACGGCAAGGCGCAGCTCGAGCACAATCTCGAGCGCGCCGCGCTGCAGGTGGGAGCGGTCTGATGACCGATGCGCCGCTCGCCGGGCGACATGCGCTGGTGACCGGCGCGGGCCGCGGCATCGGCGCGGCGATCGCCCGGCGCCTCGCCGCCGAGGGAGCGCGCGTGACGCTGCTGGCGCGCACCCACGCAGAGCTCGAGCAATGCGCCGCGCCCCTCGGCCAAGCGGCGCAGTGCCTCATGGCCGATGTCACCGACGGCTCCGCCGTGAGCCGCGCCTTCGAGTCGGCCGCGGCTTGCTTCGGGCCGATCGATATCCTGGTCAACAACGCCGGCCGCGCACAGAGCGCACCCTTGCAACGGACCTCCGAGGAGCTGTGGCAGAGCCTGCTCGCGGTGAACCTCACGGGCGTTTACCACGGCATGCGCGCCGCGCTGCCCGCGATGCTCGAGCGCAAGTTCGGCCGCATCGTCAGCATCGCGAGTACCGCGGGCCTCAAGGGTTATCCCTATGTCGCCGCCTACTGCGCCTCCAAGCATGGGGTCATCGGGCTGACGCGCGCGCTCGCGCTCGAGGTCGCGGGGCGCAACATCACGGTGAATGCCGTATGTCCGGGCTATACCGAGACCGACCTCGCGCGCGACACGATCGCTAACATCCAGAACGTCACCGGCCGCAGCGCCGCCGAGGCGCGCGAGGCGATCACGCGCGTGAATCCGCAGGGGCGCCTCATCCAGCCCGTGGAAGTCGCGCACACCGTCGCCTGGCTCTGCCTGCCCGGGACCGAGGCGGTGAACGGCCAGAGCATCGCCGTCGCGGGCGGTGAGATCTAGAGGACTTAATCATGCAGCAGCCATCGCCCTCGACCTACTCCGCCGTGCACTTCAACTGGCGCGTCGCCGAACGCATCGGGTTCATCGAGCTCAACCGGCCGGAGCGCAAGAATCCCCTGACCTTCGACTCCTATGCCGAGCTCCGCGACCTGTTCCGGGCGCTGGTGTACGAGCCCGAGGTACGCGCGGTGGTGATCGCGGGCGCCGGCGGCAATTTCTGCTCGGGCGGCGACGTGCACGAGATCATCGGCCCGCTCACCCGCATGAGCATGCCGGAGCTCTTGAACTTCACGCGCATGACCGGCGATCTGGTACGCGCGATACGCGCCGCGCCGCAGATCGTGATCGCTGCGGTCGATGGGGTGTGTGCCGGTGCCGGGGCGATCATCGCGATGGCCTCGGACCTGCGCCTGGCGACGCCGGCCGCGCGCACCGCGTTTCTGTTCACGCGCGTGGGGCTTGCGGGTTGCGACATGGGCGCGTGCGCGATCCTGCCGCGCATCATCGGCCAGGGCCGCGCCGCCGAGCTCCTCATCACCGGGCGCGCCATGTCGGCCGAGGAGGGACTTGCCTGGGGCTTCTTCAGCCGGTTGATCGAATCCGCCGCGCTCGCAGCGGAAGCCGCCTCGCTCGCGCAGCAGTGCGCCGCCGGCCCGACGTTCGCCCACGCCATGACCAAGACCATGCTCAACCAGGAATGGAGCATGAGCCTCGATCAGTGTCTCGAGGCCGAGGCGCAGGCGCAGGCGATCTGCATGCAGACCGAGGACTTCAAGCGCGCCTTCGAGGCGTTCGCGGCGCGACAGAAGCCCGCGTTCCTGGGCCGATGAGCGCGCACGCCGGCTATCACGCGGAGCTGCTCGCGCTGCCCTTCTTCGAGGCGGCGCATCGCACGCTGGCGGGCGAGGCGAATACCTGGGCGGCGCGGCACCTCTCCGAGCACGCGCACGATGAGAGCCAGGCGGCGGTCGATGAGCGCTGTCGCAGGCTCGTCGCCGAGCTCGGCGCCGCCGGCTTGACGCGCTACTGCGTGCGCCGCGAGCACGGCGGCGCGCTGGAGGATTTCGATGCACGCGCCATCTGTCTGATGCGCGAGACGCTGGCTTACTACGATGCGCTCGCCGACTTCGCGTTCGCGATGCAGGGGCTCGGGAGCGGCGCCATCTCGCTCGCGGGGAGCGATGCGCTCAAGGCGCTCTATCTGCCGCGCGTGGCGCGCGGCGAGGCCATCGCGGCCTTCGCGCTGTCCGAGCCCGAGGCGGGCTCGGATGTGGCGGCCATGAGCTGTCGCGCCGAGCGCGCGGGCGATGATTACGTGCTCGACGGCACCAAGACCTGGATCTCGAACGGCGGCATCGCCGATTTCTACTGCGTGTTCGCGCGCACGCGCCCGGCGGAGCTGCGGGCCGACGGCACGCGCGGCGCGCAAGGGATCAGCGCCTTCGTGGTCGAGGCCCAGGACGCAGGGCTCGAGATCGCGCGGCGCATCGAGGTGAACGCGCCGCATCCGCTCGCGGAGCTGAGCTTCCGGGGCTGCCGCATTCCCGCCTCGCGGCGCATCGGCGCCGAGGGCGAGGGATTCAAGATCGCGATGCGCACGCTCGATGTGTTCCGCGCCTCGGTGGCGGCCGCGGCCACAGGGTTTGCGCGGCGCGCCTTCGACGAGGCGACGGCGCACGCCAAGCGGCGCGCGATGTTCGGCAAGGTGCTCGCGGACTTCCAGCTGACGCAGGCGGCGCTCGCCGACATGGCGACCGCGATCGAGGCCGCCGCGCTCCTCACCTATCGCGCCGCCTGGCAGCGCGACTCGGGCCGTCCGGTCACGCTCGCCGCCGCCATGGCCAAGATGACCGCCACCGAGTCGGCGCAAAGCGTGATCGACCGCGCGCTGCAGATGTTCGGCGGCCGCGGCGTCGAGCGCGGCGAAACCGTGGAGCGGCTGTACCGCGAGATCCGCAGCCTGCGGATCTACGAGGGCGCGACCGAGGTCCAGAAGCTCATCATCGGCCGCGAGGTGTTGAAATGAGACTCGAGGCAGAGGGACCGACATGAGCGGGGGCAAGCCATGACGCACAGAATTCTGCAGCCCAAGGAGTGGGCGCGCGCCAAGGGCTACTCGAACGGCATCGCCGCGCGCGGCACCCAGGTGTTCATCGCCGGACAGATCGGCTGGGATGCGCAGCAGCGATTTCACGACGCGCGGCTCGCGCCGCAGGTGCGCGCGGCCTTGCAGAACGTGGTACGCGTGCTCGAGGAGGCGGGCGGCAAGCCCGAGCACCTCGTGCGCCTCACCTGGTACGTGACCAGCCGGCGCGAGTATCTCGCTCAGCTGCCCGAGATCGGTAGCGCCTACCGCGAGGTGCTGGGGCGGCATTTCCCGGCGATGTCGGTGGTCGAGGTCTCCGCGCTGGTGGAAGGCGAGGCCAAGGTCGAGATCGAGGCGACCGCCGTGCTGCCGGACGCCTGAGGAATACCGCCCATGTCCATGTGGAGACCGCCCGAGCGCATCCGTCACGATGCCCGCGCAGGACGCTGGCCGAGCGCGGCGGAGGCGGCACGCTCGCTGCTCTTTCAGCCGATCCGCGTCGGCGGCGATGTGCTCAGGCAGCGGACCTGGGTGCCGGCGATGGTGCCCTGGCGCGCCACCGAGGATGGCTTCGTCACGCCCAACGTGCTCGCCTGGTACGAGCGCTTCGCGCGCGGGCGTCCCGGTGCGCTGGTGGTCGAGGCCACGGGCATTCGCGAGGTCGCGAGCGGGCCGCTACTGCGGATCGGCGATGCGCGGTCCCTGCCGGGATTGAAGACGCTGGTCGAGACGGTGCGCCGCGCGAGCGGCGGCGAGACCAAGCTCTACATCCAGCTGATCGATTTCTTGAGCGTGCGCCGCCGTCCGGATCCGCAGCGTTTCTTCGCGCGCTTCCTCACGATCACGCCACGGCACCGCAGCGCGCTCGGCCTTCCCGAGGCGAGCCGCGATGAGGTGGTGCGCGAGCGACTCGCGGGACTCGACGATGCGCAGCTCAGCACCGTGCTCACGGCGCGCGAGTACGAAGCGCTCACCCTGGGCGCGCGCGAGCGCATCACCGATACCGAGTTGCCGCACATCGCGGCGCTGCCGCAGGTGCTGCCCGCACTGTTCGCGGACGCCGCGGCGCGGGCGCGCCAGGCCGGCTTCGACGGCGTGGAGCTGCACTACGCCCATGCCTACACGCTGGCCTCGTTCCTGTCCGCGACCAACTCGCGCGCCGACGGCTACGGGGGAACGCTCGCGAACCGCGTGCGCCTGCCGCTCGAGGTGCTGGCCGCGGTGCGCGCCACCGTGGGGCGGGACTACACGGTCGGCGCGCGCATCCTGTCGGAGGAGTGTGTTGCCGGCGGCTCGACGGTGGCGGACGCCGAGTTCTTCGCGGCCGAGCTCGCCCGGGGCGGCTGTGACTTCATCTCGCTGTCGCGCGGGGGCAAGTTCGATGACGCAAAGCAACCGCAGGTTGGTGCCGCGGTCTATCCCTACACCGGGCCGAGCGGCTATGAATGCATGCCGAGCTATTATTCGGACGCGCGTGGCCCCTATGGGCGGAACCTCGGCCCCTCGGCCCGTATCCGGGCGCGCGTGCGCGCCGCGGGGCAGGCGACGCCCATCGTGGCGGCCGGCGGCATCCACAATTTCGAGCAGGCGGAGGCCGTGCTCGCGAGCGGTGCCGGCGACATCGTCGGCCTCGCGCGCCAGGCGCTCGCCGATCCGGATTGGTTCATGAAGGTGCGCTCGGGTCACGGCGAAGCGGTGCGCCTCTGCAAGTACACCAACTATTGCGAGGCGCTCGATCAGCGCCATCGCGAGGTGACCTGCGAGCTCTGGGACCGCGAGGGACTCGAGCAGCCGGGCCTCGCGATGTCGGCGGACGGCAAGCGCCGGCTGGTGGCGCCGGAGTGGGCGCCGCCGCCGGGCGGGACATGATGAGGGGCGCGGTACGATGACGAGTGCGGCACGATGATGAGCGCGGAGGGAGAACTCCGATGAGGCAGTATCGCGGCAATTCCGATGCGATCCGCTCGCTGGTGCGAAGCGGTGAGGTGCATCGGGACGTTTATACCGATCCCGAGCTGTTCGAGCTCGAGATGGAGCGCCTCTGGCACCGCGCCTGGGTCTACGTCGCTCACGATTCGCAGGTGCCGAAGCCCGGCGACTATCTCACCGTCCAGGTCGCAGGTCAGCCGCTCATCCTGCTGCGCTCGGGCGACGGGCAGGTGCGCGTGCTCTATAACCGATGTGCGCACCGCGGTGCGCGCCTGGTGAGCGCGAGCGCGGGCAATTGCGGCGGCCTCTTGCGCTGCCCCTACCACGGCTGGACCTATCGTCTCGACGGAACGCTGCGCACCGTGCCGCTCAAGTCGGGCTATGCGGGAAGCGGGTTCGAGGAGTCGCGGGCGGCGCACGGGCTCGCCTCGGTGCCCGCGGTGGCGATTCACCGCGGGTTCGTGTTCGTGCGCCTCGCCGCGGACGGTCCGGGCTTTGCCGAGTATTTCGGCGAGTCGTTGACCTCCATCGACAACATGGCCGACCGCTCGCCGGAGGGACGCCTCGAAGTGGTTGGCGGGACGCTGCGCTACCTGCACGAGTGCAACTGGAAGATGTTCATCGAGAATCTCAATGACACCATGCATCCCATGGTGGCGCACGAGTCCTCGGCGGGCACGGCGCGCGATCTGTGGAAGGATCAGCCGCCGGAGGCGGCGAAACCGATGGTCATCGAGCAGTTCCTGCCGTTCGTGTCGAACTACGATTTCTTCGACAAGATGGGCGTCAAGCTGTTCGAGAACGGCCACAGCTACACCGGGGTCAGTTTCTCGATCCACTCGAAATATTCGGCGGTTCCCGAATACGAGGCGCGGATGGTGGCCGCTTACGGCGCGGAGCGGGCGCGCGCGATCCTCTCCGAGATCCGCCACAACACGGTCTACTATCCCAGCCTCACCGTGAAGGGCGCGATCCAGACCATTCGCGTGGTGCGGCCGATCGCGGTCAACCGCACGCTCATCGAGAGCTTTACCTTGCGCCTCGTCGGCGCGCCCGATTCGCTGCTCGAGCGCAGCATCATGTACAACCGGCTGATCAACGCACCCACTTCCGTGGTCGGCCACGATGACTTGCATTGCTACCGCTCGATCCAGGAAGGACTGGAAGCGGACGGCAACGAGTGGGTGAGCATCCATCGAAATCACGCGCCGGGAGAGGAGGCGCGCGCCATCGCGGGCGTCTACAACGGCACCAGCGAGATCTCGGTGCGCGGTCAGTTCCGCGCCTGGCTCGCGGCGATGGCTTGAGCGGCGAGGCCTGCGCGATGAATACTCAAACGACAGGAGCGGTGAGCGTGGCGAGCGATGCCGAGCTCATCGGGTTCGTCTACCGCGAGGCCCGGCTCATCGACGAGAAGCGGCTCGACGAATGGTACGAGCTGTTCGCCGAGGATGCGCGCTACTGGATACCGCTCACGCGCGGCCAGAAAAGCGGTCTCACCGAGAACTCGCTCATGTTCGAGGACAAGCTGCTGCTCAAGGTCAGGATCGAGCGTCTGAAGAATCCGCATGCCTATTCGCAGTCCCAGCCGAGCTTCTGCCAGCACGTGCTCGAGGCGCCGGGCATCGAGGATCGGGGCGCCGCGACCGGCATCGCCATCCTGCGCACGCCGTTCCTGTATCTCGAGAGCCGCAAGGATCGGCAGCAGGTGTTCGCGGGCGTCGCCTGGCACCATCTCAGGGCGGTGCGCGGGCGCTTGTCGATCGTGCTCAAGAAGGTGGAGCTCCTGAACTGCGACGCGGCATTGCCGTCCGTGGAGCTCTTTCCTTGAGCCGCGTGGTGCTCACGGGCGGCAGCTCCGGGATCGGTCTTGCGACCGCCGCCGCGTTTCTCGAGGCGGGCTACGAGGTGGTGAGCCTCGCGCTCGAGCGTTGCCCGCTCGATTCGCCGCGGCTGCGCTCGATCAGCGTCGATCTCACCGATGCCGCGGCAACCCGCGCGGCCGCGTTCGCGCTCGCCGCCGAAGCGCCTGCGACGACGCTCGTCCACTGCGCTGGCGCCATTCGCGAGCAGCCGCTCGAGGCCACCGATCTTGCCGATCTCGATGCGCTCGCGCATCTGCATCTGGCCGCCGCCATCTCGCTCGTGCAAGCGAATCTCGAGGCGATGAAGGCGGCGCACTTCGGCCGCATCGTGCTCATCTCCTCGCGCGCCGCGCTCGGTCTCGCCAGGCGGACCGCCTACTCGGCCACCAAGGCCGGCATGCTCGGACTCGCGCGCACCTGGGCGCTCGAGCTTGCGCCGCATGGCGTGACCGTGAATGCGATCGCGCCCGGGCCGATCGGCGAGACCCGGATGTTCGATGAGATCGTTCCGCCCGCAAGCCCGAAGCTCGCCGCCGCCCTGCGGCAAGTTCCCGTGGGCCGCGTGGGCAGGCCGGCCGACGTGGCTCGCGCCGTGTTGTTTTTCGCCGACGCGCAATCCTCCTTCATTACCGGCCAGACCCTGTTCGTGTGCGGCGGAACCTCGGTCGGCAGCATCGTGTATTGACGGACCCGCCGGGGTTTGAGATACAGGGTGTTGCGTATTCGCGGGGGTGCGGATGTCCGAACAAGCGGAGCTTGCTACACTCGCGCAGCATCTGAGCAGCCGGCGCGCTGCGGTGCTGCAGGCGTGGCAGAGCGCCATCAAGCGAGATCCGGCACTCAACACGGGCGAATCGTTGCCGCGGGTGCAGCTCCTCGACCATATCCCCTCGATGCTCGCGACCTATGAGCGGGCGCTCGGCCAATCGCCCGACCGCGCCGCCGAGCTCGGCGCGGACGGGAGCCAGGCTCCCGCCGCGGCGCACGGCCTGCAGCGCTGGCGGCAGGGCTATGACCTGCGCGAGGTCACGCGCGAGCTCGGCAAGCTGAATGAATGCATGATCGCCGAGCTCGACGCCTACACGGCGGCAAATCCCACGATCTCGCACGCCGCGGTCGCCACCGCCCGCCGCGTATGGGCCGCCATGTGCTCGACCGGCATCGAGCAGAGCGTCGGTCAGTTCTTCGAGCTGCAACAGCAGGAGGCCGCGGGGCACGTCAAGGATCTCGAGAGCGCGCTCGCCGAAGTCCAGGCGCTCGAGCAGCAGCGTGGCGATCTCTGGCGCCAGCTGGCGCACGATCTGCGCGGCAACCTCGGCGTCGTGGCCAATGCCAGCGCCGGGCTCGCCCACAAGGGCCTGCGCGAGACCTCGCGCGACGAGTTCGCGGCGATCCTGATGCGCGGCATCACCTCGCTCCATCATTTGCTCGACGACATCACGAGCCTCGCGCGGCTGCAGGCGGGGCGGGAGCAGCGCCGCATCGAGCCGGTGGATGTCGCGCTCCTCGTTCAGCAGCTATGCGACGGCATCCGCCCGCTGGCGCAGCAACGGCGCTTGTTCCTGCGCTGCGAGGGTGCTGCGCCATTCGCGGTCGAGGGCGACGCGGTGAAGATCCGCCGCATCGCGCAGAACCTGGTGCTGAACGCGGTAAAGTTCACCGAGCGCGGCGGAGTCACGGTGAGCTGGGGCGAGAGCGATGCGAGCGACCCGAAGCGCTGGCTGCTCACGATCGAGGACACGGGACCCGGGCTACACACGAGCGGCGGCGAGCCGCTCGCCGCGGCGCTCGATGCCGGCTCGAGCCCGGCGGGTGGGGCGAGCAACGCCGGGGACACAAGAGCCGCGCCGCTCGCAGTCGCGAGCCCGACGATGGCCTCCGACACGGGGGAGGGGATCGGTCTATCCATCGTGAAGCGGCTGTGCGACATGCTGGATGCTCAAGTCGAGGTGCAGTCGTTGCCGAATCAAGGCACCACGTTCCGCATCAAATTTCCGCGCCGATATCCGGGCTGACGAAGGGCGGCCCTGACACAGTCGGCTAGATGCCGGGTCCCAAGGTCAGACGCTCACTCGCCGCATTGCCGCCCGCAGGCGCGGGGCTGTCGATCTTGACGCGAGTACCCGCGGAGCGCACCACCACCCATTTGCCGCCGCGATTCTCCAGAAGATCCATCCAGACAAAATCCCCGCTGGTATCTTTGCCGTCGCGCAGCCTCTTTTCGCTGACGCTGCCATTGGCCACGGCAACGTTGCCGAACACCCGCACATCGATGGGACCATTCTCGAATGAGACGAGCTTGTCGTGGAAGGATTGGAAATCGGATAGCAGGTCTTTCTTGGTGATGACGCGGCCCGAGGAGCCGATCGTCGCAAAATCGTCCGCGTAGATCTGATCGAGCCTGCCGATATCGGCTCGCACCATGGCATCGCCCATGTCCTGCTCGAGTTGCCTGACGGCGTTCAGGGCACTCGGGTCGGCGGAGGGCTGGGGCGGGCCGGCCAAAGCGGCGGCGCTGCAAACACCGGTCAACAATACGGCGATGAGCTTGTTCATCTCGTAGCTCCACTGGTTGGGCGGAATCTTGAAGTCTCGAGGGCAGTGTACGGATCCGAGCCCGCGCCGGACCAGACCGCTCGCTGCGCGGGGACGGCCAACCGCTGCAGGAGCCCGCTCTTGCCGGTCGCCTTGGCGTAGAGTGGCGGCCCATGAGCTCGACCGACCCGATCGCGCGCCCCATTCGCTGGCCGTGGATCGCCGCCATCTGGACGGCGGGCGGACTTTTCGATGCCAGTCAGAACGTCTTCATCATGCATGCGGAGGGCAGGCATCACTCCTCGCTGCCCCTGTTCGGGATCGAGCTGATCTCATGGCTGCCCTGGGCGCTGGCGAGTCCGTGGCTGATTCGCCTGGCGCGGCGATACCCGGTCGTTCGCGGCATCAGCGGGCGCACGGTCGGCATGCACATCGCCGCTTTCGCCCTCGTGAGTGCGCTGACCTGGACATGGTCCAGCGTGCTCGTGATGCAGTTCAACCCATGGAACAACCGGGTGTGGCCGACGTTCGCGCACACGTGGATGACCTCATTCACCTATCAGGCCCTCACCTTCCTGATCGTGTACGCACTCATCCTCACGGTCACTTATGTGGTGGATGCGCGCGCGAGCATGGCGCGCCAGATCACCGAGACCGCGCGGCTCAGTGAAGAGCTTTCGCGAGCGCAGCTGGCGGCGCTGCGCGGCCAGATGGAGCCGCACTTCATGTACAACACGCTCAACTCCATTGCGGGTCTGGTGCGCGATGAGCGGGGTGAGGCGGCGGTGAGCATGATCGTCGGACTCAGCGAGTTCCTGCGCCGCGCATCGGAGGATAGTCACCGCACACAGGTGACGCTGGCGGAAGAGGTCGAATATCTGCAGCGCTATCTGGACATCCAGAAGGTCCGCTTCGGCGAGCGCCTGCAGGTGAGCGTGGATATCCCCGCGGAGCTGCGCGATGCGCAAGTGCCGAATCTGCTGCTGCAGCCGCTGGTCGAGAATGCGATCAAGCACGGAATCGCAAAGCGCGTTGCCGGAGGCGTCGTGCGCGTGAGCGGAGCGCGGCACGACGATGATCTGCGCCTCACCGTCTACAATGACGGTCCCGCGCCTCGCGCCGATTGGCAGGCCTCGACCACGGGCGTGGGCATCGGCAATCTGCGCACGCGTCTGCAAATCCTCTACGGCATCCGGTGCGGGTTGCAGCTCGAGTCCGTGGCCGGCGACGGCGTGAAGGTTCTCGTGACGCTGCCTTTCAGGCGAGGCTTGAATGCCTGATCGAAATACGCTCATACGCGCCCTGGTGGTCGACGATGAACCCCTGGCGCGGCGTAACCTGGCCGTGCTGCTGGGACACGATCCCGACATCGGATCCATCGCCGAATGCGAGTCCGGGATGGGAGCGGTCGAGACCATCAAAGCGTCCAGGCCCGAGCTGGTGTTTCTCGATGTGCAGATGCCGGAGTGCGGCGGCTTCGATGTGCTCGAGATGCTGGGAAGCGAGCTGCCGCCGGCGATCGTCTTCGTGACGGCCCATGAAGCGTATGCATTGCGCGCTTTCGAGGCCGGCGCACTCGACTACTTGCTGAAGCCATTCGATGACGCACGTTTCGTGCGTGCCCTGAATCGCGCCAAGGACAAGATCGAGCACTATGCGCCGCGGCAGCCGCCGCGAGCGGAACGGCTGGTGATCAAGGAGCGCGGCCAGGTGCTGTTCGTGAACGCCATGGACATCGATTGGATCGAGGCGGCCGGCTATTACGCCTGCGTGCATGTCGGCAGCGAGACGCACATCCTGCGCCGCACGCTCGCAGAGCTCGAGGGCGATCTGGGCAGCGAACGATTCGTTCGCATTCATCGCTCGATCATCGTGAACCTCGAGCGAATTCGCGCGCTGGAGCTGCAGAGCGCGGGCGATTACGAGGTCGTCCTGCACACGCAAGCTCGATTGCGGTTGAGCCGGCGCTTCCGCAAGGGATTGCAGGATCGGCTGCGCATTCCGTGAGCGTGCGCGGGCTGCGGCTCAAATTCCCTGTCAATGGCATTGGATCGGCTCCGGAGGCTTCCGCGGAGGCGCTGCGAGAGGTGCAGGCGAGGTTCGGGACGCAGACCGTACTGCGCCTTGACCTATTGAAGGCGCCGCGGACCTGGTACGATGGCCGCGCGCACTCGAATACCCGCCGAACCGCACGGGGCATGGCGCAATCTGGCAACACATCTTCTTCGGGAATGGTCTCGTGAGCGCGCCGGCGCGGTGCTTTCCTGCGCACGGCGTGCCGACAGTGCTGCTCGTGACATTGCTCGTGGCACTGCCCGCGGCGGCACAGCGGACCGAGGACAACGCGGTGACCGCGGCCGCGGACGCTTTCGGGGTCACCGTCGGGTTTCAGACCATCGGCCTGTACAGTCCGACCAGCGTACGCGGCTTCAATCCCGCGCAGGCCGAGAACCTGCGCATCGATGGGCTTTACTACGACCAGCAGCTGACCTACAGCAACCCGTTCCTCTTCAGCAGGAGCGACATACGAGTGGGCATCGCCGCGCAGTCATACAGCTTCCCATCCCCCACGGGGATCGTCGATTACAAGCTGCGCACCCCGGGGGACAGCGCGCTCGTGAGCGTGCTCGCGACGCACGGTCCGCTCAACATGGCCACCGCCGAGGTGGACGCCCAGTATCCGCTGATCGAGCACGTGCTGGGCGCCGCGATCAGCGTCGCTCATTGGCAGAATTTCGACTACAACTACGCGCGCACCAGCGAGACCCAGGGTTTCTCGCTGCTTTTTCGGATCCGGCCCAGCGATCACTCGGAGATCCTGCCCTTTGTCGGCTACACCCACAACGGAGAACACAACGAGCTGCCGAGCGTCTACGCAAGCGGAATCGGTTCGCCGCCGACCTACGACGAGCAGCGCTTGACGGCGCAGGACTGGACCTCCTGGGGATGGAACCAACTGACTGCCGGGGTCATTGGCCACCTTGCGCTCGGCGCTTCCTGGCACTTGACGGCGGGCGTGTTTCGCTCGCTCGCGCAGAATTCGCAGAACTTCAACGATTTGCTGATAGGCCCGCTGACGGGCGGCACTTTTGACCACATCGTCGATGTCACGCCGCCGCTCCGCGGGGGGTCTTACTCCGGCGACTTAAGGCTCAAGCGCCGCACCGTTGAGGGCGCACACGAGCGCGAGCTCACCTTTGATTTGCGAGGCCGGACCGTCGAGAGGGAGTACGGCGGCGACTCCGTTCCCGCGCTCGGATCGGTGTCGAACTATCGCATCCCGAGCACGCCGGCTCCGCCGCTCGCATTCTCGTCGGAGAGCCTGGATGAGGTCCGGCAGGTCGGGCTGGGCGCGAGCTACAACGAGCGCTGGAAGGGCGTCGGCGCGCTGAGCCTCGGAATGCTCGATACCGAGTACCGCCGCTCGCTCGACGTCCCCGGGACAACGGGCAGCGCCGAGCGCACCTCGAAGCTCCTGCCAACGGCCAGTTTCACGGCCGACATCGGCGAGCACGCTGCCGGCTATGCGAGTTACACGCGAGGACTCGAGGATTCCGTGAACGCGCCGACCTCGGCGGTCAACCGCGGAGAGCCGGTACCCGCGACGCCGACCTGGCAAGTCGATGGTGGGCTGCAGCTCCTGCCGCGCACGGACCTGCAATTGCTGCTCGGTGTTTTCAAGGTGCACAAGACTTATTTCAACGTCGACCCTTCGGGTGTCTACCGACAGCTTGGTGACATCAGCAGCCGCGGCGTCGAAGGATCCGCAACCCTCACCGGACGCGACGGCCTCAAAGTCGTCGCCGGACTCGTGCTGCTGAAACCGGAGGTGGATGAGCAGACTGCCTCCGGTGGCGCCAGCATGGTGCCGGTGGGACCGGTGCCGCGGACGGTCAATCTGAATGTCGACTATGCGCCGGCGCGCTGGGGTCACTGGGCCGCCTCGTTTCAATGGGTCTCACTGTCCTCACGCGTCGTGACCAACAATGATCGAGTCGAGCTGCCGCCACTCTCGACGCTCGCGGTCGGTCTGCGTTACCGGCTCAAGCTGTTCAACCGCGCGTACTCCATCCGCTTGGACGTTGCCAACGTGACGGATGAGACCGGGTTGACCATCTCCTCGCTGTATTCGGTGTTTCCGGTGCTGAGGCGCAACTACATGCTGACCCTGGCGAGCGACATCTGATGAGCGTACCCGCGGAGGGCACTTTGGCTGAATCGAACAGCGTTCTCGCCCGGAGGGCAGCGGTGGCGATCGTGCTGTCGCTGCTTGGTTGCTGTCTCGGCCGCGCGCAGGCGCAAGAACCGCGGCTCGTGGTGATCGGCAAGACGGTCAATTACCGCCAGTCGGCCGATGGCGGTCTGGTGCGGCTCAACTACCATTTCTTTGCAGAGATCTTCCTGGTGCCCGGAAGCGAAGGCGCCACCGGACGCCTCGTCGATCCGCGCGGGGAGGTCATCCCCTTCAACTCGCTAGACGGTCTGTTGAGCATCAGCGGCGGCGGCGATTTCTCATCGCTCGCGGACATGAATGCGCACATGCCTGACGGCACCTACCGTGTACAGTTCGCGGCTCCGCGGACCGCGCCGATCAATGGGGAGGTCGTGCTGCATGCCACGGAAGGCGCACTCGCCGATCCGCCGCATCTCACGCTCCGGCAGGACGGAAGATCGATATCACCCGCAGCGGTGGATGTCGCCAAGGCGCTCACGGTGGCCTGGGATCCATTTCGCAAGGGACACCGCGATCCCAACCGGATCATCGACGACCTCATCTTCGTGCACGTCGGCGACTGTCACGGCAAACTGATTGCCCGCACTCCGGCCCCGTTTGCGGATCAGCCGGCGCTGACGTATCGCGCTCGGTCCTACATCATCCCGGCCAATACGCTCGAAGCCCAGGCGATCTATCAGATCTCGGTGGAGCACGCTCCGGTGATCACCCGCAGGCTGGGGCGCGTGCCGGCACTCGCGACTTATCCCGCGACCACGTATCTCGATTTTCGGACCAAGGGTGCGGGCCCCGGCACATGCCCCGATCCTCCTTATCCGATGGACATCGGCCAAACCGATCGCTCCCTTCCGGCCAGCCATATCACGGATCAGGTGACGTTTCTTTATTACCGGGATCTCGTGACGCCACGAAAGTTCTACGGTCAGGTCCTCGGCCTTGCGCCTTATTTCGAAGACGAGTGGGTCAGCCTGTACCGCGTCACGGCGGGAGCGGCGCTGGGCCTGGTGAAAGGAGAGGACGCCGAAACCTCCTCGTCGGCGAAACGCGCGTCGGTCATGGTCAGCATCGTGACCGATGATGTCGAGGGGTGGTACGCGAGACTACGAGAGGATCCACGCGCGCATATCGTCAAACCCCTCTACGATCACCCGCAGGTACCGATTCGCGCTTTCGAGGTGGAAGACCCCGGTGGATACACCGTCGAATTCTTTCAATGGCGGGTGCCACCGCGGGCGCGCTGACTGTTCGCGAGGCGTTTGCGGGCGCGGCGAGCGCTTAAACGAATTTGCATGCCCTGGCCGACCTGATACGATCTCCGCCCCTCGCGATTGCGACGGACCGGCACGGGGCATGGCGCAGTCTGGTAGCGCATCTGCTTTGGGAGCAGAGGGTCGGGGGTTCGAATCCCTCTGCCCCGACCATCCGTCCTTGGCAATGTTTTGGAGAAATCCTATATAATGCAGGGTCTCCCGACGACGGTTTGCGGAAGTCCGAGCTAGGCCTGAAAGCGATACGTTTGGCGCTATAAGTATTTGTTTTTAAAGCGCCCGTAGCTCAACCGGATAGAGCACCGGCCTTCTAAGCCGGCGGTTGCAGGTTCAAGTCCTGCCGGGCGCGCCACTCCTGGTCGGTGGTCGACGATGGTGGACGTAGCTCAGCTGGTAGAGCCCCGGATTGTGATTCCGGCTGTCGCGGGTTCGAATCCCGTCGTCCACCCCACCTTCACGGGAGGGCGTCGGGGAGATGCGGAAATGTCGATATGGGCCGTTAGCTCAGCTGGTAGAGCAGTTGACTCTTAATCAATTGGTCGTAGGTTCGATCCCTACACGGCCCACCAATTCGCTGAAAAATAACAAGTTTTTTGACGTCAGTGTCAAGCATCTCAAAAGTCTCCCCCATAGATCGGAATTTCCCCCATTCGATTAGCAAAGGCTCTTCCTTCTAATTTTTTTTGAGCGTGAAACATCGGCGCATCGCGGGACGTCGTCCCCCATTCCCGCGTCAGCAAGCAATCGGGCGTCGTGTGAAATGCGCGCGACTTGCGAGCGTCGTCGATTCGAATTGCGCGCGTGTAGTATTAGGTCAGCGGACGGGTTTAATGACTTCTGGCTTGCGTCGATAGTGCCGCTTTGTAATCTCTTTGCTTGCGTGGCCGAGCAAGTCGGTGGCCCTCTCAATGCTGGCTTCGTCGCTGCCGACTTTGCCGCGAAGATCATGCTCGGTGAACCGTTCTTTGACGTCCGTATCTTTAAGCAGCCGTGTCATGAAACGCTGCCACATCGAATCCCACCCCGATGCTTGGCCGCTATCTTCGTTGAAATACCCGACGCCCTTGCTCGTGCAAAAAAGCCAGGGAGAGAAATCAATTGGGCGGGCGGCCTTGGCTTGCTCTACCGCTAATTTGAGCGCCGGTGTCCACTCAAATATTCGGGCAGTGCGTTTGGTATTTCTTGTCTTGTGTGGGAGCACCATAATCCCCGTGTCGGTGAGATCACTCATTCGCAGGCGGAGCATATCTCCGCGACGAATACCGATTAGAAGCTTGAGCCGTATGTAAGCCTGGATCATCAGCACGGACCCGGAATTTCGTTTGGGCTTTAGCTTGAGAGCTTGAGCAATCTCCCAGTCCTCTACATATCTGTCTCGAGCTTCAAGTCCTCGTAGGCGCACCTCGCCTTTGAAGGGGTGTCGATCGAGAATCCCCCATTCAACCGCCTTGGTAAAGACGTGCTTGAAGACGCGAATCTCATACAGCCCTGTGGCTCTGCTGTCCTCGCCGCTCCTGGTCATCCGGGTATCGACATATTTGTAGATGTGCCGCGGAAGTACATCTCGGGGTCGCATTGCGCCGAAGACCTTACGCAGATTGATCAATGCTTGCATGTCACCGCGCCGAGTCGCGGCGGCCTTCTTCGGAATGACATCCAGTTTGTAGCGAGTGAGAAGGGCGTCTACCGTTGCGCCGTGCTCGATGCGATGGACGCGCTTTGCCCATTCGGCAGCAGCCTCGCTGAGCGAACGTCCGAGATGAAATTCCTTCTTAAAGTCCCACAGCTGCTCTTGGCCTTTGGGTACGCGGTAATAGTAGGCACCGTAGCGAAAGCGCCAACTCTTTGGATAACCGCGATTTTCATAATTCCTTGCGCGGGGCATGAGGTATCTCGATTTTTGCAACGCCGATACTATCGCAAAGTCGGCCGACAGATAGAACGCGGCATTTGGCTTATTTGGCCTCGATTCCCACATCTCGATCGTCATGTGAGGCGCCGTCGCTGTAACGCTTTCATTGAGGTATGTCAGGTTCAGACATTCGGGGGACAGGTCCTTCAATTGCCCGGTAAGCGGTCCCGGTCCTACTCCTTTGCCGGAGGTGATTGCAGGCTCTCAAACATCGAAAAGACCCATGGCCGAACGGCCAGGAGTGCAGCGATGCTGCGCTTTTCCTTCGCCGGCACTGTGCGATCTAGCTCCGCCAAGTCGCGAAACTCACCGGCCATACGCTCCATTTTGCGCAGCAAGACTTTGCTCGATGCCTCCGACAGCTCGGCGGAGACAAAGTGCAGAGCTTCGCCGGATCGGGTGAACGCCGCCTGCAGGAACTCTTGACGCACCTGCTTTTCATAGAGAAGCCGCAGGGGGCCATCACGTCGCCATGCGATAACTGACGCCGCACGGGCGCGAGCTCGGAGTTTGGAGCGCATCTCGATCAAGCGCAGCGCGTCGAGCCGAACCATCCAACGCCGCACTGTGCGCTCATCGACACCGAGCTCTAAACTCACGTCGCGTCCGCTTCGCCCGTTCGCAAGCAGATAGAAGCACGCCAGGAGATTCGGGTCTGCAGCAAGAGCCTTTTCCTGCTCTAACGTCAAGAGCTCGGGGGCATCGGTGGATTGCTCAGCCGTTATGCGCACCAAGTCGCTGAGGCTAACCTCGAGTGCCTGACAGATGTCATCCAAGCGGGCAAGCGTCAATGTCGCGCGCGAAAAGATACGTTTGACGGATGCTTCGCTCAGCCGAATGCGGCGGCCGAGCTCGCGATAGGTCATCTGTCGGGATTTCATGAGGCGCTTGAGACTGTTGATGATCCGCGTCGGCATCAACCCGGAGGTTTCCCTTGGCATAGTTCGATTTCCTGAGACCGTAGGTATTATATTACGATACCTTTTACAGAAGTATTGATCCAGGCGACTGGAAAGACAACTATGACGCCATGCGACACGCTCAAATCAATACCCCGCAAGTCAAACGGACTATTTGGCTCAATGACACCCACTCGGGACTGAACCGCACGTCGGTATCACGCGTCCTCGAACCACGAACGGTAGAAGACGTGGCCCGGGCCGTGCGGCAAAACCGCTCCGAACGCCGGCCGTTGGCCGTTGCCGGCGGGCGGCATGCAATGGGCGGGCAGCAGTTCTTAAGCGGAGGCACGGTGCTGGACATGCGTTGCCTCAATCGGATCCGCAACTTCGATAATGAGCGGGGGCTGCTCGAGGTCGAATCCGGTATTCAGTGGCCGGATGTCATTCGCGCTTACCTGACGCGTCCGGGGGGAATGCGCTCACCATGGGGAATTCGGCAAAAGCAGACTGGCGCTGATCGGCTGACGATCGGAGGCGCAGTGGCCGCCAACATCCACGGGCGCGGCCTCACCGCACCACCTTTCATCGATGACCTCGAGTCCCTTGAGGTCGTAACCACGGACGGGGAGGTTGTGACCTGCAACCGCCAGGAACGGCCAGAGCTCTTCCGTCATGTCGTCGGGGGTTATGGACTATTCGGCGTCGTGACAGCGGCGACGCTGCGGCTCACCGCGCGTCTGCAGGTCGAACGCGTAGTCGAGTTGTTGGACATTGACGGTCTGATCGAAAGGCTGCACGAGCGCATCGGCGCGGGTGCCCTCTACGGGGACTTCCAGTTCGCGCTCGACCCGGCGAATGCGAACTTCCTTCGTACAGGCATCCTGTCCTGCTACGTCCCAACCGGTGATCTAAAGCCGATTCCTGCGCGGCAGCGGCGTCTTTCACAAGCCGAGTGGAATCGGCTGATCGAATTGGCGCATCGGGACAAGACGCGAGCGTTTGACGAGTTCTCCGACTTCTACCTTGCTACGTCCGGTCAGCGTTACTGGAGCGACACGCATCAGCTCAATATCTACCTCGAAAGCTACCACGCAGCGCTGGATCAGCGCTTGGGGCGCAGCCTGCACGGCGGGGAAATGATCACCGAGCTCTACGTGCCACGCGATCGCCTATCGGTTTTCATGGACGATGTGAGACGCGACTTTGTACGTAACCCCGCCGACTTCATATACGGCACGATTCGCTTGATCGAGCCGGATACAGAGAGCGCTCTGCCATGGGCGTGTCAGTCCTGTGCGTGCGTGATCTTCAACCTGCACGTCGATCACCACGCTGCGGCGCTTGTCGACGCCACGAGCGCCTTCGTTCGACTGATTGACCATGCGATCGCGCATCGAGGCAGCTATTACCTCACCTACCATCGGTTTGCGCGCCTCGACCAACTGCTGACGTGTCATCCGCGGATTCGTGAATGGCTCGCAAACAAGCACCGAATCGACCCCGGTCGGATATTCCAGAGCGATTGGTACCGGCACTTGTTGAGTCTTACTGGTAACGAAGCCTCGTGATTAGGGCAACCGCGGTTGGCACTTCGAGGTCCACGGCTCCGAGGGAAGCACTGGGGGTGTGCATCGCGATCTTCCATGCACCCGCCTCAATCGACGGAGATCGGCAGTGGCGGTAACGCTGAGTAAGGCGCTCCAGGCAGTTGGAATATGGGTTCCGGTACTCCTCATTCTTGCAGCGGTCTGGCCGCCGGCACTCTATCTGCCGCAGCTTTGGATGGTGGTGAGCGTCAGTGTGTTGGCGAACATGCTGCAACCGTCATACCGACCGTTCGAAGGTTCACGAACCGCGGAGGACCGTGGTACCGCGGCACAGATCCTATGGACTGTGTATCTGAGTCAGGCCGCGGCGCTGCTCGAACTCGTGTGGCGAAGACGCCTCGTCTCGCCCCTCGATCTGACTACTTGGACCGCGTTCTCGGCAATGATCGGTGGCCTAACGCTGCGGACCTATGCTGTCATTTTGCTAGGGCCATGGTTCACTTGGAATGTAACGGTGCAGGCGGGACAAAAACTTGTCAGCCGCGGACCATATCGTCTCATACGCCACCCCAGTTATACGGGTGCACTGATCGTCTTTGTCGCCAGTTGCGTACTTCTTCGGTCCTGGGTGGTCACGGTGCTAGCCGCCTTCGCACTGACCCTGGCTTTCTTGCGGCGAATTCGGTATGAGGAGGCGTTGCTGGTCAAGACGCTTGCGGGATATGACGCCTATGTGTCTCGAACGGGCAGGCTGCTCCCGCGCATTCTTTAGACGGCCTCAGTGGATGATCTTTTTCGAGGTCGACCACCCTTACGCCCGTTGGCTCGCGAGCTCTTGCGCTTCGCACGTGATGTCGCCTGGCCGCCGCGGCTGGCAAAGATCGCTGCAACGGATCTGGAGGGCAGCATCGCCGGCAGGATTGCTGTCAGGAGTCCATGCACACTGATCTGAATGTCTCGGTCTTCGAGTTCAATCGCTGATCCATCCGGCCACACTTCGAGCTTGCCCAGCTCTTCGGTAGGCACGTCCTGCAATGCACCGATCCATTGTCGTGGAATCAAGAAGCCAGCATTGTGGTTCGTGACGATCTCGATGGCATCCCGCTCGGGGACGTAGCGAACAGCTTGCGCCCGAATTTCGATCTCTGCCTCGATTCGTCCGGCGGCAAGCGCCGCGGCGTACTCAGCATCACTGATTTGTTGTGTGTTCGTCGTCATAATTTCACCTGTTCTGTTGTGCCGTCCTGGAAAATCACGCGAACCTGCGTGTTCGCCGGATCGTACTCAGCTTCAGCGATCTGCTTCGCGCTCGGAGCCGACTTCGAGAGAAGCTCGATTCTTCCCGGTGCGCGCACAACGGCCCACTGATTCGCCAAACATGTCGTTCTTCGCGTCAACCACCAGCTGCGCCGACAATCAGGCAGTCGCACTTGAACGTCGCTCAAAAGGCGGTTCACTACGCGTTGTAGAGGAACGTTCTTGACCGGGATGATGCTGATGAGCTCCACCGTACCGCCGAGGTAGGAGAATCTCACGCGCGCGATCCATCCTTCACCGCGGTGGCGAGCGTGGATGTGCGCCGGGCAATGGTCGTCCGAGAAGACGTAAATCCCAGCTCCTGTGCTGTCCGAAATGAACACGCGGCTCATGTAACATACTAACCTATCGGCTTAGGTTATTCAAGGCGCTGACACGTAGCTCCGTGTCCCATTGAGATTCCCGGTACTCATGAATTCAGGGCCTTATCGCAGCGTAAGTCAGCGAATTGTGGGACAGTTTCAGCGGTGTAAGTATCTGTTATTAAAGGGAAAAAGGTGGATGGGAACCGGCTTCTCTTAATCAATTGGTCGTAGGTTCGATCCCTACACGGCCCACCATTCAACACAATCAATAAGTTACGTCGCTTTCTAAATCTCAATAGTAATGGCCAGTTCTGTACTTCTTTGCAGTGCTGGCTTGATGTATCTTGATGGTTCTTGATTTGGTTGTTTGCCGAGGCTGTATGCGCGCGATGCGTAAATTTTCCTCTCAAGCGGAGGCTGAAATTCTCGAGGAGTTTCAAAAGATCGCTGCGCGCGAGGGCCGTCACTTTCAGGCGATCCTGGGTGATGCCATGCGCGAATATCTGGATCGCCGCCGACAGAGGAACACGCGCCGCAACGTCCTCGAGGCATTCCAGAGCAGCCTCGATGAGCGCGACGAGCTCTACCGCTCACTGGCCAAGTGAGGCAGTACGTCTCGACCGCGGATGCGCTCTTCTTTCATACCGTCCTGATCGAGCGTTACGGCGGTTCTTCTGGGGTGCGCGACGTGGGTGCGCTCGAGGCTGCGCTCCATCGGCCGCAAACCGGGTACTACGCATCAATCATTGAGGAAGCTGCTGCGCTCATGGAGAGTTTGGTGCAGAACCATCCTTTCATTGATGGTAACAAGCGCGTCGCATTTGCCGTGGTGGATGTCTTCTTGCGCATCAATCGGCATCGGATCACTGCAGCCTCCGAATCGATATTCGCAACGATGATGAAAATGATGGAAGACGGCGAGTTCGACTTCGAGCACTTGAGTGCTTGGCTTGAAGGGATTGTGGTGCCATCGAAGCCGGCGGGAAGGAAACGGTAACGGGGTCGCCCGAGTCTGTCGCCACGCTCTGCGCCGACGGTTCGACGGCTACGCGGCCCGCCAACCACCGACTTCTAGGCCAGCCGACTTCGAGTAGGGGCCTCCGGGCGGGTGCGTTTGGTTCAGCGCTCACCGCACTTCATCCGGGAACGTCGGCGAACGGATTCGCCCGGGTCCGGCATTGCAGGGGTTCGTTGGTCCACGTGCATGGAATGCCGTACAGGTTAAGTGAATTGAAGAACGAAGCGAACCTTGTCATGCGCGACTGCACCGTGCCGCAGATAGAAACGGTGTGCATCGGTGTTCCACGCAGGGGTCTGCCATTGCACTTCCGAGAGACCACGTGAAATCGCGTGGCACTTGACCTTCTCTAGCATCGCAGCGCCCAATCCTTTATTGCGATGACTGGGGCGCACGAAGAGACAGTCCATATGCAGGTAGACGGCGGCCTTCCAAGTCGAGAATTCCTCTGACGCTGTTGCATATCCCGCCAAGTGATCATTTTGGGTTACGACCCACGCACGAAGACGGGGACAATCGCCGAGGAGAGCCTCGATGAGCCTGGCGGACTTCCCTTCCGAGTCGAACGTCGCATGCTCAAACGCCGCATGCTCCGCGCATAGATCAACCAAACTGGGTATATCACCCACTTGCGCGAAACGAACGGAGTAAGTCACTTATGACTCCTGAAGTCAGCTCGCGAACTGCGGTATACCCGTTTTTATCTCGCCGGACGCGTTTCGAGAGCAAATCCTTCATCAAGCCAGCCGGTGATGCCGCCCGCCATGATTTTCACCGGAAAGCCCAAGCGTGCGAGGCGTAGGGCAGCGCGCGCGGCACCGTTACAGTGGGGTCCCGCGCAATAGGCGACGATCAGGGTCCCGGGGGCGTAGGCGCTCATTTTGGCGGCCACAATCTTCCCGTGAGGTACATTGATTGCACCAGGGACATGGCCCTTTTCGAATAAAGCGGGTCCACGAACATCAAATAGCACGAACCCCGGATCCCCGCTTCTCAATGCTTCGTGGGTGTCCCAGCAATCGGTCTCGAAGGTAAATTCCGCTTCGAAATGCCGTGCTGCCACTTCCGCAGGCGCCGCCGGGACGGCTGTGACCGCGTTCGTCATTGATCGTCTCCGCATAGTTAGAAATAGATAGTCGGAACGCATTGTCGTGCTGGAGTTGTTGGGCGACAATTGGCAAAAATGACCATTATCGATCAAATACTGCCAACTTGCCGACCGCGCTCGAAGCACTTCAATCCGCTGGTAGTTGCCCTGGTCTACGATGGTCTGTGCGTTTTTGAGTTCGCCTGTGCGGCTGAAGTGTTTGGTCTTGAGAGGCCCGAGATAGGACCCCAGTGGTATCGCTTCGAAACCTGTTCGCTCGGAGGGAAGCCAGTCAAGGGACAATATGGTTCGAGCATGGCAGTCGATGGTGGATTGGAACGGTTGAAACGTGCGGGCACGGTGATCATTCCGGGCTGGCGCGGGGTTTGTGAGCCCGTCCCGAATGCAATCATCGAGGCGCTGAGACTGGCTCACGACCGAGGAGCGCGCCTACTTTCCATTTGTTCGGGAGCGGTGGTGCTTGCTGCAACAGGTCTGCTCGATGGCAAGCGAGCTACGACGCATTGGAGATATGCGGAGGCATTTCAAAGGCGATATCCGCGCGTGGGTGTGGACCCAGACGTTTTATTCGTCGATGAGGGTGGAATTCTTACCTCGGCGGGCAGTGCCCCGGCGGCCACCTCAACTTCCCGCACCCGTGGCCGGGGGAAAGTCCCTCACCTGGCAGTGGCGGGACGAGGGATGATTACGCGGTTTGACGGGCCTTGGCAAGGCGATCAGCGGATTCTTTGAGCCGCCAACTCTTGCCGGCGAACTTGAGAAGGTTGCCGTGATGCATGAGCCGGTCGAGAAGCGGCGTCACGATGACCACATCGCCGAGGAGCTTCCCCCAGTCGTCGATTTCACGGTTCGATGTGATAAGCGTAGAGGATTTTTCGTAACGACTCATGATGATGTCGGCGAGTTCATCGCCGGCGTTGGGCGCAAGCTTGCGCAGGAAGAGATCGTCGATGACGAGCAGGTCCGCGGCCTTGAGCGTGGCGCGGTACTTGCGCAGCTCACCGAGCTCGCGTGCCTGATGGATATCTTCGATCAGCACATGCGCCTCGCGATAGATAACGGTGTATCCACGTTGCACGGCAAGTAACGCGAGGGATTTCGCGACGTGACTTTTTCCGACACCGGGCGAGCCGATGAACAAGCCGTCCTCGCGCGCATCGATGAACTTCAGCGTTGCGAGCTCGAGGATCTCCCGCCGCGGTATCTTCGGATTGTACTGCCAGTCGAAGGTGTTCAGGTCCTTGCGCTCGGGGAGTCCGGAGAGCGTGAAGCGCCGCTCGATGAGGCGCGAGCGTCGCCGGTCGAGTTCATCTTGTACGAGCGCTGAGAAGGCTTCGATGAAGTCCATTTGCCGCTGCGCGACTTGCAGGGCACGGTTCTCGAGAGTAGCGGTCATCCCCGAGAGTCGCAGCGCTCGGAGCGATCGTTCCAGTTCAGTCATTGACATCGTCATTGCGTCGTTTCCTTCAAGGTTGGAGGTTATCGGTCGATTGATCATCGAAGCGCGGCTGTACGCGTTCGAAGAAGGCGTGGTATTCCTCGATCTGGCGGATGTGCGGGCCGCTTTGTTGCAGATCGGGGCTCATTTTTTGCAGCTCGGTGTCGGCGGCGTGTCGCTCGAGGATGCGCTTGAGCGCCTGATAGCTCGGTTGGCTCATCGTCATCACGCGCATTGCGGCGTTTTCGATGTCGGCTTTGGCATAGATGCGCGGCAAATTGGTCATGCCGTAGAGAGCTTTCTGGCCGGCGCGCCCGTATCGCAGGAAGATGTCGCGGCCGAGCGCAAGGCAGTGCGGCCCGAGCTTCTCGGCCTTGCCCAGCAGGCGCAGCGTTTCGCGCGATGGATTGAAGATCCGATCCGAGTCCTTCATCTCGAAGTGCCCGGGCACTAAGGAGCGCGGATGACGGCGCAGCAACGCGCCGGCACCATCGAAGATCTCAACATCGTGGTCGTACACCCGCACCGTGACGATGGAGCCGGGCGCGGCCGGGATCGCTGCGTAGTACGAGCGCAGCACCTGCACCAAGCCTGAGTCATCGACGGTGTGGGAGCTTTCGCGAAAGTAGCGAAAGCGCTCAGCCGGCAGCGCGCGCAGCGCGGGCTTCTCCTCGGCGAACAGCGCGAGCACCTGGCGCTTTTTGCGCCCATGGATGCGCGGTGCCGCCCAGCGCTCCTCCCAGTGCGCGAGCCAGAGGTTTTGGTCCTCGATCGATTCGAACTTACGGCCTTTGAGCGCCGTGGACTGAGTGTGCTGGATCGCATTCTCCACCGTCCCCTTGCGATTCGGGTCCGCCACTCGTGCGGCGTCCGCCACCGCGCCGTAATGAGCGAGCACGGCGGCATACACCGAGTTGATCGCGGGCTCGTAGAGGTCCGGACGGACAACGCCTTGCTTCAAGTTGTCGAGCACGACGTATTGGACGGACCCATTGAAGGCCCAGAACGCCTCCTCGTGCAGCCGCGCCCAGCTCTGCTGATCGGCTTTCCACACAACTTTGCGAAAGCTCTTGCCCGAGTACTTGAGCGTCATCACGAACAGATACGGCCGACGGTACTTGCCGTTCGTCTGACGCGTCGGCGCGCCTTCGCCGAAGTCGACCTGCGCCTCTTCACCGGGCAATGCGTCAAGCACGTCAAAGCGCTCGGGCTCGCGTGCCTTCAGTCGGGCGACGAAGCGCTTGACCGAGTTGTAGGCGTGGGTAAATCCATGCCGCTCGACCAGGTCCTGGTAAATGCTCATGGCGTTGCGGCCGAGGACGAGTTGAGCCTCGATCCACTCCCGGTAGATCGCGCAGGCCGAGGGCGTGGCCGCCGGAGCCGGTGGCCGGGGTGAGGGATCTTCAACCGAAAAAGCAGCTTTCCCTGCACAAATCCCGGTGGCCACCCCGGGGGATTTTGACTCCCGCGCGATCCGCCGCACGGTCTTCGGATCGACGCCAATCACGCGTGCGATCTCACGCTGGGCCTTGCCCGCTTGGAGCAGGGTCTGAATAGAAATGCGCAAATTTGGCTTCAAGACGTTCAACTCCGACCCCTTTTCTCGCGAAAAAAGGGCCTAGCGTAACGTCCCGCCGCCGCTCTCTAGCTCGGCGCCGACCGGCGTCGATTTACCGCATCAGGTGAGGGACTTTCCCCCGGCCACCGGTGAGGGAAGTCGGGCGGCCGCCGGGGGGCAGTGCCGCCGGCCTCGATCTTTGCCTTCATCTC
>Ga0335073_10000564_pt1 | contig 47527 bp, 41 predicted proteins | sample Lox_Sample_22_FD_207093 | JGI IMG/M metagenome (GOLD analysis project Ga0335073, IMG submission 207093) | Soil microbial communities from Loxahatchee National Wildlife Refuge, Florida, United States - Lox_Sample_2.2 | ecosystem: Environmental > Terrestrial > Soil > Wetlands | place: USA...
CAGGGACGCGGCCCGCCCAGCGACGCGCGAGGCCGTGCCGCAGCCCTGAACGCGCAAGGCCCGCCGGCTGAAACCCAGCCGGCGGGCCTTCGGTGCGTTCGCGCTGCCAGCGCCCGCGAGGCGGGGTGGTCGCCCGCGAGGCGCGGCGGTCAGGCCGCTCCCTTCGCCTGCCGTTCGTCCCCGTGCTGCTCGTCGTCCGCCTGTGCGCCCTCGGACTGCACCACGGTCACCGCGGCGTTATACGGCTCCACCCGGCCGTCGGTCCTGGTGACGACCAGCACCGGGGTCAGGTAACCGGTGCTCAGCTTGTCCCGTTCCTCCTCGGTGGGCATTCGGGAAATGACCTGGTCACCCGGGTTGAGGGTGATCATCTGTCTTTCCGGTGTCGCCGCCACGAAGGTGCCGACGCCCGGCCTGGTGACGACGAGGCCGATCTTGCGCAGTTCCTCGACCGCCATCGCACCGGTCAGCCGGTTGACCCCCCATTGGCGTTTCATCTGGGGCCCGCTCGGGATTTGCGATCCGACGGGGAGCTCACCGCTGATGATCATGTCGCGAATGATGCGGACGATTTGCAGGTACACGCGCTCGCCGGAGTCGTAGTCGATCCGGAGTAGCGGTGCGGTCTCATCCTCGTCGGTCACGTCAACGGTCACAGGGACCTCCGGGGAAACACGTGACAATACTTGCTGAGGTGACTAGACAGCTAGATAGGTAATGAGTAGTCTGGGGTCCGCACGATAGGTAACCCGAATTGACCAAGCCGATTACATATCGTGTGCGAGCACGAGTCTCCAGGGAACACGAGGGGGATCCCGAGGGACAGTGCGAACGCGTGCCCGGCCCTCGGTTCCAGTTGTTCCCCGCCCGTGGGCCGGGCACGCACCCCCGCGCACAGGCTTGACCGTGACGCGCACAAGCTTGACCGTGAAAGGGGTTTGAAACGTGAACGACGTTGTGGTGGCAAGCGCACTGGGCCTGCCGCAGGTAAAGGACCTTTCCCTGAGGCTTAAGCCCGCAATGACCGCCGTGATGCGGCAGCGGTCGGTCGATGAACTGCAAGCGTCTCCCAGAGATTAATTTAATCGTCCATTATTAAGCTTGCTCTCGCGTCACACCGGCGTGAGAGCCGGAATGCACCCGTTTACAACCAGGTTAGCCAGGCACCCGGAAGCGTACCCCAAGGTCGGCCGATTTGAACGCATGTGTCTGTTCTGTGGCACGTCCGTTGCGTACCTGACATGCGGTTCCTTCCCTGGAAGCCTGTCCTCGCGCACCCTCGTCCGGCCGTTCGCTGACGCCCGGGCGCGGACGCAATCGCACCACGCGGAAGTGCGGCACGCGTCCGGGAGGCCGTTATTCCTTCAGGTCCCCGCAGGCTGGTAGTCCGGGGCGCTAGCTATGGCGTACGGCGTAATTTCCGGCCTTCTCTCCGGCCCTTATGGGGGCCGGAAAGCACCAATATTGCCAGCGTCGTTTGCGGAATGCAAACGCTGGTCTCAAGACCCGTCGGCGGCAAACACGGGGGCGTCGACGGTCCATGGGCTTCCCGCGCCGGGCGCCCCCCGGCGCGGGAAGCCCGCCGTGCTCAGCCGGTCACATTGCCGCGATAGCCTGGCTGCCGGCGGCCGCATGCCCGGCGGCGCGGCTGCCGGGCTGGTGTGAGCCGCATCCGTTCTGGATAACCTTCCCTTCAGTTCGCAGAGAATTGGAACCCTTCTCATCCTGTCCGCGCCCGAGATCTGACGCGCGGACGCCATCAGGATCGAGGAGGGTTCACCAGCAGCGTCGAAGGGAACCCGGCCATGACGCCCGAGCTCACCGTCGCCGAGCAGGCGGCCCTCACCAGCGGCCGCGACATGTGGCACACCAAGCCTGCCGAGTCCGCGGGCGTGAGCGCCATCACCCTCACCGACGGGCCGCACGGCGTGCGCCTGGCCTCGAGCGCGGAGAACGTGCTCGCCGGACAGCCGGCCACCTGCTTCCCTCCGGCCGTGGCCACCGCCTCGACCTGGGATCCGTCCCTGCTGCGCAGGATGGGCGAGGCCCTCGGCGACGAGTGCCGTGCGATGGACGTCGCGGTGCTGCTCGGCCCCGGCATCAACCTCAAGCGCAGCCCGCTCGGCGGCAGGAACTTCGAGTACTTCTCCGAGGACCCGCTGCTCGCTGGCGTCCTCGCCACCGAGTGGGTGAACGGCCTGCAGAGCAGGAACGTCGGCGCGTCGCTCAAGCACTTCGCGGTCAACAGCCAGGAGACCGACCGGATGCGGGTCAGTGCCGACGTCGACGAGCGGACGCTGCGGGAAATGTACCTGCGCGCCTTCCACCGCGTGGTGACCCGCGCTCGGCCGTGGACCGTGATGTGCGCCTATAACAAGATCAACGGCGTGTACGCGAGCCAGCACCACTGGCTCCTCACCGAGGTACTCCGCGACGAATGGGGCTATGACGGCGTCGTGGTATCCGACTGGGGCGCCGTCGCCGACCGGGTCGCCGCCGTCGCCGCCGGCCTCGACCTGACCATGCCCGGACCAGACGACGCGGGCGACGGGGAACTGACGGAGGCCGTGCTGGCGGGCCGCCTCAGCCCGGCCCTGCTCAGGCAGGCCGCCGACCGGGTCCGCGTGCTGGTCGAGAAGGCAGGCGCGCGCCAGGCAGGCGGCTACGACCAGGAGGACCACCACGCCCTGGCCCGCGAGATCGCCGGCCGCGCCATTGTCCTGCTCAAGAACGACGGCGGCATCCTGCCGCTTGCACCGGAAGGCACCGGGTCCATCGCGGTCCTCGGCGAGTTCGCCCGCACCCCGCGCTACCAGGGCGGCGGCAGCTCTCAGATCACCCCGACGAGGCTCGACGACGCCCTGACCGAGATCACCGCGGCGACCGAGGCGACGGTGCTGTTCGCGCCCGGGTACCTGACCGGCGAGAGCGCGGCCGAGGAGGGCATTCCCGCGGCGGACCAGCCGGCCGAGAACCAGGACCTGCTCGCCGAGGCGGTGGCACTCGCCCAGGCCAGCGACGTCGCCCTGGTGTTCGTCGGCAGCGCGCACGAGACCGAGGGCGCCGACCGGGACAGCATCGACCTGCCTGCGTCGCACCAGCGGCTGATCGACGAGGTGGCCAGGGTCAACCCGCGCACCGTGGTGATCCTCTCCAACGGGGCGGTGCTCGCCACCTCCGGCTGGGACAAGGCGGTCCCCGTGGTCGTCGAAGGCTGGCTGCTCGGCCAGGCGGGCGGCGGCGCCATCGCCGACGTGCTGTTCGGCCTGGTCAACCCCTCCGGCCGGCTGGCCGAGACGATCCCGGTCAAGCTCTCCGACCACCCCTCCTACCTCGACTTCCCCGGCGAGCACGGGCACGTCCGCTACGGCGAGGGCCTGTTCGCCGGCTACCGGGGCTTCGACGCGCGCGACCAGGATGTGGCCTATCCCTTCGGCTTCGGCCTGTCTTACACCACCTTCGCCTACGGCCAGCCGGCCGCCGCGCTCACCGAGGCCGGCATCGAGGTGCGGGTTCCAGTCACCAACACCGGCGGCAGGGACGGCAGGGAGGTGGTCCAGGTATACGTGAGCGTGCCCGGGTCACGGGTCCGCCGCGCACCGCGCGAGCTGAAGGCGTTCGCCAGCGTCCCCGTCGCGGCGGGGGAGACCGTCGACGTCACGCTGACGATCGAGCGCGACGACCTCGGCTACTGGGACACCCGGCTGAACCGCTGGGTGGTGGAGGGCGGCGAGTACCACTGCGCTGTCGGTGCCTCCTCCCGCGACCTGCGCGGCACCGCTGTCGTCGAGGTCAGCGGCGACGACGCCCAGGTGCCGTTGACCGCGGAGTCGACGCTTGGCGAGTGGCTCGCCGACCCGCGCGGCGCCCAGGCGCTCGGGCAGGTGTTCGCGGCCGACGGGGCCCCGACCGGGCCGATGGCCGCCTTCTTCTCCAACCCGACGCTGATGCTGTTCCTGAGCAGCATCCCGCTCGGGCGGATGACCTCGTTCCCCGGCAGCCCGCTGACCACCGAGGCCGTCGCCAAGCTCGTCGCGGCCGCCAACGGCTAGCACCCCGGTCTCGGGCCGCCCGCGCCCACCGTCGCCGGCGCGTAATACTGCCACGGGAACGGGGGCGGGGCCAGCCGCGCCCGTTCCTCGTGACGATCGCCGCTATCTCTCCCGGCCGCCAGGGAAGACCCTGAGGCGATAAAGCGTTGGCATCATCCGGCACCCATCGTCTAGTCTTTGCCGCCGGTGAACGAACTTTCCGCAAGAGCGCTGCAGTCATCCCCCGGGGAGAAGACTGCCCGCATGCCCCGCGGCCGGTCCGGTGGAAAAGCGAGGGTAACGGACGCGCGCGCCGCGGCCCGTGCGGCCGCGATCGCGGGCGTCGCCATCGCCTACCCGCAAGAACTGCCGGTCAGCCAGCGCAAGGACGACATCGCCGCCGCGATCCGCGACCACCAGGTGGTGATCGTCGCCGGCGAGACCGGCTCAGGGAAGACCACCCAGCTGCCCAAGATCTGCCTGGAGCTCGGCCGGGGCGTGGCCGGCCAGATCGGCCACACCCAGCCGCGGCGGATCGCCGCCCGCACGGTCGCCGAGCGGATCGCCGAAGAACTCGGCACCCAGCTCGGCGACATCGTCGGCTACAAGGTCAGGTTCACCGACAAGTCCGGCGACGCCACCGCGGTCAAGCTGATGACCGACGGCATCCTCCTCGCGGAGATCGCCACTGACAGGAACCTGCACCGCTACGACACCCTCATCATCGACGAGGCGCACGAGCGCAGCCTGAACATCGACTTCATCCTCGGCTACCTCAGGCAGCTGCTGCCCCGCCGCCCCGACCTGAAGGTGATCATCACCTCCGCGACGATCGACCCCGAGCGCTTTGCCGAGCACTTCGCGGACCCGCCTACCGGCAAGCCCGCCCCGATCATCGAGGTCTCAGGTCGCACCTACCCGGTCGAGGTCAGGTACCGGCCGATCAGCGACCCGGACAGCGGTAACGACGAGGACCGCGACCAGGTCACCGCGATCACCGACGCGGTCGGCGAGCTCGAGCGGGAGGGACCGGGCGATATTCTTGTCTTCCTGTCCGGCGAGCAGGAGATCCGCGACACCGCCGACGCGCTCAGGGGACGCGCGAACACCGACGTGCTGCCGCTGTACTCCCGGCTGTCGTCCGCCGAGCAGCACCGGGTGTTCGAGGTACCCGGGAACCGCACCATGGCAAGCCGCAGGATCGTGCTGGCCACCAACGTCGCGGAGACCTCGCTGACCGTCCCCGGTATCCGGTACGTGATCGACCCGGGGACCGCGCGGATCTCCAGGTACTCGCTGCGCACCAAGGTGCAGCGACTGCCCATCGAGGCGATCTCGCAGGCCAGCGCCAACCAGCGCAAGGGCCGATGCGGCCGGGTGGCCGACGGCATCTGCATCCGGCTGTACTCGGCAGAAGACTTCGAAAGCCGGCCCGAGTTCACCGACCCCGAGATCCAGCGCACCAACCTGGCTAGCGTCATCCTCCAGATGGCCGCGGCCAGGCTGGGCGACGTCCGCAAGTTCCCCTTCGTCGACCCGCCGGACCCGCGCGCCATCACCGACGGGGTCAAGCTCCTGGAGGAGCTGAACGCGGTCAGGAACGACCGGCTTACCGACACCGGCCGCCAGATGGCCCGGCTTCCCGTCGACCCGCGCATCGCACGGATGATCATCGAGTCGCAAAAGCAGGGCTGCGCCCGCGAGATCCTCGTCATCGCCGCCGCCCTGTCCATCCAGGACCCGCGCGAGCGCCCGTCCGACAACCAGCAGGCCGCCGACACCGCGCACCGCCGCTTCACCCAGCCCGAGTCCGACTTCCTGGCTTTCGTCGCACTGTGGGACTACCTCGCCGAGCGGCAGCGCGAGCTGTCCGGCTCGGCGTTCCGCCGCCTGTGCCGCACCGAGTTCCTCAACTACCTGCGTGTCCGCGAGTGGCAGGACCTGCACGGCCAGCTGTCCGCGCTCAGCCGCGAGCTCGGCATCAACACCAGGACGTCGTCGTCGGACCGGGTGCGGGTGCACACCGCCCTGCTGGCCGGCCTGCTGTCGCAGATCGGCATGAAGGCGGTCCTGCCGCCTCCCAGGTCACTGTCCGGACGGTCCCCGGCGGCCGGCGGGCGGCGCCCGCTGACCGAGTACCTCGGCGCCCGCGGCACGAAGTTCGCGATCTTCCCTGGCTCAGGCCTGGCACGCAAGCCACCGGACTGGATCGTCGCCGCCGAGCTCGTCGAGACCTCGCGGCTGTGGGCACGGACCGTCGCGGCGATCGAGCCGGAATGGGTCGAACCGGTTGCCGAGCACCTGGTCAAGCGCTTCTACAGCGAGCCCCGCTGGTCACGCTCCTCCGGTTCCGCGGTCGCCACCGAGAAGGTCACCCTGTACGGCATCCCGGTCGTGGCCGACAGGACCGTGCTGCTGCACCGCATCGACCCTGACCTCGCCCGCGAGCTGTTCATCAGGCATGCCCTGGTCGAGGGTGACTGGCAGACCAGGCACCACTTCTTCCGGGACAACGCCGCGCTCCTCGAGCAGGCGGCATCCCTTGAGCAGCGGGCCCGGCGCCGCGGCCTGGTCGCGGGGGCCGACGCGCTGTTCGCCTTCTACGACGCGCGGGTGCCGAAGGAGGCGGTCTCCGCACGCCACTTCGACACCTGGTGGAAGACGGCCCGCCACGAGACGCCCGACCTGCTCACCCTGAAGCTGGACGACCTGCTGTCGGACGCGGCGGACGAGCTTGACGCCGGCGCCTATCCCGAAGTGTGGACCTCCGCGTCACCCGGCCTCGGCAGCCAGCCGGCGGGCCTGTCCCTGTCTTACGCGTTCGAGCCGGGCAGCGACACCGACGGCGTCACCATCGACATCCCGCTCAAGACCCTCAACCAGGCGCACCCGGAAGAGTTCTCCTGGCAGGTCCCTGGCCTGCGCCTGGAGCTGGTCACCGAGCTGATCCGCTCGCTCCCCAAGAACGTGCGCCGCGAGCTGGTCCCCGCCCCTAACGTGGCCCGCGAGGTGATCGCGGACCTGGCCAGGGAGGCCGCGCCCGGTACATCCGACCCGTCCGTGCCGGAGTCTCTTATGCGGCAGGACGTCCGCGACGTCCTGTCACGCGAGCTGCTACGGCTCCGCGGCGTGCGGGTCTCACCGGACGATTTCGACCTGGACAAGCTGCCGCCGCATCTGCGGATCACCTTCCGCGTCATGGACGGCGACAAGGTGGCCGCCGCCGGGAAGGACCTGGCCGCCATTCAACGGCAGCTGCGGCCGAAGGTACGCGCGACCCTGTCGGCCCGCGCCACCGCCCTGACCAAGACCGGGGTGACCGCCTGGGACTTCGGGGAGCTGCCGGCCGTGTTCACCGACGGGGAGGTCAAGGCCTACCCCGCGCTCGTCGACACCGGCGCCGCCGTTGACATCCAGCTGTTCGAGACACCGGAAGCCGCCGCCCGCGCCATGCGGGCAGGATTGCGGCGGCTCGTCCTGCTCGCCGTGAAATCCCCCGCCAACGAGGTCGCGAAGCGGCTCACCACCGCGCAGAAGCTAGTGCTCACCGACAACCCGCACGGCTCGGTCCCCGCCCTGTTCACCGACTGTGTCTCGTGCGCACTCGACGGGCTGATCAACGAGGCGGGCGGGCCAGTCCGCGACGCCGACGGATTCAACCGGATCGTGGCTCACGTCCGACCCCGCCTCCACGCCGCCACTTACGAGGTCGTCACCTGGGCGGAGGAGATCCTGCGCGGTGCGCACGACGGACGCCTCCGGCTCGATGGGCTGCGCAGCCCCGCTCTCGCACCCGCCGTCGCCGACGTCCGCGCGCAACTCGACGCCCTCGTCACCCCCGGGTTCCTCACCGCCGCCGGTACCGCCCGGCTGCCGGCCGTGGCCCGCTACGTCAAGGCCATCGGCCGCCGCCTCGACAAGCTGACCGAGAACGCGGGCAGGGACGCGCAGCAGATGGCAGTCGTGCACCGCGTCCAGGACGCCTTCCGGCTCGCCCTCGCAACCCTGCCCGAGTCCGTCGCGGCAGGCGACGCCGCCAGGGACGTCCGCTGGCAGATCGAGGAACTGCGGGTCAGCCTTTTCGCGCAGACGATCGGCACCCCCACGCCGGTCTCCGAGCGCCGCATCATGACGGCGATAGAAAACCTGGCCTGACAGCCGGTTAACGGCGCATCCTGCAACCGCCCGGCCGACAGGAACCTGACGAGCGTTCAGCCTGCCGGGCAGCGTGATCTGCCAGGAAACCTGATAAGCCACGAACAGAGGCAATTGCCAGGAAACCTGATAAGTATCGTCTAGCCGAGCGATAAACAGGAAACCTGATAAACGGCCCGTTTCCACGGCATTTGATTGACAGGAAACCTGATAAGACGCCGCCTCGCCCGGTGCGACGAACCCGGTGCGGCGAATGACCAGGAAACCTGATAAGTGTCGTCGAAGATCGATCGATAAGCAGGAAACCTGGTAGACCTGGCCGGCCTGGCCGCATGACAAACAGGAAACCTGATAGGTCCTTGGTCAGCCATATTTAGCGCTCTGACCAGCAAGAACACTTCTCTCTGGCAGGCGTGGACCATCTTGCCAAAACGCCCGGAAAATAAATCGTCGGCTTAAATCATGTTTTGCCTCCAATACTGTCTCTTGCCCGGTAACGTGACGGCTCATAGTCAAGTGAGACGTCACGCTAAAGAGAGCGAGTAAGGCGATGCCCGAAGCACTGACCGTCCGAGAGCTGACACTTGACGGCATGTCGCTGTCACCGCGTGAGGTTGCCGCCGCCGCCCGGCAGAGTGCGCCAGACGTGAGCCTGGCCGAGGCTGCCGAGGAAAGGATGCGGGCCGCTCTGCCGCTGAAATGGTCGCTGATCGAGCAGGGGATTCCGATCTACGGCGTGACCACCGGCTTCGGGGACAGCTGCATCCGCCAGATCGGCGCCGACAAGGCGCACGAGCTCCAGCGCAACCTTGTCCTGTATCACCTCAACGGGACCGGCCCGGTCGCCCCGCCCGAGGTCGCCCGCGCCACCATGATGATCCGGGCGAACTCCGTGTCCCGCGGCACTTCCGCGATCCGCCCCGAGGTCGCCGCCATGCTGCTCGAGCACCTGCGCCGTGACATCACGCCCCGCATCCCCGAGCGCGGTTCCCTCGGCGCCAGCGGCGACCTCGTCCCGCTCTGCTACCTGGCCGCCGCGCTTATCGGCGAGGGAGACGTCACCCACCGCGGCGTGGTCCGCCCCGCGCTCGACGCGCTACTGGACGAGGGCCTGGATCCAGTACGGCTCGAGCCGAAGGAAGGCCTCGCCCTCATCAACGGGACCTCCTACACCGCTGCCTGGGCCACGCTCGCGCTGTGGGACTCCCGCGAGATCGCGCTCGCCGCCGAACTCGCCACCGCCATGACCGTCGAGGCGCTGCTGGGCAACGCTTCCGCGTTCCACCCCTTCATCCACCAGAACAAGCCGCACCCCGGCCAGGTCACCAGCGCCGCCCACATCCGCACTCTGCTGGCCGGCTCCAGGCTCGCCACCTCCTTCGAGGAGATCCTCATCCGCCGCGAGCACATCGGCGACCGCGGCTACGTGCAGCTCGCCGAGGCTCACCGCATCCAGGACAAGTACTCAATCCGCTGCGCTCCGCAGATCGTCGGCATCCTCCGCGACACCACCGACTGGGCCGACAACTGGGTCGAGACCGAGATCAACTCCTCCACCGACAACCCGCTGTTCGACGCCGCCGACGGCGGCCTCCACCTCGGCGGCAACTTCTACGCCGGGCACGTCGGCCAGTCGATGGACAGCCTCAAGACCGCGGTCGCCAACATCGCCGACCTCCTTGACCGGCAGCTCGAGCTGGTCGTGGACGAGAAGTTCAACGAGGGCCTCCCCCCGAACCTCATCGCCGTCCGCGACGCCGACGACCCCCAGGCCGGGCTTCACCACGGCTTCAAGGGCATGCAGATCGCCGCCTCCGCCATTACCGCCGAGGCACTCAAGCAGACCATGCCGTCCTCCGTCTTCTCCCGGTCCACGGAAGCCCACAACCAGGACAAGGTCAGCATGGGCACCATCGCCGCGCGCGACTGCCGCACCGTCAATGCCCTGGTCCGCGAGGTCACCGCCATCCACCTGCTGGCCCTGGCCCAGGCCATCGATCTCCGGGGCGCCCACCTCGCTTCCCCGGCCGTGCGGGCCGCCCACGCCCTCATCCGTGAGCACTCCCCGTTCGTTGACCGCGACCGCCGCCTCGACCACGACATCGCCGCCGTCATCAACCTCATCGAGACCGGCGCCCTGCGCCGCGCCATCGGCATGACCGACGAGGACTTCATGGCCGGCAAGGACCTCACCGAACTCGCGGGCTAACCAGCCTCACGCGGCCGGGCGGCAGGGGCGAACAAGCCCCACCGCCCGGCCGTCGCTATGTGTCGACAGCTCCCCGTCCGCCCGCAGCTCCAGTTGCCCGCGCAGGCGGGAAACCCAGCCCGAGTCCAGCGACAGCGCCGGGCCGGCGCCCGCGGCCGAGTAGGCGACGCGGCCCGCCGGCGTGGCGCAGTACCGGATCCTCGGCTCCATCCGCCTAGGCTGACACCCTCAGCCTGCGCAGTGAAGCTGCGCATCGTCACCGGCTGGCATCACCTCGGCCGAGCCAGCTCCCCGGTAGCCGCTGGCCAGGTTTCCATGGTGCCGGGGGCCTGGCCGGCGACCTGGGTTCTGCTCCGGCAGCGGACCTGGGGTACGCGAGCCGGTCCTGGCGCTGAGACCGCATGGGCTCGGGCAGTTCCATCACGGCGAAGGCGGCCGGCCAGTCGGCGGGGCCGTATCCGGTACCGAGGTCGCAGTGGTGCAGTTCCACCTCGGTCAGCCGCCGGGTCAGCAGCTGACCGGCCGGGAACGGCGCCGACTCCAGTATCCGCACCGGAACCCGCCAGGCCTCATCCGGAAGCCGTCGCACCACGCTCCGCAGGGCCATCGCCGAGTCAGCCAGGTCGGCCATGAGGTCCGATGCTCTCATCAGCGCCCCGCGCTCGATGTCGGCTTCACGTGTCTGCGCGCTGGCGTAAGCAGCGCGGTCCTGTCCGGACAGGACGCCAGCCAGCAGGTTCCGCATCGCGTCGGCAACCCGGGCCACGTGCGCGAGGACATGTGCCCTGGTCCACCCCGGCAGCAGTGACGGGCACCGCAGGTCTGCCTCGGTCAAGGTGCGGGCATCATCAAGCAGCCGCTGGGTGGCAAGGTCGATCTGGCCATTCAACTCCCGCAGCTCAGCGTCCATCCGCCCACCCTAAGCAATGAGGGAAGCCACCTGCTCATAGCGCAAGCTTGTCAGGATGGCGTCCGCTTAGCTTGCGCCGCGTACCGCCTGCCCGCGGTTGCGGTCACCAGGTAGGCCGGACCGGCCCGCCCGGGGCCACCAGGAGCAGGTCGTTCCGGAGGGCGAGCAGCCGTTCCTGGCCAAGTGCAGCTTCCCACGGCCGGAGTGTGTCCGTGATGGCCGCCTCGGCGGCCCGGGTGCAGGCCCGGCCCTTGTCAGTGAGCACGATCAGGCGTGCGCGGGCGTCCCGCGGGTGCGGGCTGCGCTCCACGTAGCCCTTGGCGATGAGCTCGTCCACGAGCTGCGCGGCGGCCTGCCGGGTCACGTCCAGGTGCTCAGCCAGCTGGGTGATGGTGGCACCGCCGGCCGAGAGCCGGGCGAAGGCGAACCCGTGCGCCGGGCGCACGTCACAGAAACCGCGGGCCCTGACCCCGGCGGAGATCCCGTCGACCAGCGCGCGGCTGGCCGCCAGCAGGCTGAAGGCCAGCGACTGGGCGTCGTCGTTCCGCATCGCTCCATCTTGACAGATTAGGCAAGCTGCTTGAACATATAAGCAAGTTACTTGCCTATTTTTGGAGGGTCCCGTGCCGGTCATCCGCGCCGACCAGGCCGCCGCGCACCAGATGCACGGCACCCGCTTCACCGCCTACGCCAGCCCGGAACGAGGCAGCCAGGAGCTGTGCGCCTGGCACATCGAGATACCCGGCCGCACCAACGGGGTCCCGCACCATGTGTCCCGCGAGGAGGTGCTGTACGTGCTCAGCGGGACCATCCAGGCCACCGTGGACGGCCGGGCCGAGCTGGCGGCGGCGGGTGACGTGATCCTGGTCCCGGCCGGCGCCAGGTTCGGGGTGGACAACCTGGCCGACGGGCCGGCCACCGCCTGGGTCACGACCACCGTCGGCTTCCGCGGCGTCCTGCCTGACGGCTCGTGGATCGCCCCGCCCTGGACGCGCTGACGGTACCCGCTGCTGATTCTCACCATCAGCCCGCCAGCGCGTCATCAGCGGGTCGACGACAGGGTATATCGCTCGTTATGGGCCGGCGTGGAAGCGAATCCCCATCGACCCGCAGCCCGCTGCGTACGCTGCTGCGCCCACCCGGCCGCCAGACGAACCAGGCGCTGCTCGTCGCGCTGCTCTTCGCCTTCGGCACCGGGGTCGCCACGGTCGCGATCGGTTCACCGAACGAGGCCTGGGTGGCCATCGGCCACGGGATCAGCGGAATGGCCGTGGTGCTGCTCATCCCGTGGAAGTCCCGGGTGGTGCGCGGCGGCCTCCGGCGCGCACGCCTAAGCCGGTGGCTGTCGCTGCTGCTGGCCGCGTTGGTGCTGTTGACCCTCATAGCGGGCCTCGGTTATGCCAGCGGACTGGTGCGCTCGATCGCCGGCAAGCCCGGGCTCTGGGTGCACATCGCTGTTGCCCTCGCGCTGGTGCCGCTGCTGATCTGGCACGTCTCGGCCCGGCGCATCCGGCCGCGCCGGACCGATCTCTCGCGTCGGGCACTGATGCGTGCCGGTGTGCTCGCCGCGGGCGCGGTCGCACTCTACGCCGCCAGCGAAGCCGCGATCAGAGTTCTCGGCCTGTCTGGCGCCAGGCGCCGCTTCACCGGCTCGTACGAGACGGCCTCGTTCCGGCCTGAGGCGATGCCGTCGACCAGCTGGCTGCTCGACCCCGTACCTGCCGTCGACCCGGACCAGTGGCGCCTGGCCGTCAATGACGGGCAGGGCCGCCGAGAGCTGACGCTGGCGCAGCTGGCCGGGTTCGGCACCCAGGCGCGGGCCACGCTGGACTGCACTTCCGGTTGGTACTCGCAGCAGGACTGGACCGGCGCGCCGCTTGGCACGATGCTCCAGCGCGGGCCGGGAGCGCAAAGCGTGTACGTGCACTCGCTGACCGCTACTGGGTCCGTTTCCCGATCGGCGACCTGGACCGTTTGCTGCTCGCCACGAAGGTAGGCGGTGCTCCCCTCTCGGCCGACCACGGGTTCCCGGCACGCCTCGTGGCCCCAGGCCGGCGGGGCTACTGGTGGGTCAAGTGGGTCGACCGCATCGAGCTGCAGACCACGCCGTCGTGGTGGCAGCCGCCGTTCCCCACAGGCTGACGCTATCTCGGCAGTCCGGCGGCCGGAGCGTCGGTGATTCGCTTGCCTTGCGGCGGCAGCCAGGTGACCTGCCGCATGTGAAGCCTGGGCGAGCGTCAGATCCCGAAGCGAGTCAGGCCGCTGTCAGTTGAGGATCGACAGGATGGCGTCGATGCTTTCGTCAACTAGCCGGCCGATCGGGGGCCACGGGAAGGCCGGGCGACTGCCGCGCAGGGTGATCAGGCCGTGTAGCGACGCCCACAGGAGCACCGCGCATTCGTCCGGGCCCCGGCCGGCGGGCGGAGCGCCGCTGGCCGCTCGCTTGGTGCTTGCGGCCCGGTCGGCGGCGGTGGCGAGTGCGCCGGCCAGCAGTCGCAGGGCGGGGGCGCCCGGCATCGCGTGCGGGTCCCAGCCCGGGTGCGGCTGGCCTCGCAGCGACATCAGCAGGTGGTAGCGGCCCGGCTCGGCCAGGGCAAGACGCGCGTACTCGTGGCACATCGCCCGCAGGGCCGGTTCGCCGGCCGCCGCGCTGGCTGCGGCGGTCTCCAGCGCCTGGGTGAACTCGGCGAACTCCGCCGTGTAGACCGCGTAAAGCAACTCGTCGAGCGACTCGAAGTGCAGGTAGAAGGCCTGCGGGTGGACGCCGGCTGCCCTGGTGACGCCCCTGATCGTCAGGTCCGACTCGGCCTTGGCGTCCTTGAGCAGCGCGCGTGCGGCGGCGACGAGCTCGTCGCGCAGTTTTCCGCCCTCGCCGCGCCGGTTCCTTGTCCTGCGCTGCCCGGCGGGGGACTGGTCCTGCGTGTCGTTCATGGCGCCGCCCGTTTCTGTCCCGAGGTCTTGTCATAACTGAACAGCCGTCTATAGACTTGCGTCTACTAGATAGGAGGGTACCGCAATGACCACCACCACCGTCACCAGGATCTGCCACAGCTGCCACCTCATCGAGATCGGCGGACGGACGTTCCTGACCGACCCCTGGTTCAGCGAGAAGCCCGGTTACCACCCGGGTGAGCCCGTCGCCGTGCCCGTCGCCGGCCTGCCCGCCCTCGACGGCGTGCTGATCAGCCACCACCACTACGACCACTGCGACCTGGCGGCGTTCGCCGCCTACCGCGACCTGGGCGTGCCGATGTTCGTCGCCGGGCCCGTGGCGCCGCGCGCCCGCAAGGCGGGGTTCACCGACGTGACCGCGCTCGCCCCCTGGCAGTCGGCCGCGGTCGGCGGTGTCACGGTTACCGCCGCGCCCGCGAAGCACGGCGTCTACGAGGTCACCTTCGTGCTCAGCGACGGCACAAGCACCGTGTACTTCGCGGGGGACACCATGCTTATCCCGGAACTGCGCGAACTGCCGGCGCACTTCGGGCATATCGACATCGCGCTGCTGCCGGTCAACGGATTGCGCATCCGCCCGCAGCTCAACAAGCAAGTCGTCATGAACGCGGCAGAGGCCGCGGAGCTCACCGCCGTCCTCAAGCCGCGGCTGGCAATACCGCACCACTACGCCTTCACCAGCGGCTGGCTCGGCGACCGGCTGATGACCAAGGGCGACAGGGACCCGCAGCCCTACGCCGACGCCTGCGCCCGGCTGGCGCCGGACACAGACGTCCATATCATCGACCCGGGAACCCCGGTCGCCCTCTAGAGCTAGCTCAAGCCAGGTTCACGGCCCCGGCCTCGTGCCAGCGCGTCAGGCCCTTGCCGCCAGAACCGGCGGTCCCGGCTCCCCGCGCCCAGGTCGTCGTGGCCCGGTCGCGGCCGGCGAGACGGCTAGGCTCGCCACGCCTTCCGGATCCGCTTGCGGGCGGGCTGCTCGTGCAGCAGTGCTCCGGACGTCCTGGCGAGGAATTCGTCGTAGGTGTCCGGCGCCGCGTGCGGATTGTCGGCATACCGGTCCGGAGCGGTCTGCAGCACCAGCATCAGCCGCTGCGCTTCGTTCATCTCGCGAACTGCGTCCGCCAGCTTGCCGGCCACCCGCCGCACCGTTGTCTTCATCTGTGGCCTCCCTTCGTGCGCCGCCTCCAGGCTCGCAGTAAGACCCGGCACTGATCATGGGGAGAAATCCTTAACGCCGGCCGCCGCTGTCATACTCATCTGCGCCTGCGGCCCGCAAGGCAGCACCATTGCGCCGCGTGAGACCCGGCGCCCGCGCCCGGACCAGGCCGTAATCGGTTAGCCGAAAGGTCCGACCGCGGGGAATAATGGAGATATGGGCACGCTGGTGGGACGGGACGCGGAGTTGGCCCGGCTCCGCGGCCTCCTCCAAGACGCCGCTGCGGGCCACGCGGTGACGGGTCTCGTCAGCGGAGACGCGGGGATCGGCAAGTCCCGCCTGGTCGCCGAGGCGATGCAGATCGCCGAACGCGACGGTTTCACTGTGCTGTGCGGCCAGTGCGCGGAGATTGGCGACAGTGTCCCGTACCTGCCGTTCGCGGACGCGTTCCGCGCCGCGCCGCCGCACATCGAGAAGGCGATCAAAGCCCGCCCGGTGCTGTCTCGCCTGCTCCCGGACGGCGCGGGGCAGGCCCAGGGGGCGGACTGGGCGGGCCTGGCACGCCAGCAGATGTTCGGCGCCGCGCTCAGCCTGCTGTCCGAACTGGCCGTTGACAGCCCGGTCCTGCTGGTCATCGAAGACCTGCACTGGGCCGACGCCACCACGCGCCACCTGGTCACGTTCCTCGCCCGCATGCTGCACCGCGAGCGCGTCGCCATCATCGGCACGTACCGCACCGACGACCTGCACCGCCGCCACCCGCTGCGCGGCGTGATCGCGGAGCTGCTCAGGCTGCCCATGGTTGCGCTGGTCGAACTCGGGCCGCTGTCCGCCGCTGCCCTGGCCGAAATTCTGTCCAATGAGCTGAACGCCCCGTTGCCGTTGTCCGCCGCCACTCTCAACTCTCTCGTGGAGCGGGCGGAAGGGAACGCGTACTACGCCGAGGAACTACTGACCGCGTCGTCGTGCACGGAGGGCACGCTGCCGACAGGGCTGGCCGCGCTGCTGCTGTCGCGAGTGGAACGCGTGTCCGACGCGGCGCAGCAGGTGCTGCGGGCGGCGGCCGTGGCGGGCGGAGGCGCTGGCGACGACCTGGTCCGGGCCGCCTCTGGCCTGCCCGATGACGTTTACGAGGAGGCGGTCCGCGAGGCGGCCGGCCATCAGTTGCTGGCTTCCGACGGGCCTGACGGTTACCGGTTCCGGCACGCTCTCCTGCGCGAGGCCGTGTACGGCGACCTGATGCCGGGAGAGCGGACCCGGCTGCACGCCCGGCTCGCGAGCCTGCTCGCCACTGCGCCTGCCAGCACGGGGCCCGGTGCCGCAGCCGAACTCGCGCACCACTGCCTGGCGAGTCACGACATCCCCGGCGCGTTCGCCGCCTCGGTCCGGGCCGGCACGGAAGCCGAGCGCCTCGGTGCCCCCGCCGAAGCGCACCGCCACTACGACATGGCCCTGGAACTGTGGGCGCGGGTGGAGACGGCGGAGCGCATCGCGGGCATGACGCGCGGCAAGCTCGGCCTGAAGTCCGCGCTGGCGGCCGCGGCGAGCGGTGACGTGCCCCGCGCGGTGCACCTGCTGCGGCGCATCAGGGACTGGGTGTCCGGCGAGGCAGGACCGGCGGAAAGCGCCGAACTGCGCTGCCGGGTCGGCGAGCGGCTCGCGTATCACCTGCTGCAGGGCGAGAACACGCAGTGGTACGCCGAAGCGCTTGACGTGGCAGGTGCGACCGTCCGGGAGACGCTGGACGAGTCGCCGACGTGGTACCGGGCCCGCGCCATGGCGACCTACGCGATCGCGCTGATGGCCGCGCACCGCTACGACGACGCCCGGGAGTGGGCCAGCCGTGCCCAGGTGGCGGCTCGCGCCGCCGGGTCGGCCTCCGTCGAGGCGGACGCGCTCGCCACGACCGGGCAGCTCGCACTGCGGAATGGCAGCTCCGGCGAGGCGATCGGCATGTTCACCGCCGCGATCGAGCAGGCGGGAGCCGCAGGGGCGGTCGGCGATCGGCTGCGGGCCGCCTACCAGCTGGCCACGGAGCGCCTGGCGCGGGGCGAACTGGCGGAGGCCGCCAGTGTCGCGCACCGCGGGGAGGAATGGGCGGAGGCGGAGGGGCTCGGCCTCGCGCCGTTCGGCTTGGACCTGCAGCACCTGCACTTCCAGGCGCACTTCGCCCTCGGGCACTGGGACCACGCGCAGGAGCTGGCGGACGGGTTCCCGGTCCGGGTCACCAGGCAGGCGGAGGCGCTGCTTTCCGCGATGGCCCTGTTCGTCGACGTGGCGCGGGGCAACCCGGCGGTCGCAGAACGGCGGACCTGGCTGGAGCCGTTCTGGGACGACGTCTTCGTCGCGTACATCGCGCGCGGGATCCTCGCCGAGCATGCCCTGTGGCAGGGGGACTGCGAGCGTGCCCTGGCGGAGGCGGAAGCCGCGATCGACGCGGACGCGTGGCCCGCCCACAGCCCGTCGGTGATCCGGGTGACGGCGATCGCCCTCGCGGCACGGGCCGACCGGGCGGCGCAGCAGCGGGCGACCGGGGATGTCTGCGGCGCGGACGCCGAAGCGGCCGCCGGTGCCGCGCTGCTCGGTGTCGCCAGAGAGGGCGCCGGCTACCCCGCCCGGCCCAGGGCGGTGCTCGGGCCGGAGGGCCGCGGCTGGCTCGCCCGCTGCGAAGCCGAATACGCCCGCCTCGCGGGGACGAACTCCCCGGATGTCTGGGAGAGGGTCCTCGCTGAGTTCGGACCCGGCTACGTGTACGAGACGGCCCGCACTCAGTGGCGGCTCGCCGAGGCGCTGGTGGAAGCCGGGCGCCGCGACGAGGCCGCCGCCATCTGGCGGGCGGCGCGCGACACCGCCTCCCGGCTGCGGGCGGTGCCTCTCGGTGCGGCCCTCGACGACCTAGCGCGGCGCGCCCGCCTGGACCCCGGGAACGTGAACCGAGGCGGGCACGACCACGGAACAGGCGGCACGAGTCCGCTCGCCGCCCTGACAGACCGGGAACGCGAGGTGCTCAGCCTGATCGCCAGGGGCATGTCCAACCGCGAGATCGGCACCGAACTGTTCATCACGCCGAAGACGGCGAGCGTCCACGTCTCCAACATCCTCGGCAAGCTAGGCGCCGCGAGCCGCACGGAAGCGGCCGCCATCGCCTACCGCGAGGGCGTCTAGCGGTTCCGGTAAGTCCTAGCCGTAACCGGGCCGCGCAAAGAGGGGTGCGGCGCACTTGGCAGAGGTTCGCCCAGCGGCCGGAAGGTGGCTTTCGCACGCCGCAGTCCCGGGAATCGGGGTTACCGTTGGCACGTGGACGAACTGGCAGACTCCAGCGGGGTGCTGCACGATCCCGCCATCCTGCGCTGGCGGCTAGCGGAGGCCGGGTACCTCTTCTTCCGCGGCCTGCTGCCGGCCGGCACGTTGCGGGCCGCGGGCGCGGCAGTACTCGCACGGCTCCGCGACGGCGGCTGGACCGGCGCGGACGGCACGCCGTCGGCGCCGCCGCGAGCGCTCAACCCGGTCGAGGCCCTGTCAGATCCCGCCTTCCGCCGGGCACTGACATGTGCGGAGTTCAATCAGGTTCCCTATCTCGCGCCGCTGCGCGCGACGGTGCGGCGGATACTCGGCACGGCGGCGTTCTCCTACCCGGTGAAGGTGCTGCGCGCCGTCTACCCCGAGCGGCCCGGTGCTCGCACCCGCGGCCGCTACATCCACTACGACTACGCGGTGGGCGGCGGCCAGGACATGCTCACCAGTTGGCTGCCGCTGATGGAGATACCGGTCCGGCTGGGCGGGCTGGCCGTGCAGCCGGGCGGCCACCACTGGCCGCCTCAGCCGCCCCGCCCGCTGCGCGAGTCTGAACGAGGGTGGGCCACGACCAGCTACCAGCCTGGTGACGTGCTCATCTTCCACTGCCTCACGCCGCACGCGGCACTGCCGAACACCGGCTCGGCGCTGCGGATCTCGGGCGATTTCCGCTGGCAGACGCCCGATCATCCGGCCCCCTCTGAGCTCGTGCTCGGCCGGGCAGGCCATGGCAGGGAAGTGTTCAGCAGGCTGTTCCACGACGAGCCATGGTGGGAGCCGGTCCCGGCCGGCCTTGACCTGCACCCCCGGGCAGAGCTGGCCGCCAGGCAGCCGGGGCCTTCTCGCTTCTTCGCCGTCCACCCTGGCTGGCAGGAGTGGCGCCCCCCGCCCTCGCCCGTTCACTAAGGCCCGGCTGCGTGCCCGGGCCCTCGGGCTCTGCGGCCTTCGAACACCTCGCCTGGGAGCTTCCCGCCGTTTGCCCCCCGCATCGGCGTGTCGTTCGACCATAGACTACATGAAGTGCTAGGTTACTCCCCATCTAGCACGCTCATCCGCCTCGCGTGTCGTCCAGTGAGCGCGCTCCCCCCGACGTGAGGAAGGCACCGTGCCAGGAACACCCCCCGTAAGGCGCCGGCTGCTTGGCACGGCGCTGCGCGAGTACCGCGAAAGCCTCGGCTATAACCTTGAGGAGGCAGCCCGCATCCTCGAGTGCGACCGCTCGAAGATCAGCAGAATCGAGACTGGTGAGCGCGGCATCCGGGCGAAGGAACTGCGCGAACTCCTGACCGAGTACGGCGTGCCGCCGACCGAGCAGGAGGCGCTGCTCGCCATCGCGCACCGCGGCCGTGAGACCGGCTGGTGGCTCGACTACCACGACGTGCTCTCGGCCGGCGCCCAGGACTACGTGATCATGGAGACCGCGGCGACCGAGATCTTTGCCTACGAGGCGAACCAGGTTCCTGACCTGCTTCAGACGCCCGGCTACATGCGCGCCGTGGCCGCCGCGGACTCCCGCTACACCTCAGCGGAGCAGTGCGCGCACGCCGTGGAAGTGAAGCTGAACAGGCAGCGGATCGTCGTCGCCGGGCGTGCGCCCAGCCTGGACGTGGTGGTCACGGAGGGGGCACTGCGGCAGACGGTCGGCCCTGCCCTGCTGATGCGCGAGCAGCTTGCCCAGCTCGCCGTCCAGGCCGAGACGGGCTTCGCCGATGGCCTGGCGGACGGCAGCGTTCCCGAGGGGCAGCGCTGCCGGATCTCGCTCCGGGTCCTGCCGTTCGCGGCCGGGGTGCACGCCGCCGCGGGATGCGGTTCGATGACGATGCTGCGGTTCGCCGAGACCCCTGAGATCGGCGTCATTCACCTGGCCGCGTTGTCCGGCGGCGTGAGCCTTGAGGGCCGCGAGGAGATCGCCCGCTATCTGCGGCTTATCGGGCAGCTTCGCGCGGCGGCGCTGACCACGTCGCGATCGGCGCACCTCATCCGCGCGATCGCGCGGTCGTACGACCGTTAGGCGGTGGGCGCTTCTGCCGGGTCGGTTTCCGCCGGGGTATCGGGGATGGCCCGCATCGGCTGGGAGAGTCTCTTGTTGACGTCCTGGAGCCTGGCGATGAGGTCTTGGATGTCGCGAAGCTGCTGACTGTCGTCTCGCACGCCGTTGCTGTAAGTCATTGACCGAAACTCCAGAGTCGAGAAGGGGGACTCGACGGGTAGGCATACGTCGTTGGGTGCCTAGCTAGCGCTATCTTACCGTGATTTGACGGACTTGTGCCCATCGGCGAGGGTCTTTTTTGCTCAGGGCGCAAAGCCGGGAGGGTTCCCGCGTTCGCCTTGTTAAGGCTATACCGCGTACGGCTGGGCGCGTGCCAAGTTGGCGGGAATGCTTGCCGAATTGTCGTTCTCGCAGGTCAACGTCGATGCAATCGATTCGCACCGGGCGGTATTCCTTACCTTTCTATTGCAAGTGCACATTAGCGGATGCACGGTCAGACGGCCTTCGTGCGTTTGCACGTGCAACGCCGGAGCCCGTTGGTAAACTGAAGTTCGCGTAGGCGAACTATGCACGCGGACTATGCACCTGAAAATGCACGCCGAAAAGTATCGTGCGGATGCACGTGCACTCGACTTTCGCAGTTTTGAGGTCTGCGGGTCGGCGTGATTACTGTCCGGCCGGCGGGCCTGCGTAGAGGGCGAGGGTCTCGTCGATTCCCTGCTCGGGAGTGCCGGTGAGCGGGCCGTAGGACCAGGGGAACTCGTTTTCGCTGTATGTCTCTGTGGTGGCCTTGTAGATGCCGATGGCCCATTCGTCGGGTGAGCCCGTCCAGCGCAGGCGCAGGAAGGGCGTCGGCGTGCGGTGGCCGGGAAGGGTGACCGCGACGTAGCAGTACCGGCCGCGGAAGCGGACCTCGGGCTGGCCGAGGCGGGGCCATCCGGCGGCGACACGTGCGGCGACCCGGGCGGTGACGTCGTTCCGGGCCTGCTCGTCGGGCGTCTGCGGCATGCTGTCCATGATGGCCGGCGGCACCCGCCGCGTCCCCTGCCTCTCTTCCAAGGAAACGGTCTCCTGCCGATGCTCCCGGACATGGTGCCGGCGTCGCTGATGACGCTGCTCCAGGCGTTCGCGCCGCTGTTCACCGCCCCGTCGTTCCGCACCTTCACTGCCCTGGCCTGCGGTTTCCTTGCCCAGCCGGGGAGGCGGACGGTCTGCGGGATGCTGTCGGGGGCGGGCCTGTCGCGGGTGTGGCCGCACGACCGGGCGCACTGGTTCTTCGCCCGCGCCCGGTGGAACGCCGATGACCTGGGCGTGGCCGCGGCCCTGCTGGTGGTGTCGCTGCTGGTCCCGGCGGGGGCGCCGGTCGACGTGGCCGTTGACGACACCCTGTTCAAGAGGCGGGGGAAGAAGGTCTGGGCCGCCTCCTGGTTCCATGACGGCTCGGCCGCCGGGCCCGCGAAAACGGGATACGGGAACAACTGGGTGATCCTCGGGATCGTCGTGCGGCTGCGGTTCATGTCCCGTCCGGTCGCGGTGCCGGTGATGGCCAAGCTGGTGATCAAGGGGTCGAACTCGAAATCCCGGCTGTGGCTGGCCCGCCGGATGGCCGAGAGGCTGGCCGCCGCCCTGCCCGGCCGCCGGATCCGGGTCGTCGCGGACTCCGCCTACGCCGGCGGCGAGCTGAAGGGCCTGCCGGCCGGGATCTCCTGGACGACCCGGCTGCGCAAGGACGCCGCCCTGCACGGCCTGCCGCCCGCCCGGACCGGCAGGCCCGGCCGGCCCAGGGTGAAGGGGGACCGGCTCCCGTCCCTGGCGAAGCTGGCCGCGGCAGCGGAGTTCTCCCCGGTCACCGTCGTCCGCTACGGCAGGACCGAGACCGTCGCCGCCGCCGTGGTCACCTGCCTGTGGTACTCCGTGTTCGGCTCGCGGCCAGTCACCGTCGTCATCGTCCGCGACAAGCCGGGCAGCGGCTTCGGCATCGCGCTCGTCACCACCGACCGGGAGGCCACGGCGGAGCAGGTGATCGAAAGATATGCCGCCAGGTGGTCAGTTGAAGTCGCGATCGAGGACGCGAAACAGATCTTCGGCACCGGCCAGGCCCGCAACCGCACCGCGGCCGCCGTCGAGCGCACCGTCCCGTTCCAGATCGCCTGCCAGGCCGCCGCCGTCACCTGGTACGCCACCGCCGGCCACGACTCCGCCGACCTGCACGAACGCCGCGCGCTCGCCCCGTGGTACACCTCCAAGGCCGAGCCCGCCACCGCCGACATGGCCGCCAAGCTCCGCCGCGTCATCATCGCCGCAAGGTTTAGGGCATCTCGCCCGGACCAGCCAACACCCCAGGAAATCGCCGTTATCCGGCTGGCCTGGGAAGACGCCGAGCCACTCGCTGCCTAAATCCTCGAAAGTCGAGTCATCAGCAGGCTCCTCTTCGGGCTTTTCATTGGTCGGTGTCGCGGCGTAGTAGTTTACGGTAGCATCATTTCCGAAAGCAACTGACTGGTCATACGTGGCAATTAGAGGACCGATTATCGGCATGGAAGGCGAGGTGTTGGAATTTTCCGCCGCTGAAGCATTTCTTTTACGCTCTCGCGCGTAGTACATGGGAATCGTGACCAGGAGGCCAAGCGCAAGTATTCCAGAAACAATCCAAACTACTCGCTTGTAATCAAATATCGGAGGCAGGACCAGGACAACGGCAATTGCCGCAATTATGCTAACGACGTATACAGCGCTTCTTCGCATGTGAGTATTCTACTCGTTGCGACACACCCAAAAGCCAAGAGTTCGCCCCAATTTATCCGTTTTCCGACCTGTCATCCTTTATAGCTACGAGTCATCCCGTCCAACCTGATAGGTGCCAGTGGGTTTGCCGGGCAAGATCAGAGTCAAGGGTCTGCGGTTGCGCCATCGCCTCAGCGACGCGACCGAAGAGAGCGCCGCTGAGGCAGTGATCTTGCCCGGCGAACAAATGCGCAGCGCGCTTGTGGCGAGGTAAATGCGCGATCAGTCAGGCATAGCTAGCGGGCCTGGCTCGACACCGGACGCACCCAGGGACGCTGCGATCTCGGCGAACTGGTCGAGGGCGGCCTGCAGATCCTCGACGATCTCGGCGGCGATCACCTCGGGAGCTGGCAGGTTGCCTGTGTCCTCCAGCGACTCGTCGCGCAGCCAGAAGATGTCGAGGAAGGCCTTGTCACTGGCCACCAACTCGTCGTAGGAAAAGGCGTGGAAACGTTCGGTCTCGGTGCGCTCGTGCCGGTTGCCGGGGTTGTAGCACGCGACGAAGTCATCCAGGTCGGCCCGCCCCAGGGCGCGGGTCTTCAGCGTGAAGTTCTGGTTGGTGCGGAAGTCGTAAATCCACAGCCTGTCCGTCCACGGCTTCTCCGACGGAGGTTTGCGGTCGAAGAACAGCACGTTCGCCTTCACGCCGCCCGCGTAGAAGATCCCGGTCGGCAGCCGCAGCAGGGTGTGCGCGTTGCACTGCTCCAGCAGCCGTCGCCGAACGGTCTCGCCTGCCCCGCCCTCGAACAGGACGTTGTCGGGGACGACGATGGCGGCGCGGCCGTTGATGGTGAGCAGGGACCGGACGTGCTGCAGGAAATTAAGCTGCTTGTTGGACGTGGTGGCCCAGAAGTCCTCGCGCAGGTAGCTCATGTCCTCGCGCTCGGACTCGCCGAGGGCGTTGATGACCTTGTAGGACGATTTCCGGCCGAACGGCGGGTTGGTCAGCACCATGTCGAAGTGCTCGGACGGAGCGGACCGCAGGGCATCGTCCACGGTGACCAGGCTGGGGTTCTCGGGAGCGCTGATCCCGTGGAGGAGCAGGTTCATGGCGCACAGTCGGGCGGTCGCATCGACAATCTCCCAGCCCCGCAGCGCCCGGTCCCGCAGGAGCCGTTTCTCGTCGGGGTCCAGCCTGGCCGACTTCATCTGCTCGTAAGCGGCCAGCAGGAAGCCTCCGGTTCCGGCCGCCGGGTCGCACACCCGCATGGAGGCCGTGGGCCGCATCACGTCCACGATGGCCCGGATCAAGGATCGGGGCGTCTGCTTGTCGTTGTTCCCGTACACGACCCAGTGGACCGACGACGCGCAGACCCCGGTCATCGTCTACGGGCTCAACCTGCTGGCCGCCGCGATCGCTTATTACATCCTGCAGACCGCGATCGTCCGTACCCAGGGCCGCGACTCCGCCCTCCGCAAGGCGATCGGCAGCGACTTCAAGGGCAAGGTCTCGCCCATCGGCTACATCGCCGGCTGCGTCGCCGCCCTCCTCGGCGGCGCCGGCGCCGGCGCGAACCGCCCGGGCATCTGGATCGCGATCGCCTGCTACGTCGGCGTCGCCGCCCTGTGGATCATCCCCGACCGCCGCATAGAAGCGACTATCCTCCCTGCCCCCGACGAAGACAAACCAAAATAACAGCAAGAAGCGCCGGCGCGCGCGCCCGCACCGCCCGGCCGTGGTCCCCGCGGCGCCCGCGGGCGAGGTCCGCATGCCCGCCGCGATCAGGCCTTGGAGGTGAGGTGCCAGCGGCCGCACAGCGGACACAGGTAGCAGCGCCGCTCGTTCCTCTCCCGGCGGTGGTCCTTTTTCCCGATCCGGAGAGCAAGAACGATTTCGGCGTCGAGGCGCGTCCGGAACTGACGCTTACCGGTGGCGCAGGCCATGCCCGCGTTATGCCCCTTATCGCCCTACCTGTCACCTAGCTATAGGTTCAAGGGACGCCCGGGTGAATGTACCGTCGGTGCCGGTATGACCGCTGCCACAGGAAATGCCGTGGACGGGAGGCCCGAAGCCAAAGGAACCCGCGCCGGCTGCGGATAACAGCGAGGCGATCCATTCGCCGGTCGTGGTGACCAGGGCCTGGCGGGGGAAGATCTTCTCGGTCAGCACGCGGTGCACCTCCGGGTCGCGGTCTTCGCACGCGTCGGAGAGCACCACGAGACGGTAGTCGAGGTCGGCCGCCTGGCGGACCGTGGACAGCACGACGCCGCTGGTGGCGATGCCCGCCAGGACGAGCGTGTCAGCGGACGCGGCGCGCAGCAGCACGTCCAGGTCCGACCCGCTGAACGCGCTGACCCGACGCTTGACGATGACCGGCTCGGTGTCCAGCGGTGCCAGCGAGGCGTGCACCTGGGTGGCCGGGTGGTCGAGCGTGTACGCGTCCCCCGCCTGTGCCGTGATGGCAGAGAACGTGGTGTTGGCCGCGGCGATCTCGGGGTAGCCAGGCCGGAACGCGACGCGGACGAACATCACCGGGATGCCCGCAGCCCGTGCGGCCTTGACGGCACGGTCGGCGGCGTCGATGACGGACGACGAGCCGAGGCGCTCGACGACGCCGTGCTGGAAGTCCATCAGCAGCAGGACTGGACGGGAACCGGACGTGCCGGGCATGGGCATGCCTCCGCGGAAGTCGACGTAATGTTCAGCCCGAACTTATCAGATATGGCTGATGAATCCGCGATCGGCCCCGCCGCCGGGAACCAGCGCGCAGGTGCTTGATCGCCCCCGGGCGGCGCGTTAAGGCGTCAAGCACCCCGGGCAGCACCGGCGGCAGGCTTGACCACGGGAAGTTGATCCACCGGTCGGTCCGCTTCCACACGTAGTCGCACTTCACCAGGGATGCTGGCTTCTCGTACACCACGGCGCAGCGCACATCGGCCACGTGCTCGGCGATGAAGTTCCGCACCAGTTCGATGGTCTTGCCGGTGTCGGCCACGTCGTCGGCGATCAGCACCTTCTTCTCCGAGAAGTCGACCGCGGACGGCACCGGCGGGAGCATGACCGGCATGTCGAGCGTGGAACCCACCCCGTTGTAGAACTCGACGTTCATCAGGTGCAGGTTCTTCACCGACAGGGCGTAGCCGAGAGCGCCGGCGACGAACATGCCGCCGCGTGCGATCGCCAGGATCAGGTCGGGCCGGAACCCGTCGTCCGCGATCACCTGCGCCAGCTGCTGCGCGGCGTCGCCAAAGGAATCCCAGGTCAGGGTCTCGCGCGCGTGATCCATATGTCGTGACTTTAACCGGTTGGCTCAGTCGGCGAGCACGGAGGTTGACGTGGCGTCGTAGTCCGCGAGCCACGCCGCGCCGCGCCCGTCCAGGTCCCGCCGGTTCAGCCGTTTGCGGACCGAGATCGCCAGGTCTCGCCTGATGACCGCCCACCGCGAGGGAAGGTGGTTGGACACGCCGCGGGCCCGCGCGGTCAGCACCACCTGGGACGCCCGGGGTCGCCGGACCCGCTCGTAGGCGCCAAGCGCCGCGACCGCGTCGTCCGGCGACGCCGCTAGGGCGTTCGCCAGCACCGCGCCGTCCTCAAGTGCCTGGCATGCCCCCTGTCCCAGGTAGGGCAGCATCGGGTGCGCGGCGTCGCCGAGCAGCGTCACCCGCCCGGACGTCCACGCGGGGATCGGGTCCCGGTCGTACAGCGCCCACTTGTACCAGGTCTGCCCGGCCTCGAACAGCCGCAGCAGCGACTCGTGCCAGCCCTGGTACCTTTCGATGACTTCGTCTCTCGGGCACTCAGTCACCCACGACTCGTGCCGGTAGCTGTCGTCGTCGTAGTGCGCGACGACGTTGATCAGCTCCTCGCCGCGCAGCGGGTAGAGCACGATCGTACCGTGCGGGCCGAGCCACTGCCCGTTGTCGGCCGCCATGTCCGGCGCGGCACCGCCGCGCACCGCTGCCGTCGGGATCACCGAGCGGTAGCAGATCTTGCCGGTGAACCGGGGCGCGTCCGGCCCGAACAGCGACGTCCGCACGGCCGAGTGAATCCCGTCGGCTCCGATGATTACGTCCGCCTCGGCCTCCGAGCCGTCGGCGAACCGCGCGACCGCCGCCGACGAGCCGGACTCCGCCGACACGCACCGCTTGCCGAGCGTCACGATCTCGGGCGGCAGCGCCGCGGCGAGCACGTCGAGCAGGTCCGCCCGGTGCACGGTCGCCGGTTCGATGCCCTGGAGCGCTGCCTGCTTGGCCCTGCTGGTCCGTGAGATGACCCGGCCGCTGATCCCGTCCTTGGTCACCGCGTACTGGCTGCGGCCCGCGACCTTCCGCACGCCGTCCTCGACCCCGATGAACCGCAGCACCCGCATCGCGTTGGCATGGAGCGCGACCCCGGCCCCGATCTCCTTAAGCTCGCCGGCCGCCTCGTATACGGACACCTCTGCCCCGGCCCGGCGCAGCGCGTTGGCAGCGGTGAGCCCCCCGATGCCGCCTCCGATGATCATCACACGTGTCATACGGCCATCTTCTCCCGGCCGCCGCGTGTCCCTCAATCGCGTCCGGCGACGGAAATCGGCGTCCCGCCTTGTCGCGCCCCTGCGGCCGGCCGGCGAGGATGAGTTCCGTGCCACTGCCTGAAGGCGGCCCCGCGCTGCCCGTTGAGCCCGGACTGTGCGGGAGGTGCCGCCATGCCGCTGTCAAGGGCACCAACAGGGGGACCGTCTACCTGCGGTGCACGCGTGCGTCGTGGGACGACCGCCTGGTCAGGTACCCGCGCCTGCCGGTGACCAGCTGCGCCGGCTTCGAGCCGACGGACAAGGCCGAGAGTCCGGCGCCCGGCGAGCGACCCGTTGCCATTGACTGAGTCAAGGATTACCGTTGACTCAGTCAATGATTTGGAGGCGCTCATGACCGGCCCGACCGTCGCCGCTGCCAGGTCCACGGGGCCAACGCCCGCTCAGGTGGCGCAGGTCCGCGCGTTCAACCGCTTCTACACCAACGTCATCGGCGTGCTGCACGACATGTACCTGGACACGCCGTACACGCTGACCGAGAGCAGGCTGCTGTTCGAGATCGCGAAGCACGGCACGGTCGAGGCGTCCTGGCTGCGCCAGGCGCTCGACATCGACGCCGGGTACCTGAGCCGGGTGCTGAGCCGCTTCGAGTCCGACGGCCTGGTGACCAGGCACCGGTCGCCGGCCGATGCGCGCCGTCAGCAGATCCGCGCCACCCGGGCCGGGCACGCGGCGGTGGCCGAGCTCGACGCCCGCGCCGTCAGCCAGATCGGCGCGCTGCTCGGCGACGTCGCGTGCGACCCGCTGCTCGAGGCCATGCAGGTGATCACCCAGACCCTGGGCCGGCCCGCCCTCGGCGCGGACGGGAACGGCGACGTCGCGGAGCCGCGCCTCACACTGCGCCCCCTGGCGGACAGCGACCTTGGCTGGGTCCTGCAGCGGCACGGCGCCGTGTACGCCGCCGAGTTCGGCTGGGACGCCAGCTTCGAGGCGTTCTGTGCGGGAGTCATCGGAGAGTACGTCACCCTGCGCGGCACCCACCGGGGCCGGGCCGGGGGCTGGATCGCCGAAGTGGACGGCAGGCGCGCCGGATCGGTCTGCTGCGTCCCCGACGGGCCGGCCACGGCCCGGCTCCGGCTGCTGCTCGTGGAACCCTGGGCGCGAGGCCTGGGCCTGGGCACCCGGCTGGCCGACCGGTGCCTCGACTTTGCCCGCGCAGCCGGCTACGCGGACATCGTCCTGCTCACCTACGACCAGCTCGTCGCCGCCCGCCGGATCTACCAGGCGGCCGGCTTCACCCTGGACAGCGAGCATCCAGAAGAAGCGTTCGGCCAGCACATGATGAGCCAGACCTGGTCCCGGTCGCTCTAGCCGCACCGCCCGCGTTGACGGGCGAGAGCATTCCTGATGTCATCGGTCTGGCCCGCACGCGTCCGCCCGACGTCCGCCCCAGGACACCCGCAACGGGCCAGGGAAGGAGGCCGCGGTGACGGCGATCTCGGAAACCGAAGGCTCCCAGCGCGCTCAGGTGGGTCCGCCGCCCCCGTTCGACGCCGAGCTCCGCCCCGCCCTGGACGCCTTCGCGGCGACCGGGGGACCCGCGTTCACGCTGGAGAACCTGCCGCTCATCCGGCAGGGCCGCGCGCTCCTCCCGCAGCCCACGGACGAGGACCTGCGACGTGGCGGAGCGTTCGAGTTGACCACCGTGGCCGTAGCCGGCCCGGCGGGGGCACCCGACGTCCCGCTGCTGATCTGCCGCCCGGGTGGCGTTACGGCCCCGGTGGCCTGCCTCTACCACATTCACGGCGGCGGCATGATGCTCGGCGACAACCGTACGGGCCTGCCGGGCATGCTTGACCACGCCGAACAGCTTCAGCTTGCCGTGGTCTCTGTGGACTACCGGCTCGCACCAGAGACACCGCACCCCGGTCCCGTCGAAGACTGCTACGCGGGCCTGTCCTGGACCGCTGCCCACGCCGCTGAGCTTGGCATCGACCCTCGGCGGATCATCGTCGGCGGCGGCAGCGCCGGCGGCGGCCTCTCAGCGGCAGTGGCCCTGCTCGCCAGGGACCGCGGCGGGCCCGCGCTGGCCGGCCAGATGCTGATGTGCCCCATGCTCGACGACCGCAACGACACGCCGTCCTCCCGGCAGATGGCCGGCCTCGGCGTCTGGGACCACGCGGCCAACGAGATCGGGTGGACCGCGCTGCTCGGCGACGCGCGCGGCGGTCCTGATGTGTCACCCTACGCCGCACCTGCGCGCGCGACCGACCTGTCCGCCCTCCCGCCCGCCTTCATCGACGTGGGCTCGGCGGAGACCTTCAGGGACGAGGACGTCGCCTACGCGACCCGGATATGGCTGGCCGGCGGGTCGGCCGAGCTGCATGTATGGCCGGGCGGGTACCACGGGTTCGCGGCCTTCGTGCCCGGCGCGTCCCTCAGCCAGGCCGCCGTGGCCGCCCAGCAGAGCTGGCTGGACCGGCTGCTTGCGCACTAACCGGAGCCGCGCCGAACTGGCCGCCGCGCACGAGGCCGCCGCCGCCGCGGCCCGCCGCCTGCCCGTCGGATAACCGCTGGGCAGCCCGCCCGGGCGGATGCTTGGATGGGCTCATGACTCCCCAGCAGGAACCGCAGCGCGTGGTCAGCGCGAGCCGGGAAATCGCGGCCAGCCCAGAGCAGATCTTCGAGTTGATCGCCGACCCGGCTCAGCAGCCCCGCTGGGATGGCAACGACAACCTGGCCCGGGCGCGGGCTGGCCAGCGCGTGCGCCAGGTGGGCGACGTGTTCACCATGACGCTCACCGGCGGCAGCGTCCGGGAGAACCACGTGGTCGAGTTCGAGGAGGCCCGGCTCATCGCCTGGCGTCCCTCGCCGGTGGGCCGCCGCGAGCCCGGTCATCTGTGGCGCTGGGAACTTGAGCCGCTCGGCGACTCCCGCACCCGGGTCACCCACACCTACGACTGGACCCAGCTCACCGACAAGACCCGGCTCCCGCGCGCCAGGTCGACCACGCCGGACCGGCTGCACGCCTCCCTGGTCCGCCTCGCCTCCCTCGCCGAATCCGCCGGCACCGAATCCGTCGGCACCGCGCGGCAACGGCGGAGGGGCGAAGCGCCTGCCAGCACTTCGCCCCGGTCCAGACGCCCCCCATCGGGCAGCTGCTAGCGGATGGTGACGCCGGAGAACTCGAGCCAGCGGTTGACGTCGAGCAGGAACGCGGTGGGCGTCGTCGAGCTCGGCCGGATCGCCATCGTGCCAGGCAGCTGCGGGTCGGCGGCGTAAGCCTCGGTCAGCCGCTGCCTGCTGATCAGGCTGAACAACGGCGCGTCGGGCCGCGCGAGCAACTGCCCCATCTGCGCCTCGATCGCCCGCTCGTAGGCGGGGTCGGCGCTGCCTGGATAGATGCTCTTGCGCCGGTTCAACAGGTCGGCGGGGAGCAGGTCGGCCGCCGCGGCCCGCAGCAGCCCCTTTTCCATGCCGCCGGCTTCCTTGAGCGCCCACGGCACGTTCCATACGTATTCGACGAGGCGGTGGTCGGTGAACGGGACGCGCACCTCAAGTCCGGTGGCCATGCTCAGCCGGTCCTTGCGGTCGAGCAGCAGCGGCAGCCAGCGGGTCAGGCCCAGGTAGAGGACCTCGCGGACACGCCGGTCGGCCGGGCTCTCCCCGGGTAGCCGTGGCACCTCGGCCAGTGCCTGCGCGTACCGGTCGGCGGCGTACTCGGCGAGCCGGACCTTCGCCCGCACATCGGGCCGCAGCAGCGGCTCCCAGGAACCGCCGGCGGCCCAGGGGTAGGTCGGCGCGGCGAGCAGCGCCGGCACGTGATACCACGCGTACCCGCCGAACACCTCGTCCGCCGACTCACCGGACAGCGCGACCGTTGACTGCTGCCTGATCTCCCGGGACAGCAGGTACATGGAGACCGACATGTCACCCATGGCGGGGAGGTCGTGCGCGGCCAGCGGCGCCCACTGCGCCGCCACCAGGTCCTGCGCCGAGAGCATGACGGTGCTGTGCCTGGATCCGATGTGCTCAGCGGCGGCGCGTGCGTACGGCTCGTCGTGGCTGGGGCGCAGCACATCCGGCTGGAAGGCATCCTCGCTTCCATCGAAATCGACCGAGAACGTGGCGAGCTTGGCCCGGTCTCGTCGTGCCAGGCTGCCTGCGGCGAGCGCGGACACGACGCTGGAGTCCAGACCGCCGGACAGCAGGCTGCACAGCGGCACGTCGGAGACGGTCTGCCGGTGCACGATGTCGGCGAGCAGTTCCCTCACCGTCCCGGCGGTGGTCGCCGGGTCGTCGGTGTGCTCGCGCGCTTCCATCGTCCAGTAGGGGCAGGTGCGCACCCCGCCGCGGCCGACCCGGACGAACGTGCCCGGCCGCACCTCGGCGAGCCCCCGGTATACGCCATGCCCCGGTGTCGCCGTCCCGAACTGGCAGAACAGCTCAGCAAGACCCTCGGCGTCGATCTCCGCGCGGAACTCAGGATGGGCCAGGACGGCCTTCGGCTCGGACCCGAAAAGCACCCCGTCCGGGCGCGGCGCATAGTAGAGCGGCTTCACGCCAAGCCGGTCGCGGGCGAGCAGCAGTTCCTGGCTGCGCCCGTCCCAGATGCCGAACGCGAACATGCCGTTCAGCCGGCTCACGCACCCGGCACCCCACTGGAGGTAGCTGTGCAGCAGCACCTCGGTGTCTGAGCGGGTCAGGAACTCGCGGCCGTGCGAGACAAGCTCGCGGCGCAGTTCGGTGAAGTTGTAGATCTCGCCGCTGAACGTCAGCACGACGTCGTCTGCGCCAGGCGCGCGCATCGGCTGCTCGCCGCCGGGCAAATCGATGACCGCCAGCCGCCGGTGCCCGATCGCCGCGTGCGCCGAGCACCACACACCCCCCGCATCGGGTCCCCGCGGGATCATCGTCGCTGTCATCGCCTCGATCGCGGCTCGTTCGCCCCGCAGGTTCCGCCCGAAGTCGACCCACCCGGTGATCCCGCACATATTCCGGTCCTCCGTCCCGCGGGCTCCGTCGCCCGCTCCGCTCCGCGCCCCGTGTGACCGGGACCCGCACGCTGCCTGGCCCGCGCTGGGCTTGCGATTGGTTAGCACCGTAAGTCCGGCGGGTTAAGCGCCGATTGAGCCGAGTGAAAGGCGCGGGGCGACGCGGGACAGGCGCCACCATCCGTTCGGCTGGGATCTGATCAGCCGTATGGACGGGGTGCCTGTCCGGTGAGCTCAGGCCGCGGCCTGAGCGCGGTTACCGCACCGCTGCCTCGAGGGAGGCGTACTCGCCGTCGGAGAGCTCGATCAACGCGGCGGCTACGTTGTCTTCCAGGTGCCTGACGCTGGATGTGCCGGGGATCGGCAGCATCACCGGGGACCGGTGCAGCAGCCAGGCGAGGGCCAGTTGCGACGGAGAGGCCCCTGCCTCTGCGGCCATCTCGGCGAGGGGGCCGCCCGGCTTGGCCAGCTCGCCGGTCGCGAGCGGGAACCACGGGATGAACCCGATGCCGTTGGCCGCGCTGTAGTCGAGCAGCTCCTCGGCGCTGCGGTTGGCCAGGTTGTACAGGTTCTGCACGGTCGCGATCGGTGCGATCTCCGAGGCGGCGCGCAGCTGGCTCACGGTCACCTCGGACAGTCCGATGTACCGGATCTTGCCTTCTTCCCTGAGCGTGCGCAGTTCACCGACTTGGTCCTCGAGCGGCACCTGCGGATCGATGCGGTGCAGCTGGAAGAGCGGGATCTGCTCGACGCCGAGGTGGCGCAGGCTCATCTCCGCCTGCTGGCGCAGGTACTCGGGCCGCCCGAGCGGCATCCAGATGCCCGGCCCGTGCCTGGTGAGCCCCGCCTTGGTCGCGATGACCAAGTCGGAGGGGTACGGGTGCAGGGCCTTCCTGATGAGCTCCTCGGCGACGACCGGGCCGTAGGAGTCGGCCGTGTCGATGAAGTTGACGCCAAGGTCGACGGCGCGCCGCAGCACGCGCACGGCCTCGTCGGGGTCCTTCGGGTCGCCCCAGACGCCCGGCCCGGTGAGCTGCATCGCGCCGTACCCGAGGCGCGTCACCGGCAGCTTGCCGCCAATCGAGAACTCGCCTGATGCCTTCGCGGGCTGAGTCACCGTGGTCATGTCCGATGCTCCCTTTCATTTCGAAACGAGACGTTCAGTTTTAACTCGGGGAACTGCCTTGCCTGTTCCCGTTCCGGCACCTTCTCAATTTGTTCAGAATCCTCTCGACTGGCTCTGCATCCCGGTGCGGCGCAAGCCCGTGCGCTGCCCTCCTCGTAACCCGTGACAGGCGGGATCCCAACCGGGAGGAGTCAGTTTCTTATGAAGCCCACCAAAAGATCCGCGGCGGTCATCACCACGATCGCCGCGACGGCGGCCGGCCTGCTTGCCGCCAGCGGTCTGCTGGCGACCTCGGCGAACGCTTCGACGGCGTTCATCGGACCGCTGCACCAGACCAAGGTCGTCGCCTCGACCATCCCGGCCAACGGAGACGTCAACCCGTACGGCGTCGCCGTGGTCCCGCGCAGCACCGGCCACCTGTACCGGGACGACGTGCTGGTCAGCAACTTCAATGACAAGGCCAACGTGCAGGGCACGGGAACCACCATCGTCCAGGTGTCACCGGCGGGCAAGGCGACGCTGTTCGCCCAGATCAAGGACCCGGCCTGCCCGGGCGGCGTCGGCCTCACCACCGCGCTCGTGGCGCTGCGCAGCGGCTGGGTGATCGTCGGCTCGCTGCCGACCAAGAACGGCGTCATCGATGGTCCCGGCTGCCTCATCGTCCTCGATCAGCGGGGCAACGTGCGCTCGACCATTACCGGGCACGGCATCGACGGGCCGTGGGACATGACCGCGCTTGACCGGGGCGGCACCACCGAACTGTTCGTGACCAACGTCCTCGGCGGCATCCTCGGCAAGCACAATCCCGACGGCGGTACCGTCCAGCGGCTGCTCATCACCAGTGCGCCTTACCGGACCCCGCGCGTGCTCGCGTCCACCACGATCGGCGCCGGGTTCCCGGCGCGGACCGACCCGAACGCGCTCGTCATCGGCCCGACCGGGGTCGGCCTCGGCCGTAACGGCACCCTGTACGTCGCCGACACCTTGAGCAACAGGATCGCCGCCATCGCGAACGCCGTCTACCGGAACAGCGACGACGGCAAGGGTTCCACCGTGGCTAAGGGTGGAGCGCTGAACGGGGAACTCGGCCTGGCCATCGCGCCGAATGGTGACATCCTCACCGTCAACGGCGGCGACGGCAACATGGTGGAGACCACGCCGTCCGGCATGCAGGTGGCCACCAAGACCGTCGACAAGAACGCCGGCGGCGCGGGCAACCTGTTCGGCCTGGCGGTCAAGCCCGGCGCCGGCGCCGTGTACTTCGTCGACGACTTCTCGACGCAAAACAACCTGCAGCTCTTCTTCTAGAACGCGGACGGAGTCAGCTGAGACTCACCGCGCCCCGGTCGCCCCGAGGCCGGGGCGCGGTGCTGCGCGGGCAACGGCCCCCTGGTCCTGGCGTACCGCGGCGACCGGCATCCCTGGCCGCACCGATAGCATCGAGCGACGAGCATACGGGCGCCCGGGTCACGGCCGGCGGGCGAGGTTGAGGGGTGCGGAGTAACGATGCGGCCAGCACGGCGGCAGCGGCGGCGACCTAGGGCGGTCCCGCTGGCCGTGGCGGGGCTGGCCGTCGCGATCGCCGCAGTCGGCGCGGGCTGCTCCGGGTCGTCCCCGGGTCAGGCCCGGCCAGCCGTGGGGACCGGGGCACCCTCGACGCCGGCGAACACCGCATCCTCCGTCACCGCGGCGGACGCGGTCAGGCAGGCCGATGCTCTCGTCGCCGGGATGACCTTGCAGCAGAAGATCATGGAACTGCACGGCATCGTGAACAGCCAGCACCAGCGCTACGTGCCCGGCATCCCGTCACTCGGCATCCCGCCGCTGGTCATCACCAACGGGCCGGCCGGCGTGAGCGCCGGCGACGACCCGGTTCAGCAGCCGGCCACCGCGCTGCCCGCGCCGATCGCCCTGGCCTCCGCTTTCAACCCCGCACTCGCCTACAAGTACGGCGAGCTCATCGGCCAGGAGGCGGCCGACCTGGGCGCGAACGTCGTCGAGGGACCGGACGTCAACATCGTCCGCGTCCCGCAGGGCGGCCGCACCTTCGAGTCGCTGTCAGAAGACCCCTACCTGACCGCCAGCATCGGCACCGCGGAGACCGAGGGCATCCAGGCCGAGCCAGGCATGATCGCTGAGGTCAAGCACTTCGTCGCCTACAGCCAGGAAACCAGTAGGGGCCTGGAGTCGGACGACAACATCGTCTCCACCCGTGTGCTGCACGAGATCTACCTGCCGCCGTTCGAGCAAGCGCTTACCAAGGGCGGCGCCCAGGGTCTTATGTGCAGTTACGCGCTGGTCAACGGCCAGTACTCCTGCCAGGACAAGAGCCTGCTGTCCGGCGTCGCCGGCCAGCGGTGGGGCTTCGACGGCCTGATCCAGTCGGACTTCGGCGCCGCCCGGTCCACGGTCGGGTCCGCCAAGGCCGGTATGAACCTGGAGATGCAGACGGCAAGCTATTACGCCGCCGCCCCGGTCGAGCAGGCCCTGGCCAGCGGCGCAATGTCCATCACGACGGTCAACCAGTTGCTTGTCTCCCGGTTCACCGCGATGATCCGGGCCGGCCTGTTCAGCCACCCCGCCGCCACCAGCCCACGGCAGATCCCCGCGCAGGCCGACGCCGCGTTCGCCCTGCAGGCGGCCGAGCAGGGCATCGTCTTGCTCAAGAACACGCATAGCACGCTGCCGCTGCGGGCAGGCGCAGGCAAAGATATCGCCGTCATCGGCCCGTACGCCGGCGCGGCCGCGACGGGCGGCGGCGGCAGTTCGCACGTCGACCCGCTGGTCACCGTCACACCAGTGCAGGGCATCGAGAACGAGGCCGGCCCGGGCACCAAGGTCACCTACAGCAGCGGCAGCGACCTCAGCGCGGCCGTAGCGGCGGCGAAGCAGGCCAGCGTGGCGGTCGTCATGGTCGGCGACAGCGAGTCCGAGGGCCACGACCAGCCGAGCCTGAAGCTCGCCGGAGACCAAAACCAGCTCGTCGAGGCCGTCGTCAGGGCCAACCCGCACACGGTCGTGGTGGTGAAGAGCGGCAACCCTGTGCTCATGCCGTGGCTCGGCGGGGTGCCCGCCGTCATCGAGGCCTGGTACCCGGGGGAGGAGGACGGGGACGCGGTTGCGGCGGTCCTGTTCGGCACGGTCGACCCGTCGGGCAAGCTGCCGGTCACGTTCCCGGTGAGCGAGTCGCGGACGCCGACGAGCAGCCCGTCCCAGTTCCCCGGCACGAACGGCAAGGTCGAGTACACCGAGGGCCTCGACGTCGGCTACCGGGGCTATGACGCGGAGAACATCACCCCGCTGTTCCCGTTTGGCTACGGCCTGTCCTACACGACCTTCCGGTTCACGAACCTGACGGTGAGCCCGAGCGTCACCGCCAACACCGTCTCCGGTCCTGGCCAGGCAAGCTGCGGCTGCAACGGCCAGGACAAGATCCTCGCCACGGTCACGGCCACGGTCACCAACACCGGCACGGTCGCCGGCGCGGAAGTCGCTCAGCTGTACCTCGGCGACCCGGCGTCGGCCCAGGAGCCGCCCCGCCAGCTCAAGGGCTTCGACCGGATCGAGCTCGAGCCGGGCCAGTCCGCCACCGTCAGCTTCCCGCTCACCGGCCACGACCTGTCGTACTGGGACGACGCCGCGAACGGCTGGGTGGTCCCGGCCGGCACCTTCACGATCTACGTAGGCGACTCCTCCGCCCTCGCCGGCCTCCCCCTCCGCGCCCACCTCACCATCACCAGGTCGATCAGTTAGTCATCAGCGGCAGCAACCCTCACCCGTCATCTGCCTCCTGCAAGCCTCACCCGTCACCTAGACGCGCATGATTCGGCGAGGAGGCCGTGAATGGGCAGCGACTTCCACCGGTTGCGGTCGGCCAACGCGACCTCCTATCAGTTCCGGTGCCGCAAACCAGGACAAACTAGTGTGAAAGTAGCCGATACGAAGTCGAATAAACTGGCGAAAAATGATAGGGAGTCGCAGTTCTCGCAAAGGATAACAGCAAGAAGCGTGCAGCGGTTGGCTGTCGGGCGGGGCTGCTCAGGTAACAGAGCGCTGTGCTTCGGATGAGGTTGACCGTGAGCGCGGCCGAGGCTGTCCCGTCCCGTTCCTATGATCTTGGTATGCCGGGCGGAGCGGGAACCCTGATCGCCGGCCGGTACCAGCTGTTGGAGCCGGCCGGCCACGGCGGCATGGGCCGCGTCTGGCGCGCCCGCGATGAGTTCATCGACCGGGAGGTGGCGATCAAGGAGATCCTGCTCCCGCCGCAGGCACCGCAGGACCGCGCCGACCTGCTCGCGCGCGCGATGCGGGAGGCGCGAGCCGCGGCCCGGATCGACCACCAGAACGTGATCACGGTCTACGACGTGGTCGAGCACGACGACGCGCCATGGATCGTCATGCGCTATGTCTCCGGCCCCTCGCTCGGCGCGGAGATCGCCCGCCTCGGCCGGCTTCCCTGGCAGCGGGCGGCCCGGATCGGCGAGCAGGTCGCGGACGCCCTGGCGTACGCGCACGCCGCCGGCATCGTGCACCGCGACCTCAAGCCCGGCAACATCCTGCTCGCGGGGCCGTCCGCGGACCGCGTCGTCGTCACCGACTTCGGCATGGCCGGAATCACCGACGCCACCACCCAGCTGACCGGCGCCGGCGCGCGCATCGGAACCGTCCACTACCTCGCACCGGAACAGCTGGAAGATTCCCCGCTTGGCCCGCCCGCCGACCTGTGGGCCCTCGGCGCCACCTTGTACCACGCCGTCGAGGGCAGCCCGCCGTTCACCGGATCCACCATGGCGGCGGTTCTGGCCGCCATCCTGACCAGGCGCCTAACCCCGCCGGAGCACGCCGGCCCGCTGCGCCCCGTGATCGAGGCGTTGCTCGCCACCGACCCCGTCGACCGCCCCGACGCGCGGTCCACCATGGCCGCCTTCTCCGCCGCGCTCGCCGAAGCCGGGGCAGGCGACCGTGGAACAGCCCCTGCCGGGCACCGTACCCACGCAGACGTGCACCCGGACGACTCGCGGGCGGCAGGCACCGGGGCCTCCGGCGCCGGGTACGGCACGGACAGCCAGACCCGGCCGTCTGCCGCCCCGATGCCGCCATCCGGCGCCGCGTCCCCGGCGAGCGCCGCGCCCTCGGCGAGCGCCGCGCCCCAGGTCAGCGCCGCGCCCCAGGTCAGCACCGCGCCCCAGGTCAGCACCGCGCCCCCGGCGAGCACCGCGCCCCAGGTCAGCGCCGCGCCCCCGGCTGCCCTCGAGCCGGCCCCCGGCGGGGCGCCCGCGCCGGAGCCGCACCGCCATCCCCTGCGCCGCCCCGCCGCGGCCGTGTCCGCGGCCGCGCGCGCCAACCCCCGCCTGGCGGTCGGTCTGGCCACCGCCATCGCGATGGTCGTGGTGCTCATCCTCGTGACCGCGATCTTCTCCCCGTCGCCCAGGCACCAGCCCGGCCACTCCCCGGGCAGTCCTCCCGCCTCGCCCGGCCATTCGGCGCCGCCGTGACCTAGCGGGTCGCCTTCGCCCGTGCCGCGGGGGGATGGTGCCGCCCGCTTTGCCATGGTACGAACGCATAAAGCGCCTATCGCTGTGACCCCTGGTGGGGAAGGCGGCGGTGAGGAGAACGGCCGTGAGCGCTCCCGCAGACGACGCTGTCTTGCCACCGGGACTGTCTACCGTGGAGTTCGCGAAGGCGATGCGTGCGTTCGCCTCCGCCCTCGGCGATGACGCGGTGCTGTCGGCCGAAGATTCCGCCGAGTTCCGCGACCCCTACTCGTTTCCCGGCTGGGACGATCACTGGCCGTCGGCCGTCGTCCAGCCCGCCAGCACCGAGGACGTCCAGGCGGTGGTGCGCATCGCCCGCCAGTACAAGATCCCGCTGTGGACCACGTCGATGGGCAAGAACAACGCCTACGGCGGCCCGGCCCCGCGGGTCAGGGGCTCGCTCGTGGTCAGCATGCGGCGGCTGAACCGCGTCCTGGAAGTCAACGAGGAACTCGCCTACGCGGTCGTCGAACCGGGCGTCAGCTTCTTCGACCTGTGTGCGGAACTCCAGCGCCGGGGCAGCAGCCTGTGGGCGTCCATTCCCGACCTGGGGTGGGGGAGCGTCGTCGGCAACACCCTCGACCACGGCGTCGGCTACCTGCCTGGCGGCAACCATGCGGAATCCATGTGCGGCATGGAGGTGGTGCTGGCCAGCGGCGACGTGATCAGGACCGGGATGGGAGCCATGGCGGGCAACCAGGCCTGGCACGCGCACCGGCGCGGCTTCGGCCCGGCGGTCGACAGCCTGTTCATGCAGTCGAACTTCGGCATCGTCACCCGGATGGGCAAGTGGCTTACCCCGCGCCCCGAGGTCTACGCCCCGGTCGAAGTCCGCGCCGCGAGCGAAACCGATCTGGAAGCGCTCATCGACACGATGCGCCCGCTCCTGCTCGACGGCACCGTCTCCAACGTCCCCCTGCTCGGCACGCTGACCGGCGCGGCCTCGATGACCAGGCCCCGCGCCGAGTGGTATCAGGGAAACGGTCCGCTGCCGCCGGAGTTCTACGAGTCCGCCAGGGCCGAACTCGGTCTCGGCTACTGGAACCTGCGCCTCGCGCTGTACGGCACGGAAGCGGTCGTCGACGCCCACCTGGCGCGGGTAAAGGACGCGTTCGCCCGGGGCGTCCCCGGCGCTGAGGTCGCCGGGCGGAAGATCGGTGGCGAGGACGTCAGCGAGCACACCGTCACCACGCACCCTGAGCGCGTCCAGTGCGGCATCCCCGGTCTCCTCCTGCTCGACAGCCTCCAGTGGTGGGGCGGCATCGGCGGCCACCTGGACTTCTCCCCGGTCGCGCCGCTCGTCGGCGCCCACGCCCGCAGGCTGGTGACGCTGCTCCGCCCGGAGATCGAGCGGGCGGGGCTGGACTTCTGGCCCGGCACGATCATGACGCCCCGCTCGTTCTACATGGTCAGCCCGCTGCTGTACGACACGACGAACGAGGCGCAGGTCAAGGCCGCCTACGACGTCTACCGCCGCCTGGTCAGGCTGACCGGGGAGGCTGGCTACGGCCTGTACCGCGGCCATATCGACTTCATGGACGAGATCGCCGCCCAGTATGACTGGGCCGACCACGCGATGCTCCGCCTGTACGGCGCCTTGAAAGACGCCCTCGACCCCGACGGCATCCTGTCTCCCGGCAAGCAGGGCATCTGGCCAGGCTCAATGCGCTAGGCCTGACCGTCCGCCACAATGGGGGAATGGCTCGTTCGGCTCCCCGGCATGACCGCGACGCTGGCGGTCCCGCGGACGTCCTGGCCGCGAAGGCCGGCTTGCGCGAGGAGGTCTGGTCGGCCATGCGGGCCGCGAAGGTGGCCAGGTTCCCCGGCGCGCCGGGGCGTATCCCGAACTTCACGGGCGCCGAGCGGGCCGCCGAGCGGCTGCGCGGGCTCTCCGCCTGGCAGGCGGCACTGACCGTGAAGGCCAACCCTGATTCGGCGCAGCTGCCGGTACGGCAGCGCGCGCTCGAGGACGGGAAGACCGTTTACATGGCGGTTCCGCGACTGGCCGAGCGCGAGCCCTTCTTCGCCCTGGATCCCGACCACCTGGATCAGCCGCCGCGGAAGGCCGCGTCGATCAGCGGCGCGTCACGGTCCGCGCGGCGCGCCATGCTGGACGAACTGACCCCGGTTGACCTGGTTGTGATGGGTTGCGTGGCAGCAGGCGAAGACGGGGCACGGCTGGGCAAGGGCGGGGGCTTCGCCGACCTCGAGTTCGCCCTCGCCACCGCCGCGGGCCTGATCGGCCCGCACGCCGTCTCCGTCACGACCGTGCATGAGCTTCAGGTGCGTCCCGCCGGGACGATCCCGCTGACCAGCCATGACGTCGCGCTGGACTTCATCGTCACCCCCGAGCGCGTGATCGACTGCCGTGCGGCGCACCCGCCGCGGTCCGCGGCCGCGATCGCGTGGGACGACCTCACCGAGGAGAAGATCGCCGCGATCCCGCTCCTGTCTGCCCTGCGACACCAAGGCTGACCGCCCTGATCAGGCTGACGACGGCGCGTCCGGGGCCGGGTGCTCTGCCAGGTACCGCGCCGCGTACATCGCACCAAGCAGCCACCCGGACCCGATGACCCCGCTGAATCCGATTGCGGTTAGCTGCCAGTACCCCAGTGACCGGTGCAGGTGCCGGTCTTGACCGAAGCTCTCCGGCACCACGTCCTGACTGTCCACGCCACGCCTCTCTCGCCCGGTGAAAGCCATTGCCTTCCCGAACGAGAGGGAGTCTCACCTGTCACGCCGATTTCACCCGCCGGCCACGGGCGACGCAGTCACTGGCCACATGTGACGGCGCTGCGGGCGTCAGGCGATTCAGGCAGCCGGCCGCATCGCCTCGGCGAGCAGCGTGACCGAACGAAGCCGGGCCTCCACCGAGGTGGCGTGGTGCACCGTGATGAGTTCGTCGGCCTTGGTCCGGCCGGCGAACTCGTCCAGGTACGCGCGCACCTCGCCGGGCGTGCCCACCGCGGAGAACGTCAGCATCTCGTCCACGTGCACCGCGGCGCCTTGTGACAGCAACTGGTCGGCCTGCTCATCGGTGATCTCCGACGGGGCGATGCCCGCCTGCCGGCCGAACAAGCTCGCGGCCCGCGCCCGGCGGCTCGCCTGGAACTGCTGCCTGGCCGCATCGGCGGAGTCGGCCGCGAACACGTTGACCCCCGCGATCGCGTACGCCTGGTCAAGCTGCTCGGAAGGCTTGAACTCGCTCCGGTACACCTCAAGCGCCGCGTCCAGGGCGGCCGGCGCGAAGTGCGAGGCGAACGCGTAGGGCAGGCCGAGCGCTGCGGCCAGCTTGGCCCCGAACAGGGACGATCCGAGCATGTAGAGCGGCACGTTCGACCCCTTGCCCGGGACCGCGTCCACCCCCCGCACCCGTGTCTTGCCAGACAGGTAACCCTGCAGTTCAACGACGTCCTGCGGGAAGTGCTCCGAGGTCCTCGGGTCGCGGCGCAGCGCGTACTGCGTGTTCTGATCTGAGCCGGGCGCCCGGCCGAGCCCGAGGTCGATGCGCCCCGGGTACATGGCCGCCAGCGTCCCGAACTGCTCCGCGATCACCAGCGGCGAATGGTTGGGCAGCATGATGCCGCCGGATCCCAGCCTGATCGACGAGGTCTGCGCGCCTACGTACGCGATGAGCACGCTGGTGGCGGAAGACGCGATGGACGGCATGTTGTGGTGCTCGGCGTACCACACCCGTTCGTACCCGAGTTCTTCCGCCCGCCGCGCGAGCGCCACGCTCGCCGTGAAGCTCTCGCCAGCGCTCTGGCCCCGTGCAATAGGCGCCAAGTCCAGGATCGACAACCGCATCGACCACTCACCTCCAGTGCAAACGATCAACAAAGACCTCGCATCCGTCATTCCGGACGGGTGCGAGGTCGCACTACCGCGTGCGGCCGGCCACGATGGCGGCGCGGATCGCGCCCGCCAGGTAGCAGCCGAGGGCCAGCGCCCACAGGCTCGCCATGATCATCGAACTGAACGCCTGCCCGTAGTTGACGAAGCTCACCCCGTTGAACGCCGCGCCGATGACCGCGAGCGCGCCGACGGCCGGCAGTACCATGGCCGCCCTCCCGTGCCCCCGGGTAAGCGCCACGGCCGCGATGGCCGCGACGACGAGCGCGAGCCCGAACGCGGCATGCGCCGCCGCCCACCCGGGCCCGCTGGAAATGACCCAGCCAAGACCGGACGCGGCCCCGCTGAAGTAGTCGCCGGCGTTGGCCCCCGGATGCTGCCCGGGCAGCACCACGAACACGTTGACGGCCATGCCGAGCAGGTACTGCACGAGCAGCAGCGCGCAGGCGACGATGTTGACAAGCAGCAGCCGCCTCATGAACCCGTACCGCCCGCGAGCAGATCGCGCCGGGCCGCGTTCACGGAACCGGTAGCGGCCGTGGTCACGTTCAGCATGGTAATCCGTGCGTGCCGGCAAGGGTGACGGCTCGGCGCGCATCCGCTTCAATGGCTGGGTGGAGAGCAGCGCGCGTGACCGGGCGGCGCTGCTTCCGCTCGCGCCGGGCGTGTACCGGTTCAGGGATGCCACGGGAAAGGTCCTGTACCTCGGCCGCGCCGTCAGCCTGCGCCGGAGGGTCGCCTCCTACTGGGGTGACCTGGGTGACCGGAGGCACCTGCGGCCGATGATGGCGCGGGTGGCGCGCGTCGAGGCGGTCGTCTGCGACTCGGGGCACGAGGCCGCCTGGCTGGAGCGGAACCTGCTGCTTGCCAGGAAACCCCCGTGGAACCGCGACCCGGCCGGCGGCCAGGAGGCCGAGGTATGGATCCGGCTCACTGACAGCGCCAGTACTCCCGGCGTAGCGGTTGTGTACGAGCGGCGCCCAGGTGGCCAGATCTTCGGCCCGTACCTCGGCGGCCGCCAGGCCCGTCTGGCCGTGTCCGGCCTGTGCCGGGTCCTGCCGGTGCACTACTCGGGCAGCGAGATGACCGGCACCCGCCAGGAGATGGCCCGGATCCGCGGCGTCGGCGCGACCGACCGGGCCGCCCTGGCCAACGCCGCGGCGGCCGTTCTCGGCGGCGACCCCGACGCGGTCGCCGCCCTGCGGGCCTGCCTGACGGAGCGCCGCGACGCCGCGTCGGGCAGGCTCGCGTTCGAACTGGCGGGCAGGCTGCAGCAAGAGATCGAGGCCCTCGACTGGGTCACCGCCGAGCAGAAGGTCACCAGGCCCTCGACCGAGGATGCCGACGCCTGCGGCTGGTCCGACGGTACCCTCGTCCGCTTCGAGATCCGCGCCGGCCGCCTGACCGGCTGGACCCAGCGCCGCTGCGCCGAGCCGACGGCGCGCCGCCACCTGCGGCTGACCCCGCCGGAATGGGCCGCGTTCGCCCAGCGCAACGCCGCCCTGGCCGCCCGCCTCGCCGTCTGAAAATGACGACATCCGCCAAGAGGAACGGTCTCGGCTGACTCCGGCAGGCACAACTGCCCGCCCCGTCGGCTGCCCGGTCAAAACCTTCTCCGCTGATCCCCGGTAGCGCGCGCTAGAGCGTAATCTGGCGCATTGCCGCCTGAATATGGTCAACTACTGCGCTAAATAGTCAGGCGATGTCAAACTGGGCGGTCAGGCGCGGCGGAGCGGGAACACGCCGCGCCTGGGGAGGCGTGGATGACGAGCGATTTCGTGGCGCGGCCCGATGGCTTTTCCGGAGGACTCGGTCCCGGGAGCCGGATAGCGGGCTACGTGATCGAGGAGCAGGTCGGGGCGGGCGGGATGGCCGTGGTCTTCCGTTCGCGTGACGAGCTGCTCGGGCGGCTTGCCGCAGTAAAGGTCATCGCCCCCGCTCTGGCCGGTGACCCGCAGTTCCGCGCGCGGTTCCTGCGGGAGTCGAAGGCTGCCGCCGCCGTCGACTCGCCGCATATCGTCCCCGTTTACGGGGCGGGCGAGGCCGACGGGCTGCTGTACATCGCGACCCGGTTCGTGGCGGGCGGGGACCTGGCCGCACTGCTGCGGCGTTCCGGTGGCCGCCTGGCCCCCGCTCGTGCCGCGTCGCTGGTGGCCCAGGTCGCTTTGGCGCTCGACGCGGCGCACGCGGCCGGGCTGGTACACCGGGACGTAAAGCCGCAGAACGTCCTGGTGGACGCGGCGCCTGAGCACGCCTACCTGGCGGACTTCGGGCTGAGCAAGGGCTCCCAGCCCGGGACCGGGGTGACTGCGTCCGGTGTGTTCCTCGGAACCCCCGACTACAGCGCGCCGGAGCAGATCAGGGGGGACCCCGTCGACGGACGGACCGACCAGTACGCGCTCGCCTGCGTGGCGTTCGTCCTGCTGACCGGGACACTGCCGTTCCGCAGGGACGAAACCATGGCCACGATGTACGCGCACGTGCATGACCCCGTGCCCCTGGTGACGGAACTCGGCACGGGACTGCCGCCTGCCGTCGATGCCGTGATCGCGCGAGCCCTGGCGAAGTCGCCTGCTGACCGGTACGCGCGGTGCGGCGAGTTCGCCGCCGCGCTGCAGCAGGCGCTGGCCGGGCCGCAGCGGTTGCCAGGATCTCCGCTTCGCGGACGACAGGCGACAACCGACGGGCCCCGCCCGGCAGGCGCGCAGGGGCGCGCGTTCACGGCACACATCGCCGCGGGTCAGCGGAGCACGGGATCCGGGGACACGACGGCCGCCGGGGGCAGCGCGCGCACTACCCGGTCGGCGGCGACGAGCGACCGGACCAGGAATCCCCGGCGCCGTCGCCGGCGGACCACCGTCATCGCCGGGGCGGCGGTGCTGGCCGTCGCCGCGGCCGGCGTCACTTACAGCCTCTACAGCCCCAACGGCTCGCCGTCTTCGCCAAAGCGGCCGAGCAGCCCGATCTTGGCGGCCACGTGGACCGTGCCTGACGGCGGCGCCGTGGGTTCCGTGTGGTTCAGCCCGGACGGCAAGCTCGTAGCGGCCGCCGCCACCGCCGGCGCGGACCAGTCGAAAATTTACGTCTGGAACACCGTGAGCCGCTCTTATGTGACGACAATTACCGCACCGGATGTAACGATCGACAAGTCTGTTTTTGGGGCGGCCATAGACAACGTCGCTTTCAGCTCGGACGATGCCAGCCTGACAGCGGCGGTATACGCTAATCAGCCTGGGAATATCGATCCGGATAACGACCCGGATATCGTCTATCGCTGGGATCTCGCCACTGGTGAGCGAACGACCGTAGGCTCGATAGTTCCGCACGCTGGTTATAGCGTAAACTTCAGCGGTGATAACACGGCTGTAGATATAACCCGTCCCGGAGGCACTGATTTCGGGGTGGAAACTCTCGGGCCCGACGGACGTTCGTCTACCTTCAGCCTGCCTGGCGGCTACTTCCCCTTCTCCATGATGGACCAGAACGGAACGAGGGTGGTGCTCGACGACTACAACGACACCGGGTCAGGGGAGACTACCTACGTATGGGACGTGGCCCAAAAGCAGATAGTCGCCGAAGTGCATCTCAACTCAGGAATCTCTGCCGGGACCGTAATCAGTCCAGACGGAAACACGATCCTGGCGTGTCCCCATACTTCGGTAGAGACGCGTTGCGTCTACTTGATGTGGGATGTGGCGACGAATTCCAACGTTACGCCATCCGATCCGCGGTGGCGGCAGCGGTGGGGACTCGCCAGTTTCAGCGTGGACGGCAGCGTTGTCGCCACCATACGCGAGGGAGGGAAAATTGACCTGTGGAACGTGACGACCCGTCAGTACCTGCTGACGGTCAGCTATCCCGGCTACCTCAGCGACAGCCATTATGCGGCCGTTGGCCCGGGCGGGAGCAATCTCGTGATCCTCGGGTCGAACGTGAGCGGCAGCAGCGAATACCGGCAGCTCGACCTCTGGGACACCCCGCTGAACCCGTAAAGCGCGCCGCACATGACGCCGCGTGGCGGGGAACCACGCAGTCGGTCGGCATCACGAATTTGATCCTCGTCCTTTGTGGTGGTGTCCGGGC
>Ga0335073_10000565_pt1 | contig 47499 bp, 37 predicted proteins | sample Lox_Sample_22_FD_207093 | JGI IMG/M metagenome (GOLD analysis project Ga0335073, IMG submission 207093) | Soil microbial communities from Loxahatchee National Wildlife Refuge, Florida, United States - Lox_Sample_2.2 | ecosystem: Environmental > Terrestrial > Soil > Wetlands | place: USA...
CGTTTCTGCGGGCCCTATTCGCTGCTCTACTGCCGCAAGAAGCCGCTCACCCGCTCCTCAATCCTCTGAACGATTCCGCTGTCCATCCCTGAAATCTAATTCTTAACGGTGGACTAGTGGGCATCGCTAGCATAGGCCCTAACCTATGCCACGCGGTCCACGTCGTGGCGGGTCATTAGTCCCGCACCTTTCGTTTCAACTCATCGTCAACACAACCCGAAATTCCGCTTTTCCGCTGATCATCCTCTCGTAGGCTTCCGCCACTTTCGCCAATGGATATGTTTCGATCATTGGTCTTACAGCGGCAAACTTCGAGAATGCCAGCGTTTCCTCCGAGTCCATGGCTGTCCCAGAGGGCCAGCCTTGTAGATCACGGCGGCCCAGCAGTAGAGGCACCACGGGAACTTCCATAGGTTCAAACGGCGCTCCCACCAGCAGCAGCTTTCCGTCCACGCCTAGACCGCCAATCATTTCTGACATGGCCTTGGCATTCGGTGCGGTCGCCAAGATCACTTTGGCACCGCCCATTTTCTGGAGTTCATCGGCGGCGTTGGTAGCTTTCGTGTCGATATATTCAAATGCTCCCAATTTCTTCGCCAGTGTTCCGTTCTCCGGTCCACGGCCGATACCTACCACGCGGTAGCCGGATTTCGCTGCGTATTGAATGCCCAGATGTCCTAAACCGCCGACTCCAAGCACCCCCACCAACTCTCCTGGCTTGGCACCACTGTGGCGCAAGGCATTAAACGTGGTGACTCCCGCACACAGAAGCGGTCCAGCCTCGGCAAAATCCAATCCGTCGGGTAGCGATGCCACAGCTTCGTGCCTCGCAATCACATACTGCGCAAATCCGCCGTCGCGTGTAACTCCCGTGATCTGCTCTTTCACACACGTAACAAAATCACCTTCCCGGCAACGCGTGCACACGAAACAGTGGCCTCCATGCCAGCCCACGCCGACTCGATCACCCTTCTTCCATTCCGTTACCCCCTTTCCCACTTCATCCACCACTCCTGCCATTTCGTGCCCGGGCACCCGCGGATATTGCAAGCCCGGCCATGATCCTTCCTTCACCAAAGCGTCGCTATGACAAATGCCGCAAGCATGCACCTTGATGCGCAATTCCTGCTCCGCCGGCTGCGGTATATCCCGCTCTACCAGTTCAAAGGCGCCGTTTGGTTTGGAAACCTGCGCGACTAGATTCTTCGCCATCTTCCTTCTCCGTTCTTTTCGGATTTGTTGTTCTCAGATCTTACTCCAGACGTTGTATACGATGCGCCTTCCCCCCGCACCGCCACTTTTTTGCTCCAAAATGAAAGGATTGTTATAAGCCGATGGCGGGCGTCGGCACTTTCCGGATTGAGGCAGAGCAACCCGGTAACTTGTTGCGTTCCTGTGGGATGCCCACACTAGTCATGTGGCTGTACCACAGGTATATCTCATATTTCCCTTACTTTGTTCACTTTTCTTCTGCTTTTTTCACTTCACCACCAAACTTTTCTCCCCTCTCATTCGTTCTACCTGTAACGATCGATTCCAAGCCGAGTGGAAAAAGTTGTTTATCACGCGTTTCGGCGTGCCGGGAATACGTGTGCCCTCTTTTTGTCGGCGGCTCACGCAACCGAATTCACACACGCCTTCGCGCTGGTTTGCGACTTTTCGTGCGGTGGATCCGGCCCTTGGTGGAACCGGTGAACTCGCGCGTTGGAAAGGTTCAAACCTAAGGGGGGACCATGAACTCTCGTCATGCGCAATCGTACGCGATCATCGCTCGCTCTATTTCATTCGTATCACTTCTCGTTGTGCTTGCTGCTCCACCCAGTCGCGCCGTACCCCAATCCAGCGCAACTGCAGCAGCCTCGACCTCCGCACTGCAATCGCGCTCCGAACAGGGCGATGCCAGAGCGCAATATCAACTCGCCAAAATCTTGCTCGCACGCGATTCGTCGAATGACGTTGCCGACGGCGTGAAGTGGCTGCGCGCTTCCGCGTCCCAGAACAACGCCAACGCCCAATTTCTTCTGGGCTATTTATACGAACACGGTGAAGGCGTCGCTCGAAATTACGCCCTGGCCTTCCAGAACTATCAGGCCGCTGCTTTGCAACAGCACGCGACCGCGGAAAATAACCTGGCCTCGCTGTATCAACATGGGCAAGGTGTCCCCAAAAATCTGACCAAGGCCTTGCAGTGGTATCTTGCCGCGGCGCAGCAAGGCGATCGCACGGCTCAGTGCAACCTCGCGTCCATGTACTACCTGGGTTCCGGCACGTCTCGCAATGATGCGCAGGCCCTGCATTGGTTCCGCACGGCGGCTGACGCCGGTTCGCCGGAAGCACAAAGCAACTTGGCCTTTTTCTATTTTCACGGCGTGGCGGTTCAGCGGGATTACCCGGAAGCCGCTCAACTAGTACGCCTTGCCGCCGAGCATGGGCTTCCCATCGCCCAAGCGAATCTGGGCTTCCTGTATGAGACCGGGAAGGGCGTGCCCGTCGATTATGTCAGCGCCTATTCCTGGTATTCCCGCGCCATCGCGGCCGGCGACAACAGCAGCGTCGATCGCCGCAAGGACTTGGCTCGCATCATGACTCAAGACCAACTGCAGCAGGCCAAAGCCATTACGTCGGCGGCTGCCCCGGCACCCGCGCAGCAACCTACATCTACAGGCACTTTTTCCTTCCTCAGCCACTAAATCTGCACCGCCGGCCGTCCTTTCCCTTGCTCATTCCTTCCGGGTGTAGCAGCGGCTTTACGGCGCTGGCCCCACAAGGGAAAGGGCGGATCCAGGCGCATCCCGCCAACGAACTTTTTCCACCCTTCAACGTCTAAATTCATAACACACGTCCAGTCGAGTGGTCCTGAGGGCCTTCAGCGCGGTTTGCGTGCGGTGGATGGGTGGTGTCTCGTTCACACCTGTTCGCGATTCGCGTTGTTCGCTGCTGATCAACGCGTTGCGCTCTCGTTCCTGGTCCAACGTGAGCGCCCGGTATCCCTATGTCTAGTCGCTCCGGGGGCCGATCATGAACTCAGGGCAAAGCCGGTCGATCCTTTCGACCATTTCTATACTTTCTTTTTTCCTCGCGATCTTCCCAGTGCGCATTCTCGCCCGGTCGCCGCAAAATCCGCGTTCATCCAAATCCGACCTGCGGTCTCAGGCCGAACACGGTGATGCCTCCGCCCAATATCGGCTGGCATCGAGCATCCTGGCTGACCATCCGTCTGCTTCCGACCTCCAGGAAGCCCTCAAGTGGCTTCGCGCGGCCGCCGCCAAAAATAATCCTGACGCCGAATTCGTTCTCGGCTACCTCTACGAACATGGGCAAGGTGTCTCGCAAGACTATGCGTTTGCCTTCCGCAACTACCGCGACGCCGCGGCTCAACACCACCCTGGCGCGGAAAACAATCTGGCTTCGCTCTATCAAAATGGACTCGGAGTGCCAAAGGATGCCCACAACGCCTTCGAGTGGTACTCGGCGTCTGCGCAACACGGCGATCCCATCGCACAATGCAATCTCGCAGCCTTGTATTTCACCGGTTCCGGCACGCCGCGTGACATCCCTCAGGCAGTGCAATGGTTGCGCGCCGCCTCCGATTCCGGATTACCTGAAGCGCGGCTGCACCTCGCTTATTTTTATTTCTATGGCATCGCTCTGCCGCGGGACTATGACCACGCCGCGCAACTCGTGCGCTTCGCCGCTCGCGCGGGCCTGCCTGCCGCGGAAACCAGCATGGGCTTTCTTTTCGAACAGGGCAAAGGCGTTCCCCTCGACTACGTCTCTGCCTATACCTGGTACTCGCGCGCTATCACCGCTGGCGACCAATCGAGCATCGACCGCCGCAAACAACTCGCCAAGATCATGACCGCCAAGCAAATGAATGAGGCCGACGCACTCCTGGATGTATCTGCGGGACATCCTCCGCTGCCTGCTTCCACGTTAGCGAGCTCGGAGGCTTTTTCTTTATTGAGCCAAGGCGTTGTACCGCCCCGGACGCCGTGATCGTGCTTACGCTTCCACAGCCCAGGCGGCATTTTCTTCGCCCAACTGCACTTCCACGCTTCCCTCGGCGGGCATCACGTCGATCGGCAGCCCTCCGTGCCACACGGCCACGCCCAACGTGATCTTATTCATTCCTTTCAACGACAGGGCTTCCTTGCGGACGGCCACCTCCAGGGTTCGCCGGAAAGCCGCTGCCGCAATTGTGTCCGGATTTAGTAGGCACACCCGATTCATCTCCACCGCGAATTCTTTCATGCGCCCCCGCTCCAGATTTACCACCACGGTCAACTCTTCAAGGGCTCCCACAACGATGCGGAATTCCGGATCTTCTAATTCCGCCAACGTGTCTGCAAAGCAGTCCACGCGGACCACAAAGCGATCCTCCTCGAACCCGTACCGCAATTCCTTCAGATAGAACACCCGCCCATGCATCGCGCCGCCCCGCTGCAGTGGCGAATACACCCCTGCGCCCAGCCATTCGAAGTAGCTGGAGTCCACGCCATCCACCTTGATCTTCAAATTGGCGCTCGGCGGCAACTGGTACGCGCGTTCGGGCTTCTTCTTGATCGGCTTCGCCAATTCTTCCGGCGCCACCTGATCCAGTGCCAGGTACACTCCGGTTAAATGCTTCCGGTAGAGCGCATCAAACTCCGCGTCATTCGCGGTGCTGTGTTCTGGTCCGTACCACCAACACCAGTCGCTGCCCTCTGCGGCCAACAGCGATTCCTGTGCTTTCTTTAATCCTTCCTCACTAGGAGCATCTTCGCGCCCCTTGGCACGAGCATCCGCGCCTCGCCCGTACGCCTCCCGCGCGTCCCACAGCAATTCCCACGCGGCCACGTCTTCCGAGTTGCCAATCCACACATCGAAATTTGCGTTGATCCACGAAGCAGGGAAAATGCCATTCGTCGTGGGGATGTCGCCTGCCGCGGCAATTGTTTCGCTCGCCGTTAACGCTCGGAAATCCGCATCGTCGCTGATTCGCCGATAAAATTCGCGCAAAAATTGTCGCCCGTTCCCCGGGTAATATTCCCACGCGTTTTCGCCGTCCAAAAACAGGCAGACGGTCAGTGGTTTGCCGCTCCTCACCGACTCGCCGAGGTGGCGCAACCTTCCATGCAAGTCCGCCGCGGCCTGCACGCTGTCCATCCGGCTGTAGACAAACCCCACCAGGTCGGACAAATGATGATCGCGGAACAATCCGGTAATCCCGGTGTTCGCCAATTGCAATCGCCATGGCTGATACAGCCGGTCGGCATTTGCCGCGATCCCGCTCGAATCACGAAAGAATCCCACATTCAGTGTCCGGCCCAGCACCCCTTCGTCCGTGCCAAACCAATGAAATCCTTCTTCCGCCGCAATGGCCAACGCCTGATCGGACACCGAGCCTTCTGACGGCCACAGGCCAATCGGCTTCACTCCAAACACTCGCTCGTGATATTCCTTTGCTCGCCGCAACTGTTCCCGAGCGTCCTCCGGGCGTCGAAAGGCCCGACGGGGCAGAGGTGTTCCCGGATTTGCCACCCGTGCGATATCCGAATCGCACAGCAGCGGCAAGATCGGGTGATAAAAAGGCGTTGTGCTGATCTCAATCTGGCCGCGTGTGGCTGCCTCCCGGCATGCCGGCAGCACCATCCCCATCAGCTCGATCTGCTTGGCCTTCAAATCCGCCTTATCTTTTTCGCTGTAGTCCTTGCCGCGGTTGGCCAATCGGCAAATCACCGGATCTTTCGCCAACCATTCTTCATCCATCCAGGCTAATTGCGACAAAACCTGCAAATCCCGCCAATCCCGCGGCGTGAACGTCACCAGCGCCTGCGCTCCGCCCGCTACCCGCGACCATTCGTGTAACTCCACAAACCGCGGCCATCTCGACATCAGCCGCTCGTGGTTTACCTGGAACGCCCGCTCCAGAATCTCCTGCTTGCAGTCTTTCGTTAGCTTATCGACCGGTAGAAATGCCACGCGAAACCATGGCTCCTTAAATGTTCCGCTCGCGTACTCCTCCAATTGCATGCATAGCGACGGCACCATATTGAACGTTGCGTGAAACTTCGGAAAGTCTTCGAACAGCTTCACCATGCCCCAGTAGTCTTTGGTGGCATGGAGTCTCGTCCACGGCAACACGTACGATCCCGTCTCCGGATCCCGATATTGCGGCTGGTGCATGTGCCACAGCACTGCCAGATGTATTCGGTTCATTCTCCCGTTTTCTCCGTTACTCTCCTGCTTGGGCCGATTTCACCGTGATGCGCTTTCTGTCACGTGCTGCGTGGCGCGAACTCCGCCACCGAGGCCCGTCGTGCCGCTTTCTCCATGTTACACTCACCTGTCTGCCCATGCGTCTTCTTGATCGCTATATCGCGCGCGAAGTAATTCGGCACGCCTTTCTCGGCCTCCTCATCTTCACTTTCGTGCTTTTTATTCCTCAGCTTGTAAAGCTGATGCAAATTTTTGTGCGTCATTCCGGCTCGAGCTCCCAGGTCATCACCCTGTTTCTTTCGGTCGTTCCCACTGTTCTGGTTTTTACCATTCCGATGGGCGTGCTGATCGGCGTTCTTTTGGGCCTGGGCCGCATGTCCATGGACAGCGAGATCATCGCGCTTACTTCGGTGGGGATCAGCCGCAAGCGCATCCTCATTCCAGTCGGCTTTCTGGCCGTTATCGGCGCGGCGCTCACCCTTTTTATGACCGGCTGGCTCGCGCCTTATTCCCTGCGCACGGGTCGCGACATCGAGTCCACCCTCATCACTTCGCAGATCTCTTTCGCCGTGCAGCCCCGCGTTTTTGATGAGCGTTTTCCCAACCTTGTCCTGTACGTGAACGATATCGCCGCCAGTGGCACACATTGGAACGGCGTTTTTCTCGCGCAAACTTCGAACAACAAGCAGACTGCGGCTGACTCTACTTCTCAAATCACTCTTGCGGAAAGTGCGATCGTGATTGCCGAGCCCACCCTCGGCAAGCTCGAGCTTCATCTCAACGACGGCACTACCCACGAATATTCCCGCGCCACTCCCGATCATTATTCCATCACAGCTTTTGGCCGCAGTGATTGGCCTATGGAATTCAGCACCATGCTCCCGCCCCACGAACGCACCCTCGGTTACCCGGAGCGCTCGCTGCGACAACTCTGGCACGATCATGGTCCGAACTGGCGCGACGCTCGCGTCGAATTGAACCAACGCTTCGCTTTTCCAGTCGCTTGCCTGGTGTTTGCTTTCATTGCGATTCCCTTGGGCGCGCAACCCCGTCGCGGCGGCCGCGCGGCCGGCTCGCTTCTCGCCATCGTTATCATTGCTGGCTACTATCTGATTCTCGTTACCGGCGCAGGTTTTGCCCGTCAGGGCGTCGTGCCCGTTCCTATCGGAATTTGGGGTGCAAACATCGCCATTGTGCTCGTCGCATTATTCCTTTTCCCGCGCATGGAGCGCTATCGCGGGGAAGTTCGTCCGCCCGCTTTCTTGACACGGATCAGTGCCTTTCGTCGCCTGATTCGCCGTCGCACCACTCGCGCTAAGGCTCAGCGCACCTCGGGCCGCGGCGAAAATGGCGACTCCCACGCCCCTTCCTACTCCAGCCTTCCTTCTATCGTGGATCTCTACATCCTCCGCCGTTTCATCTACCAGTTCGTTGTCATCATGATTGCTTTTCTGTTTCTCTTCGAGATTTTTACTTTCTTCGAACTCGCCGAAGACATTCGCCGTCACAACGTACCCTTCATGATTGTGGTTCGCTACTTCTACTTCCTCATTCCATATTCCGTATATCAATTCACACCCCTCGGCGCGCTTGTCTCGGTGCTTGTCACTCTCGGCATTCTCAGCAAGAACAATGAAATTATCGCCTTCAAGGCCAGCGGTATTTCGCTGTACCGCCTTGCCGTGCCGTTGCTCATCTGTGGCGTGGCCATTGCCGCCGGACTTCTCATCATGGACGACACCTATTTGCCTTACGCCAACCAGCGCCAGGACGAGCTGCGCGCCACCATCAAGGGCCGTCCGCCGCAAACGCACACTCGTCCCGAACGCTGGATCTTCGGCGAAAACTCGAAAATCTATAACTATGACGTCTTCGACCCCAACGAACGGCTCTTCGGCGGTCTCACCGTGATCGAACTCGACCCCGCTACTTACCAGATGCGTCGCCGCATTTACGCCGCCCGCGCCTCCTGGGTTCCTTCCGAAAATACTTGGGCTCTCGAGTCGGGCTGGGTGCGCGATTTTGCGGACGGCAATGTTTCCAAATACACGCCCTTCAAAGTTACGTCCTTCCCTGAATTGACCGAGCCGCCTTCCTACTTCAATCGTGAAGTCGTTCAAGCGTTTCAGATGAGTTGGCGGGAACTGCGGCACTATATCGGCAGCCTCAGCACTGCCGGATTTGATACCGCTTCGCTTACCGTGCAGTTGCATAAGAAACTGGCTTATCCCCTGATTGCACCCATCAGCATGATGCTCGCTATTCCGTTCGCGCTCTTCGTCGGCAGTCGTGGTGCCGTTGGCGGCCTCGCCATCGGCATGGGTGTCGGCATTTCGTACTGGGCCCTTTCCGCGCTCACCGAAGCCATGGGCAGCATTGGTCAATTACCGCCGTTCTTGGCCGCTTGGTCGCCAGACCTGGTGTTCTTCTTTCTAGCTCTCTATTTCTTTTTCAAGATGCCGACCTAGGTGTACTCTTGGCGTCGCGGCTTCGCAGGTTCCCGATCATCTGAGACGCATCCTGATTTTCTTCCTCGAAGGGAGTTCGCATGAAAACGGCAGTCATATTCCTGGAGATTCTCCTTCTGCTGAGCTTGGCCTCATTGTCAGCGTTCTGCGCCACGGATACCAGCAATCTCGACGCTCGGCGTCACCAATTAAATCAGCTGATCGCCGATGAGTGGGAATACGAGATGCGCGAGTCCCCGGAAGCCGCGACGGTCATCGGGGATTACCGCTACAACGACAGGTGGGACGATGCCTCCCTCGCGCATGTCCCGGTCCAGCGAGCCGCTTTGCAGGAATGGCTCACCAAGTTCGCGGCCGTCGACACTTCCGGTTTTCCCGAACAAGAAAAGCTCAATCAACAACTCATGCTACGCAACTTGAAAGAGCGCGTGGAATACATTGACTTGAAGCTGTACTTAATGCCCATTGATCAGTTTGGCGGCACTCACTTAACTTTAGCCACCTTCGTTACCCTCATCCCGTTCGACACTACCAAGCAATATGACGACTACCTGGCCCGCCTGCACAAACTGCCTGTGGTGATTGATCAGACCATCCAGGTTCTCCAGGAAGGCGAAAAAGAAAAAATGGAACCACCCGCCTACCTCCTTGAGAAAACGGTTACGCAGTGCGCTTCCATTGCCACTCCTGCCGGGGTGGACAATGCTTTCGGACAGCCGGTGGCCCACTTTCCCTCGGCCGTTTCCGCCGCGGACCAAAAGCGCTTGCGCGACGCCATCATCACGGCCGTCGACACGGAGGTGCGGCCCGCCTACCGCAAGCTCCAGAAATTCCTGGCCTCCGAATACGCGCAGAATGGCCGGAAGAACGAAGGCTTCTGGGCCTTGCCGAACGGCGATGCTTTGTACCGCTTCTGCGTCAGGCAGCAAACCACCACCAATTTCGATCCCGAAACCATTCATCAACTCGGTCTCAAAGAAGTCGCACGCATACAAGCCGAGCAATTGGCCATCGCAAAAAAGCTTGGCTTCTCCGATCTCAAGACCTTCCAGGCTTCACTGAAAACGAATCCTAAACTCGTTCCTGCGTCGCGCGAGCAGATTCTCGAAATTTATCGCCGCTTTATCGCGCAAATGGAGCCGGAGCTTCCCAAGTATTTTGGCCTGCTGCCCAAAACCAAATTGCAGGTCAAACCCGTCGAGGAGTATCGCGAGAAAGACGCCGCCGGTGCGCAATATTATCAAGGCACTCCCGACGGCTCCCGGCCCGGCATGGTCATGGTGAATACTGGCGACTATCAGCACCGCACCACGCCGGAAATGGAATCCACCGCCTATCACGAAGGCGTTCCGGGTCACCACATGCAGATTTCCATTGCCCAAAACCTGCCAGGACTTCCGCAATTCCGCCAGGAGGGTGGCTACAACGCTTACGTCGAGGGCTGGGCCCTTTATGCCGAACGCCTCGGCAAAGAAATGGGCTTCTACCAGGATCCCTATTCAGACTACGGGCGCCTCGAGGGCGAAATGTTGCGCGCCGCGCGATTGGTGCTCGATACCGGCGTCCATTACAAGCATTGGACCCGCCAGCAAATGGTCGATTTTTTCCACCAATACACGTCGGAAGATGAACCCGACGTGCAAGCGGAAACCGATCGCTACATCGCCATGCCTGGCCAGGCCTTGGGCTATAAACTGGGCCAGTTGGAAATCCTGAAATTGCGGCAGCAAGCCCAAGATCAACTGGGCTCCAAATACGATATTCGCGCCTTTCACGACGAAATCCTGAACGGCGGCGCGCTCCCGCTGGACGTCTTGGACCAACGCGTCACCGCCTGGATCGCCGCACAAAAAAACGCCTCAGCAGGGAAGTGAGCCGGCTTCTTCATCCCCAGAACCCAACACTTAGCGGCACTATGACCTCGAGCACTCCCGCTGAGCTTTTCTCAACGTTGCCACTGCGAGCCGTTCCATGTGAATCGCTGGACGTTTCCTCCTCCGCCCATTATCGTGACCGCGCGGGCCGTCGCCGCATTTCCCGGTACTCCCAGAAAAACTGTCCCGTTCAGGACGTTATTATTGCCATCCACAAAGGTGCCCGCCGGTGTGAATTGCATCACCGTGCTGCCATCGGCGTTGTCCCCAAAATACACAGCATCGTTGTTGCCGAAATTCTCCGGCGTATCCGGCACACCCGACTCCAGCACGAACTGGGCGCCCGCAGGGAGTGGGAAGCTCTGGACAGGATGAACTGGCTCTTGGCCGACGGAGATGATCTGAACATTCAGCTGTTGGGCGTTTGTATCGAAACTTACGGTAACATTTCGGCGGTCCGCCAGTGCCTCCGTTCTTGCGAGTCGCAACTGGCTCATTATCATTGACATAGCGCCGTCTGACTTCGCGCTTTGCGTGCTCGCTGCCGTATTAATCACGCCAATCGCCACCAGGACGCCCATGGCGGCAATCACTACCGAACTTTCCAGGAGCGAATATCCAAGCATCTGCTTCGGTGCTTTTTTCATGAGTGGAATGTCCGTTTCTCGCCTCAGGTTCTTCGAACTGAGCTTGCGGGAACCGCTGCGGGGCCAGGCCAACGACTGCTGCAAGTGAGTGTGCTGTTCCAAAACGGAATGGCAAATAGCCGCACTGTACCGAATCGGTACTCAAATCGCTAGTACTCCCTGCCCAGAACCCTTCTGATCGCACCCTTGCTCCCCTCAAGTCCAGCTATTCACCTGTTCTGAACCGGTGTAGTATCCCTTCCAGAAAGGGGCATCGCATGACGCTGCGTTTTGTGCCTACGACGCTGGTCCTGGCCGCTATTTCGGCGCTCGTGCTCTCCATTCCCACGCTGGCCCATCAGTCGTCTCCTGCCTCGTCATCACTGGCAGACGCTGCTCGCGCGGCTCAGGCACAGAAGCCAACTTCCGGCACTTCATCAAAGGTCATCACGAATGACGATCTCGCTCCATGGCCCACGCCAGTTGCGACCGTAGCAAGTCCGCAGGTTCCGCAGAACCCTTCCACGGGAGCGCCACCAATGCAAGCGCCGGAAACTGCGAAACCGGCGCAGCGAGTTGTCGAGGCTTCCGAATCGGGTGACTGTCACAATCCGGCGGGGAACGACGCCCTCCAGGCCGAATTGCAGGCGGCCCAGGACGAATTGGCCCAACTGCGTCACGATTTGAACGCCGACCCTGTGGTCATCTCAGACAACGATGTCGACATGACCAATTTCAAGCCGGGCGCGTCGGGCGTCGACATGGGCTCTCCGCCTTTGTCGCAAACTCAGCCGCAGTCCCCGGAGCGCATCAGGGAAGTAGAGCTCCAACAGAGAATCGCGTCGCTCAAAAGGGCTGCGGTGATTACCTGCGACACTCAGAAGAATGGCGCCATCCAGCGGCGAATTGACGACGCGCAACAGCAGTTCACTCTTGCCCAGCGCGAACTCGACCTCAATAGCTCGACGTATTACTCCAACCCCAATTACGCCCAGGATACGGCGGGCAAGGCAAAAATCGACGCCGAACAAGAGCAGGTTCAGACGCTTCAGGCCGAGGTCGACAGGCTCAAGCAGGAACTAGACGCTTCCAAAACAAATTAGCCCGCACGCTGCTTCATGGTGATGAGTTGCTTCACCCGCGCTTTTACTATCTTCCGAATCAGCCTCGCTGGCAGCGGCTTGTCGAGAGGGAAGTGAATTGTCCCTTTCGACCTCGAGAACCCCACAAGGTCCTGGAGGAACTCATCGATGATCGACGCAGTTGGAAACAAGCTGCAATGGTCTGAAAACGCCGCAAACCAAAAACGGGTGCTGTTGTCTCTTCTGCTGGCACCGCGGACTGGATCACCTCACGTAGCTTCTTCAAAGCGCCGTGCGCGCGTCTGTTCGTGGATTTCAGATAGTCTGCAAAATTCTCAGGTGTGCTTTGCCACTTCCGGATCGCCCCGCGACGCGTTCGTTCCTTTTTCATGGCGCCATCCTACAACGTCGCATTCGCCGGCTGCCTATTTTCTTTCTCTCTATAAAATGATTAACTCTAACTATCTCGTTCACGGTTACCGCCCGCCCGCATGGACCGCTGAATCCGCCCGTGCTTTGTCAAAACAAATCCATCGACTAGGACATGGTCACTCGCCACAGCACACAGGTCCTTGTTCAGGGAGCAGCAATGAACGCTCTGCACTTGCATGCCGGCACTCTGCCTCACGATATCCAACTGCTCCAGGGCCTGAAGCCTAGCGAGATTAACAGTGTTCTCGCGGCTGCTAAACGTCAACGATACCCGGCAAAGTCCGTCATCGCTCGTCAGGGCGAATCTGCGAATCATTTCTTCTTGCTTTGGAAAGGCCGCGCCCGCCATTTCTTGGAAACTCCCGATGGCAAGAAAATGATCCTCAAATGGATCACCCCCGGTCAGGTCTTTGGAGCTGTCGCCATGGTGGCTCGCACGTCCCACTATTACGTAAGCTCGGAAACCGTCCAAGAGAGCGTTGCTCTTGTCTGGGATGGATCCACCATTCGCCAATTAGCTCGCCGGTTTCCGCAAATTCTCGAAAATTCCCTGATCATTGCTGCAGACTATTTCGCTTGGTATGTCGCCGCCCACTCCGCTCTCATTTCCCAGAGTGCGCGCGAACGCGTAGCGCATCATCTGGCCGCGCTTGCTCCTGTCATTGGCGAAAAAATTCCTGGCGGGGCTATCGAAATTGATGTCACCAACGAAGAACTCGCCAGTTCCACGAACATCACGCCTTACACCGCCAGCCGGCTTCTCAGCCAATGGCAGAAATCCGGCATTCTCCGCAAGCACCGTGGCAAGATCCGTCTGCACTCCCCGGAACGCCTCTTTCTTCGCGTGCTTTAGTCCAATGACTTCCGAGTTCCCCGGCTCTCTCGCAAACTTCGGCTCAAGTAGCGCTCCCCTCGCAGAATTGCTCGCAACCCAGAGAACAGGTCATTAAGCAACTCCGATTTGAGAACGTAACCCATGCCTCCTGCGGCAAAGGCCTCCTCGACAATATCCCTACCCATGTGTTCGCTGAGAAACAGGATTCGCGATCCCGGCAAAACTTCACGGATTCGACGGGTTGCTTCAATCCCGCTCATCTCCGGCAGGCTTACGTCCATCAAAATCACGTCAGGCTGCAATACTTTGGCGATCTGCACCGCTTCGCGTCCGCCGCTCGCCGTCGCGACGATCTTCAGATCCTTCTCCCGCTCGAACATCCCCGCAATGAACCTCTGTAACGGCGCATAGTCATCCACTACCAGTATTCGGATTTCGCACATTCTTGACGGTCTCGTACTGCCAAGGCTCCCACCCCGAGGAGCACTTACCATTTCCTTTCAATTTATTTTTTAAAATCAGTTAGCCCTCATCGCCGTGCGCCAGAAAAGAGCACTATTTCTCTTTTCCGGTGATGTGGAGCAGTCTTTTGATCATTAGCGAGAAGCGCTCCTGATCCTCACTGCGCACCGCCTTGAATTGCAGGCCCATGCCGCGGTTTGCGGATACATAGCGCACCGTGGCGGTGGCGCGAATTTCCCCGTCTTCTACAAGAAAATGCAGCTCAATGGGCGTGTCCACCTTGCACACTTTCAGAGTTTCAATGAATAGTCCGCCGACGCTGACGTCTTGCACCTTGGACATGTCCTCCACTTTCCCGCATTTCCAAAGTACCCAGATCCCTTGTGGTGTCTCGTACCTTTTGTTTTGTCGCCGCGAAGGGTGATCTTTTTTCTTCATAGTCCTCGGTGTTGTCCTTGTGTTCGGCCTGCCCTAGCGCGGGGCAGGCTCATCCGCTGCGCTACACAGCCGAACCCCCGGTAGCGCTTGCCACTTCGAGGAACGTATTTGGGTAATCTATGATTTCACGAGTGTCCAACCATGGTCGTTGCGCTAGAGCAACTAACAGTCTGTCGCGCCGCAACAAGCCATCCCTGATGACAGCGGTTTGCTGCTTCGTCCGTGTACCTTGGTGTATCCTCGACGACGTCCAATGCTCAGCAGTGCCCTGAGTCTGGTATGGTTGTGCCAGACTACCCGCTCTTCTCGCATCCATCGTAGTTTCGCGGAGGCCACCGTGACCCAGCCACGCGTTACACCTTTTCGACCGTTCAAGATTTCCGCCGTTCTACTGGCCTTCCTTTTCCATTTCGTCTGTCTTGCTGAGCTCGTGGCGCAAGCGCCTACGCCGTTCGCATCTCCCGCTACTCCGTCTTCTCAAAATTCATCAGCCGCTTCTGCTCCCGAAATCGTCGCTCAAGACACTTCCGCCACTTACAAGCTAAACGTCAACCTCGTGCTCGTGCGGGTGGTCGTTCGCGATCCCCAAGGTAAGCCTGTCCCCAACCTCAAAAAAGACGATTTCCTCCTTCTCGATAATCGCAAGCCGCAAATCATTTCCACTTTTTCCGTTGAGACACCCGCATCCCACGTCGTAGCGCCTTCTGCTCACACTGCGGTCGTAAAGGACGACTCCGCGCCCGCCGACGCTGCCCCATCTCCCACTACTGCTGTTCAACTGCCTCAGCGCTTTGTCGCTCTCTATTTCGACGACGTTCACCTTGAAGGGTCCCAGGCCATCGACACCAAAGCTGCTGCTATAAAATTCCTCGGTTCTGTAGCACCCAACGATCGCATCGCCGTTTTTACTTCTTCCGGCCGCCTCGAACAGGAATTTACGAATGACCGCGACAAGCTTCTCGCTGCCATCCAGCAGATTGCCCCTCATCCCATTTCTTCGAGGAATCCGTCTGCGGATTGTCCGCCGCTCACCTACTACCAAGCGTATCAAATTGTCGCAGGTGGTGATCCTAACGCTATGCAAATTGCGTTAGAGGACCTCCCAAACTGTTCCGTTTCACCTAGGAGTACTGATCAAGCGAGAACGATGATTGCCATGATGGCTTCCACGGTCGAAGCTCAGGGGCAACAAGAGCAGCGTGTCGCTTTGCGCAATCTGGATTCGGTCATCCACCGCATGAGCATTCTTCCCGGCCAGCGCGTCATCGTCATGGTTTCCCCGGGTTTCTACGTTGACCCAACCACGCGCGAGCAAAACGACCTGATCGACAGCGCCACCAAAGCCGGTATCGTCGTCAACGCCCTGGATGCTCGTGGTCTTTACTCGCCCGGTGTTTACGATGCCGCTAGCAGGGAACATGTTGATTCTATCACCACCGAATTTCGCACCAACGAAGAGTCCATCATGCAAGATGTGCTTGCTACCGTTGCCTACAGCACCGGAGGCCAATTCTTTCACAACCGCAACGACCTCGATCAGGGTCTCGTCCAGCTCGCCGCACAACCTGAAGTGTCCTACCTTCTCGGCTTCTCGCCCCACGACCTCAAGCTCGATGGCAAATATCATTCGCTGAAAGTCAGTCTCGCCAGCAAAACCAACTGGACCCTTGAAGCTCGCCGCGGCTACTTCGCTCCACGGGCCTCCGACAATCCCGACCACCTGGCCTATGAAGAGATCGATCAGGCGCTGACTTCCCAAGATGAGTTGCGCGAGTTGCCTCTGCAATGCGAAACGCAAATCTTCAAAACCGGAACCCAGGCGCGCCTCAGTGTTGTCGCGCGCATCGACACCAAAAGCCTGAAATTTCGCCGCGTCGACGACCGCAATCACGACAGCCTCAAAGTCGTCATGGCGTTGTTCGATGACAATGGCAATTTTCTGTCCGCGGTGGAACGGGGCATCAACTTACAGCTAAAAGACACCACGCTGGCCGCGCTAAGCAAAACCGGCATTCGCGTTAAGCTGAATTTCGATACACAACCCGGAACTTATATGGTTCGTGTGGTCGTTCGCGATTCTGAAGGCGCGCAGCTTGGCGCCACCAGCCAGGGCGTGGTCATCCCTAATTGACTCTCTCAGTTGTAGGAGCCGCCTTCTGAAGCGGAGCGTTTCTTTTGCCAGCCAAATGCTGGAAATACGCCTACGCCGTAACTTTGGCGTTCCGCCGGTCCTCGCACAAGTCCACCACGTAGTGCCTCACGCGCCGGTCATACGACGTCAGCAGGTGCAGCGCTTCATCCGCTACCACAGCGGCTTCCGGGTCTGACCCCGCGAAGCGATGGATCGCGTCCATGTCTGACCACAGCGTCTCCGCGATGAACTGCACTACCACCCCATCAGATTGCGAAATGATGCGCGCTTCCAGAAACCCTTCGACTGTACGCAGGCTCGGCAATACATTTTGGTTGAAGTGTCGCAGATAATCCGGAAAACGCACTTGCGTCGTTCGGGCGGACCAGAATCGCACGACCATTTCAGCTGTCTCCTCGGATTTCGCTGATTTTATTCTTCGCCTCGCCCCCCACTACTACCGTCCAGGGGCGTACCTCCCAATGTTTCACGAGGCCGTTCCGAACATAGGGATCGTTCTCGGCAAATCTCGACGCTGCGGCTGCTTCCTCACCTCGAAAGATAATCAGCGCCCCATCCGCTGGCTCCGCCAGAGCGCCAGCCAGCACCAACTCGCCTCGGCGGTTCGCTTCGTTGGCAAGCTTCAGATGTTCTTCGCGAAAAGCAGCGCGGCGTTCGACAAAATTGTCGACCACCTCATAGAAAAGGGCAAAGTAGCCCATTCTTCCTCCCCCTGCCTGGAAAGGACCAACACGAAAATAGCCTACCACGGCGCGATTCTCCACGCCTTTCGCACGCCCGCAATTCCTTGTTGCTTGGCCTCGGCTGGCGTTCGCCTTTTTTTGCCCTACTCGACGCCGCATCCCGTCATTCCGAGCCCGCCTGCCGCAGGCAGGCGGAGTCTTCGCAGCAAGAAATCTCTCTTCGATCGATCCGCGTATGCAGGCTTTCCGAGAACCCAGGAACGTCTTTCGTCAAATCGCTGTGATAGGCTAAACCTGCATTCACTTCACGCACTCCCAACGACGGAACACGCACATGAAAAAGCTCTTCAAGACCCTCGGTTGGTTGCTATTGCTCTTGCTCCTCGTGGTTTTAGGCCGCACGTTCTTTCTTCCCTCCAAACAGATCGGCCGTTTACCGCACACTCCCGAGGGAGTCGACGCCCAAAAAGTCTCCCACGATCTTTCCGGCGCGATCTCATTCCGCACCATTTCCTGGGGCGAAGACGGCACCGGCGCTCAGCGTCAGGCCACACAGGACGCGTTCGTTGCCTTCCATGCCTATCTCGAGAAAACCTTCCCGCAGGTCTACGCAAAACTCGACGACGAAACCGTCGGCGCCAATAATCTCCTTTTTGTCTGGAAGGGAAGTGATCCAGCCCTCAAGCCCATTTTGCTTCTCGGTCATCAGGACGTAGTGCCAGTCGAAGAAGGTACGGAAAATAAATGGACGCGCCCACCGTTTTCCGGCGACATTTTCGACGGCTTCATCTGGGGTCGCGGCACTCTCGACGATAAAATGACCGTGGTCGGCGTTCTGGAAGCAGTCGACCTGCTTCTCTCGAAGGGATTTCAGCCGAAGCGCACCATCATTCTGGCGTTCGGCCAAGATGAAGAGGTGGGCGGCCTGGAAGGCGCGCAGAAAATGGCCGAGTTGCTCAAGTCTCGCGGCGTACAGGCCGATTTTGTCACCGACGAAGGCGGCTTTCTTTCCGTGGGCATGATGCCTGGCGTCAGCGCGCCGGTCGCCATGATCGGAACTTCCGAAAAGGGCTACCTGAGCCTTCAACTCACCGTCGAAACGGCCGGCGGCCACTCCTCCGTGCCTCCGAACACCTCCAGCATCGGCATTCTTGCGCAGGCTATCCACAAAATCGAAAAGCACCCGATGCCTGCACATGTCCACGGTCCGATTGGCGAGTTTCTCGAATACGGTGGGGGCAGCGCCAGCTTTCCCATGCGCATTGTGTTCAAAAACATGTGGCTCTTTGGACCCGTTGTCCAGCACATTCTCGAGTCTTCGCCGGACACCAACGGCACTCTGCGCACCACTTCGGCCGCCACCATTTTTCGCGCGGGCACCAAAGACAACGTCATGCCCAGCGTCGCCACCGCCATCGTGAATTTTCGGCTTTTGCCGGGCGATACGGTTGCCAGCGTGATCGAACACGTGCGCAAAGTAGTCGATGACCCGCGTGTAAAGTTGCAACCCATGGCCGGAGAGCCCCCTGCGGAACCCTCCGCGCGGTCGAGCGTCGATTCTCCGAATTTCAAATTAATGCAGAAAACGCTGGCGCAGGTTTATCCTGAAGCGGTTGTCGCGCCCTTTGTCTTTGTCGCCGCCACGGATTCCAAACACTACGCCATTCTCACCAACGATATTTACCGCTTTTCACCGCTAATCATGGATTCCGCGGGCGTCGCGCGAATCCACGGCACCAACGAACGCGTGGCCGTCGACAACTTCGCCCGCTCCATCGACTTCTATTGTCAGTTGATTCGCAACGCCGCCGGCTGACCACCACCCGTAAGATTTACGCCGTGGCGGAAACGCTGCTCGCCGCACTGGCTCCGGACGTTGATGGGGATGTCGATCCACCGGTGAGCTGCTGTAAATCCTGCGCCAGCGTCGAATAATACTGTTGCGCGTTGCTCAGGTTGCCGGATTGTAACGCGCTGCCCAGTTCGCTGAATAACCGGTTCAGCGTGCTGCTCTCGCTATTGCTCACATTGTTGTGATCGTGGTGATGATGTCCGTGCGTGGCCTGGTGCGTTGCACTTTGGCTCTGAAAATCCTGCTGAATGGTGGTGTAGTCCTGCTGGGCCGCGGAAAGATTTCCGGACTTCAAATCCTGCGCTAGCTGGCTGAACGCTTGGCCGATCGGATTCTGCGAGCTCCCGTTCGTACTGTTTTGCGGCATTTCCTGTTGCAATGTCGCAAAGTCCGACTGCGCCGCGGACAGGTTCCCGGATTGCAAGTCCTCCCCGAGTTGCGAGAATCCCTGCTTAAGTTGCTGCCCGTTTGTTTGCTGATTGACGCCCTGAGTAAGGTAGTTGAACAATGTGCTGCTGGCCACTCCTAGCACACCCATAAGACTCCTTCCCGCCGCGCATGGCGGCCCAATAAGCCTATCGGCCCATCGCGCACGAAACCTTAATCCCGTGCTCCTTATCGCCGCTGCAAGCCTCATGCCAGTAAACGGCATAGATTTGGCCCTACTTACAGGCTTCACCTGGAACGCGCAGGCAATCCTTGCCTATCCGCCTGGCGAGGTTTACCTCATTCCTTCAGGATGCGCAGAAATCTCTGTTATCTCTGCGGACCTCTGCGGCCTCTGTGGTGAAAAAGATTTCACCGCAGAGGCAACAAAGTTGCCCCAGAGATCACCATGGGAATCAGGTCGGAATATACGCAGGAATGCGGCTCAGCCGCCCGCAATCGACGGCACCAGCAGCAGCTTGTCGCCATCCTTCAACGCCGACGCTTCGCCCCCCAAAAAGCGAATATCCTCGTCGTTCAAATACACGTTGATGAACTGTCGGATTTGCCCCTCGTCATCGCGCACGTGTCGCGAAAGCCCGGGGAAGCGCGTCACTAGTTCATTCAACGCTTCCGCCACCGTGCTGCCGCTGGTTTCCAGTCGCGGCGTGCCGTCCGTGAACCGCCGGAAGGCCGTGGGAATCTCAATCGTAATTGCCATTCGCTTCTCCTTAACAGCGTTTGTCATCCCCAGCAACGCGAGGGATCCCTCTTGGCTCCTCGCGTCTCGCTTACCACTTTCAATCCGCTTGCACGCGTTCGGTTTGCTCCAGTTGCCGTGCCAGCAGTGCTTCAAACGCCTCCAGCTTCGGCGCAATCGCTTCGGTCGCCGGGAAGTCCGCCGCGATCGCGTCGGTGGTCTTCAAACCATTCCCCGTGATGCACACAACGGTGGTTTCGTCCGGCCGAATGCGTCCTTGCTCGATCAATTTCCCCGTCACGCCCGCGGTCACGCCGCCCGCCGTCTCCGCGAAGATCCCTTCCGTCTGCGCCAGCAACTTGATGGAGTCGATGATCTCCGGATCGCTCACGCTTTCCGCCCATCCGCCGGTTTCGCTGATCAGTCGCCGCGCGTAGTGGCCATCCGCAGGATTTCCAATCGCCAAAGACCGCGCAATCGTGTTCGGTTTTTGCGGTTCCACGCGGCTCAATCCCCGCTTCACCGCATCCGCAATCGGCGAGCATCCCGTAGCCTGCGCCCCGAAGAACTTCACCTGCTTCGGTTCCACCCATCCCAGATGCGCCAACTCGCAGAACGCTTTCGCAATTTTTCCGATCAGCGATCCACCGGCCATCGGCACCACTACGTTGTCCGGTAATTCCCAGCACAACTGCTCTGCGATTTCGTAACCATGCGTCTTCGAGCCTTCCGCGTAATACGGACGCAGGTTCACGTTTACCAAGCCCCACTGGAAACGGTCCGCGATCTGCGTGCACAAACGGTTCACGTGGTCGTAGTTTCCATCAATGCGAATAATCCGCGCTCCATATATGGCAGTATTCAGAATCTTGGCTGGCTCCAGGTCGGCGGGGATGAACACGGTAGTATCGAACCCTTGTTGCGCTCCTTGTGCCGCCACGGCGTTCGCTAAATTGCCCGTCGACGAGCATCCCACAGTCTTGAACCCGAAACGACGCGCTGCCGCCAACGCCGTCGCTACCACGCGGTCCTTAAAAGACAGGGTAGGGAAGCAAACGGCGTCATTCTTGAAGTAAAGGCTCTTTACGCCCCACTCCGCGCCCAATTTGCGCGACTTCACCAGCGGTGTCCCACCCACGGAAGCTTTTGGTGTGAATCCTTCGGGCAACGGCAACAATTCCGAGTACCGCCACATATTGAACGCCCGGTGGACCAATTCCTCGCGCTTCGCCGTCCGGCCCAACGCTTCATAATCGTAGCTAACTTCAAGGGGGGAGAAGCATTCCTCGCAGAACGATTGCGGCTTATTCGCGAACTTCTTGCCGCATTCCCGGCATCGCAAAAAGTAGTTTTCTTTCATGGTAGCCTCCAGTCTCCTGGTCCTTTTCTGTCCAGCTTCAAGCCACCCTGTCGGGTACTGGCTTATATCTGCCGGCTTCCCACCCATTTCCATGTTCTAGCGGACTTGACCCACCAGCTTCATGGCTGAAGGCGGATGACTTGTAGCTGATGTAGGGCAGCGCGGAGGGCCTATATAAACGAAAAACCCTCCGTGCCAAAAAGCTTGGAGGGTTCAGAGGTTCTACCTGTGATCTCTACCAGCTCTTTAGCAGTTTTTTACGTGGAGCAAGTCGCCCTAAATCGCCACGTGTTGCCGTTATTACGGCTATCTCGTTTATCCTAGAACTTGCTTTTCTTGTCAAGCCAAATGTTTCCGCTTATCTTATTCCACAACACTTTGCTAAGCTCTTGCGTCAAATACTTAGGCATCCCATGCCTCTAGTGGAACCCGGCCGGACGGCCAGTTAACGTCGAGGCGCATTACACGCCGAGAGCAAGCCTGCTCTGATCGGGGTGTTATACTCTCGGCAAGTAGGCTGGGCCACGGACAAATAGGAGCATTTCAGATGGAGCAAGTACGGAACGTGGTGGATTGGACTCGGCGTCGAAAAATCGTCGCGACCGTGGCCATTTCGGCAACCCTGGTAGTCGGCATCTTCATCGGTACACTGCTCAACGGCAGAGTTTCCGCCATGCGTGGGTTTTCCTTCGGCGCTTCCAACGCAGCCCCTCTCGCCCTTCCCGATCCTATCCCGTCTTCCAATTCCTTCTCTACCATTGTCAATCGCGTGGAACCTGCCGTCGTTAACATCGCTACCACGCAAGTGCTGGATCGCAAGTCCAAGCGCCGTCACTCCCAGACGGATCCGGACGATCCCAGCGAAGATTTCTTCTTCCATTTTTTTGATGGTCAGCCCGGTTTCGGCCAGCAGCAACCGGAGGCCGAGCGCAGTCTAGGCTCCGGCGTGATCTTGGATAAGTCCGGCTTCATCCTCACGAACAATCACGTCATCGACCAGGCCAGCAAGATTCAAGTACAACTCGATGGCGACACCACCAAGTACACTGCGCGCGTTATTGGTACCGACGAGGACACGGACCTTGCCGTGATCAAGATCGACGCCGGCAAAGAGCTTCCGTTCGCCAAGCTCGGCAATTCTGATGGCGTCCAGGTTGGAGATTGGGTTCTGGCCATTGGCAGTCCTTTCGGACTCAATGCCACCGTCACCGCGGGCATCATCAGCGCCAAGGACCGTGGCGGCATGGGCCGTCAGTTCCAACGCTTCCTGCAGACCGATGCGGCCATCAATCCTGGTAATTCCGGAGGCCCGCTAGTGGATTTGGCGGGACAAGTCATCGGTATCAACACTGCGATCCTCACGGGTAGCCGTGGCTATGAAGGCGTCGGCTTTGCCATGCCTTCTACCACCGCCATCAGCGTCTACGACCAGATCGTCAAGAATGGCCGCGTCACTCGCGGTTCCATTGGTGTGCAGTTCCAGGAGGAACTCGGCACGAACCAAATTACCCTGAAGTCTTTGGGCGCAGCGCACGGCGTGGTCATCGAAGCCGTGGAGCCGGGCAGTCCTGCGGAGAAGGCTGGACTCAAGGGTGGCGACGTCATCAGTTCTGTTAATGGCACACAAGTTAAGACCGGCAACGACCTCGTCAACCCCATCGCCGCCGCTCCTATCGGCAGTAAGGTCAAAATTTCCTACTACCGCGACAAGCAGCTTCATGAAACCACCGCCACCGTCGAAGATCGTACTCACGTCTTTCCCAATACCGCCGGGCGCGTGAACAACACTCCCGACGAGTCCGCCCCTGCGGAATTTGGCTTGCGCGTCGAAAACCTCACCCCCGAAAAGGCACAACGCGTTGGTGTGGAGGGTCAGAAGGGCGTGCTCGTCACCGAAGTCGAGCCCACCAGCTTTGCCGACGATGTTGGCTTCTCCGCCGGAGACGTCATCAGCGAAGTCAACGGTCAGACCGTGGTCACCGTTGATGACTATCACAAGGCTGTGGCCAAGCTGAAAGCTGGCGAAAACGTTGTGTTTAAGGTGATGCGCCGCAGCAACACCGATCGCGTTATGACCGTGTTTCTGCCCGGCGTTGTTCCCGCGGAAGGCAAGTGACCGCTAATTTGTTGAGCTATGCGCAAACTCCTCTGTAAGAGAAACGGCTTGGTTCTCGCGGTTGTCGCGGCGGGCGCACTTAGTGTGTCCGTCGCCACCGCACAGAGCACCGCCTCCGCAGCCACCAAGCCCGTGAACAAAAAATCGTCCACCGCGAATACCTCACACGCGACTTCCTCTTCCACTTCCAAGAAACACACCAGCTCCAAGAAATCCGGAAAGCACACCAAGAAAGTAAAGGGGCAAGCGGCTCCCACTTCCGACCGCATTACCGAAATTCAAGATGCTCTAGCCAAAAAGGGCGTTTTCACCGGCACTCCCACCGGCAAATGGGACGATTCGACCGTCGATGCCATGAAGCATTTCCAAACCGCTAACGGTCTCACTCCCAGCGGCAAGCTAGACGCCTTAACTCTTCAGAAATTGGGCCTGGGCTCGGAAACTGCCGGCATTGCTGCTCCCACTCCTCCTCCCAACTCCGCCAATCGCCTCAAGAATCTTTCGTCGCTACCCCAAGATCCTCCCGAGGATTCCTCCACCAACCGCCCCGAGAAATAGTCGGTAGCACCGACTCTTCTCAAAAATTCTCGTCCTTCCGAGTGTAGCGAGGAATCTCTCTTCGACCGTTGGGTCTTGTTTCCATTCATTGACACGCCCTACGTAGATGCGTTCAGTCTGTTCCGCGAATCTCCAATACAACCCAACCAAACTTTGCATTTGCCATCCCCAAGCCACAGGCATACTCTGATCCCATGTTTAGCACTCCACACACCACTTCTCGCGCATGTTGCTGTTCCAATTGTTGCGCACAAGTGTCTTCTGGTGTGGGAGGCTAACGAGCGACAAAAGTTCAGCCTAACGCGTTTTTAACCCATCGCCAGAAACACTGGTCGATGGGTTTTTTGTTTTCTCTAGGCTAGGGTGGCGAGTGCCGAGTCAAGGCGGCTCTCGCCACTCGAACTAAGTAGGTTTTTTCGTCAGAGGTGGCGATGCCGAAGCGGCCGAGGCGCTGGTCTGCAAAACCAGTCTTAGCGGGTTCGAGTCCCGCCGCTACCTCCAAAATCTCTCTCCAGGAGCAAGCCCGGCTCTCTTGTGTTCCTAATCTTCAAGACCGACATCACATTCCAGCGTAATGAAACGCGTCATCCCGAATCCCCGCGCTTCTTGCGGGCTGAAGGACCTGCTTTCCTTTCAATCCTGCCCGTCGTTTGACGCCTCTCCGCCTCGCCGCTAGACTCGATTCCTCTGGGAGGCCCCATGGCTACGGCAGTTTCTGCGCGCGTCTTCAAAAATTTCATCAACGGCGAATGGGTGGCTCCCCGCAGCAACAAGACTCACCTGAATCACAATCCCGCCAACACCTCCGAAGTCATCGGCGAATTCCCACTCTCCTCCCAAGCCGACATCGACGACGCCGTTGCCTCCGCTCGCGAAGCTTACCAATCCTGGCGCCTCGTTCCCGCGCCCAAGCGCGCCGAAATTTTATTTCGCACCGCCGAATTGCTGGTTAAACGCAAGGAAGAATTCTCCCGCGACATGACTCGCGAAATGGGCAAAGTGCTTGCCGAAACTCGCGGCGATGTTCAGGAAGCCATCGACATGACCTATTACATGGCTGGCGAAGGACGCCGTCTCTTCGGCCACACCACTCCCTCCGAGTTGCCCAACAAATTTGCCATGAGCGTCCGCCAGCCCATCGGAGTCTGCGGCACGATTACTCCGTGGAATTTCCCCATGGCCATCCCCTCCTGGAAGATGATGCCTGCGCTCGTTTCCGGGAACACTGTAGTGCTGAAGCCTGCGGAAGACACGCCGCTCTCTTCGTACCACCTGGTCGAAACCTTGGTCGAAGCCGGCCTTCCACCCGGTGTGGTGAATCTCGTCAGCGGCGATGGCCCCGGCGCTGGTGGCCCGCTGGCAAAGCACAAAGATGTGCCCGTCGTCAGCTTTACCGGTTCCACTTCTACCGGCCGGATCATCGCGGAAACCTGCGCGCCGGACTTCAAGCATTACAGCCTGGAAATGGGCGGCAAGAACATCATTCTCGTTCTGGAAGACGCCAATCTCGACCTTGCCATCGATGGCGCCATTTGGGGCGGCTTCGGCACTACCGGCCAACGTTGCACCGCCGCCAGTCGCATCGGCGTTCACAAGTCCGTCTACAAGGAATTCGTCGCTCGCCTGGTCGAGCGCGCCCAAAAACTGAAAATCGGTAACGGGCTCGATCCTTCCGTCGAGATGGGCCCCGTGATCAATGAACAGCAACTGCAAACCGTGATGAGCTACGTCGAAATCGGCAAAAAGGAAAATGCCAATCTGCTCACCGGCGGCCATCGCTTACAGCAGGGCGATTACGCCAATGGCTGGTTCCACGAGCCCACCGTCTTCGGCGATTGCGATCCCAAGATGCGCATCGCCCAGGAAGAAATTTTCGGCCCCGTCATTTCCGTCATTCCCATCGATGGCCTCGAGCAGGGAATTGAAGTGGCTAACGGCGTTCCCTACGGCCTATCTGCTTCCGTCTACACGCGCAACGTAAATGCGGCCTTTGCCGCGCTTCGCGATCTCTATACCGGAATCGTCTACATTAACGCTCCCACCATCGGCGCGGAAACCCATCTCCCGTTCGGCGGCACCAAACAAACCGGTAATGGCCATCGCGAAGCCGCCGTCGCCGCCATCGATTTCTTCACCGAATGGAAATCCATCTACATCGACTATTCCGACAAACTCCAGCGCGCCCAAATCGACAATAATTAAGGCGTGCTTTACTTTGTGTTATAATGTAAAGCGTGAATGAAGCTAAAATCTCTTCCAAAAATCAGGTAGTCGTCCCACGGGAGACTCGGGAAGCCCTCGGCGTCGCCTCCGGCGATACGCTTCTTTTCGTTGTTCGCGGCCAGCACGCCATTGTTATTCCTAAACCGAAGTCTTACTCAAAAGCGATACGTGGCTTGATGAAGGGTGTCTATCCTCCCGGCTACCTGAAATCCGAGCGCGATAGTTGGGAGTAGAGAAGGCTCGGGCTTTCTTGCGCCGACATCGCCAAGTCGCGCTAGACACCTGTGTTTTTGTCTATCAACTCGAAGTCAATCCCACATATTGCAATCTCACGGAAGAACTGTTTGGCTGGCTCCAGACCGGGAGCGCTTCGGCGATTACCTCAACAATCACGATGACTGAATTGCTCGTGCCACCCTATCGTCAGCCGGATCGCCAGCGGGTGGACGATTGTTTTGCTCTTCTGACGAGCTACCCTAATCTTCAATGGATTGCCCCCAGCCTTGCCATTGCGGATGCTGCCGCCGCAGTGCGCGCAGATTACCAACTAAAAACCGCAGATGCAATTCAAGTGGCGACCGCATTGTTTTCAGACACCCCGGCACTCATTACCAACGACATTGCATTCAAACGCGTAACGTCGCTGGAAGTCTTGGTTCTAAGCGATCTCCTTTGACGCCACTTGACAGCCTTTTTAGAATAGAAATTAGCACCCGTTGAGGACTGCTGCTTATGCGCTACCCGACCCTGCAGGAACGACGAAACCGTCAGGTTTTGGCCGATATCGTCCGCACCTACATCGAAACCGGTGAACCGGTCTCATCTCGCGCCGTTTCTAAGCGTTACGAGGAGGCCCTTAGCACCGCCACGCTGCGCAGCGTTATGGCCGATCTCGAAGATGGCGGTTACCTCTATCAGCCTCATACCTCCGCCGGACGCGTCCCCACCGCAGCCGCTTATCGCTTTTTCGCTCAGGAGATCGCCTCGCAAGCCACGCTTAGCTTGCAAGACCGGGATTGGATCGATCGCGAAATGGCCAGCGGCGGCGGCAGCATGGCCGAAATGAGCGAGCGCGCCGGCCACGTTTTGGCCGAAGTCTCAAAAGGCTTGGGCATCGTGGTTTCGCCGCCTTTAGCGAAAGCGGTCCTCGAGCACGCGCGTATGTGGCTCATTCCCGATGGCCGCATTGTCGTTGTGCTCATATCCCCGGGCGGCACCACTCGCGACAAGGTCCTCCGTCCAAACCGCCTCTTCACCCAGCAGGAACTCGATGCCATCGCGGACTTCCTCAATCGTCACTACACCGGCTGGGCCCTGGAGGCCATTCGCACCGACCTGCTTCTGAAACTCGCCACCGAGCGCGAGCGCTATGAACATCTCGCGCAAATCGCCCTCACCCTCTGCGATCCGGCCATCCTCGCCGAAAAATCAGAGTCCCAGATTTACGTCGAGGGTACCGCGCAAATCGCCACGGCTCCCGAATTTGCCAACCAGTCCCAGTTGGGCGAACTATTGGCGGCCATCGAGGAGAAACACCGCCTCATCACTGTGCTGAATTCCTGTATTGATACGCCTGAGCCGGTCTTCGTCCAGATCGGCGTCAAAGAGATCTCCCAGGCGGGTGAGAATATCGCTTTGATCAGCGCTCCTTATTCAACACAGGACAAAACCCAGGGTTCCCTCGGTGTCCTCGGCCCCACACGTATGCACTACGAACGGGCCATGACCGCCGTTGCTTATGTCGCTCGGCTTTTCAGCGAAGCCTTGAGTAAAATGGAATAAGACCATATTCCGCCAGATTAGAGGGATCATGAAGGACCAGGAACTCGACGTTAAAATGCGCAATCAGGAATCCAAGGAAGGCGCCGAAGATAAGGCCGCCGCCGAAGAAGCTGCCCGCGATGAAGCGGAAGCCAAAAAACTCTCCACCGAACTCGAGGAAATGCGCCAGCGTTTAGTCCGCCATCAGGCTGACTTCGCCAACTTCCGCAAGCGCGCCGAAAGCGATCATCGCGAGGCCTCCCAGCGCGCCACTGCTCGCGTCGTCGAACAACTCATTCCTGTGGTTGACGGCTTTGAACACGCACTTGCCGCGCACCGCGAGCCTCAATACGAAAATTATCGCAAGGGTTTCGAGCTGATTTACAAGCAACTGCTCGACAACCTCGCTCGCCTCGGCGTCGAGCGCATGGAGCCGCAAGGCCAGCCGTTCGATCCGCATCTTCACCAGGCGGTTGATCGCGCCGAAACCGACGACTATCCCGACGGCACCGTCCTCGAAGTCTATCAGCCCGGCTACATTTATCACGGGCGCGTTTTGCGTCCCGCCATGGTCCGCGTAGCGGTTAACGCGGGCTCGGCATCAAACAAACTTGCCAACTAACTATGACCAAAGCCCAACAGCGTGATTTCTACGAAGTTTTAGGAGTTTCCAAGACCTCGTCCATTGAGGAGATCAAGTCCGCCTATCGCAAAGCCGCGATGCAGTGGCACCCCGACCGCAATCCTGACAATAAAGAAGAAGCCGAAGTACGCTTCCGCGAATGCACGGAAGCCTACTCCGTTTTGAGCGACTCGCAAAAGCGCCAGATCTATGACACCTACGGTCATGCCGGCCTGGCGCGCGCCGGCGGCGCCTCCGATTTCAACGAAACCATCTTCCAGGATTTCCACGACATCTTTGGCGACTTCTTCGGCTTCGAAGATCTCTTCGGTGGCGGACGTCGCCGCGGTGGCCGTAGCCGTGTGCAACGCGGCGCCGATCTGCGCTACGACATGACGCTCACTTTTGAAGAAGCCTCCAACGGCATCAACACCAAGGTTCGCCTTCCTCGTCAGGAATATTGCGAAGCCTGCAACGGCACCGGAGCAAAGCGTGGCACGGGCGTTGTGGCGTGTCAGACCTGTGGCGGTCGTGGCCAACTTGTCTATCAGCAGGGCTTCTTCACCATCAACCGCACATGCCCGGCCTGCCAGGGCGCGGGACAGATTGTGAAAGAGCGCTGCCCCGATTGCCATGGCCAGGGTCGCGTCGATCGCGAGCGTACCATCGAGCTCCGCATTCCCCCGGGCGTCGATACCGGCACGCGTTTGCGTGTCCAGGGCGAAGGCGAACCGGGACCTAATGGCGGACCCGCTGGTGATTTGTACGTCGTGCTCGAGGTGAAAGAGCACAGCTTCTTCGAGCGGCGTGGTGCTGATCTTTATTGCACTATTCCTCTCAGCATCGCCCAAGCTGCTCTCGGCACGGAATTGCAGGTTCCCGGGCTCAATAGCGAAGAGCGCTTGAAGGTTCCCGAAGGCACACAGAGCGGCGCGGTCTTCCGTGTCAAAGGCAAAGGGTTGCCGGATCCCCACGGTGGCGGGCGCGGCGATTTGTATTATCACGTGCGCATCATCACGCCCACGAAACTTACGAAAGACCAGCGGAAATTGCTCGAGCAACTGCACGCCACGCTAAAAGTCGAGAACAAACCTGCCGAACGCGGCTCTTCGCTCTTCGACAAAGTGAAAGACATCTTCGGCTAACCCTGGAGCTCGGCAGCCCTGCTCCCGCCGTTCCTAGTCGGTCACACGAGCACCCAACGATCCGCGGCACCCCAGCTGCCCCCAGCACAATTTCAGGCTCGCCGCAATTCTCATCTTCGTCAGGGCACGGCTTCAGCCCCTGAGGTCCTCCTTGCGGACCGACCCTTAGTGACTATTACCCCCGATTGTCATTCCGAGAGTGCATTTTGTCCGAGGAACCTGCTGTTTCTTCATCATCCCGAAAGCACCGCCGCTACGTCGAAGCGCCCATTCGTTCAGCTCCATGGAACCGTGTCACAATACCAACAATGCGCCGCCGCTTCTTCGTCGACCACTTCGAAAATCAACACGCCACTCTGCACGGAGATGCCGCACACCACCTCGGCCGCGTACTTCGCGCTCAGCCCGGACAACTCTACGAACTCAGCGATGGCACTTCCGCTTGGCTCGGTCGTATCGATCTCGTGGAACGTGATCGCATCGATTTCACTCTGCTCGAGCAGTTGCCCACCTTTCCGGCTCCCCTGAAAACCAGTCTGCTTTTATCCGTGGTGAAGTTCGATGCCTTCGAATGGGCTCTCGAGAAGGCCACGGAACTCGGCATTGCCCGCATTGTTCCTCTCGCCGCAGCACGCTCGGAAAAAGCACTTCTCGCCGCTGCCCCTAAACGCTCCCAGCGCTGGGAAAAAATCCTGTTCGAATCTGCCCAACAATCCCGCCGCGTCCAATTGCCCGTGCTGGAACCGCTCGCCACTCCCGACGTCGCTTTCTCTTCCCAATACGAAGGGCTCCCCATTCTTCTCTCGGAATCGCCGCAGGCTGTTTCCCTAAGCGAAATCCTCTCCGGCTCAAACGCTTCCTCCGTAACTCTAGCCATCGGCCCCGAGGGCGGTTGGACCGACTCCGAGTTCGCCGCCGCTCGCTGCGCCTCCTTTCGGGAAGCCTCTCTCGGCAAATTGATTCTGCGCACCGAAACCGCTGTCATCGCTTCTCTTGCCGTCCTGAACTACGCGCTGGGAAAACACTAGCACCCCACGCGCCCCGCTCCCCGGGTATCCAATCGCTCCCTCGCGCCGTCTAATGAAGGGCCGAGCGAAAAGTCGCACGCAATGGACGGCAAGCAACAACTGCGGCCGACGCTCGAATCCAATTCATCGTGACGTGACGCCTCTTCGTCTGGAAACTCAGCGATCTTGCGCGGGATTCCGCTGATTTCGTATGGCCTTGCGTTGGTGCGCATGTTATAAATGAAAGGCAGTACAAGATGCTGAAACCCGACGAGAATCCTATCCCCGCTCCGCTAGGCGAGGCTTCCTCCGCCACTCCTTCGTCTTTGCCGGCCTCTACGGTTTCCTGCACCTCGCCCGAAGCGCAGCCCGTTCATTCGCACCAGCTTCTCCGCCATGAAATTCGCGTTTGGACTCGCGACCTCCTCATCGCCATCGGCCTCGCCCTCGTCATCATCGTGTTCCTCTACCAACCCGTGAAGGTCGAAGGCACCAGCATGGCCCCGCTGCTCTCTGACCAGGAGCGCATCTTCATCAACAAGTTTGTTTATCGCTTTGAGCCCATCGATCGCGGCGACGTCGTGGTCTTCTGGTATCCCTTGGATCGCACCAAGTCATTCATTAAACGCGTCATCGCCCTGCCGGGCGAAAGTGTCGAGATTCGTCGCGGTATCGTCTACGTGAACGGGAAAGAGATTTCCGAGCCCTACGTCCCTCCCCAGTATGCCGACGTGAGTGACTACGGCCCCACCACCGTCCCCCGTGGGCAATATTTCGTGATGGGCGATCACCGCATCAGTTCCAATGACTCTCGTGTTTTTGGTCCCGTCGCCAGCCAGTTCATCTACGGCCGCGCTGTGTTTGCCTATTGGCCCGTGGATCACTTCGGTTCCTTGTCCACAACCGAGGCCAGCGACAAATAATGATGTCTGACGGAGGATACACTGACGGACGTTCAGCACAGAACCGCCATACTTGCGCTCGAAGACGGGCGCGTCTTTAACGGTCGCGCGGCCGGCGCTATCACCCGCCGCGGCGGCGAAGTTGTTTTCAATACCAGCCTCACCGGTTACCAGGAAGTGTTCACCGATCCCAGCTATGCAGGGCAGATCGTGTGTCTCACCTACCCGCACATCGGCAATGTCGGCGCGAATCTCGACGACGAAGAATCCACTCGCCCCTACATCGAATCCTTGATCGTTCGCGAGTTTTCCCAGATCTCTTCGAACTGGCGTTCCAGCGAATCCGCGCAACTCTATCTCAATCGCCACAAAATCCCGGTTATTTGGGACATTGACACCCGCGCGCTCGTGCTCCACATCCGCAAAGTCGGCGCTCTTCGCGGCATCGTCTCTACCGACGGCACTCCGGCCGACCAGTTGATCTTCGAAGCCAAGCAACTTCCCCTCATGGCCGGCCAGGAACTCGCCAGTCGCGTCTCCTGCTCCAAGCCCTATGACTGGCAGAAGGGCTCTATCGAGCTGGCCACTTCTCCTTGGGCCGAGCAAATGGGCGAATCCGGAGTGTCTGCGGAAAACCACAAGTTCAAAGTCGTCGCCTACGATTACGGCATTAAGCAGAACATTCTTCGTTTGCTCACCGACCATCAGTGCGACGTCAGCGTGGTCCCTGCAGCCACCTCTGCGGAAGACGTTCTCTCCCTTAAACCCGACGGCGTCTTTCTCTCCAACGGCCCCGGCGATCCCGAGCCCGTTACTTACGCCCACGAAAATATTCGCAAACTCGCAGGCCGCGTGCCCATTTTCGGTATTTGTCTCGGGCATCAGCTTTGCGGTATTGCTCTAGGTGGCAAAACCTTCAAGCTGAAGTTTGGTCATCACGGTTCCAACCATCCGGTAAAGAACCTGCTTACCAACCAAGTGGAAATCACCGCGCAGAATCACGGCTTTTGTGTCGACCCGGAATCGCTGCCCTCCGGCGATGTCGAGATCACCCACCTCAACCTGAACGACCATACCAACGAAGGCATGCGCCATCGCAACCTGCCCTTGTTCAGCGTGCAGTACCATCCGGAAGCCTCGCCCGGCCCGCACGACTCGCACTATTTATTCACCCAGTTCACCGACATGATGAAAGAATTCCAAACCCCCGGGAGCTCCCGCGGATAACTATGCCGAAACGCAAAGACATCCATAAGATCCTGATCATCGGCTCTGGGCCCATCGTCATCGGCCAGGCCTGCGAATTCGACTATTCCGGCGCTCAAGCCTGCAAGGCTCTCCGCGCCGAAGGCTATGAAGTTGTCCTCGTCAACTCCAATCCCGCCACCATCATGACCGACCCGGAATTGGCGCATCGCACCTATATCGAGCCGCTCACCAAGGAATATCTCGACGAAATCATCATCAAGGAGCGTCCTGACGCGCTGCTCCCCACCGTTGGCGGTCAAACCGCCCTCAACCTCGCCGTCGAACTCGCCGAATCCGGCATTCTCGAAAAGCATAAAGTCGAAATGATTGGCGCCTCCCTGCGCGCCATCAAAGTCGCCGAAGACCGCCTCTGGTTCAAGGATGCTTGCCGCAAAATTGGCCTCGAGGTGCCCGCCTCCGCCCTCGTCAACAGCGCCCAAGACGCCATGCGCCTTTGCGATCAACTCGGCTTTCCGCTCGTCATTCGTCCTTCCTTCACTCTCGGCGGCACGGGCGGCTCCATCGCCTATAACAAAGAAGAATTTGCCGAATCCATCGCCCATGCGCTCGACATGAGCCCCGTGCATGAAGCGCTCGTCGAAGAATCCGTCCTCGGTTGGAAGGAATACGAACTCGAGGTTATGCGCGACTATCGCGACAATTTCGTGGTCATCTGCACCATCGAGAATTTCGATCCCATGGGCGTGCACACCGGCGATTCCATTACCGTCGCTCCCGCGCAGACCCTCACCGACAAAGAATATCAGCGCATGCGCGACGCGGCCGCTGCCATCATTCGCGAAGTCGGCGTGGAAACCGGCGGCTCCAACGTGCAGTTCGCCGTCAATCCCGAAAACGGCCGCATGACCGTCATCGAAATGAATCCGCGCGTCTCCCGCAGTTCTGCCTTGGCCAGCAAAGCTACGGGATTCCCGATTGCCAAAATTGCGGCGCGCTTGGCCGTGGGCATGTCTCTCGACGAAATTCCCAACGACATCACTCAGAAGACACCTGCCAGCTTCGAACCCACCATCGATTACGTGGTCGTGAAAATTCCCAAGTGGCAGTTCGAAAAATTCCCGGGCGCCGACTCCTCCCTCGGCACACAAATGAAATCCGTCGGCGAAGTCATGTCCATCGGCCGCACCTTCAAGGAAGCGCTGCAGAAGGGCATCCGTTCGCTCGAGCCCAGTACCCCCTGGCGCGCACCCGCCGAAACGCCCGATTCGCTTCTCCGCGAAAAGCTTTCCACCCCGCGTCCCAATCGCATTCACTGGATTCTCACCGCCGTGGAACGCGGTATGACCGCCCACGACATTTGCGAACTCACCAAGATCGATCCTTGGTTCATTCACCAGATTGAAGAAATTATTCAGGTCAATCGCCGCGCTGCTGCCGTCACCGTTGAAACCGCCTCCAAGGACCTCCTCCGCGAGGTCAAGCGCATCGGCACCAGCGACGAGCACCTCGCCCAATTCTGGAAGACCACTCCCGCCGCCGTTCGTCTCCAGCGTGCCCGCTACGGTGTCGGCCCCGTCTTCAAGCGCGTCGACACGTGTGCTGCCGAATTCGAGTCTTTCACTCCTTACATGTATTCCAGCTATGAAGAAGAGGATGAAGCTCACGTCTCGACAAAACAGAAAATCATGATCCTTGGCAGCGGCCCCAACCGCATCGGGCAGGGAATTGAGTTCGATTATTGCTGCTGCCATGCCAGCTTCGCTCTTCGCGCCGATGGCTTCGAAACCATCATGGTGAATTGCAACCCGGAAACGGTTTCCACCGACTACGACACCTCCGACCGCCTCTACTTCGAGCCCCTCACCCTCGAAGACGTCCTCGCCATTGTCGAAAAGGAGAAGCCCAGTGGCGTCATCGTTCAGTTCGGCGGCCAAACGCCTTTGAATCTCGCGCTCGAACTCAAACGCAATGGCGTTCCCATCGTCGGCACTGCTCCCGAATCCATCGACCTCGCCGAAGATCGTCGTCGTTTTGGGCGTCTTCTCGAGGAACTGAAAATCCCACAACCGCGCAATGGCACTGCGCTTGTGCCTGAAGAAGCCGCGCGCGTCGCTGGCGACATTGGTCTTCCGGTGCTCGTTCGCCCCAGCTACGTGCTCGGCGGCCGCGCCATGGTCATCGCCTACGACGTGAACACCGTGCAGGAATACGTCGCGCAAGCCGCCCTCATGGGCCCAGCGCGTCCTGTGCTCATCGACCAATTCCTGGAAGAAGCCACCGAGGTCGACGTCGACGCCCTCGCCGACGGTACGGACGTGGTCATCGGCGGCATCATGGAGCACATCGAGGAAGCTGGCGTCCATTCCGGAGATTCTTCTTGCGTCCTCCCGCCGTTCAGCCTCTCCCCAAAGGTCATCGAAACCATTCGCGATTACACCAGGCGGCTCGCACTCGCCTTGAAAGTCATCGGCTTGATGAACGTGCAGTACGCCATCCAGCGCGACACTGTCTACGTCCTTGAGGTCAACCCACGCGCCTCACGCACCATCCCCTATGTCAGCAAGGCCACTGGCGTCCCGCTCGCGAAAGTCGCCGCTCGCCTCATGGTTGGCCGCCGGCTCTCCGACATGAAGCTGCCCATCGTCCATCACAACGGTGTCGCGGAGATCGCTGTGCGCGCCTATTACTCCGTCAAATCCCCAGTGTTCCCCTTCAACAAATTCCGCGGCGTAGACACCATTCTCGGTCCCGAAATGCGCTCCACCGGGGAAGTCATGGGCATTTCCACCGACTACGGCCAGGCCTTTGCCAAGGCTCAATTAGCCGCCGGCCAGAAACTTCCGCGCGGCGGCACCGTCTTTATCAGCGTGAACGATCGCGACAAGCGCTCCATCGGCGCCTTGGGCAAGGAACTTGTGTCTCTCGGCTTCAAAATCGTCGCCACACGCGGCACCTGCGCCGCGCTTCGCGCTGCCGGCGTGCCTTGCGATGAAGTCTTCAAGGTCAACGAAGGCCGCCCGAATATCGTCGACCTCGTCAAAACCGGCAAAATCCATCTCGTCATCAACACTCCCCTCGGCCGCGAATCTTTCTACGACGAAAAATCCATTCGCCGTGCTGCCATTCGTTACAACATCACCTGCATCACCACTCTTTCCGCTGCGGAGGCTGCTGTTCGCGGCATTCACTCGCTCCACGAAATGCAGCGCGAAGTAAACTGCCTTCAGGATCTTCACGGTTCCGGCGTTGCCACCGCTGGCAGTTCCAAGGCGGGAGACTGAACATGGAAATTCGTGGTATCTTTCCGGCCCTGGTCACACCGTTTGCCTCGGACGAGTCCGTCTCCCTTTCCGGTGTTCGTGAGAACGTCTGCCGCTACAACCATACCCGCGTCGCCGGCTACGTAGTTTTAGGTTCCACCGGCGAGTCCGTCATGCTTTCCCGTGAAGAAGCCGATGGCGTGCTCGCTACCGCCAAAGAAGCGGCCGGTTCCGACAAACTTCTCATCGCCGGCACCGGCGCGGAATCCACCGCGGACACCATTGCGCGTACCAAGCGGGCGGCCTTGCTCGGCTATCCCGTTGCCTTGGTCAAAACACCTTACTACTACAAGCCCGTCTATCGCGCGGAAACCTACATCTATCATTACCGCGCCGTCGCCGATGCCTCCCCCATTCCCATCTTGCTGTACTCCGTGCCGCAATTTACCGGCATCACCCTGGAGACCCCCGAAATCCTCGCGCTCTCCGAGCATCCCAACATCGTTGGCATTAAAGACAGCTCCGGCAATATCCAGCGTGTCGGCGAAATTGTGGCCGGCGCTCGTCGCGATTTTTGCGTACTCACCGGCGGTGCCGCCGTTATCTATCCGGCCTTGGCCGTGGGCGCGCGCGGTGCAGTTCTGGCCCTGGCCGCGGCGCTCCCCGAAAAATGCGCCGAACTCCACGAACTCGTACATCGTGGCGAGCATCAGCAGGCGCGCCATTTGCAACTTCTTCTCGTAAAAGCCTCCAGGCGCATCGTCTCCGAGAACGGTATCGCGGGCGTGAAATACGCCATGGACCTGCGCGGCTATCAGGGCGGTCTGCCGCGTTTGCCTCTGCTTCCTGTAACCGAAGAAAAGAAGCGCGCCATTGCCGATGTGGTCGCGCAACTTCATCCAGCTGTTGCTCGCGTTTGAAACAGGTGCCCTGTGCCGTCACTTTTTCGCTGGTCGATCATCTAAGCGCTCATGGACTGTCGCGCCCTTTCGCCTGAGCGGTTGCCGCACACGTCGAAGCTGTTCCGCGACTACGTCGATAATTTCCCCAAACTTGCTTCTTTTTACGCGCATCCTCCGGAACTCGCCTCAGTTACTCGCTACGTCAAAAAACTAAAATTCCCCGCCGATCGTCGTGCCCAGATCTCCGAAATCCTTCGTGCCCAAAATGTCTTGTTCGGCGCAGCTCCCGAAACTCACAAGAACTTGGATCGTTTGGTATCCGGAGCGGTCGCCGTTGTCAGCGGCCAGCAAGTTGGCCTGTTTGGCGGGCCTTCGTTTTCTTTCTACAAAGCTCTCAGCGCCATTCAAGCCGCTCACGATTTATCTCAGAAGGGCATCCCCGCAGTTCCGATCTTTTGGATGGCTACCGAGGACCACGACGTAGACGAAGTTCGCCATGTCACCTGGTTCCACGAGGGCGAGCTCCTCGATTTTTCTCTCCCCAAGCCCGCTGAAGACGCCGTTCCCGTCGGCCGCCTTCGTCTCGGCCCACAAATCCACGACCTCGTCGTCCGTGCGCAACCCCTGCTTGGCCAAACCTACGGCGACCTGCTCCACGAAACCTACACACCTGTTGCCACCTACAGCAGCGCTTTTGCGGCTCTGTTTGCGCGCATCTTCGCGGATCATGGCCTGATCTTGCTCGATCCTCTCGACGACCGCATCCATCGCCTTGCCGCCCCCGTGCTTCGCGACGCCTTGCTTCATCGCGATGAGCTCAACAATCTTCTCCTTCGCCGCGGCAAAGACCTCGAGCATGCCGGTTACGATGTGCAGGTCAAAGTCACTTCTCACAGCACGACCCTTTTCTCCTTGGAAGACGGTAAGCGCGAAGTCCTCACGGCTCGCAATTCCGAGTTTTCCAGCGGCTCGCGCACGCTCTCCCGCGACGCGTGGCGGCAGATGCTTGAAACTTCGCCCGAACAATTCAGCCCCAACGCCCTCCTGCGCCCCGTCGTGCAGGATTTTCTTCTCCCCACGGTCGCTTACTTCGGTGGCCCCGCCGAAATTGCTTATTTCGCGCAATCCCAGGTCCTCTACGAGAAGCTTCTTGGTCACATGCCCGTGTTGTTCCCGCGCGCCGATTTCACCTTGGTCGATCCCAAAGCCGAGCGCATCTTGAAAAAATATCACCTCGCTGTCGAAGATGTCTGGCAAGGTTCTCAAGCCCTCCGCAACCGCATGTACAATTCCGCCGTACCCAAGAAGCTTTCGCGCGAATTCGATCGCAGCCTTGGTCAAATGGACAAAAGCCTCAAGAAGCTCCACAAATCCATCGCCAAAGTGGATCCCACCATTCAGGGCACCATCGCTCGCGCCGAAAAGCGCATCCGTTACCAACTCGAAAAGCTACGTCACAAAACCGGTGCGGCCCTCGACCGCCACGAAAAAGTGATCGCCAAGCATCAGGCCTTCCTCGAAAATCTGCTCTTCCCGCAAAAAGGCCTGCAATCCCGCGGTCTATGCTTCTTACCCTTTCTCGCTCGTTGGGGCAGCGGCGGCTTGAACGAACTGCAGAAACACGCCAGCCCCAAGAAGCCCGGCTGGCATTGGATCGTACCCATTCCCTGAGATTTTGGAGGCGTTGTGCAATCACTCACCGTGAAGACCTCACGCCGTACCCAGTTCGTGGAAATCACCAAAGATGTGCAGCGCATCATCACCGCCCTCGGCATTCGTGCGGGCACCTGCTACCTCTACGTGCCTCACACCACCGCCGGCATCTTCATCAACGAGCACGCCGATCCCGACGTAGCCTTCGACGCCGAAGGCGCCATCGACCGTCTCATCCCCATGGCCGGACCTTATCGCCACGCCGAAGGCAATTCCGACTCGCACGTCAAAACCATGCTCACCGGCATCACGCAGTTCGTCTTCGTCGAAGAAGGCAAGTTGCTTCTCGGCCGCTGGCAGGGCATCTTCCTCGCCGAGTTCGACGGCCCCCGCGAACGCAAAGTCCACGTCAAAGTTCTCCCCGACCGCGTCTAGCTGCCACCTGCCTGAAGTACGCCTTTACGCCACTCTTCCTGCCCATGTAGCGGCGGGTCTTTAGACCCGTGCTGTGGCACAGCCGCTCCTGCCTGTGCTCTTGGGTTGCGCGTTCGCCAGATTCGATTTCTGAACCTGGGTCGGGGGTGAGTTTTTCTTCAATCCGATTCGGTCCTCTCCTTGTGCTACAGTTTTTACTGATGTCCACCCTCGGCATTTACGTCCAGGTCCCCTTCTGCCAGACCAAGTGCACCTACTGCAATTTCTATACTGGCGTAATCTCCTCCGATCGTTTCGCTCCGTACATTCGAGCCATCCAGCTCGAAATCGCCAACGCGCGCGATCTTTTCCAATTGTCATCGATTAACGCCGAGCACTTACTGGCTCTTCCCGTCGACACCCTCTACATCGGCGGCGGCACACCCAGCTTGCTCGAGCCCCAACTCCTCCGCGATCTCCTCAACACCATCCGCGACAACTTCCATTCCGACTGGCGCGAAGTCACCCTCGAAGCCGATCCCGAAACCGTCGATTCCGCCAAAGCTCGCCACTGGGCCGCCTCCGGCATTAATCGCATCAGTTTCGGCTCGCAATCCTTCAACGATGCCGAACTCAAAGCCGCTGGCCGCATGCATCGCGCCGCCGACATCTACAACGCCGTCCCCATCCTCCGCAACGCCGGGATCCAAAACATCAGCTTCGACCTCATCGCCGGTCTCCCCAAGCAAACACACGCCTCCTGGTGCCACTCCCTCTCCGAAGCCATCGCCCTCAGTCCCGAGCACATTTCTATTTACATGATGGAAATCGACGAAGGCTCCCGCCTCGGTCTGGAAGTCCTCAAGAGCGGCCCGCGCTATTCAGCACGCGAACTTCCCACCGAAGAAGCCATGACCGAATTCTACGAACTCGCACAGCTCGAATTGAAAGCCGCAGGCTACCAGCAGTACGAAATTTCCAACTGGGCCAAGCCCGGCTTCGCTTCCCGCCACAATCTTAAGTATTGGCGCCGCGAGCCCTATCTCGGTTTCGGCGCCGGCGCGCACTCTTTTTCCGGTACGCAGCGTTGGGCCAATGTCCATGATGCAAATGCCTACGTTTGCGCGATTACTGGCGGCAAACCGCCAGTGGAAAGCGTAGAATCGGTCACACGCGAAGCTGCTCTCGAAGAAGAGCTGTTCCTCGGCCTCCGGCAAACCGCGGGAATCGATCTGTCTCGCGTTCAACGCCAGTATGGCGTTGACCTGCACGAAAAAGTAAGCCGCCTCGCAGCACGCGGCATCATAGAACAGCAAGGCGACACACTGCGCCTCTCGCCAGACAGATTGCATGTGTCCAACGAAGTGTTAGTGGAATTATTGCGTTAGCAAGTTCGCTGCGTTAAGAACTGGCAGCCTCGCAGGCTGCGGAGAATGTGGAATGGTGTCTTGTAGCTCACCCCTTCAAGGGCTTAGGTTTTTAGTTTTCCAGTCGTGGCAAGATCCGCTCCACTTCAGCCGCATTGAGTAAAATGAATCGGGCTTGCGAGTCTTTAAGGGAACGACCGTTCTTCGTCCGGGCACGGCTTCAGTCGTGCCGTATCGCGCTGAGGATCTTCGCGGCTTTTGCCGCTGCGGGCATGTTCGTTAGTTGAAATACACTCGTTTGCCCGGGAACCATCGGGATTTTGGTCCGTTTTATTTTGCAGACAGCACAACAAGACCAAGGGGAGAAACAATGAGTTACACCGTCGCGAAAGGGAATCAACTAGTCGATCCGGATAATGTCTTGCCCGTCGATAATGCCGTCGACCTGCGCAGCGACACCGTCACCCGTCCCAGCGACGAAATGCGCCAAGCCATGGCCGCGGCCGCCGTCGGCGACGACGTCTACGGCGAAGATCCCACCGTCAATCAACTTCAAAAACGCGCCGCCGAGATCCTCAGCAAAGAATCCGCGCTCTTCATTCCTTCCGGCTGCATGGGCAACCTCATCTCTATCAAAGTCTGGACCCACCACGGCGATGAAGTCATTTGCGAGCAGCGCGCCCACGTCAATCTCTACGAACTCGCCTCCATGGCCGCCATCGCCGGTTGCCTCCCTCGTGCCGTGCGCGCCGGCTCCGATGGCATTCTCACCTGGGAGCAGGTCCAATCGGCTATTCGCCCAAAAATTTATTACGACTCGCAGACCGCCCTCGTCTGCCTGGAAAATACCAGCAACATGGCTGGCGGCACCGTCTATCCCACCGAACGCGTCCACGAAATCTGCGATCAAGCCCACGCCGTCGGCCTCAAGGTCCACATGGATGGCGCGCGCATCTTCAACGCCGCCGCCGCTCTCAACGACAACGTCGCACACATGACCGCCAAGTGCGATTCCGTGATGTTCTGCCTCTCCAAGGGACTCGGCGCCCCTGTCGGTTCCATGATTGTCGGTTCGCGTGATTTCATCGAACGCGCTCGCATCTACCGCAAAATGTTCGGCGGTGGCATGCGCCAGGTCGGCGTCCTCGCGGCGGCTGGTCTCATCGCTCTCGAAAAATCTCCCGCGCGCCTGCATGAGGATCATGAAAACGCTCAGCATCTCGCCAAAGGCATTGCTCAGATCCCCGGCCTGAAAATCGATCCCGCTAGCGTCCGCACCAACATCGTCATTTTCGATTGCAAAGATACCGCCATGGACGCCGTCCAATTCTGCGACGCGCTTCACCCTCGCGGCATTTGGGCCCAGGACACCGCGCCCTACTCTGTCCGCCTCGTCACTCACTGGAACGTCGATCGCGCTGGTGTCGACCGCGCCCTGACTGAAATTCGCGCCGTAGCCCAAAAGCACCAGAGCCGCAGCGCCTAGAAGTATGTTTGGTTTTGATGTACATAATGTCGTAGATTTTGTGCCAGGGTACGGCTCGACCGTTTCTGGGAAATGTGCTTGGCACCGGGGGTCGGAGCTTCAGCTCCGACATAACTGCTTGGGAATGAAGCGGGCTTTAGCCCCGGAGGAACTGCGTTTGCGCGCCCTGCTTCAGTCACTCGGGCTTTTTAGTTACAACGCGCCAGAAAAAGTTCTTCGCTCCGTCGACTATCCATAGGAGAAACCATGAAACCACTTGCCCGGTCGTTGGGGGCCCTTTTCTGCTGTGTGGTGTTCGCCGTCTCTGTACGCCCTCAGTCACAATCCTCCGCTCCTCCGCCCACTCCCGAAGAAGCCAAAAAGTTCATCGAATCCGCCGAGCAGCGCCTCTTCGACTTAAGCAACTCGGCCCAGCGCGCTTCCTGGGTCCAGGAAAACTTCATCACCGTCGACACCGAGCAGATCGCCGCCGACGCCAACGAAATCGCTAATACCGCCGCCACTCAATACGCCAAGCAGGCTCATCGCTTCGATCACGTACAACTCTCCCCGGAACTCGCCCGCAAGCGCCTCCTTCTCGAGCTCGCTGCCGGTTTTCCCGCTCCCGACGATCCCAAAGCGGAAAAAGAACTCGCGCAGGTTCTCTCCTCCCTCGATGGCGACTACGGAAAAGGGAAGTGGTGTCCCGATGGTGCCAACAAGCCCTGTCTCGATGTCACCGCGGTCACAAAGCTTATGGCCACCAGCCGTGATCCCGAGGAACTAAAGCGCGCCTGGATCGGCTGGCACGCCATCGGTGCTCCGATGCGTCAGCGTTACGCACGCATGGCCGAACTCGGCGATGAAGGCGCTCGGCAACTTGGCTACCCCGATGTCGGCGCGCTCTGGCGTTCCAATTACGACATGCCGCCCGATCAGTTCGCCGCAGAAATGGATCGCCTCTGGGATCAGTTGCGCCCGCTCTATCTTTCTCTCCATGCCTACGTGCGCGGCCAGCTCGCCAAAAAATACGGCAAAGTCATCGTGCCTCCCAATGGTCCCATTCCCGCTGATCTTCTTGGGAACATCTGGGCTCAGGAATGGAACAACATCTACGATCTGATGGATTCCCCCAAGCCCGCCCAGAGCTACGATCTCACTTCCATCCTCGTCCAACGCAAAACCGACGCCACGGGCATGGTCAAGTACGGTGAGAATTTCTTCAAATCCCTCGGTTTTGCGCCACTGCCCGAAACGTTTTGGGAGCGCTCCCTCTTCACTAAGCCCGCTGATCGCGATGTGGTTTGCCACGCCAGCGCCTGGGACGTCGATTCCAAAGACGATCTGCGCATCAAGATGTGCATCCAGATCACCGAAGAAGACTTCCGCGTCATTCACCACGAACTCGGCCACAATTTCTATCAACGCGCCTATAGCAATCAGCCGCCACTTTTCCAGAACAGCGCCAACGATGGCTTCCACGAAGCTGTCGGCGACACCATCGCTCTCTCCGTCACTCCCGTCTATCTCAAAGAAATCGGCCTCATCTCTACCGTTCCTCCCGCGTCCGGCGATATCGACTATCTCCTCCAGCAAGCCCTCGAAAAAGTCGCTTTCCTGCCCTTTGGCTTGCTCATCGACAAGTGGCGCTGGGAAGTCTTCTCCGGCCAGATCAAGCCCGATGAATACAACAAAGCGTGGTGGGATCTTCGCCTCAAGTATCAAGGTGTCGCTCCGCCAGTGCCGCGTAGCGAAGCCGATTTCGATCCTGGCGCCAAATACCACGTGCCCGGCAACGTCCCCTACGCCCGCTATTTTCTTGCTCGCATCTACCAATTCCAGTTTCAGCGCGGCCTCTGCAAGATTGCCGGCTATCAGGGCCCCCTGCATCGCTGTTCCATCTACGGCAACAAAGCCGCCGGCGCAAAGCTCAACGAAATGCTCTCCATGGGCCAAAGCAAACCTTGGCCCGACGCTCTCGAAGTCATCACCGGCGAAAAGCAACTCGACGCTTCCGCCCTCGCCGACTATTTCGCGCCCCTAAAAGTCTGGCTAGACGAACAGAACAAAAAAAACAACTACCCGGTGGGCTGGTAGTACGCTAGCGCTCTTCGTAGCGACGGGTCTTCAGACCCGTCTTTTCCGCAGGTGTCCACTTTCCGCCCTTGTAGCGGCCGCCTTCCGGGGCGGGCCGCGGATTTTCCACTGCCTCTTGTCCCCAACGTTCCAATGCGAGTTTATGTGGTGGCCGAACTTTAGATTGGCCACGCGTCCCTACGACTACCTCTAACGCTCGCGTCGACTCTTCGTAGCGGCACCTCTTCATGCCCGTCCCAGGAAAGAAACGCCCTCCCCTACCCCTCGTGCGCAATTCCGCCCTATAAGCTAAACTTTCTTTGGATATTTAAATTACTAACGGCGAGGTCTTTGTGGATTTCACCTTCACGGACGAGCAGCAGCATCTCCGCAAATCGGTTCGCGAGTTCGCCGAAGGCGAACTCGCTCCTCATGTTCACGACTGGGACGAATCTTCCCACTTTCCCACCGAACTCCTCCCCAAACTCGGCGAAATGGGCCTCATGGGCGTCATTTTCCCCGAAGACTACGGCGGCGCCGGTCTCGGTTACATCGAATACGCCACCGTCATCGAAGAACTCTCTCGTGTCGACGGCTCCGTCGGTCTCTTCGTGGCTGCACACAATTCGCTTTGCAGCAATCACATCTACAAATTCGGCAGCGAAGAGCAAAAGAAAAAGTATCTGGTGCCACTAGCCCAAGGAAAAAAACTCGGCGCATGGTCGCTTACCGAGCCGGAAGCTGGCTCCGACGCCGGTGGCACGCGCACCACCGCCGTGCGTCAGGGCGATCACTGGCTCCTCAACGGCTCCAAAACCTTCACCACCAACGGCTCTTATGCCGACATTTGCGTCGCCATGGCTGTCACCGACAAGTCCAAAGCGGCCCACGGTATCAGCGCTTTCATCCTCGAAAAAGGCATGCCCGGTTTCCGTCCCGGCAAAAAAGAAAACAAGCTCGGCATGCGCGCCAGCGACACCTCGGAAGTCATCTTCAGCGATTGCCACATCCCGTCGAGCCAGTTACTTGGCCCACTCGGCGAAGGTTTTACCGGTAGCCTGAAAATCCTCGATGGCGGGCGCATCTCCATCGCCGCGCTCGGTCTCGGCATGGCCCAAGGTGCGCTCGAAGCTGCCACCAGCTACGCCAAGCAGCGCAAACAATTCGGCAAATCCATTGCCGAGTTTCAGGCCATACAATTCAAGCTCGCCGATATGGCCACGCAAGTCCAAGCCGCCCGCCTGCTTGTCTACCAGGCCGCTTGGCTGGCCGACCAAAAAAACGGTCGCTTCACCCGCGAATCCAGCATGGCCAAGCTTTTTGCCAGTGAAGTAGCCGTGCGCGTCGCCAACGAATGTGTCCAAATCCACGGCGGCTATGGCTTCATCAAGGATTATCCCGCCGAGAAGTTCTATCGCGACGTCAAGCTCTGCACCATCGGCGAAGGTACTAGCGAAATCCAGCGCCTCGTCATTGCCCGCCAACTCCTCGGCAAATAGCCGCGCGCCATAAGTGGCTCCTGGTCTCTCTTTTCTTCGCAGGGGCACAGCACGCTGCGCCCCATGTCCGCACAATCCGCGCCTTGTCAGTGCCCATTCCCCCTGTACTTGTAGGGCCCGCCCCCTGAGGGGCCCATTGGGTTTTCCACCCGAATGAATCACCCTTTGTCATGCTATGCGACCGCCCGCTGCAACTCCTATAGTAAGCTTCTAAAAGACATGCAACCCGCTTCGGAGTGGGCAGAGAAAATCCTTGCCGGCGACGTCCGCGCGATTTCTCGCGCCATTACCGCTATTGAAAATCATTCCTCTGACGCCGAACAGCTTTTAAAGCAGCTTTTCCCCCACACCGGCCAAGCGTATCTCACTGGAATTACTGGCGCGCCGGGCACCGGCAAAAGCACCCTGGTCGATCGTCTTGCCGCCGTTTACCGCAAACGCGATGAGCGCGTCGGTGTTGTCGCGGTCGATCCCACCAGTCCCTATTCCGGCGGCGCCATTCTCGGCGACCGCATTCGCATGCAAGGGCACGCCGGTGATTCCGGCATTTTCATTCGTTCCATGGCCACCCGCGGCTTTCTCGGCGGCCTCGCACGCTCCACGGCGGAAGTTGCATTGCTCCTTGACGCGGCAGGGAAGCGCCAAGTACTCATCGAAACCGTCGGTGTCGGCCAGGACGAAGTCGACATTGTCCGTCTCGCTGACTGCGTCCTCGTCGTATTGGTTCCCGGTCTCGGCGACGACATCCAGAACATGAAAGCCGGCCTCATGGAAATTGGCGACATTTTCGTCCTCAACAAAGCCGACCGCGACGGCGCCGATCGCCTGGAGGAGCAACTTCACGCCATGCTCTCCCTCGTTTCCCCCCGCGATGGCTGGCGTCCTCCCGTCGTCCGCACCGTAGCCACGGAAAATCGCGGCCTCACCGAGCTTGCCGCCGCCATCGAACAATTCCGCAAGCATTTCGAAACCAGCGGCGACCGCCAAAAAAAGCACATCGACCATTGGCAAAATCGCCTCCTCGAACTGCTCGAATCCCGTTTGCTCGAAAAAGTTCTGCACGGCAAAGAAGGCCAAGCCCGCTTGCGCGCCGCCGCCACCGCTGTTGCCGAGCGTAAGCAAGACCCCTTTTCCGCCGTGGAAGATTTACTCAAAGGAGCTCACGTCGCGTGACCATCTGTAGCGCACAACGCAGCGCATCTTGCGAGCCTTGCGGCCTTTCGTCAGGGCCCGCCTTCCGCCGCTTAGGGGCGCTTTCAAAGGTTGCCGCAAAGGCTCGAAAGGCACCACATGCACTTCGGTGATATAGAAATTCGTTTTCTTGACGCAGGCCCCTTCGGCCTCGACGGCGGCGCCATGTTTGGCGTTGTGCCCAAAGTTCTGTGGGAGAAAAAATCTCCTCCCGACACCAACAATCGCATCCGCATGCGCGCCAATTCGCTGCTCGTTCGCGCCCAGCGCAAAAATATCCTTATCGAAACCGGCAACGGCGCCAAAATGGATGCGAAGTTGCGCTCCATTTACAACGTCCAGGAAGGCAACCCTCTCCTCGATTCTCTCGCCCACGCCGGAATCAAACCCGATCAGATCGATCTCGTCATCAACACCCACCTGCATTTCGATCATTGTGGCGGCAACACTTCCATCGTCAACGGCCGGATTCTTCCCACCTTCCGCCGCGCTCGTTATGTCGTGCAACGCGCCGAACTCGAACACGCCATGAATCCCACCG
>Ga0335073_10000566_pt1 | contig 47483 bp, 47 predicted proteins | sample Lox_Sample_22_FD_207093 | JGI IMG/M metagenome (GOLD analysis project Ga0335073, IMG submission 207093) | Soil microbial communities from Loxahatchee National Wildlife Refuge, Florida, United States - Lox_Sample_2.2 | ecosystem: Environmental > Terrestrial > Soil > Wetlands | place: USA...
CCCAGCAGCTCGGCGGCCCGCCGGCGGCCCTCGCGGCGGTCCAGGTGCAGCAGGTCCGCCATCAGCAGCAGGTTCTCCTGGCCGGTGAGCAGGTTGTCGACCGCCGAGAACTGCCCGGTGACGCCGATCGCCGCGCGCACCTGGCCTGGCTCGGCGGCCACGTCGTGGCCGGCCACCTCCGCGACTCCGCCGTCGGCGCTGATGAGCGTGGAGAGGATCTTGATGGTGGTGGTCTTGCCCGCCCCGTTGGGGCCGAGCAGGGAGAAGATCGTTCCGGCGGGAACGGTCAGGTCGATGCCGTCGAGCACGACCGTGTCGCCGAACGATTTGCGCAGCCCGGCCGTTGACACCGCGGCCGTCCTGACGGACTGGTTCTGGGCCATGACCCCTATGCTGCGACCCTGACGCTGGGTCAAGGTCAAGCCCGATTATCGCGCCCCCGCGTGAGCGGGAACTAGGCCCGCGCGGGGCGGAGGCCGGGCAGGGTGGCGCGCAGTTCCGGCCACGGGAAGACCGCCGGGCCCGGGACCGCGCCGGGCAGCCGCGCGGGGTCGAAGATGATGCGGATGCCCCACTCGCGCAGGGACGCGATGCTGCGCTGGAAGGCCGGGTGCCGGGCCAGCGCCGCGTTGGGCCAGGGCACGGCCGCCATCGGCAGGCCCAGGCCGACCGCCTCGTTCAGCAGGCCAAGCGCGAGCGTGTCGCTGATGCCCAGGGCCCACCGGTTGACGGTGCTGAACGTGGCGGGCACGACCACGAACGCGTCCGCGGGCGGCAGCACGTCCGGCTCGTCGGGCCGCTTGTACTGGCTGCGGACCGGGTGGCCGGTCTGGTCGGCCAGCCGGGCCGGGTCCAGGAACTTCATGCCGTCCGGCGTGCCGATCACGCACACGTCCCAGTCCTGCTCCTGGGCGAAGCCCACGAAGTCCGGCAGGTCAGCGGCGGGTGGCCCGCCGCAGGCGACGACGTACAGGACGGGGGATGTCTCGCTTCTGGCCGGCACGTGGTCTCCTTCCGCGGCGCGTCCTGGGCGGGCGGCTCCAGCATAGGAAGACGTCAGGCCGCCCAGCATGGGCTGGGCGGCCTGACGCGGTAACGCCGTTGATCCGGCTAACGGCGCAAGAGCAGGACTATAAGCACAATAATGATGATGACGACTACCGTCCCGATTCCGATGTAAATGGCTCTGCCCTCCCTAAAAGGTCCGGGCCGTCTAGCTGTCCGCCGCAGCCGGTTCTAAACATCCGCGGCGGCTGGCCGCGCCCGGGCGCGGGGGTATGGTCGTGGCGGGCCGCCGCACGGGCGTGGCCGCACCGGGCCGCCGCGCGGCCCGCACGCGCGCCTTGGCCTCGCGCTGGCGCAGCAGGCGGCGCTCGTCCTCGCTCGTGCCGCCCCATATCCCCTGCACCGGGCCGGCGGCCAGCGCGTAACGCAGGCAGTCGGACCGCACCGGACAGCGATCGCACACCGCCTTCGCCCCCACGAGCTGGGCCCGGCCGGGCCCCATGCCGGAGACCGGGAAGAAGAGGTCGGGGTCGGCGTGCTGGCACGCGGCAAGTGACCACCACTCAGCCAGGTGGTCGGCAGCAAACGGCATAGGGGCCTCGGATTCGCGCGTCGGCTGACTTGCCCAGCCGGGGACGACCTGACTGCCCAGATTGCGGCGTTCTATTCCGGCCCGGCCGTCACGGCCGGCCGCGACTCCACTGCGGCTTGCGCTTCTCGAGGAACGCATGCATGTTCTCCTGCGCGTCCGGCAGCTGGCTGGTCGCGGCCATCACCTCCACCGCGTACGCGTACGCCTTCGGCTGATCGAGGTCGATCTGGGCGTAGAGGGCCTGCTTGCCGATGCCCTTGCTCTCCGCGGACCCGCGGGTGACCCGCTCGAGCAGGTGCTCGGTGGCCGAGTCGAGCTGGTCGGCGGGGACGACCCGGTTGACCAGCCCCCAGTCGAGCGCGGTGCGGGCATCGATGACGTCACCCGACAAGGCCATCTCTGCGGCCCGCTTCCGGCCGACGTTCCTGGCCACCGCCACCATCGGCGTATGGCAGAACCAGCCGCCCTTGCCGCCCGGGGCGGCGAAGCCGGCGTTCTCGCTGGCCACCGCGAGGTCGGCGGTGGCGACCAGCTGGCAGCCGGCCGCCGTGGCCAGCCCGTGCACCCGCGCCACCACCGGCTGCGGCACCTGCTGGATGAGCTCCATCAGCTCGGTGCAGGTGACCAGCAGGGAGCGGACCGCCAGCAGGTCGGCGTCGGCGATGTCGGCGAAGTCGTGCCCGGAGCTGAACACCGGGCCGTTGCCCGCCAGCACGATGCCCAGGGCGTCGCTGTCCCCGACCTGCCGGAACGCCGCGATCAGCTCGCGCATGTGCGCCAGCGACAGCGCGTTGCGCCGCTGCGGCCGGTTCATCGTGATCGTCGCGAAATCGCCGGACCGCTCGACGAGGACGTGCTCGAATCCCATGCCGGCCTCCTACCCGCTCCTGAGCGCAGCCTACGCGCCCGGGGACGACTGGCCCGCATCGCCGCCCGGGGCGCCGCCCGGTCCGGTCCGGCGCAGCACCAGCCGACCGACCACGTGCGGCACGAGAGCGATCAGCAGCCAGCAGTACTTGGCGAGATCGGTGTTGACCCAGGCCAGGCCGATAGACGCCAGAATCACCGCGGATGTCCCCAGCGCATTCAGCCATCCGGCCCGGGCCGTACGCGGGTCCGTTTTCGATGTCGTCAGGCCTCTGCGCCGCCCGATCTCCAGGGTCGCCTGGGTGGCCAGGCTGGCCAGCAGCAGGTTCAGCGCGAAGAGGCTGACCGCGAGCGGGTTCTCCGAATACTCGCCGAGCAGGCTGCTGGCGAACGGCATGATCGAGATCGTGAACAGGAACAGGAAATTCCACCAGGCCAGGCTCTCCCGCTGGCCGGCCAGCTGACGGAAGACGCGGTGGTGGATCAGCCAGAAATTGGCAATGACGTAGAACGAGATCAGGTAGCTGAGCAGCTGGTCGGTGTCCTTCCCCAGCTGCGTGGCGAGTGCGGAGGCCGAGGTCGGAGGGATCACGTGATCCAGCGGCGGTACCTTGAGCTCGAGGACGAGCAGGGTCAGGGCGATGGCCACCACGCCGTCAGTCAAGGCGAGCAGGCGATCGACGCCGGGGACGTCTTCTTGCTGGCCGGTTCGGCCGGAGTTCGCGGACATAGGGGCCTAGCTTCCCAGATCGGAGGGTCCGTTGGCCGAGGCGCTATCGCTGATCGCCGACGCGGTTGGCGCGGATCACGTGCTGGCGGCGGGCGACGTCCCGCCCGACTACGGTCACGATGAGAGCCTGACCGTCGCGGCCACGGCGCCGGCCTACCTGGTCCGGCCGGGCAGCACCGCCGAGGTGGCTGCCGTGCTGAAGGTCGCGGGCGCCCAAGGGCTCCGGGTGACCGCGCGCGGCTCCGGCACCGGGCTGTCCGGCGCCGCGGTCCCGGCCCCCGGCGGGCTGGTGGTGTCGTTCGAGCGGATGAACCGGGTGCTGGAGATCGACCGCGCCAACCACACCGCGGTCGTGCAGCCGGGCGTGACGCTGGCCGCGCTGGACCAGGCCACCGCGGCCGAGGGCCTGGTCTACCCGACCTACCCGGGCGAGATGAGCGCCAGCGTGGGCGGGACCATCGCGACCAACGCGGGCGGGATGCGGGCCGTGAAGTACGGCGTCACCCGGCGTCACGTGCTCGGCCTAGAGGCCGTGCTGGCGTCCGGGGAGGTGCTGCGCACCGGCGGGAAGATCGTGAAGGAGAGCAGCGGGTACGACCTCACCCAGCTGCTGGTCGGCTCGGAGGGCACCCTCGCGCTGGTCACCGAGGCCACCCTCCGGCTGTACCCGCGGCTGAAGGCCCAGGCGACCGTGCTGGCGCCGTTCGCGACGCTCGATCAGGTGACCGAGGCGGTCCCGGGGATCGTGGCCAGCGGGATCGGGCCGCTGATCCTCGAGTACGTGGACACGCTCACGATGTCGGTGATCACCGCGAACGAGGACATCGACCTCGGGGTGCCCGCGGCGATCCGGGAAAAGACGCTGGCCTACCTGGTGGTGGTGCTCGAGGAGCGCGACGACGAGAGGCTGGCCGACGCGACCGAGGAGCTCGCAGAGCTGCTGACCCGCCTCGGCGCGCCCGACGTCTACGTGCTCCCGCCCGCGGCCGCCCGCCGGCTTATCGAGGCGCGGGAGAAGGCGTTCTGGGCCGCCAAGGGCGCCGGGGCCGACGACATCCTGGACACGGTCGTGCCGCGCGCGGCCATGGCGGGCTTCCTCGCCGAGGCCGCCGGGCTCTCTCACGGCCAGGGCGGGCTCGTGGTCGGTGCCGGGCACGCGGGCGACGGCAACGTGCACCTCGCGGTGTTCCAGCCCGACCCGGCGGCGCGCGCCGAGCTGCTGCGCGGCATCTTCGCGGCGGCCGTGGCCCGGGGCGGCGCGGTCAGCGGCGAGCACGGCATCGGCCACGCCAAGAAGCGCTACTTCCTGGAGCTGGCCGACCCGGTGGCCCTGGACCTGATGCACCGGGTGAAGCAGGCTTTCGACCCGCAGGGCATCCTGGGCCCCGGGATCCTGTTCGATGAGAAGGCTCAGTAACCCCCGGGAGGCAACCGCATGAACGGCGCCCAGGCCCTGATCCGCACGCTGGTCGGCTCCGGCGTGCGGGTGTGCTTCAGCAACCCGGGGACCTCAGAGATGCACTTCGTCGCGGCGCTGGATGCCGTCCCGCAGATGCGCGGGGTGCTCTGCCTGTTCGAGGGGGTCGCGACCGGCGCGGCCGACGGCTACGGGCGGATGACCGGCGGGCCTGCCGCGGTCCTGCTGCACCTGGGGCCGGGCCTGGCCAACGGCCTGGCCAACCTGCATAACGCGCGGCGGGCCCGCACTCCGTTGCTGGTCGTGGTCGGCGACCACGCCACGTACCACAAGCGCTACGACGCGCCGCTGGAGTCCGACATCGACGCCCTGGCCGGCTCGGTATCCGCCTGGGTCCGCCGCTCGGCGCGCAGCGCGGAGGTGGCGGCGGACGCCGCCGAGGCGGTCGCCGCCGCCCGGATCCCGCCCGGGCAGGTGGCGACGCTGATCCTCCCGGCCGACGTCTCCTGGTCGGACGGCGCCGAGCCCGCGGCCGCGCTCCCGCTGCGGACGCCGCCGCTCGTGGCCGGGGACGCGGCCCGCTCCGCCGCGGCCGCGCTGCGCGGCGGGGAACCGTGCGTGATCCTGATCGGCGGGCCGGGGACGCGGCGCCCGGGATTGGAGGCGGCCAGCCAGGTCGCCGAGGGCACCGGGGCCCGGCTGCTGTGCGAGACGTTCCCGGCCCGGCTAGAGCGCGGTGCGGGGATCCCGGCCGTCGACCGGCTGGCCTACCTGGGCGAGTTCGCGGCCGGGCAGCTGTCCGGCGCACGGCACCTGATCCTGGCCGGGGCGCGCGCGCCGGTCGCGTTCTTCGCCTACCCGGGGCAGCCCAGCTCGCTGGTCCCGCAGGACTGCGAGGTGCACGTGCTCGCCGAGCCCGGCGAGGACGTGTGCGCCGCGCTGGCGGCGCTGGCCGACCTCGTTGCCCCGGACGCCAAGCCGCTGCTGCAGGCGGCAGAGCGTCCCGAGGTGCCCGACGGCGACCTCACCGGTCCGGCGGCGGCAGCGGTGATCGGCGCGCTGCTGCCGGAGGGCGCGATCGTGTCCGACGAGGCCAACACCTCGGGGGTGTGGCTGCCGGGGGCCACCGCCGGCGCGCCCCCGCACGACTGGCTCACGCTGACCGGTGGGTCCATCGGCCTGGGGCTGCCGCTGGCCACCGGCGCGGCAATCGCGTGCCCGCCGCGGCCGGTCCTCGCCCTGGAAGCGGACGGCAGCGCCATGTACACGCTGTCCGCGCTGTGGACGCATGCCCGGGAGGGACTGGACGTCACCACGGTCATCTTCAGCAACGGCTCGTACGCGATCCTCAACATGGAGCTGAGCCGGGTCGGCGCCGACCCCGCCGGCGAAGCCGCCCGGAGCCTGCTCGAGCTGTCCCGGCCCGGCCTCGACTTCGTCGCCCTGGCCACGGGCATGGGCGTCCCGGCCGCCCGGGCCACCACGGCCGAGGATTTCGCCGCGGCGCTCCGGCGGGCCCTGGAGGAGCCGGGACCGCACCTGATCGAGGCCGTGGTCCCGCCGCTCGGGTGACGGCCCGGGTCAGCCGGGATCCGTGCCGGCGACGTTGCGCTCCAGCCGGCCGAGCAGCCCCTCGAGATCGCTGAGGTCACGGTCGGTGAAGCCGCGGCGCAGCCGCTCGTCGAACCCGAGGGCCGCGTCCCGCAGCCGCAGGAAGGCGGCCTCGCCCGCCTCGGTCAGCTCCACCACGTGCACGCGGCGGTTGGCCGGATCACGCCTGCGGGTGACCAGCCCCCGCGCGTCCATGGCGTTCAGGTGGTGGGTGAGCGTGGCCTGCTTGATGCCCACCGCGTCGGCCAGCTCCCGCTGGTTGCGCAGCGGTCGGCTCTTCAGCGAGAGCAGCACCAGCCAGACCGGGAGCGATCCGCCGGCCTCGGCCAGCGCGTCGTCGAACGCGCGGCTCACCGACTTCGCGGCGCGGGCCAGCTGACGGCCGGCCGGCAGGCGCGCGGGCTTGGGCACACGCCCACTATACCAGTAGACCTCTAAAGATTTTGACAGATAATTATTAGATATCTAAGCTTAGTGGAGTGGGAAAGCAGAGCCCGGGGCGGGAGCAGCCGGGCTGAGAGCAGACCGAAGGGAGCGGGCGTGAGCAGCCTCGACGGCAAGGTGGCCCTGGTGACCGGCAGTTCGCGCGGCATCGGCGCGGCGATCGCCGAGGATTTCGCCCGCCACGGCGCGCAGGTGGCCGTGCACGGCCGGGACCAGGCCGCGGTGGCCGCCGTGACGGCGCGCATCGAGCAGGCCGGCGGCCGGGCGGTCGGGATCACCGCCGATGTCACCCGGTACGCCGAGATCGAGGTCATGCGCCGTCGCGTCGAGCAGGACCTCGGCCCGGTGGACGTGCTCGTGGCCAACGCGGGCGGCAACCCGGTCCGGCCGGGCCCGGTCGAGCAGGTCACCGAGGAGGGCTGGCACGCGACCGTCGAGGCCAACCTCACGGCCACGTTCCTGACCGTCAAGAGCTTCCTGCCGGGCATGAAGGAACGGGCCACCGGCAGCATCATCACGATGTCGTCGGCCGCGGCGCGCCGGCCCACGGTGGCCTCGCCGGTCCCGTACGCCGTGGCCAAGGCGGGCATCGAGGTCCTCACCCGGTCCCTGGCTCTGCAGGCCGGCCCGGGCGGCGTCCGGGTGAACTGCATCGCCCCGGAGACGATCCTCACCGACCGCAACCGGCAGCAGATCCCCGAAGCGGTGCAGGCCGACCTGGCCGGCCTGCACCCGATCCGGCGCCTGGGCACGCCCGAGGACGTGGCCCGCGCCGCCCGCTACCTCGCCTCGGACGAGGCGGGCTGGATCAGCGGCGTGGTCCTCGACGTGGCCGGCGGCTCGGTGCTGGCGTGACCACCCGGTGCCGGCCCGAGCGCCCGGCGCCCCGCGCCCGGGCGGCCGCCATCACCCGGCGAGTTGGCGGAGGGCCCGGGGGAGCGGGGCAGGGGTACCGTCGCCGTCCACGTGCACGGTGACCGTCCGGCCCTCCACGCAGACCTGGCCGTCCCGGATCGCCTGCCAGGCGTAGGTGACCGAGGTCCGGCCGACCCGTTCGGCCGCGAGGACCAGGTCGAACTCGTCGGCGAAGCGCAACGGCTTGTGGTAGGTCGCCTCGACGTGGCGCCGGGGAAACCCGTCCGCGTTGCCCGGCGGGCTCAGGCCCAGCCGGCGTAGCAGCGCGTGCTCGGCCACCTCGGCCCAGCGGAAGGCCGCGGTGAAGTGGATCCGGCCGCTGGCGTCGGTGTCGGCCCAGGCGACCCGCATCCGCTCCCGGTGGCGCGCCGGCGCGCCACCGGGGCGCGCGGCATCGACGCTGGCCGCGTCGTCCCGTCGCGGGTCCGCCCGGTGATCCACCGGCTGATTCATGGTCGCCCGTCCCTCCCCGGCGTGGACCCATTCATGACACATCCCGTGACGATCGTCAATCTGTAAGTCCAGCGATTGGACATGTTTGGCCGCGGAACAGGGATTGCTGTGTGGCCCCCGTGCGCGACACTGGGTGGGCGGCCCGTGGCGACGGCTACGGCCGCCGGTCCCGGCAGCGAAGCGGAGGCCAACCGTGACAGGATCCACGGCAGGACCGCGGGAAGCGCCGGAGATCGAGGCTCTCTACGACGCCCGCCGCGGCGTCTACTACGCCAAGCCGGCGTTCCGCGGCTGGCTGCACCTGCTGTGGTTCGAGGCGTCGCTGGTGCTCGGCACGCTGCTGCTGGTCCGCGCGCACGGAGCGGCGCAGACCGCGGCCGTGGCGGTCTACGCCGCGAGCGTGAGCGCGCTGTTCGGGAGCAGCGCGCTCTACCACCGGGGCAACTGGACGACCGCGTGGCGCCGGCGGCTGCAGCGCCTCGACCACGCGATGATCTTCTTCCTGATCGCGGGGACGGCCACCCCGGCCTTCGTGCTCGCCATGCGCGGCCCCCCGGGGCTGGTCTGCCTCATCGTGATCTGGTCGCTCGCGCTGGCGGCGGCCGCGATCCACGTGACCCGGATGACCGGGCCGGAGCGCCTGGTCGGCGGGATGTTCCTGGGCCTGGGCTGGCTGGCCGGCCTCGCGCTGCCGGAGGTGTGGATCCACGCCGGCGCCGCGCCCGGAGCGCTGATGCTCGCCGGCGGCGTGCTCTACACGGCCGGGGCGATCTCCTACCACCGGCGCTGGCCCGATCCGTACCCCTCGGTCTTCGGCTACCACGAGGTCTTTCACGTTTACGTCTGCGCCGCCGCGACCTGCCAGTACATCGCGGTCGCGCTGATCATCGGCTGAACCCGGCCGGGGGAAGCCGGCCGACGTCAGCCACCCCCGGCCGGCTCAGCTCAGGCGGACCGTGACGACCGCTTCCCGGCCAGGCGGCGGTAGCGCCGGATGAGCGCGTTGGTGGACGAGTCGTGCTCCAGCTTCGGCTCGATGTCGCTGGTGAGTTCGGGGATGATCTGCACCGCCAGCACCTTGCCGAGCTCGACGCCCCACTGGTCGAAGGAGTCGATCCCCCATACGGTGCCCTGGGTGAACACGCTGTGCTCGTAGAGCGCCACGAGCGTGCCCAGCAGGCGCGGGGTCAGCTTCTCGGCCAGCAGCACGTTGGTCGGCCGGTTGCCCTCCATGACCCGGTGCGGCGCCACCTGCGGCGAGGTTCCCTCGGCGAGGACCTCCTGCAGGGTCTTGCCGAACGCCAGCGCCTGGGCCTGGGCGAACACGTTGGACGACAGGATGTCGTGGTGATCGCCCAGCGGGTTGAGCGTCTGCCCGAAGCCGATCAGGTCGACCGGGATCAGCCGGGTGCCCTGGTGGATGAGCTGGTAGAAGCTGTGCTGGCCGTTGGTGCCGGGCTCGCCCCAGAAGACGGCGCCGGTGTCGTAGTCGACCCGGGCGCCTTCCAGGGTCACGTGCTTGCCGTTCGACTCCATCGTGAGCTGCTGCAGGTAGGCGGGGAACCGCTTCAGGTACTGGTCGTAGGGCATGACGCCGTACGTCTGCGCCTCGAAGAAGTCCGCGTACCACACGGCCAGCAGGCCCATGAGCACCGGCAGGTTCCTGGCCAGCGGCGTGAGGCGGAAGTGCTCGTCCATCTCGTGGAACCCGGCCAGCATCTCGCCGAAGCCCTGCGGGCCAATGGCGATCATGGTCGACAGCCCGATGGCGGAGTCCATCGAGTACCGGCCGCCGACCCAGTCCCAGAAGCCGAACATGTTCGCGGTGTCGATGCCGAACTCGGCCACGCGCTCGGCATTGGTGGAGACCGCGACGAAGTGCCGGGCCACCGCGTCGTCGGAGCCGAGCTTGCTGACCACCCAGTCCCGCGCGGAGCGCGCGTTGGTCAGGGTCTCCAGGGTGCCGAACGTCTTGGACGAGATGATGAACAGCGTCTCCTCGGGCTCGAGGTCGCGGGTCGCCTCCACGAAGTCGGTCGAGTCCACGTTCGACACGAAGCGGAACGTCAGGTCGCGCCGGGAGTAGTGGCGCAGCGCCTCGTAGGCCATCACCGGGCCGAGGTCCGAGCCGCCGATGCCGACGTTCACGATGTTCCTGATCGTCGCGCCCGTGTATCCCTTCCAGGCCCCGGAACGCACCCGGTCGGAGAAATCGGCCATCCGGTCGAGGACATCGTGTACCTCGGCGACCACGTCCACGCCGTCCACCACGAGCGACGTGCCCTTCGGCATCCGCAACGCGACGTGCAGCACCGACCGGTTCTCGGACACGTTGATCCGGTCTCCGGCGAACATCGCGTCGCGGCGCTGCGGCACGCCGGACTCCTCGGCCAGCTGAACCAGCAGGTCCAAGGTCTCGTCGGTGACCCGGTTCTTGGAGTAGTCCAAGTACAGGCCCGCCCCCTCGGCGGTCAGCCGCTCGCCGCGGCCGAGGTCCTCGGCGAACAGGTCGCGCAGGTGACGGTCGGCGATCTCGGCGTAATGCTGCTCGAGTGCCTTCCAGGCCGGGCGCTGGCGAAGCGGGACGGCGGGGGGGCTTGGGGGGGTCGGCCCCCCGGGACGATCAGCGGGCATCGGTCCTTCCTCCAGGTGATCCTCGGTTCCGGTCATCAGGCCCGGCTGTCTCGGGCGGCGGCCACGCGCTCGCGGGCGACGTGCGCCACCTGCTCCGGCGTGAACCCGAACTTCGTGAGCAGCTGCTTCAGCGGCGCGGACGCGCCGAACGTGTGCATGCCGACGATCGCGCCGCCGGGGCCGACGTAGCGGTCCCAGCCGAGTGTGGAGGCCTGCTCCACCGCGACCCGCGCGGTCACCTCGGGCGGCAGTACCTGATCGCGGTAGTCCGGCGGCTGCCGGTCGAACAGCTCCCAGCACGGCATGGACACCACGCGCGTGGCGATGCCGTCCGCCTCGAGCTCGTCGCGCGCTTCCAGGGCCAGGTGCACCTCGGACCCGGTGGCCAGCAGGATCACGTCGGGCCGCCCGCCGGTCGCCTCGGCGAGGACGTAGCCGCCGTTCGCGACGCCGGACGCGGCGCCGAGGCCAGAGCGGTCCAGGGTGGGCAGGGCCTGCCGGCTCAGGACGAGCGCGGCGGGCTCGTGGCGCAGCGCGGTCACCACCCGCCAGGCCTCGACCACCTCGTTCGCGTCGGCCGGCCGGCACACCAGCAGGCCGGGCATGGCCCGCAGCGAGGCGAGCATCTCGACCGGCTGGTGAGTGGGACCGTCCTCGCCGACGCCGATCGAGTCATGGGTGAAGATGTGCACGACCGGGATCTCCATCAGCGCCGATAGCCGGATCGCGCCGCGCGCGTAGTCGGAGAAGATCAGGAAGGTGGACCAGTACGGCCGCACCTTGGTCAGGGCCAGCCCGTTGGAGATCGCCGCCGCCGCGTGCTCCCGGATGCCATAGTGCAGGTTGCGCCCGGCCCGGTCATCGGGCTGGAAATCGCCGGCCCCGTCGAACGTCAGATGGGTCTTGGTCGACGGCGTGAGGTCGGCCGAGCCCCCGATCAGCCACGGCACGTGCCGGGCGACGGCGTTCAGCACCTGCCCGGAGGAGTCCCGGGTGGCGAGCCCCTTGGCGTCCGGCTTGAACTCCGGGAGGTCGGCCGCCCAGCCGTCCGGCAGGGTCCGGTGCTGCATCTGCTCGATCTGCACCGCCAGGTCCGGGTAGGCCGCGCGGTAGGTCTCGAACATCGCCTGCCACGCCTCGCGGGCCTGCCGGCCGCGTTGGCCGATGCCCTCGGCGAACCAGTCGTAGATCCCATCCGGGACGTAGAAGTCCTGGTCCTCGGGCATGCCGAGGAAGCGCTTGGTGGCCCGGACCGCGTCGGCGCCGAGGGGCTCGCCGTGCGCCTTGGGGCTGTCCTCGACCGGGGAACCGTAGCCGATGTGGCTGTGCACCAGCATCAGCGTGGGCCGCTCGTGCTCGACCAGGAACGAGTGCAGCCCGCGGGCTGCCTGGCCGAGGTCGTTGACGTCGGCGACCGTGGTCACGTTCCAGCCGTAGGCAATGAACCGGGCCGCGACGTCCTCGGTGAACGCGATGTCGGTGTGGCCCTCGATCGTCACCCGGTTCGAGTCGTAGATCCAGCACAGGTTGGACAGCTGCAGGTGCCCGGCCAGCGAGGCGGCCTCCGACGAGATGCCCTCCATCATGCAGCCGTCGCCGGCCAGCGCGTACACGTTGAAATCGAACAGACCGAACTCGTCACGGTTGTAGCGGGCGGCCAGCCACTGGCCCGCGATCGCCATGCCGACCGAGTTCGCGACGCCCTGGCCGAGCGGGCCGGTCGTCGCCTCGACGCCGCTGGTCCAGCGGTACTCCGGATGGCCCGGGCAGTGCGAGCCGAGCTGGCGGAACGTCTTCAGGTCGTCCATGGTGACCGCCCGGGTTCCGAGTACCTCGTAGTCCGGGTCGACCGCGTGAACGTCGGCCAGGTGCAGCAGCGACCACAGCAGCGTCGAGGCATGGCCCTCGGAGAGCACGAAGCGGTCCCGGTTCGGCCAGATCGGGTCGGCCGGGTCGAACCGCAGGAAGCGCTGCCACAGGGTGTACGCGACCGGCGCGATCCCCATGGGAGTCCCCGGATGTCCGGAGTTGGCTTTCTGGACCGCGTCCATGCACAGGCCGCGGATGGTGTTGACGGCCAGGGTGTCGAGGTCGGTCGTGGTGGTCAAGCTAGCCTCCCGGAGAACCTTAGGCGGACGCCCGCCTCGCATCGCTCTGCTCGCCTGCCTGGCTCTCGTATTCCGGTCCCAGGAGTTCAGCACCACCGGATGACGGAATCATCTGGGCTTTATCGTGGCGGCCTATCTCGGCCGGAACGGTCATCCGGCGGTCGGTGAGATGGTCCCACAACTCCAGGCGCATGCTCACCGGCTCGGCGATCTTATCCAGGTAGTACCCGGGTACCTCGTACACCAGGTGCCCGGCGACCGTGGCATCGGGGGGTAGCTCGAACGGCATGCTGATCGGGCTCAGGCCCAGCGACGGCGGCAGCGCCCAGTCCGGTGGCGGGCAGACCGCCTCGCCGACGCGTCCCCACGATCCGGGGACCAGCCGGAGATAGAGCAGCACGGTCAGGCTCGCGTCCTGGCTGGCCGTGGCGTTCTTGAAGCGGACGTGGAACGACCGCAGGCGCGCGGGCACGGCGAGGCCAGACTCGGACTCGCGCTGCGTGTCGATGGCGCCGGTACCGTAAATCTCGGCCTCGACGTCAGGGAACCCTGGCCGCGCGGCGAGCGGGAATGGCCAGCCTCTGATGCCTGCGAAGAAGCACGTGTAGGACGCGAGGAAACAAATGAGCGCCCCGAGCATCCACCCGTTCAGGAACAGCGAATAATGCGTTCCCTTCGCGAAATAAGCGATGGCCACGGCGGCCAGGAATAGAAATAGCGTGAGGAACAGCGCGCCGAGCCAGAGCCATAGCTCACGGTAGGATCGCACGGCCGGGAGTCTACGCTGGCCGGGTTAAAAGTCCGCGCCCGGTCCCGGCGGGAGGCCACACCGATGGACGCCAGGGACGAGCGCGGCCTCGCCGGCGTTCCGTTCGCCGCGGCGCTGACTCCGCACAGCGGCGACCTGGCCGCGGACGCGGTCTACGACGGCGTGCATTTCGAGCAGCTCAGTTTCGACGAGCCGAAGGCGGCGAGCAGCCGTTTCATCGAGTGCGCGTTCACCGGGGTGACGTTTCAGGGCGGGCGGCTGCTGAAGGCCAGGTTCCGCGACGTGTGGCTGCGTGACGTCCGGCTGATCGCCACCGGCCTGGCGCAAACGCAGTGGGCGGACGCGACGTTCGCCAATGTGGTCGCGGCGGGCGCCGAGTGGTCCGGCGCCGATCTGCGTCAGGTCACGCTGCGCCGGTGCAAGCTCGACTCGGCGAATTTCCGCGGCGCCGTGCTCACCGACGTGATCTTCGACGACTGCGAGCTGCGGGATGTGGACTTCGCGGGCGCGACGCTGACCCGGACGGCCTTCCCGGGCTCGCGGCTAGCCAGGACCGACCTCACCGGAGTGCACATGGACACGACCGACCTGCGCGGCGCCGAGCTCGGGCTCATCATCGGCCCGGACTCGCTGCGCGGCGCGATCGTCAGCACCGGGCAGCTCGTCTACCTGGCCCCGGTGCTGGCCCAGACCATGGGCATCACCGTGTCCGACGACTAGGTTTACCGACCATGGCTGAAGTGCGGGACAATGCCAGAGAACTGGCCGGGCATCCGGATCGCGAGCGATGGAACGCTCGGTACGCGGGCGGGTTTGAGGCCTCGTTCCAGCCTCACCCGCTGGCCGCGGCGGCCCTGTCCCTGGGGCTGCCGGACGGGCCGGTGGCCGACCTGGCCTGCGGGCCGTCGGGCAGCGCGCTGCTGGCCGCCGCGGCCGGGCGCCAGGTCACTGCGGTCGACATCTCCGACGTCGCGCTGGACCTGCTGGCCGCCCGCGCCCGCCGCCGCGGCCTCGCCGACCTGATCACGCTGGTGCACGCCGACCTGGGTCAGTGGCGTCCGGCGCCGGGCGGCTACGCGCTGGTCCTGGGCACCGGCTACTGGGACCGGGCCGTGTTCGCCGCTGCCGCGGCGGCGGTAACCGCGGGCGGCGCGCTCGGCTGGGAGGCGTTCACCGCCGCCGCGCGGGCCGTCCGGCCGGGCCTGCCCGCGGAATGGTGCCTGCAGCCGGGCGAGCCCGCCTCGCTGCTCCCGGCCGGTTTCACGGTGCTCAGCCAGGACGAGCTGCCCGATGGCGAGCACGGCGACCGCGGGCGCCTGCTCGCCCGGCGCCCGGGCTGACCGGAAACAATAACTGGCGTGGTAGGCAGGTTCCGTCTCGCCCGGGCGAATAACCCGGGGATAACCAGGGGAGTGGTGGCGGCATGGTGGACGACAATTCCCGCGATCAGGCCATCTACCAGGCACTGAAGGCGGTCGACGAGGTGGCTGCCGCCTTGCAGGCGCACCTCATTGAGGAGCATGGGGCCGATCCGGAGCGCGCGGCCGCGGAGGGTCCCGCGACCGACTCGCTCAAGCTGCTACGGCAGGCCCGCGAGCGCCTCGGCGAAGGGCTGCGGTCCGTCGACGCCGGCGCCATCGGCGAGTCGGACCACATTTCGCTGCGTAACCCGTGAGGTCCGGCCGGCAGCCCGGCGCTCTCCGGCCGGCAGCCCGGCGCTCTCCGGCCGGCAGCCCGGCGCTCTCCGGCCTGATGCCTCAGCGGCCGGGCCTTAGCGCCACCATGCGCGGCGCGGGCCGGGCCCGGGAGCTTGGGCCGTCGACCTCTCGTCCCCGGTGAAGGCGCGCCGGGCCGCCGCCAGGGCGGCTCGCGGGTCGCCGGACCCGCGTAGCGCGGTGGCGAGCCGCCGGAGCGCCTCGACCGGCTCTCCGGGCCAGCCTACGGAGCCGAGGTCCCCGGCCAGCTCGTCGGCGGCCGTGGCCACGCCGGCCAGGTCACGGCCCTGGTCCAGGTCGTGGCGAATCTGGGCGAACAGCTCCTCCGCCCGGGCCAGGTACGCGGCGGCTGGGAGCGGCCTGGGCGCGGTGCCCACCGGGTCGGCCGCGGGCGCGCGGGAGGGCAGGGCCGTGCTGTGAGGGGTCCGCCTGGCCCGGTGCATGGCGGGCCCGGCTGCCGCCTCCGCTCCGGCGGCGAGCAGCGGCACCGCGCCGCCCGCCACCCAGCCCGCCGGCATCCCGTCCGCGCGGGTCCAGCCGCGGGGCAGCTCGACCGGCTGCAGCACCGGCTGCGGCGCGCCGAAGTCGGTGCGGCGGGACTGGTCGACCGCCACGAACGCGGTGAACCGGGACAGCACCCGGTGACCGAGCGACACCGCCACGATCTGGTCGGCCAGCCCGGGCCCGGCGCCTCCGGCCGCGTAGCGGTCCTCCAGGTCCCGGACCCTGGCGCGGGCCCAGCAGGTGCGGACCGCCTGGTCGGCGGCGGCTGTCACCACGACCTGCTCGCGCAGCCCCTGCGGTCCGTCGCCGTCCCCGCGCACGGTCACGGTGACCGCCGTCGGCGGTGCGACGGCGCGCCAGCGGCCGGACAGCGTGCACGGCCCGCCCGGGTGCAGATCCGGCTCCCGGGCCGGGGCCGTCTCGTCGGGGACGAGCTCGACGCCGGCCGCCTCCACCCGCAAGCCGGTCGCGAGCGGCGGGCTGATCCGCCGGTGCAGGCTGGTCATGACCTCGTCCAGCCGGTCTTCGGACTCCACCAGCTCGCAGCGGCCCGCCCCGAAAGCGGCGAGCCGCCGCAGGAACCCGGCGTTCACCGCCTGGTCGATGCCGAGGGTGAAGATGCGGGTGCGGCCGGCCACCGGGGCGACCGCGGCGAGGATCTGGTCCTCCCCGGCCACCTGGCCGTCGGTGACCAGCACGAGGAACCGGTCCGCGGCGATGTCCTGGCCTGCTCCGGCGGCGGACGGGCCGGCCGGGGCCGGGGAGGCCAGGAGCGCAGCCGCGGCGCGCAACGGCTGGAGCATCTCGGTGCCGCCCCGGGCCTCCACGTCCGCCAGCCACGCCACCGCGGCCCACCGGTTGCGGTCGGACGCGGGGACCAGCGCGTCCACGCCGGGCGGGCTCTGCACCACGTTGTCGAACGCGAGCACCGCGAACCGGTCCCGCGTTCCCAGGGAGTCGACGATCCGGGCGGCGGCACGCCGGGCCGCCGCGATCTTCCAGCCGTGCATGCTGCCCGACCGGTCCAGGACCACGATCACGTCCCGGGCCCGGGACGCTGGGTCGGGCTGCTCCCGCGGCGGGACCACGGTGACCTGCCAGGTGCCGGTGGTCGGGTCCTCCTCGTCCGGGGCCACGGCGGCGATGGTGCGGGCCGCCGCGCCGGCGACCGGGAAGCGCAGCACGACGTCGCGATCCAGCCGCTCGCCCGGGTGCAGGGCCACCTCGACCGCGCCGTCACTGTCGGCGCTCCGGGTCACCGCGTGCAGGCTGGACCGCACCGCGTCCGGGGAGAGTCCGAGGCCGGCCAGGCGGGCCCGCAACGACAGCCGGACCGGGCTGGCCAGGCCCGGCAGCAGCACCGGCGGGGTAACCCGGCTCGCGTCCGGGACCGCGTCGGTGTCGGCGGCGGTGCCGAGGCCGACCGGCGGCCCGTCGGCCGGCCAGCCGGCCACGTACCGCGGCGCGACCACGAGCGGGAAGCGGTACTCGGCCGTTCCGTCGTCCACGGCCAGCGGGCCGGTCAGGGTCAGCGTGATCACCGCGTCCTCGCCCGGCTGCAGGTTGCCGACCCGGGTGGTGAAGGCGCCGGATCGTTCCTCCTCGGCGATGGCCGCGCGGTGGCCAGCGGCGATCCCCGCGTCGTACTCGGCCCGGGCGTCGCCCCGCTCCCGCAGCCCGCCCTCGACGCAGCGGCCGGCCAGGTCGGCGCGGAATGCGGTGACCCCGGCCCGGTCCGGCAGCGGGAAGATGTACGTGGCCTCGATGCCGGCCGTCCGGTTGTTGCGGAACGTCTGCCGGACGGTCGTCGTGGCGACCAGGCCGCGGATCACGGTGTCGATGTCCACAGCGGCCAGGGGGAGCAGGCTGTCGTCATCGCCGAGCCGTCCGGCCACGGCGAACGGGGCGGCGGGTGCGGTGGTCGTGGTCACGTGGGTCGTGGTCAAGGTGGCTCCCGGTTAGGTCGGTGGGCCGGGCAGCAGCCCGGCGGCGGTGAGATGGGCGAGCAGCGGGGCGGCGGCCGCCCGCAGCGCGTCGGCGTCGAGGGCCGCGTTGTCCCAGGTCCCCGTGCCGGAGACCCCCGTGCCGGAGGCCCCCGTGCCGGAGGCCCCCGCGCCGGAAACCTCGGCGCCGGGGTCCTCGATCAGCAGGGTCACGCCCGCGGCGAGTGGCACGGCGACGAGCCGGTGCGGGGGGCCGGGCAGAGGCTGGGCCGCCGCGCCAGCGGCCGGCCAGACGGCAGACTCGGTCGCCTGGGCGGACTCCGGCCGGGCGGACTCCGGCCGCGCCCGCGCGGGCCGGGCCGACGTCAGCCGGGCCGGCCCGCGCCGCGCCGCGAGCGGAGCGCCGGCGAGCGGGACTGACGCCGGGCGGGCGGCCGCGGGCGGGGTCCGCCAGAAGGCGCGGTCCGGTTCTGGCGCGGGCCGGGCGGCCGCGGCCAGCGCCGCGGGCAGCCCGGGCCCGATGGCGCGCCGCAGCTCGTCCGCTGACGCGCCCACCAGGGTCCGCTGCACGTCGGCGAGGCTCGCGCCGCGCGCCTGCATGGCCTTGACCGCCAGCACCTGCAGCAGGTGCCGGTCCCCGTACAAGGCGGTGCGGCCGGTCATCTCGGCGGGGCGGTCGACCAGCCCGAGCGCGGTGTAGTAGCGGATGGTGCGGGCATCCGGCCGGTCCCGCACCTGGCCGTTCCGGGCCGCAACGCCGAGCGCGTCGAGCGCCGACGCGCCGACGTCGGCCAGCTCGCCCAGGGTGAAGCGGCGTTCCGGTTCCATTCCGACAGTGTTATATAACAGTGTCAGATAAGTCAACCGGCCCAGCCGCAAGGACGCAGGCCGGGTCAGCCGACAGCGGCCGGCCCGGCGTAGACCCGCACGTAGTCGACCAGCATCCGCTGCGGGAAGGCCACCGACGCGTCCGGGGGCTGCGAGGCGGTCCCGCCGACCGCCACGTTGAGCAGCAGGAAGAAGTCATGGTCGAAGACCCACGGCCGGCCGCCCAGGTCGCCGGGGGTGACCTCTGCGTACCGCTGGCCGTCCAGGTACCAGCGGATCCGGCCCGGCTCCCAGGCCACCGAGTACACGTGGAAGCCATCGGACAGGCTCGAGCCGGCCCGGCGGGCCGCGGAGATGCCCGCGCCGCCGGAGTAGCCCGGCCCGTGTACCGCGCCGTGCACCAGCGCCGGATCGGTGCCGAAGTTCTCCACGATGTCGATCTCGCCGCACCGCGGCCAGCCGACCTCGTCGAAGTCCTGGCCCAGCATCCAGAACGCGGGCCAGATCCCCCGCCCGCCGGGCAGCCGCATCCGGGCCTGGACCACCCCGTACCGGACCGTTGCGTGATCCTTGCTGATCAGCCGGGCCGACGAGTACGCGCAGCCGCCGTAGTCGCGGCGGACGCCGCGATCCAGCCGGCGGGCCTCGATGACGAGGTGGCCGGCCCCGTCGAGCCAGGCGTTCTCGGTGCCGCCGGTGTAGTACTGCAACTCCGCGTTCCCCCAGCCGTGGCCGCCGGTCTCCGGCCGCCACGTGCCCGGGTCCGGCGGCGAGCCCGCGGGCCCGTCGAACTCATCCGACCAGGCCAGCGCGCATCCTGCCCGGTCATTCACTGTTGCCCGCCGACGCGAGCAGGCCGGGCAGGTCGGCGACGGAATCGATGACGTGATCGGGCGGGGCGGGCGCGTCCCGGTGTGTCTGCGGCCGGTACTTGCCGGTCCGGACCAGGACCCCGGTCAGCCCGTGCCGCTGCGCGGCCAGCACGTCCGCCTCGATGTCGTCCCCGACCATCACGGTCTGCGGAGCGCTGGCACCCACGGCGGCCAGGGCGGTGGCGAAGAACGCGGCCGCGGGCTTGCCGGTCACCTCCGCCCGCACGCCGGCGGCCTGCTCCAGGCCGGGCAGGAACGCTCCGGTGTCGAGCTGCAGCCCGGATCCGGTGCGCCAGTACAGGTTGCGGCCCATGGCGACCAGGCGCGCCCCGCCCAGCAGGTCGCCGAAGACGCGGTTCAGCGCCGGGTAGCTGAACTCGGGGCCGGCGCCGCCCAGGATGACCACGTCCGGCGCCGGGTCATCGGTGAGGTGCACCCCTGGCAGGTCCGCGGCGATGTCGCCGCTGTTCAGCAGCGCGCAGCGGGCGCCGGGATAGTGCTGGGCCAGGTAGGCGGCGGTGATGGCCGGCGCGGTGAAGATGTCGTCGGCGCCGACCGCGAAGCCCGCCCCTGCCAGGGTGGCGGCTATCCAGGCCCGCGTCCGCGAGGTGGTGTTCGTGACCAGCGCGATCGCGAAGCCGGCCGCGCGCAGCCGGGCGACCGCCTCGACCGCACCGGGCACCGGCTGCCAGGACACGGTGAGCACGCCGTCGATGTCGAGCAGGACCGCCTTGATGGGCCGCATGAACCGACGCTAGCCGCCGCAGACGGCCCGCGGCAGGCGCCCCAGCCTGCGCCGGAGGCCGGGTGATCCCGGGGAGGTGATCGCCGGGGCGGCCGGCGCGGTGTGCGCCAACGGCGTCGGCTACGATGAGTTCCGTCATGCGGCGCTACGTACTCATCCTTAGCTGCCGTAGCGGGACCTGATCCAGGCAGGCCAGCAACCCGCTACGGGATGAGGCGCTGGCCGTGAGCCGTGGCTGGGCCTCGCCTCCCGCTGACATTCCGATCACAGGTCGTCCCGGACGTCGTGGGCTTCCCGGTCGTTGATCGGATTCCTGGCGCAGATCCTCCCGGCGGCTCCGCCCCTCCGGGGCTGCCTGACGAGCCATCTGGAGTCTGAGTCAGGAGAATGCCATGTCCGACAGCTCTGCCTCGAGCCATTCCGCCGACGGCGCCGACGACGCGCAGCGGGCGCTGCAGGCGGTGCAGATCGCCCTGGACCGCCGGGACAACGGCGGCGACGCGGGAGCCCCGCAGGACTAGGCGGGCGGCGGCGTGCGCGGCGGCCCGGGGGGCTCCCCGGGTCCGGGCGCGGGCTGGCCGGCGTCGGCCAGCGCGGCGACTTCCCGGGCGGCGGCGACCACCAGCGGCGCCAGGCGCCGGCCCGGCGAGCTGCCGAGCCGGCTGGCCGGCCCGGACACGCACAGGGCACCGAGCAGTGCGCCGTCGCGCAGCACGGGGGCGCTGACGCTGGCCACGCCGGGCTCGCGCTCGGCCACGCTCGACGCCCAGCCGCGGCGGCGTACCGCGGCCAGCTCGTCCGGCGGCGCGGCGGGGAACCGGCCGGCATCGTCCGACCACGCCAGCAGCACCTTCCCGCCGGACCCGGCGTCGAGCGGCAGCAGCGCGCCGACCGGCACGCTGTCGCGCAGGCCCGCGCCGGCGTCGCGGGCGGCGACGCACAGCCGCCGGTCGCCGGAGCGCAGGTACAGCTGGACGCTCTCGCCGGTCTGGTCGTGCAGCCGGGCCAGCACCCTGGTCGCGAGCGTGCCCAGCTCCAGCCCGTCGCCGGCCCGCAGCGCCAGCTCGGTCAGCCGCGGCCCGAGCCGGAACGCGCCGTCGGCCGTGCGCCCGACCAGGCCGTGCACCTCGAGCGCGACCAGCAGCCGGTGGGCGGTGGGCCGCGGCAGCCCGCTGGCCTGCGCCAGCGACCGCAGCGACCGGGGGCCGTCGCCGAGCAGCTCGAGCAGGACCATCGAGCGGTCGAGGACGCCCACCCCGCTGCGGCGGGCCTTCGCCTCGGGCTCGGCGGTGCCGGGGCCGACCTGTGGCCCGGCGGCGCCGTTCCGGTTGCGGCCCGTGCCGGGCCGTCCTACAGTGTCCATACACTGAACACTCTATCTCATTATTTGAAACCCTGCTTATTGAGACACCGCGAGAGAGCTGGAAGCCATGGCTGGACGCCTGTTCGACAAGATCTGGGACCGGCATCTCGTCGCCAGCCCGCCGGGCGAGCCGCCGCTGCTGTACATCGACATGCACCTGGTGCACGAGGTCACCTCGCCGCAGGCGTTCGAGGGCCTGGAGCTGGCCGGGCGCAAGGTGCGCCGGCCGGACCTGACCGTGGCGACCATGGACCACGACGTGCCGACCATCGGCCTGGACCGGCCGATCGCCGACCCGCTGGCCGCCGAGCAGATCGCCCGGCTGCGGCGCAACGCCGAGGCCCACGGGATCACCCTGTACCCGCTGGGCAGCATCGAGCAGGGCATCGTGCACGTCATCGGCCCGCAGCTCGGGCTCACCCAGCCGGGCATGACGATCGTCTGCGGGGACAGCCACACCTCCACCCACGGCGCGTTCGGGACGCTGGCCTTCGGCATCGGCACCAGCGAGGTCGAGCACGTGCTGGCCACGCAGACGCTGCGCCAGGCCAAGCCCGCGGCCATGGCGGTGACCGTGGACGGTGAGCTCGGGCCCGAGCTCACCGCGAAGGACCTGGTGCTCGGCATCATCCGGGCGCTCGGCACCGGCGGCGGCGTCGGCTCGGTCATCGAGTACCGCGGCGCGGCCGTGCGGGCGCTGTCCATGCAGGGCCGGATGACCGTCTGCAACATGTCCATCGAGGGCGGGGCCCGGGCCGGGATGATCGCCCCCGACGACACCACGTTCGCGTTCCTCGAGGGCCGCCCGCACAGCCCGCGGGGCAAGCTGTGGGAGCAGGCGCTGGACGACTGGCGCGGCCTGGCCACCGAGCCCGGCGCCGAGTTCGACCGCGAGATCCGCGTCGACGCCTCGGCGCTGCGGCCCGCCGTGACCTGGGGGACCAACCCGGCGCAGTCGGTCACGATCGACGACGTGGTGCCCGACCCCAGCTCGATGAGCACGCCCGAGCTGCGCCAGGGCGCCGAGCGGGCCCTGGCCTACATGGGCCTGAGCCCCGGCACCGCGATCCGCGACATCACCGTGGACACCGTGTTCATCGGCTCGTGCACCAACGGCCGGCTGGAGGACCTGCGCGCCGCCGCCGAGGTGGTCCGCGGCCGCCAGGTCAGCCCCGGCGTCCGGGCGCTCATCGTGCCCGGCTCGGCGCGGGTCAAGGCCGAGGCCGAGGCCGAGGGCCTGGACCAGGCGTTCACCGACGCCGGGTTCGAGTGGCGGTCCGCCGGATGCTCGATGTGCCTGGGCATGAACGGCGACATCCTCGCGCCCGGCCAGCGCTCGGCGTCGACCAGCAACCGCAACTTCGAGGGGCGCCAGGGCCCCGGCGGGCGCACCCACCTGGTGTCGCCCGCGGTGGCGGCGGCAACCGCCGTCGCCGGACACTTCACGCTGCCAGGAGACCTGTAATGCCCGGCGTACAGCTCATCACCGGCCGCGCGGTGGCGCTTGACCGCCGCGACGTCGACACCGACCAGATCATCCCGGCGTCCTGGCTCAAGCGGGTCGAGCGCACCGGGTTCGCCGCCGGGCTGTTCGGCGCCTGGCGCGAGGATCCCGCCTTCGTGCTTAACCGGCCCGGCGCAGCCGCGGCGAAGGTGCTGGTGGCCGGGGCGAACTTCGGCTGCGGCTCGTCCCGCGAGCACGCGGTCTGGGCGCTGCAGGACTTCGGGTTCCAGGCGGTCGTGGCGCCGAGCTTCGGCGACATCTTCCGCAACAACGCGATCGCCGCCGGGCTGGTGCCGGCCCAGGCGCCCGAGGCCGCGGTGACCGGCCTGTTCGCCGCGCTCGCCGCCGACCCGGACGCGGAGGTCGTGGTGGACGTCGCCGCCCGCGCCGTGGCCGTCCCGTCCGCGGGCCTGGCCGCGCCGTTCGAGCTCGCGGACTACGCCCAGTGGCGGCTGCTCGAAGGGCTGGACGACATCGCGCTGACGCTGCGGCACGAGCCGGAGGTCGCCGCGTTCGAGGCCGGCCGCCCGGCCTGGCTGCCCGGCCTGGCTGCGCCGGCGCCGTGAGTTTCCGCCGAATGAGGCCGCGGCCGCACCCGCCGCGGGTAGTGTTATCCTGTTCGCTGACCACCCGGACGGAGACGCTGATATGCGCATCGCTCAATCCCAGGTACTCCTCATCACGTAGCGCGAGCCCGCACGCAGGGCCCGCGCTCACCTCCTACGCCGAGACGGCGAGGAGGTTTTTTGTTGGAACTCGCGGCTGGAAATCGAAGGAGCAAGCAAGTGGAACTGACCGGAGCCCAGGCGCTGGTGCGCAGTCTGGAGCAGCAGGGCGTCGACGTGGTCTTCGGACTTCCCGGCGGCGCGATACTTCCCGCCTATGATCCGCTGCGGTCGTCGTCGCTCCGGCACGTGCTGGTCCGGCACGAGCAGGGCGCGGGACACGCCGCGGAGGGTTACGCCTGGGCCACCGGGCGGACCGGCGTCTGCATCGCCACCAGCGGGCCGGGCGCGACCAACCTGGTCACCGCGCTGGCCGACGCGTACATGGACTCGGTGCCGATCGTCGCCATCACCGGCCAGGTCCCCAGCGCGCTGATCGGCAGCGACGCGTTCCAGGAAGCGGACATCACCGGGATCACGCTCCCAGTCACCAAGCACAACGAGCTCGTCACCCGCGCCGAGCGGATCCCGGCGGCGATCGCCGAGGCGTTCCACATCGCCTCGACCGGCCGGCCCGGCCCGGTGCTGGTCGACGTGCCCAAGGACATCCTGCAGGCCACGATGACCTGGGGGACCGGTACCTGGCCGCCGGCCATGGAACTGCCCGGCTACCGGCTGCCGGCCGGCCCGGACACGGCCGCGGTGCGCGAGGCGGCCCGGCTGCTCCGGCAGGCCCGGCGCCCGGTGCTGTACGTCGGCGGCGGCGTGATCAAGGCAAACGCGCACGCCGAGCTGCTCGCACTCGCCGAGCTGGCCCAGGCACCGGTGACGACCACGCTGATGGCGCGCGGCGCGTTCCCGGACCCGCACCCGCTCGCGCTCGGCATGCCGGGCATGCACGGCTGCTACACCGCGGTGGCCGCGCTGCAGGAGGCCGACCTGCTCGTCGCGCTCGGCGCGCGCTTCGACGACCGGGTGACCGGGCGGCTGGCCGAGTTCGCGCCGAACGCCAAGGTGGTGCACGCCGACATCGACCCGGCCGAGATCGGCAAGAACCGGGCCCCCGACGTGCCGATCGTGGGCGACGTCCGGGCCACGCTGGCCGGGCTGGCCGACGCCCTCGCCGCCGCGATCGCCGAGGACGGCCCGCCGGACACCGCCGCCTGGCTGCGGTGCGTCGGTGACTGGAAGCGGCGGTTCCCGCTGCGCTACACCCAAGAGCCCGGTGGCCCGCTGAAGCCGCAGCACGTTGTCGAGCGGCTGTCCGCGCTCACCGGCGGCGAGGCGGTCGTGGTGGCCGGCGTCGGGCAGCACCAGATGCACGCGTCGCAGCACTTCTCGTTCACCCGGCCGCGCAGCTGGATCAACTCCGGCGGCCTCGGCACGATGGGCTTCGCGGTCCCGGCCGCGATGGGCGCGCAGGTGGGCAGGCCCGGCGAGCTCGTCGTCGCCATCGACGGCGACGGCTGCTTCCAGATGACCGCCCAGGAGCTGGCCACCTGCGCGATCGAGCACCTGCCGATCAAGGTGCTGATCTTCAATAACGGCTTCCTCGGCATGGTGCGCCAGTGGCAGGAGCTGTTCTACGAGGAGCGGTACTCCGAGGTCGAGCTGGGCACGGCCATCCCCGACTACGTGAAGCTGGCCGAGGCCTACGGCTGCCTGGGCCTGCGCTGCGACCGGGCCGACGACGTGGATGCCGTGCTGGAGAAGGCCCTGGCCAGCTCCGACGTGCCAACCGTGGTCGACTTCCGGGTGCACGACCGGGAGGGCGTGTTCCCGATGGTCGCCGCGGGCCGCCCCAACGACGAGATCGCGCTCGGGCCCGAGTTCAGCCCCGAGGAACAGCGCGCCGCCACGGCGCGCGAGATGCACACCGACATCAGCAGAGAGGCGCCGGCCCGATGAGTACCCACACCCTGTCGGTCCTGGTCGAGAACAAGCCGGGGGTGCTGGCCCACGTGGCCGGCCTGTTCTCGCGCCGGGCGTTCAACATCTCCTCGCTCGCGGTCGGCCCGACTGAGGACGAGCGGGTGAGCCGGATGACGATCGTCGTCGACGGCGCGTCGACGCCCGTGGAGCAGGTGGCCAAGCAACTGGACAAGCTGGTCCGGGTGCTGAAGGTGGTCGAGCTCGACGAGGGGGCCGCGGTCGAGCGCGAGCTCGCGCTGATCAAGGTCCGGATCGACCCGGCGCTGCGCGGCGAGCTGCTCGAGGTGGCCACGGTGTTCCACACCAAGGTCGTCGACATGAGCCCGGAGACGGTGATCCTCGAGGCCACCAGCAGCCCGGGCAAGCTCGACTCGCTGCTGGCCAACCTGGAGCCGTACGGGACCTGCGAGCTGGTGCGCACCGGCCGGATCGCGATGTCCCGCGGCAACCGCACGATCACCGACCGCGGCCTGGCCGCGGTGGCCGAGCCGGCCGCCCAGGCCGTCTGACCGACCCGAACTGACCCGGAGAGGACACCAACACCCATGGCCACCGTCTACTACGACACCGATGCGGACCTCGGCGTGATCCAGGGCCGCAAGATCGCCGTGCTCGGCTACGGCTCGCAGGGCCACGCCCACGCGCTGAGCCTGCGCGACTCCGGCTGCGAGGTCCGCGTCGGCCTGCTCGAGGGATCGAAGTCCCGGCCGCGCGCCGAGGCCGAGGGCCTCACGGTCACCACGCCCGCCGACGCCTGCGCCTGGGCGGACGTGATCATGGTGCTCACGCCCGACACCGGGCAGCGCAAGCTCTACGCCGAGGCGATCGCGCCGAACCTGCGGCCCGGAGACGCGTTGTTCTTCGCGCACGGCTTCAACATCCACTTCGGCTACATCGCCCCGCCGCCCGAGGTCGACGTGGCCATGGTGGCGCCCAAGGCGCCCGGGCACCTGGTGCGCCGCCAGTTCGAGGCCGGCCAGGGCACCCCGGTGCTCGTCGCGGTGGCCCAGGACGCCACCGGCAAGGCCTGGGACCTGGCCCTGTCCTACGCCGCCGGGATCGGCGGCACCAAGGCCGGGGCGCTGGTCACGACGTTCCAGGAGGAGACCGAGAGCGACCTGTTCGGCGAGCAGGCCGTGCTCTGCGGCGGGGTGACCGCCCTGGTCAACGCCGGGTTCGAGACCCTGGTGGCGGCCGGCTACCAGCCCGAGGTCGCCTACTTCGAGTGCCTGCACGAGCTCAAGCTGATCGTCGACCTGATGTACGAGGGCGGCATGAAGTGGATGCGGTACTCGGTCAGCGACACCGCCGAGTACGGCGACCTGACCCGCGGCCCGCGGGTGATCGGGGACACCACCCGGGAGGCCATGGCCAAGCTGCTGGCCGACATCCGGTCCGGCGAGTTCGCCCGGGAGTGGATCGCCGAGGACGACAACGGCCGGCCCAACTTCGAGCGCCTGCGCCAGGCCGCGGCCGACAGCCAGATCGAGCGGACCGGCCGCCCGCTGCGGCAGATGATGAGCTGGCTGGATGCGCCCACCGACCGGGACGAGGCCGACGGGGAGGGCGCATGACGACGCCGGGCCAGGTAGCCGGGCCCGGGCAGACCCGGGCCTACACGATCGCGCACCTTCCCGGCGACGGGGTCGGCCCGGAGGTCACCGCCGTGGCACGGGGCTGCGTCGACGCGGTCGCCGCCCGGCGCGGGTTCGCCGTCGACTGGCGCGGCTATCCCCTCGGCGCGCAGCACTTCCTGGCCACCGGCGAGGTGCTGCCCGACGCCCTGCTGGACGAGCTGCGCAAGACCGACGCGGTCCTGCTCGGCGCGGTCGGCAGCCCCGGCGTGCCGCCGGGCGTGCTCGAGCGCGGCCTGCTGCTGCGGCTGCGGGCCGAGCTCGACCTCTACGTGAACCTGCGGCCGTCCAAGCTGCGCCCGGGCGTGGCCGGCGCGGTCGGCCGGCACCCGGCGGCCGACCTCGACTTCGTGATCGTGCGCGAGAACACCGAGGGGCTGTACGCGGGCGCGGGCGGCACCGTGCACCGCGGCACCGCGTTCGAGAGCGCGACCGAGGAGTCACTGAACACGCGGGCCGGGGTGGAGCGCTGCGTAAGGTACGCCGCCGAGCTCGCCACGCGGCGGCGCGGCCGGCTGACCCTGGTCCACAAGACCAACGTGCTGGTGCACGCCGGCGACCTGTGGCGGCGCACCGCCGGGGAGGTGGCGGCCGAGGCGGGCGTCGCGCTGGATTACGCGCACGTCGACGCGGCCTGCCTGTACCTGGTCGACGACCCGGCGCGGTTCGACGTGATCGTCACCGACAACCTGTTCGGGGACATCCTGTCCGACCTGGGCGCCGCGCTGACCGGCGGCCTCGGGGTCGCGCCGAGCGGGAACCTTAACCCGGACCGGACCGGCCCGTCGGTGTTCGAGCCGGTGCACGGCTCGGCCCCGGACATCGCGGGCACCGGCCGGGCCAACCCGGCCGGCGCGGTGCTGTCGGCGGCACTGATGCTGGATCACCTCGGCGAGCCGGACGCCGCCGCCGACCTGGACGCCGCGGTGTCCGCGGCACTCGGCGCCGGCGCGCCGGAGACCACGGCCGCCTGGGAAGACGTGCTGCTGTCCGCGCTCGGCGCCAAGGCGGGTGCCCGGTGAGCGCGGGCGGGCCGGGCGGGCTGGGCGGGGCAGAAGAACAGCTATCCAAGGTAGAGATCTACGACACGACCCTGCGGGACGGCTCGCAGCAGGTCGGCCTGGACCTGACCGTGGCCGACAAGCTCCGGGTGGCGGCAGCCCTCGACGCGCTGGGCGTGGACGTGGTGGAGGGCGGGTGGCCGGGCTCCAACCCCAAGGACGCCGAGTTCTTCGCCCGGGCCGGGGAGCTGGAGTGGAAGAACGCCCAGCTCGCGGCCTTCGGCGCCACCCGGCTCCCGCGCCGCGGCGTGGACGATGACGCGAACCTGGCCGCCCTGCTGGCCGCGGGCACGCCGATCGTGACGCTGGTCGGCAAGGCGTGGACGCTGCACGTCGACGAGGCGCTGCGCACCACCCGGGAGGAGAACCTGGCCATGGTGGCCGACTCGGTGGCCTACATGACGGCCGCCGGGCGGCGCGTGGTGTTCGACGCCGAGCACTTCTTCGACGGTTACCGGGCCGACCGCGGCTACGCCCTGGCGGTGCTCGACGCGGCGGTGGCGGCGGGTGCCGACACGCTGGTGCTGTGCGACACCAACGGCGGCACGCTGCCCGACGACGCCGCCCGCATCGTCGCGCAGGTCGCCGCCTCGGCCGCCGCCCGGGTCGGCGTGCACTTCCATAACGATTCGGCATGCGCGGTGGCCAACTCGGTCATGGCCGTGTCCGGCGGCGCGCTGCACGTGCAGGGCGCCGCGAACGGGTACGGCGAGCGCTGCGGCAACGCCGACCTGTTCGCGATCATCGCCGGCCTGGAGCTCAAGCGGGGCCACGAGCTGCTGCCGCCCGGCCGCCTGGCCGAGCTGGCGTCCACGGCCCGGACCATCGCCGAGTTCGCCAACCTGCCGTTCGAGGCGCGCCAGCCCTACGTCGGCTCCTCGGCCTTCGCGACCAAGGCGGGCCTGCACGCGTCGGCGATCGCGCGCCGGCCCGACGCGTACGCCCACGTGGATCCCGGCGCGGTCGGCAACCGCCAGCACGTGCTGGTGAGCGAGCTGGCCGGGCGCAGCAACGTGCTGACCAAGGCCGAGGAGCTCGGCCTGGACCTGTCCCCGGAGCTGGCCACCGAGGTGCTGGACCAGGTCAAGGCGGCCGAGCACCGCGGTTACGCCTACGAGGCCGCCGACGCCTCGTTCGAGCTGCTGGTCCGCAAGATCGTCGGCGCGCTGCCCGAGTGGTTCTCGCTGGACAGCTACCGGCTGATGATCGAGCGCTCGGCCGCCGAGGACCGCAGCGAGGCGATCGTGCGGCTGCGGGTCGGCGACGAGCGGGTGGTCGCGGTCGGCGAGGGCGTCGGCCCGGTGCACGCGCTGGACCAGGCGCTGCGCCGCGGGCTGAGCGGCTTCTACCCGGCCCTGTCCGGCATCCACCTGGTCGACTACAAGGTGCGGATCCTGGACGGCCGGGCCGCGACCAGCGCGGTCACCCGGGTGATGCTCACCTCGGCCGACAGCGTGGGGGAGTGGACCACGGTCGGCGTTTCCGACGACATCGTCACCGCCTCGTGGGAGGCTCTTGCCGACGGCGTCGCCTACGGCCTGCTGCGCGCGGGCGCGGAGCCCCCCGGCGCCCAGCAGGACGTCCCGCTGCACCTCGACAACCTCACGGAGAAGGTATGACCAGCCAGCTGCCCCGGCCGCGTTCCGGCCCGCTCACCACTGGCCCGTCGCGGGCCCCGGCCCGCTCGATGCTGCGCGCCGTCGGCCTGTCCGAGGACGACCTGCAGCGCCCGCAGGTCGGCGTGGCCTCGTCCTGGAACGAGGTCACGCCGTGCAACGTGCACCTGAACGGGCTGGCCACCGCGGCCAAGGAGGGGGTCCGGCAGGCCGGGGCGGTGCCGCTGGAGTTCGGCACGATCGCGGTGTCGGACGGGATCTCCATGGGCACCGAGGGGATGAAGGCGTCGCTGGTCAGCCGCGAGGTCATCGCCGACTCGGTCGAGCTGATGATGAACGCGGAGCAGTTCGACGCGCTGGTCGCGATCGCCGGGTGCGACAAGTCGCTGCCGGGCATGCTCATGGCCTGCGCCCGGCTCGACCTGCCCGCCGCGTTCCTGTACGGCGGCACCATCCTGCCGGGACACGCGCTCGGCCGGTCGCTGACCATCCAGGACGTGTTCGAGGCGGTCGGCGGGCACGCGGCCGGCGACGTCTCCGACGCCGACCTGCTGGCGATCGAGCGGGCGGCCTGCCCCGGCGCGGGCTCGTGCGCGGGCATGTACACGGCCAACACGATGTCGATGTGCGCGGAGGCGTTGGGCATGACGCTGCCGGGCGAGGCGTCCCCGCCGGCGGTCTCCGCCGAGCGGACCGACCTGGCCCGGCGGACCGGCGTGGCCGTGGTCGGGGCGCTGGCGGCCGGGCTGCGGCCGCGGCAGATCATGACCAGGGCCGCGTTCCTGAACGCGGCCACCATGGTGATGGCCACGGCGGGGTCGACCAACGCGGTGCTGCACCTGCTGGCCATCGCGCACGAGGCCGGGGTCGAGCTGACCCTGGACGACTTCGACGCGGCGAGCCGGCGCACCCCGGTGATCGCCTCGGTACGGCCGTCCGGGCTGTACGTGATGAGCGAGCTCGACCAGGTCGGCGGCGTCCCCGTGATCCTCCGCGAGCTGCTGTCGGCCGGCCTCATCGACGGCGACGCGATGACCGTGAACGGCCGGACCATCGGCCAGAACGTGGCCGACGCGTTCGAGCCCGACGGCGAGGTCGTCCGGTCGGCGAAGGACCCGTTCCAGCCTGACGGCGGGCTGGCGGTGCTGCGGGGCAGCCTGGTGCCGAACGGCGCGGTGGTGAAGACGCCGGGCATCGAGACGCTCCGATTCGACGGGCGGGCGCGGGTCTTCGAGTGCGAGGAGGACTGCTTCGCCGCGGTCACCGCGCGTCAGGTCGGCCGGGGCGACGTCCTGGTCATCAGGAACGAGGGCCCCAAGGGCGGGCCGGGCATGCGCGAGATGCTCGCGGTCACCGCGGCCATCAAGGGCGCCGGGCTCGGCCGCGACGTGGTCCTGGTCACCGACGGGCGGTTCTCCGGCGCCACGTTCGGGGCCTGCGTGGCGCACGCCGCGCCCGAGGCCTGGGACGGCGGGCCGATCGCGCTGGTCCGCGACGGTGACGGCATCCTCCTGGACGTCCCGGAGCGGCGGCTCGAGCTGGCGGTCGACGACGCGGAGCTGCAGCGGCGGCGGGCGGACTGGAAGCGCCCGGCGCCGAACTACACCAGCGGGGCCATGGCCAAGTACGCGGCGCTGGTGTCCGGTGCAGACCGGGGGGCGGTCTGCACGGTACCCGGCGCGGTGTAGCTGCCGCCGATGGGCGAGGTAGCCGACGAGCGGTCCGGGCCGCCCCGCCCCGGCCGTCCGCCGCGCCCGGGGGTCCGCGGCATCACCGGGTCGATCTTCGTGCTCGAGCACGCGCAGGACGTCGTCACGGTCGTCGTGGGCTTGGTGCTGGTCATCCTGGCCGCGATCCTGCTCATCTCGGGCATCGCCGACTTCGTCCACGCGCTGATGGCGACCAGGATCTTTTCCGCGCAGTCCATCGTCGCGGCGGCCACCACCCTGCTCGACGAGGTGCTGCTGGTGCTGATCCTGGTCGAGGTCGTGCACACGGTCGTGCTGTCGCTGCGGTCGCACCGGCTGGTGGCCCAGCCGTTCATCATCATCGGGCTGGTCGCCGTGATCAGGAAGATCCTGTTCGTGCTGAGCGGCGAGAAGCTGCCCAGCGCGCCCGTGCTCGCGCTGCTGATCGCGATGGTCGCGGTGTTCATCCTCGGCCTGATCGCGGTCAACCGCTTCGACCAGGGCGAGGATCCGGACTCCGCCGGGCCGTGACCCGGCTGGCGCGCCCGGCGGGCGTCAGCCCTCGGCCAGCTCGAGGCACACGGGCACGTGCAGCGCGGGCGGCTCGGAGTAGCTGATCTCGGAGCCGGTCCCGTGGCAGCGGCGCAGCAGCGGCTCGGCGGCGCCCTCGGCCAGCGCCCGCGCGTGGGGCGCGCCCGGGCAGGCTCGCGGGCCAGAGCCGAACGCCAGGTTCCCGGCCGGGTCGTCACGGGCCGCGCTGAGGTCCAGCGCGATGGTCTCCCCGGACGGGGTTACCCGCCGGGTGAACCGGACCGGCGGGTTGCTGCGGAGCGTCTCGGTGATCAGGTCGGCCGCGGGCCGCGGCGCCGCGGCCCGCATCCCGGCGGCCACCGTGTTGCCGATCAGCCCGGCGGTGGCCTCGTAGGTCTGGACCAGCAGCCCGATCCGCGCGGCCACCTGCTCGTCGGGCCCGGCAGGCAGCAACTCGGCCAGCCGGGCCACGCTGCCGTCGGCCGTGCCGCGGTCGACCGTGCCGGGCAGGAAGGCCGCGGCCACCGCGGCCAGCGGGCCGGTGGCCCGCTCCGGGTCGGCGACGTCGAGGGTCGCGGCCAGCACCATGACCGGCACGCGCCTGGCCACCAGCGTCATCGCGTCGAACGGGCGGCCGCCCGCAGCGTCGATGGCGGTGTTGGTCGCGTCGCGGGCCCCGGCGCGCAGCACCGCCAGGTCCAGGTGGCGCAGCAGGTCCTCGGCAAGTTCGCGGCGTCGCTCGTGATCGGCCCCGTTGGACAGGCGGGCCACGTTCTGCCGCAGCCACGCCATCGTGCCCTCGGGCGCGCCCCGGCCCGGATCAGGCACCCGGTAGCCGGGGTCGGCCAGGATCGCGCGGACCTGGGCCGGGTCGGCCACGATCCGCGGTAGCGCTGGGCTGGGCCCGGTGATGGTGTCCATGACACGAGCCTAGGAGAAAGACGTTTCTGCCCTGGTCGAAACGTCGCACCGAGGCCGCTAAGGCCGCGTCAAGACCCGCGTCGGCGGCGTTAAGATCGCGTCAAGATCGCCGGAAACCGGCCGGGGCCGGGGTCAACTGGTCCTGAGATGACCGCAAAGCCCAGGCGACGGGGGCTGGCGGCGCCGCTGGCGCTGCCAGCCGGGTTCGCCGCGCTACTCGTGGTCGGCGCGGCCGCCGCGGGTAGCGGGGGCCGGGTCAGCGCCGGCTGGGTGCTGGTCCTCGCCGCGGTCATCGTCGCGGCCGGGTCATTGCTGGCCGAGCCGGCGGTCGCGCCGCTGCTGGGGGCGATCGGCTGGCTGACGGTCGTCGGCTTCTCCCGGGCGCCCTACGCGCAGCTGCACCCGACCGGACCGGTCGCCGCGCGCGCGGCCATCACGCTGGGTGCCTGCTGCCTGGCCGGGGTCGCGGTCGGCGCGGGGGTGCGCCGCCTGGCTTCGTCGTTCACACTATGGATTGTGGATGTACCCGGCGAGCGATGGCCGGCGGCCGACCCGGCCGCCGGGCCGCCCGGCCTGCCGCCGCAGCCGTCCCGGCCGCGGCGCTGGACCGGGGCGCTGTCCCGGCTGTCGGGCCTGTCCAGCGGCATCGGCCGCCGGCGGCTGATGGCCGGCGTCATCCTGGTGGCCGGGCTGCCGCTGCTGACCGCCGTGCTGGTGGCCGCGCAGCACGGGCTGAGCCTGGCCGACGACCTGCTGATCTACCTGGTGGCGGTGGTCGCGGTCGCGGTGGTGGGCGGGTTCTGGCCCGCGGTGCTCGCGGCGGTCACCTCCAGCCTCCTGCTCAACTGGTATTTCACCCGGCCGGTGCACACGCTCACGATCGCTGACCCGCAGAACCTGCTGGCGCTGCTGCTGTTCGTCACGGTCGCGGTCACGGTCAGCAGCGTCGTGCACGTGTCCGCGCACCGGGCGCTGCAGGCGGCGCGCAGCTCGGAGGAGGCCGCCGAGCTGCTGGCGCTGGCCCAGACCGTCCTCGGCGGCGCCGACACCCCGGCCGCCGTCCTGGATCACCTCACCGGCACCCGGGACGGCCGGGCCGAACTGCTCGAGCGGGTCGGGGACCAGTGGGTCCGGGTCGCCGCCAGCGGGACCGCGCCGCCGGATGCGGTCACGGTCCGGGTTCAGGCGCGGCCCGGCCTGGCGCTGGTCATCAGCGCCCAGTCCCGGCAGGTGACCGCGCGGCTGCTGGACGGCTTCGCCGCGCAGGCCGCCGCGGCCCTGGACCGGGACAGGCTGCGGACCCAGGCCGCGCAGGCCGAGGCGCTCGCCGAAGGCAACCGGATGCGCACCGCGCTGCTCGCCGCGGTCAGCCACGACCTGCGCACCCCGCTGGCGTCGATCAAGGCCAGCGTCAGCACGCTGCGGCAGACCGACGTGCAGTGGACCGCCGCGGACGAGGCCGCCCTGCTGGCCACCATCGAGCAGGGCGCCGACCGGCTCGACGCGCTGATCGGCAACCTGCTCGACATGAGCCGGCTGTCCGCCGGGTCGCTGCAGCCGTTCCTGAGGCCCACCGCGATCGACGAGGTGGCGCCGGTCGCGCTGCGAGGCCTGGACGGCGGCGGGACCGTGCGGCTGACGGTGCCGGACGGGCTGCCGCTGGTTCGCACCGATCCCGGGCTGCTGGAGCGGGTGCTGGCCAACCTGTTCGCCAACGCGCTGGCCTACTCGCCGCCCGACCGGCCGCCGTCGCTGCGGGCCAGCCAGGCCGGGGACAGCGTGATCCTGGAGATCACCGATTACGGGCCGGGCGTGCCGGGCGACCTCAAGGCCCGGATGTTCGAGCCGTTCGAGCGGCTGGACGCCAGCCGGCGGGAGGCGAGCACCGGGACCGGCGTCGGCCTGGGCCTGGCCGTCGTCAAGGGGTTCCTGGACACCATGGGCGGCTCGGTCGTGGCGGCCGACACCCCCGGAGGCGGCCTCACCATGCGGGTGGCGCTGCCCGCCGCCAGCACGATGGCCGGCTCCGTGCTGGCAGCCGGCCCGTGACCCGGGTCCTGGTCATCGACGACGAGGCGCCGATCCTGCGGGCTCTGCGGATCAACCTGGCCGCGCGGCAGTACGAGGTCAGCACTGCGGCCGACGGGGCGTCCGGCCTGGCGGCGATGGCCCGCGACCGGCCCGACGTGCTGATCCTCGACCTCGGGCTGCCGGACATGGACGGGACCGAGGTGATCCGGGGAGTCCGCGGGTGGACGTCCACGCCTATCATCGTGCTGTCCGCCTGGGGCCAGGAGAGCCAGAAGGTGGCGGCGCTCGACGCCGGCGCGGATGATTACGTCACCAAGCCGTTCGGGATGGACGAGCTGCTGGCCCGGTTGCGCGCGGCCGTACGGCGGGCATCGCCCGCGCCCGACGAGCCGGTCGTGGCCACCGCCGACTTCACGGTGGACCTGGCGGCCAAGCGGGTGACCCGGGACGGCGCCGACGTCCGGCTCACGCCGACCGAGTGGCAGCTGCTCGAGGTCCTGGTGCGAAACAGCGACCGGCTGGTCACGCAGCGCCAGCTGCTGAGCGAGGTGTGGGGCCCGGAGTACCAGACCGAAGGCAACTACCTGCGGGTCTACGTCGCCCAGCTGCGCCGGAAGCTGGAGCCCGACCCGTCGCAGCCGCGGCACCTGCTGACCGAGCCGGGCATGGGCTACCGGTTCCGGCCCTGAGCGGCGGCCGCGGGCCGCTCAGCCCGGGCTGGGCAGGTCGGCGATGGACGCGTCAGCGGCGGACGGGACGGGCTGCAGCTCGTAGACCGGGTTGTAGATCGTGCGCTCGCCCTTGATCCGGGTCACCCGGCCGTGGACCACCATGCGGCGGCCGGGCTGGACGCCGGGGATGTTGCGCCGGCCCAGCCAGATCAGGGTGACATGGCCGGTTCCGTCCCATAGGTCGGCCTCCATCGTGAGGCTGGGGCCGCGCGGCCGCAGCGTGACGCTGCGCAGGATGCCCGCGACGTCGGCCACCTCGCGGTCCGGGCAGTCGCCGATCGGCGTGGCGATCCGCTCGTCGATCTCGGCCTGCAGCTCCGCGGCGTGCAGCTCGTCGCGGCCCGCGGTCAGCCGGCGCAGCGGCGGCAGCGCCGCCTTCCAGGGCACGCTGGCGGCGGCCGCGGCCTGGGTCGCGGATTGCAGCTGGTAGGGCACGCTGGCCACGACCACGCCGCGCTGCTGCAGCAGCCGCGCCTTGAGCCGCAGCGCCGACTGGTTGTGCAGCACCTGCTCCCACCAGTGGCCCAGCACGTACTCCGGGATGAACACGGTCACGATGTCGCGCGGGCTCTCCCGGCGCAGCTGCTTCACGTACTGCACGATCGGGCGGGTGATCTCGCGGTAGGGGGAGGCCACCACGGTCAGCGGCACCGGGATGTCGGCCCGGTCCCACTCTTCCTTCAGCCGCAGCGTCTCGGCCTCGTCGACGTTCACCGTGATCGCCTCGAGGTGGGTCGGCCGGGTGGCCCGGGCGTAGGCGAGCGCGCGCAGCGTCGGCAGGTGCAGCTTGGACACCAGCACGACCGCCCGGTTGCTGGCGGGCAGCGTGACCGGCGCGCCGGCGTCCGGCTCCAGCTCCAGCGCCACGCTCTCGTAGTGCCGGAAGATGCCCCGCATGGTGAGCCAGATCACCGGCATCGCCACCACCACGATCCACGCGCCGCTGGCGAACTTGCTGATCAGCACGATGACCAGGACGACCCCCGTGAAGCAGGCGCCGATCGTGTTGATCACCCGGGACCGGAGCATGTGCCGGCGCACGCCGCGGTCGGTGGTCGTGCGTAGCAGCCGGTTCCAGTGCCGGATCATGCCGGTCTGGCTGCACGTGAACGAGACGAACACGCCGATGATGTACAGCTGGATCAGCCGGGTGGGCGACGCCTGGAACACCACGATCAGCAGGATCGCGAACCCCGACAGCAGCAGGATCCCGTTGCTGAACGCGAGCCGGTCGCCGCGGGTGCGCAGCTGGCGCGGCAGGTACCCGTCCCGGGCCAGGATCGAGGCCAGCACGGGGAAGCCGTTGAACGCGGTGTTGGCCGCCAGCACCAGGATCAGCGCGGTGACCAGCTGCAGCAGGTAGAACAGCGGCGAGCCGTCGCCGAACACCGCGCGCCCGACCTGCGCGATCACGGTGCGCTGGTCGGCGACGTGCGGCACGCAGGCGGCGGCGCTGGGGCAGATATGCACGTGGCTGACCAGCGCCAGCGCGGTGACGCCGAAGAACATCGTGACCGCGATGAGGCCGAGCAGGGCCAGCGTGGTCGCGGCGTTCTTGCTCTTCGGCTTGCGGAACGCGGGCACCCCGTTGCTGATCGCTTCCACGCCGGTCAGGGCCGTGCAGCCGGAGGAGAACGCGCGCAGCAGCAGGAACACCAGCAGCAGCCCGCTGTAGGTGCGGGCCGCGTGGATCTGGTAGCCCGCGCTCTCGGCCCGCAGCGAGTGGCCCAGGCCCAGCCGGGTGAAACCCCAGATGATCATCAGCATGACCGCGCCGATGAAGCAGTAGGTGGGGATCGCGAACACGGTCCCGGACTCGCGCACCCCGCGCAGGTTCATCAGCGCGATCGTGGCCACCACCAGCACCGCGATGATCGTGACGTGGGCGTTCAGCACGGGGAACGCCGAGGCCAGGTTCGCGACGCCCGCGGACACCGACACCGCGACGGTCAGCGTGTAGTCGACCATCAGCGCGCTGGCGACCACCAGGCCCACGCGCTGCCCCAGGTTGGTGCCCGCCACCTCGTAGTCCCCGCCGCCGGACGGGTACGCGTGCACGTTCTGCCGGTAGGAGGCCACCACGACCAGCATCAGCACGCCGACGGCCAGCGCGATCCACGGGGTGTAGCCGAGGAGCGCGATCCCGCCGACCGACAGCACGATCAGGATCTCCTCGGTGGCGTAGGCCACGGAGGAGAGCGCGTCGCTGGCGAACACCGGCAGCGCGATCCGCTTAGGCAGCAGCGTGTGGCCGAGCCGGTCGCTCTGCATCGGGCGGCCGACCAGAAGCCGCTTGACCACCCCGTATGACATGGTCACGAGCGCATGCTAGGCCGGCGCGGGAGGATTCGCATAGATCAGGTCACGAAATCCTCAAGCGTTTCGGTGGCGAACAGGTCGGCGGGGCTGAGCCTGCTCCGGGCCAGGCCCTGCTCGAAGGAGTACCGCAGGAAGGTGTCCAGGGCCCGCTGGTTCGGCGCCACGCCGTAGGGCCAGTAGTCATCACCGAGCAGCTCCCGGGTCCGGGCGACCTCCCCGGGCAGCCACGGCACCATGTACTTGAGGGTGGCGGTCTCGTCGATGCCGTCGAGCGCCTGGCGCCGGGCCTGCTCGAAGGCCTTGAACAAGGCGCGGGCGAGCCACCGGTGCTCGGCGTACAGGGCGCGCCGCAGCACCACGGTGTGCATGATCGGGAACACCCCGGTGCCGGCGAAGTACCGTGCCTCCTCGGCCGCGGGGTCGTCGAACAGGCGGCGTACCTCCGGCCTGCCCTGCGCGTACGGGGCCGGGGTCCGCGGCGTGTAGAGGGCGTCGATCTCGCCGGCCACCAGCATCTGCGCCAGCGTCTGCCGGTCGCCGATCGGCTCGACCCGGACGTCGTCGGGCAGCGACAGCGGCAGCTTCTCGGTGCGCCCGGGCGCGTGCAGGCCGCCCGTACGGTACGTAACCGACGCCACCGGCACGCCATAGTGCTCTTGCAGTATGCCGCGGATCCAGACATTAGCGGTGAGCTGGTATTCGGCCACGCCCACTGTCCGGCCGATAAGGTCAGCCGGTTCGGCTATCCCGCTGTCACAATTGACGTAGATGCCGCTATGCCGGAACAGGCGCGACGGGAAGGCAGGCACGGCTATGAACGGTTTGCCCATCTGCAGGCTGATGACGTAGCTGGACAGCGAGAGCTCCGCGGCGTCGAACTCGGCGAAGCGCGCCATCCGGTGGAAAACCTCCTCGACCGGCAGGCCGATGCAGGTCAGGCTGGTTCCCTCCACGGTCACCGAGCCGTCCCGCAGGCCCTGGGTCCGGTCGCATTCCGAGCAGGCGAGGCTCAGCCGCAGCGCCACCGCTTCCCTCCGGCGATCTGGTCCCGCCCGGCCCGCCGGGACCGGCGAATGGCCAAGGCGCCCTGGGGCCGTTGCTCAGGCACTGTTCGAAAAAATCCTATGATCAAGGTCAAATGGCTTGTGCCGACCACGGGATGTGCGCAATGCTGGCCAGGCGGTCAGTGGCTAACAATACAGTCGGCGGGAGCAGCACGGCATATGACTTTGCCCGTTGCCGCGCACCGATCGTCACTCGGCGCGCCCGGGCTGTCCCGGCGAGTGGCGAACTGGTGTGGCTGGCCGTTTCTTCGCGCGCTGGGCTGCCTCGGCGGGCTCGCGGCCTTAACGCTGGCCGCAGCCGGCTGCGGCGGCCAGCCGGACGCCGCGCTGCCGCCCAAGGCCACCGCGGCGGCCCCGGTGCCGTCGGCCGCGCTGGCCGGGTCGCCGGTGAGCCCGGCGGGCCAGGTCGTCGCCGCGTACACCGGTTACTGGCAGGCGCTGGGGCAGGCGCTGGACACGCAGAGCGCGGCCCGCGCCCGGGCCGTCCTGGCGCCGTACGCGGCGCCGGCCATCATCCCGTCGCTGATCAGCGGGTTCGAGACCGACTGGGCGCGAGGCGAGATCCAGTACGGCGCCCCCGTGCCGCACATCCTGGACGTGCGGGTCACCGGCGACCGCGCCGCCGTGCACGATTGCGCGGATTTCAGCAATGCCGGCGTGCAGAGCGCCCGCACCGGCCAGGTGATCGGCGGCCTGGGCAATCCCCGCGTCAACATGATCAGCACGCTGGTGCGCGCCCGCGGCCGGTGGCTGGTCAGCAACCAGGTTCCGGTGGTGTTGCCATGCGTTCCCTGAACCGCGTGATCACGCACGTCACCTGGGTCACCCTGGCGGCCGCGCTGATGGCCGTCGCGCTCGCCGTGCCGGCCGGCCCGGCGTCGGCGGCGCCGGCCGCCGCCGCGCTGCCGGGCGGCGGGAGCTGCCACTACCAGCTGGTCAACGGCGGCTACGAGTTCGTGTGCACGGACACCACCGGGACCGGCGGCCAGCCCGGCTCGGGCGGTTCGGGGGGCGGCGGGGGCAAGTCGGCGTGCACCCTGACCCCGCTGTCGGAGCAGCAGGCCAAGTTCCTCGGGCTGGCCTGGCCAGCCCCCAAGGGGCACACCTGGGAGGCGATCACCTGCCCCGGCGGCCAGCCGTTCGGCGGGGTGACCCTGGTCAACAACGCGACCGGCGCGCCCGCCGTGACCCCGCAGGAACTGTCCATCATCGCGATCGGCGAGCTGATCATCCCCGAGCTGCAGCCGCGCACCGCGCCGCCCCTCGGCCGGGACGGCCTGGTCGGGCTCCCGGAATGGTTCTGGATCCCCCGCGCCGTCTGGGGTCCGGTTACCCGGACGGTCACCGCGGGCCCGGTGTGGGCCCGGGCGGTCGCGATGCCCGAGAAGATCATCTTCAGCCCGGGCGGCGGGCAGTCCGGCGTCACCTGTGCCGGGCCGGGTATCGCCTACCAGCCGGCCCTGCCGGCCAGCGCCCAGCACACCACCTGCTCGTACACCTACACCCAGCCCTCGGCCGGGCAGCCGGGCAACGCCTTCGCCGCGTCGGTCACCGTCTTGTGGAACGTATTCTGGGTCGGCTCTGGCGGCACGGGCGGCACGGTCGCCAACGGCAGGCCCGTGAGCACGCCGATTACGCTGCGCATCGCGGCAGGGGAGGCTCTGGTGACCGGTAGATGAGCGGCAGCGACCCGGGTCTCGACTTCGGGACCGTCTTCCATCCCGAGCCCGAGCCGGCCCGCAACGGCCCGGTCCGGGCGACGGCGCAGGGCCAGCCGCAGGGCCAGCTGCGCGGGCTCCCGCGGCGACGGCGGCCCGCCATGATCGCCCTGGCCGCGGCGCTCATCGGCGCCGGGATCCTGGCCAGCGCCGCGCTGTACAACCGGGAGAACCACCAGGTCTCCGTGGTCATGGTGACCGCGCCGGTCCCGGTTGGCCAGGTCATCACGTCGGCCGACGTCGCCACCACGAGCATCGCGGCCGGGCCGGGCCTGCAGACGATTCCCTCCCGGCAGCTGTCGCAGGTGGTCGGGCTGGTCGCCGCCACCTCGCTGCGGCCGGGGACGCTGCTGGCCCCCTCCGAGGTGACCACCAAGCTGGCGCCCGGCCCCGGCCAGGACCTCGTCCCGGTCGCGATCAAGCCATCCGGGCTGCCGGCCAGCGGCCTGACGCCCGGCGATCAGGTGCTGGTGGTGGCCACTCCCGCCGCGTCCGGGGGCGCGGGGGCGGCGCCGGTGCTCGCCCAGCCGGTGCCCGCGGTCGTCGAGGCGGTGAACGCGGTCACCGACCAGAACGGCTTCGACGTCGTCGACCTCCTGGTCACCTCCGGTTCCGGCCCGGCCGTGGCCGAGCAGGCCGCCACCGGGCAGATCGCGCTGGTCGTCACCCACCGGGCCGGACCGTGAGCCTGTACGCGCTGGTGTCGCCGGGCGGCTCGCCGGGCGTGACCACCGCGGCCCTGGCCCTGTCCCTCGGCTGGCCCGGGCAGGTCATCCTCGCCGAATGCGACCCCAGCGGCGGGGACATCCTGGCCGGCCTGTTCGCCGGGCACATGCCGGCCCGCGGCGGGCTGCTGACGCTGGCCATCGAGGCCGGGCAGAACCCGGACGCCGCGGCGGCGGCGCTGTGGCCGCAGCTGATCGAGCTCGACGACGAGCGGGGCAGGCTGCTGCTGGCCGGGATCTCCGACCCCCGCCAGAGCACCGCGCTGGCGCCCGTCTGGCCGATGCTGGCCGCCACGCTCGCGGCCCAGCCCGCGGATGTCATCGCCGACTGCGGGCGCCTGGACGTCGGCGGGGGCGTGGAGCCGGTGCTGGCCGCGGCCGGCCTGGTGGTGCTGGTCCTGCGCCCCACGCTGCGCCAGGTCAGCAAGGCCCGGGCCCGGATCGAGATGCTGACCCAGCTGCTCGGCGGCCCGGGCCGGATGACCCTGCTCCTCATCGGCGAGGGAACCTACCCCGCGCGTGAGGTCTCCGGGGCCCTGGGCGTCCCGGTGGCCGGCTCGCTGCCGTACGACGCGAAGGCCGCGAGCGTGCTGTCCGACGGCGTCGGCAGCCGCCGCGGGTTGCAGGCCAGGCCGCTGATCAGGGCGGCCGGGGCGGCCGGGCGGGCCCTGCGCGAGGCCGTCCCCGGCTCGCGCGCCAGGCCGCCGGGACCGACCGCACGGGAGGCGAGCCCGAGCCGATGACGCCCGCCGACCCCACCCCGCGGCCCGCGCCTTTGCCGGCGCCGACCCTAGCGGCCGATCCGCCCCCGCCCACCCTCCCGCCACCCACCCTCCCGCCGGCCGCGTTCCCGCCACCGTCCGTGCCGCCCACCCGCTCGCCCTCGCCCGGCTACCCGCCCGCGCCCTCGTCCTCGTCCCTGCCGCCGCAGCGGCCCGGGGCCGGCCCGCACCGGATCCGCGACGGGGCCGGAACCGGGAGCGGGCGTCACGTGGCCCTCCGGGCGCCCTCGAGCCTCGGCGACCTCAGGCTGCGCGGCGTCGCGGACATCCTCGCGATGGTCGCGGACCGGCTGCAGGACGGCGCCAGCCAGGACGAGGCGATGCGGCTGATCGGCGACGCGGTCCGGGTCTGGGCCGAGCGCCAGGTCAGGGCAGGCGCCCCGGTGCTCTCGCCCGCCGAGCGGGACGCCGTGGCCCAGGCGGTCTACGACATGCGCTACGGGCTCGGCCCGCTGTCCGGGTACCTGCGGGATCCGCACGTGGAGAACGTCGACGTCAACGGCTGCGACGAGGTCTGGGTCACCTACGCGACCGGGGAGCGGGTCATCGGGCTCCCGGTGGCGTCCAGCGACGACGAGCTGATCACGATGATCCGCAACTGGGCGGCCCGCGGCGGCCAGACCGCGCGGGACTTCTCCGCCGCCTCCCCGCTGGTCAGCGTGGCGCTGGCCGGCGGCGCGCGGATGACGGCCACGATGGCGGTCACCCCGCGGCCGTGCGTGTCGCTGCGCCGGCACGGCCAGCTGGACGTCAACCTGGCCCGGCTGGTCCAGCTCGGCACGATCGACCCGACGCTGGCCAGCTTCCTGGCCGCCGCGGTGAAGGGCCGCTGCAACATCATCGTGACCGGCGGCGTGAACGCCGGCAAGACCACGCTGCTGCGCGGGCTGGCCTCAGAGATCTCGCCCGGCGAGCGGATCGCCACCCTGGAGACGGAATACGAGCTGTTCCTGCACGGGATGTCGCAGCACCCGGACGTGATCGCGTTCGAGGCACGGGAGCCGAACTCCGAGGGCGTGGGCGGCATATCGCTGCATGACCTGATCGCGCACGCGCTGCGGCACAACCCGCAGCGGATCCTGGTCGGCGAGGTCCGGCGCAGCGAGATCATGCCGATGCTGGAGGCGATGAACTCGGGCCAGGAGGGCTCGATGTGCACCCTGCACGCCAACTCGCCTGGGGAGGCGTTCGACCGGATCCTGATCCTGGGCCTGCGCGGCGGCCTGACCCTGGCCGAGCGCGCCATCCACATCCTGGTCGGCATGGCCGTCGATCTGGTCGTGCACGTGCGCAAGCGGCACGACGGGAAGCGGACGGTGCGGTACGTGTCGGAAATCCTGGAAGTCATGCCGCCCGGCGACACCGAGCGCCCGACCGTCAACCGGTTGTTCCTGCCCGAAGGCCCGGACGGGCGGGCGGTCGCCGCGCATACCCCCTCGCCGCGGCTGTTCGCCAAGCTCGCGGCGGCCGGGTTCGACCCCGGGCTGCTCGACCGGCAGCGGGCCGCGGCCCAGCAGGCCACGCCGCCTCCAGGGGGGTGGCGATGACCGTCCTGGCCGCCCTGGCGGGGGCGGCGATCGCCGCCGGACTGGTCCTGGGCATCCGGGAGCTGATCGGCCGCGCGCGGCCGCCCGGCACGCCGCCGCCGCGGCGCCCCCTGGCCCGCTCGCTGTCCGACTGGCCGCGCCGCCGGGCGGTGCTGGCGGTGCTGACGGGCCTGGGCGTGCTCGCGATCACCCGCTGGCCGGTCGCGGGCCTGGCGGCCGGGCTGGCGGTCATCTTCCTGCCCCGCGTGCTCAGCACGCGGGGCCAGCGCGAGCGCACCGCCAAGCTGGAAGGCCTGGAGCAGTGGACCCGGCGCCTGTCCGACATGCTCACCGCGAGCCGGGGCCTGGAGGAGGCCCTCGAGGCCAGCGCGCGCTCGGCGCCCGCCGCGATCGCGGGGCCGGTGTCGGCGCTGGCGGCCCGGCTGAACGCGCGCGTCGGCACGGAGGCCGCGCTGCGCGCGTTCGCGGCCGAGGTCGACGACCCGGCCGGCGACCGGATTGCGGCCGCGCTGATCATCGCGACCGGGCACCGGGGCGGGGGAGTGCGGGATGTGCTCAACGCGCTCGCGGTGATGATCGCCCGGGACGTCGCCGCCCGGCGCGAGATCGAGGCGGAACGGGCGCAGCACCGGACGACGCTGCGCTGGATCGCGGTCTTCATCGGCGGGTTCACGATCTTCGCCGTGCTCAACCGGTCCTACTCGCGGCCGTACGGCACGATACCCGGCGAGCTGGTGCTGGCCCTGGTCACCGGGCTGTACGCGGCGGGCCTCGGCTGGCTGTACCGGCTCGGCGCGATGCCGGCCCAGGGACGGTTCCTGGCCAGCGAGGACCAGCACCAGGCCACCGCCGGCCGGATGACCGTCGGGAGCCTGCGGTGAACCTGTGGATCATTGCCGCGGGCATCCTCATCGGCGCCGGCATCTTCATCGTGGTACGGGAGCTGGTGCCCGCGCCTACCCGGCTGGACGCGGCCCTGGCCCGCCTGGACTACGCCGCCCCGGACCCCGGCCGGCGCGCGGCTCCGCCCGGCCGGCCGGCGGGCCGGCTGGCCCAGCGCATCGCGGCGGAACTGCCCTGGCTCCCGGTACCAGCGACGGACCTGGCCCTGCTCGGCAAGGACCGGGACAGCTGGATCGCCACCAAGGTGGGCTGCGGCCTGTTCGGGCTGGCTTTCCCGCTGGCGCTGTCCGCGCTGATATCGCTGGCCAACCCCAGCCTGACCTGGTCGGTTCCGGTCATCGTGTCGATCATGTGCGGGGTCGCGCTGTTCTTCGCTCCCGACGTGGTCACCCGGGTCAACGCGGCCGAGCGGCGGGCCGAGTTCCGGCAGATCCTGACCAGCTACCTCGACCTGGTCGCGCTGGAACGGGGCGCGGGCGCGGGCCCGACCGAGGCGCTCGAGGCCGCCGCCGAGATCGGCGACGGGTGGGCGTTCCGGCGCATCTCCGGCGCGCTCGACGCGGCCCGCCGGTCCGGCGCGCCGCCCTGGACGGCGCTGGCCCGCCTGGCCGACGAGACCGGGATCCCCGAGCTGGCCGACATCGCGGACATCGCCGAGGTGGCCGGGCAGGAGGGAGCCAAGATCCTGGACACGCTGGCGGCGCGCGCGGCCTCGATGCGGGCCGAGGCGCTGGCCGCCGAGCGGGCCCGGGCGGGCGCGCGCAGCACCACGATGGTGATCCCCATCGCGCTGCTCGGCGCCGGGTTCCTGCTGCTGCTGATCTTTCCCATCGTCTATCGCACGTTCGGGCCGGGATAGGACCCGGTCCGAAGGAGGGAGGTGCTCGATGGACCCCGTATGGGACCCCATGTGGCTGGCGGTCAGGTACCTGGTGGATCGCGCCCGCTGTCGTGCCCGCGCCGCTCTGGACGGACATCCCGAGTCCGGCGCGCTCACCCTGGAGTGGCTGGTGATCGCGGGGATCCTGGTCGGCGCCGCCGCGCTGACCGCCACCTTCCTGCGGTCGAAGATCGCAGAGTGGGAAGGCAAGATCCCCTAGCGATGCTCTCAGGCCGCTGCCGCGGGCCCGGTCTTCGCAGGCTGGCCCGCCGTGACGACGGGGCGCTGGTCCTCACCTACGTGATCATCGTCCCGGTGTTCATGCTGGTGATCATGGTGATCATCCAGGGCGCCCTGTGGTACCTGGCCCGGGAGGCGGCCCTGGCGGCGGCGCGCCAGGGCGTCGACGCGGCGCGGCTGCCCGGCGCGGCGCCCGCCGCCGGCACGCAGGCTGCGCTCGCGTTCGCCCGCAACGACGCGTCCGGGTACCTGCTCGGCCCGTCGGCTGCCTCGTCGGCGTCCGGGGCCGGCAACGCCACGATCCAGATCACGGTGACCGGCCACGTGCCGACGTTCGTGCCCGGCCTGGTCATCAACATCAGCCAGGCCGTCCAGGCGCCGGTCGAGAAGTTCGTCGCCCCCTAGCGGAACGGGAAGTACCGTGCCGATCCTGCCGCGCAGCGCCGGTCGAGACGATGGCAACGCCGCGCTCGAGCTCGTCGTCCTGGCGCCGGTGCTGCTGTTCCTCCTCGGCCTGGTGGTGGCCGCGGGGCGGACGTCGATCGCGCAGGGGTCGGTGGACGCGGCCGCCCGCGACGCGGCCCGGCAGGCATCGATCGCGCTCACGCCGGGCGCGGCCCAGGCGGCCGCGCTGTCCAGCGCCAAGGCGGCGCTCAGCCGGGACGGCCTGGACTGCAATCCCGTGGTCACGGTCAACACGGCCGAGTTCGGCGTGCCGGTCGGCGAGCCCGCCACGGTGACCGCCACCGTCTCCTGCCAGGTGCCGCTGTCCGACCTGCTGGTGCCCGGCCTGCCCGGCAGCCGCACCCTGCACTTCACGTTCACGTCGCCTCTTGACCCGTTCCGGGAGCGCTGATGTTCACAGTGACTGTCACAGCGCGCGTGAATACTCAGACGCCGAAGGTGCCCGGCGGCGGAGTGAAGAGGGCTGGAGGAGGCGGGCGGGGCACGGAGCGCACGATGAGCTCACCGGGTCGGCGGCGCGCGCGATCGGGACGCCGCGGTGACCGCGAGCGGGGATCGATCACGCTGATGCTGCTGGTGCTGTTCGTGGCGCTGATCGCCCTGGCCGGGATCGTGATCGACGGCGGCGCCAAGCTGAACCAGGCGGAGAACGCCAACGCGATCGCGCAGGAAGCCGCGAGGGCGGGCGCCGGCATGGTCAATCCGGGCAACGCCTACTCGACCGGATCGTTCACTGTGGACCAGAGCCAGGCCGTGGCCGCGGCGCGGCAGTACCTCGCCGCCGCTGGCTACCACGGCACCGTAACTACGGTGGGAACGGAGTCCATCCAGGTGACCGTCACTGTGACCGCGGCGACACGAGTGCTGTCGATCATCGGCATCGACTCGATGAGCTCGACCGGATCGGCCACCGCCTCGCTGGTGGCCGGCGTGACAGGACCAGGCAGGTGACCGGCCGGGCCTCCCGGGGCCGCCGCCTGGGCACGACGCTGCGCGGCGCCGCCGCGCTGG